>Ga0126383_10000202_pt1 | contig 30399 bp, 23 predicted proteins | sample PanSoiMetPlot_35_FD_96882 | JGI IMG/M metagenome (GOLD analysis project Ga0126383, IMG submission 96882) | Tropical forest soil microbial communities from Panama - MetaG Plot_35 | ecosystem: Environmental > Terrestrial > Soil > Tropical forest > Bulk soil | place: Panama | collected 2016-02-17 | reverse complement strand
TCGCGCGCGGCGACCGGGAGCTGCTCCTCTCCCGCGACGACCCGGATCTGGATCGCCTGCGTCGTTTCGATCGAGAGCTGCAGCAGGGCCTGGTCGCGCCGGCAGCCTCGGGAGCGGGGACCTTCGTGCCGGCGACCAAAGACCTGGGCGAGCTGGCCCGGGCCGCGACCACCTGCCGGGGCTGCGACCTCTACCGTCACGCCACGCAGACCGTCTTCGGCAAGGGACCGCCCACCGCGCGGGCCGTGCTGGTGGGCGAGCAACCGGGGGACCAGGAAGACCTGCAGGGCGCGCCCTTCGTCGGACCCGCAGGGGAAGTGCTCGACCGCGCGCTCGTGGAGTCGGGAATCGCGCGCGACGACGTCTATGTCACCAACGTGGTCAAGCACTTCAAATTCGTCCGCACCGGCAGGCGCCGGATCCATCAAACGCCGGGCACCGTCGAGATCGGCGCCTGCCGCCCGTGGCTGGAAGCGGAGCTGGCGATCCTTCGCCCGCGGGTGCTGGTCTGCCTCGGCGCGACGGCCTCCAAGGCCCTCATCGGACCGGATTTCCGCATCACGCGCGACCGCGGACGATTCGTGGAGACACGGTGGGCGCCTCGGCTCCTGGCCACCTATCATCCCTCGGCGGTCCTGCGCGCCGAGGATCAGGCAGGACAGGACCGTCTCTACGGATTTCTCGTCGGCGACCTTCGGCTGGCGGCCACCGCGCTCACCGCATAGCCGTTTCGCCGCGTGCGCCGACGCCCCGGGGACTCCAGCCGGAGGTCAGGCCGAGAGAAGGCGGCCGAAGAAGGAGCGGTAGCGGCGCAACACCACGCGCAGATCTTCGGTCGAAACCTCCTCGCCGCGGCCCCACTGGCTCTCCAGCCGGGAGCGCTCCTGGGCGAAGCCCTCCGCCAGGCGCTGGACGGCGCGGGCGACCAGCTCATCGGCCCGCTCGACGGACCGGCGCGGCTCGTCCACGAAGGCGATCTGGATGGCGTCCCATTCTCCGCGCAGGTTCCGGGCTTCCGCCTCGGCAAAGAGGGGACTGGAGTCCTCTTCGGACTCCGCGATCTGGCGGGGCCGCTCGTCCGCGGGCGCCTGCGCGGCGGCCCGGTCCACGGAAATCGCTCGGCCCTCCGCTTCCTCCTCCGGCGCTGGAACTTCGGGCTCCGGTATGACCCGCTTCGGCGCCGGCCGCCGCTCCGCCAGCTCCGCCGTGGACAACCTCGACTCCTCGGACGAGCGGACGTCCTCGTTCAACTCGTTCATCGAACCGCTCCTTTCCTCGGCGCCCCTGCCGGAATGACTCCCTCCGGCTCCAGAAGCTCTTCAAACAACTGGCGGTAATAGACGACGGCCTTCCGGAGATCCTCCGTGGCGGCCTCGTTTCGGGCGCTGCGTTCGGCGACGGCGCGCGCTGCCCGGTAGTTGGCGGTCAGGTGGGGATAGTGCACGGAGATGTCCTCGGCGCGCCGCTCGAACTCCGTCATCGGATAACCGCGCGCCACCATCACGTCGCGAACCAGACGGTCCGCCTCCGCCACGGACTTGCCGGGAGCGTCCACGAATCGCTTCTGGATCCCTTCCCAGGCGGTGACGAAGCGCGCGCGATCCTCGGGGGACAGGGATCGGATTTCGAGCCTGCCCACACGCCTTTCGCGCTCCTCCAATTTGGCCTCCGCGCGCCCCCGGCCGCCGGCCTGCTTCACGGCGCGCTCATATTCCGGGCCGAAACGACTCCGCAGCGTCAAGCTGTGCCGGCGTCGCAGATAAAAGAGGACAGCCGCGACGATAGCCGCGGCAGCCAATATGACGATGATCCCAAGAACCGTCGAGTTCATGACCCCACCTCCAGGATTGCGGCGTTCTAGCACGACGCCCCTTCCGGTGGTGGTGCAAGACAGGGACCAAGTCGAAGAAATCCTGAATTGCCAGTTGTGAATTGTGAACAGGGCGCACATCTTCCGCCCACTCGCGATTCACAATTCACAAGTCACAATTTATTTATTGTGTCTCCTTGGTTGATGAACGATGCGGGTGCATCACGCCACCCGGCTGCTCCACGTCATCTGCCCGTACGTGCTCGAAGCGGATCGGTTCTCTCGAGTTGAACTTCACCACGTCGAAGTAGGGCGACAGATCGAAATCCTCCGGCACGCAGAGGCTGGCGTGCCGCGCGCCGAGAAGGCCGCTGCGGGTCCGCCGCGTCGGCCGGCCGAAGATCTTCTTGCGGAGCTCGCCGCGCACCACCGAATTCCTGCGGATGTGTATGGGCAGGATCTCCAGCCCGACGCGATCAAAGGCTTCCGCCAAGAGCGATGAGCAGATCGTCTCGGTGTCCTTGCCGCTCCCGAAATGAAGGGCGTCTTCCCGCAGACGCATGGGGATCAGCCGAAGGGGAAGCAGGTAGCGAAAGAGGTCGAAGATGTTGCGCCGGTCGTAGCGATGTCCCCGGCGCGCGAGGACGTAGTCGAGCACCTGGCCGATCTGCTCATGCGTCAGGCCGACCGGGCGGCAGACGCGGATGTTGAAGTCGATGTACTTGGTCAGCGGCGAGACGACCACCCCCTCGTCGATCAAGGCCTCCCCGATCAGGTAGCGCGCCTCTCGGCCAAAGCGGCGCCGAATTTCGTCGCGCTGGGCTTCATCGCGCAGGAGGCGGCTCCCGATGTAGATCGCGCTGTGAGACCAGGAGGACATGGTCAGATACTTGATGACCTGCGAGACCCGCTGGTCTCCGTCGACCAAGACCACGTCCCCCGGCCGGATCCGGCTCTTCAACCTCTCTTCGTTGTTGAAGACGAAGCGTCGATATTCGCGACGCGGCCGGGTGATCTGCCGGACGAACCACTCCGCCAGGGCCTGCGCCGGGGAGCGCACGTCCTCATTGTCCGACAGATTGCCGTTTCCGCACAGGCTCGCCGCGGTCCCTGCCTCGATTCCGCCGCAAACGGCCCGTCTCTTTCCTCCGTGCCGCCACGGCCGTCCCTCCTCCCGGCGGTCTTCTTGAACCGGAGCCTCAAAAAGCGGCGGCCGGCTCCCGCCGGTTCGAGCCGGCGCTCCGAGAGAAACAGGAGGGATCGCCATGGAAAGCGCACCGATTCGCAACCCATCCCCGGAGCATCCGGGACCCGGACCGGACTGGCGCGACTCGCTCGCGGGACTGCTGCGCCGGATCGCGGACTCGGGATTTCGGCCCCCGCGCCTGTCCGGAAAACGTCTGGCCGCGGTGCTCCTGGTCATCCTCGCGGTCTGGGCCCTCTCGCGTCTGCTCAAGGGAAGCGTGCGCGAGATCGAGCCGGGCTTCGCCGGCATCGCGGTCAACAAGCTGACCGGCGATCTGCAGGTGCTGCCCTCGGGCTCGGCCTGGCGCCCGAGAGCCCTCTACGACCTGCACGCGGTCCGGATCTCCGATCAACTTCTCTCCGGTCCCGCCGGGACCTTCGGCGTCTCGACGCGGGAAGGCGTCACCGCGCAGCTGACGGTGCAGGCGCGTTGGGCGATCGACCGGCGGCGTCTGCTCTCGCAGTGGGCGGCCCTGCCGGCGGAACCCGCCCGGGAGCTCGTCGCTCCGGTCCTGGCTTCGGCATTCCGGTCCGCCGCTCCCGCCTACGACGTCCGCCAGCTCATCTCCGAAAAACGCGAGGAGCTCGCCTCGACCGCGGCCCGCACGGCGCGGCTGCGTCTGGCCGAAAGCGGCATCGTTCTCAAGGAGGTCCTCATCGGAGACCTGACCCTTCCGCCCGAATACGAGCGGGGCCGGCGGGCGATGGTCGACGAAGTGCAGAACGCCGAGCGCATGGACGTGACCTTGAAGCTCAAGGCCAAGGAGGTCGAGAAGACACGGCTGGAGGCGGACGCCCAGAAGGCCCGATCGGAGAAGGAAGCGGAAGCCGCCGCGTCGAGGCGGCTGATCGAAGCCCGGGCGGAGTCGGAGGCCATGAAGTTCCTCCTGGCCCAAAAAGAGAAGGAGATCACCCAGAAGAAGCTCGAGGCCCTGGCGGACAAGGAAGCCCGCGTGCAGCGGGCCCAGGCCGACGCCCAGGTGGCGCACATTGCCGCCGAGGCCGAAGCGCAGCGCCGCCGCACTCTGGCCGACGCGGAGGCCTACTCGATCCGCGCCACTTCCATCGCGCAATTCGAGAACTTAAAGCGGGAGGCCGAGCTCATCTCGGCCAATCCGCTGCTCGTTCCCAAGACCTTCGCCGACCGCCTGTCCGACAAGGTTCAGGTCATCCTGACGCCCTCGATCGGCGGCGAGACCTTCACGGCAGAGGTGTTCAAGCGGGTGATCAACGGAGAGCCGCCCGTCGCGACCCCGTCCTCTGTCACCGCCAGCCGCTCGTCCGCAACGCATTGATCGGAAACTCGAGGAGGATGCCATGCAGGAGTCGAAGAGATCGCTTTTCCGGATTCTGTTCGCGCTGGTCCGATGTCTCGTCGTCGGGGCTATGGCCGCGGCGGCCGCGGCGGCCGCGGCGGCCGGGGCGTCGCCGGAGGACGAGAAGCGCGGGGCCGACGTCTTCGTGACCGCGCGCGCGGCCATGATGCGCGAGACCGCGTCGGCCAGCGCCAAAATCGTCGCGCGGCTGCCCTACGCCACGCGCGTCACGCTCTTGGAGGGCGGAGACGGTTTCCTCCACGTCGAAGTCCCGCCCGACTCGCCGCTGGTCGCCGCGGGCGGCATGCGCTCCGGCTTCGTGGCTTCGGAGACCACCGCGGTCTTCTCGCCGGAGCCCTCCGGCGCGGCGGATCTCGTCACGGCCGGACGCGTCCTCGCCCGCAACCCGGCCTTTCGCCCGATCGCCGCCGCCTTTCTTCTGCGCGGTGTCGAGAGGCTGCGCGCCGGCGGAGCGCCCGACCCGCGCGCGGAGCTCTCGCTCGGAGAAACGTCCGAGGCTCTGGCCGCCGACGGAGGACCCTTTCCGGCCGGCGTCGAGATCGCCGAGCGCGGCAAGAGTCCGGACGGCAAATCGATCTACGCCTATTCCGGAAGCGCATTCACGCGCGCGCTGGAGATGACCGCAAAGCAGGATCCCAGGGCGGCCGCACCGCTTCGGGAGCGCGCGCTCTCGGGTCTGCTGCGCTGCCGATTCCCGGAGCCTGCCAACACCCTCGCCGCGCTCGCGCAGGAGACGGCCGGCTGGATGGAGCTCGTCGAGACGGCGCAAACCCCGTCTGTGGTCCGGGCCGCCGCCGATCGTCTGGGGATCTCCGCGCTCGCTCTGGGCCGGCTGCTGCTGGCCGCGGGACGTCCGGAGGAGATCGCAAAGATTTCCGAGCGGGTTCGCGCCGCGGCCGAGCGGGTCGCCAGCCTGGCGCCCGACGGCAAGGACGGCGGCAAGCTCGCGGCCCGCGCCGAGATCCTCAGGGAGATGCGGGGAGACGGCACCCGCCCCTTCCCGCAGGAATGCCGGCTCACAGTCAAAGGAACGCAGATCGCCGTCCGGATCGACGGGGAGATCGGCAAGTTGAAGCTTCTCGTCCAGACCAACGACGGCAAACGCCTCACGCCGCTGCTGGCCCGCCTCGCGGTGCCGGTCCTTCCCGTCCCCGGCTCCCTGCGCGTTTCGCCCGACGGCAAGTCCGCCGCCTGGGTCGAAGTCGCCAAGCCCTCGGCTCTTCTTCCGGTCATGGCTTCGCTCGAAAAAGACGAGCCGGCGCGCGAGATCGCTTTCCTCGCGACCGGCCGTCCGCTACGCGACCGTGCGCTCTCCAACGTCGTGGGAAAGGTGGAGGGATTTTCCAGCGACAGCCGCAGGCTGGGGCTCTCCATCCAGGCCTGGGACGAAACTCCCGGACCGGCGCCGCGGCTTTCCGTCGTCTCGTCCGAGACGGGAGAGCTTCTCTTCGAGACGTCGAAGGACCTCAAGCAGTACAGGAGGCTGCTTCAGTAGTCAGGCGCCGGCCTCTAATCGGGCCGGCCGCTCCGCTCGCGGGGGAAGCCCGACCGCCGCCTCCTGGGCCGGGTCTCCCCCGACCATCTGGTTGGCCAGGACCAGTTGCCGGCCCTCCACGCGAAGAGCCGGCAGACGCAAGCCGAAGACCACCGCGGCGACGACCGACAGCACGCCTCCGAAGATCACGGCCCCCGGCGCGCCGATCCGCTGGGCGAGCCATCCGGCGGCGAGCGATCCCACGGGCGCCATCCCCATGAACATCATCGAATAGACAGCCATGACCCGGCCACGCAGAGCGTCGGGAACCATCGCCTGGATCAACGTGTTGGAGGACGCCATCTCCAGCATCATCGAGAACCCGACCGGGACCAGGAAGACGGCCGAGAGCCAGAACACCCGGGAGGCGGCGAAGAGGACGAGCGCCACGCCGAATCCCGCCGAGGCGGAGGCGACCCACCTTCCCAGACCCAGAATTCCGCGCCGCGCCGCCAGCGCCAGCGATGCGGCCAGGGCGCCGATTCCCGAAGCGCCCATGAGAATTCCCAGTCCGCTCGCGCCCGCGTGCAGGATGCGATCCGCGAAAATCGGCATGAGGACGGCGTAGGGCATGCCGACCAGGCTGATGACTCCGAGCAGGAGCAGGAGCGCTCGAACCGGCCGCGTCCGTGCCACGAAGCGGAACCCCTCCGCCACCTGCTCCAGCGTCGAGCGCGCGGATTGCGTCGCCTCGGCTCGGGGCACGTGGATGGCGACGAGACCCGCGATCACCGCCAGGTACGACACGCCGTTGGCGAAGAAACACCATCCTTCTCCGATCGACGCCACCAGCAGGCCGGCCACCGCGGGGCCCACGACGCGGGCGCCATTGAAAATCGAGGAGTTCAGGGCGATCGCGTTCATCATGTCGTCGCGGCCGACCATCTCGACGACGAACGCCTGGCGGGCCGGGATGTCGGCGGCGTTGACGACACCCAGAAGAGCGGCCAGTCCGAAGACGTGCCAAACGTGAACCGCGCCGGTCAGCGTCAAGCCGGCCAGGGCAAAGGCCAGGAGCATCGACGCCGTCTGGGTCGCAATGAGGATTCCCTTGCGGTATGCCCGGTCCGCGAGCGTCCCGCCCAGCGGAGCGAGAAGAAAGACCGGGATCTGCGACGCAAACCCGACCAGGCCGAGAAGCGCCGCGGAGCCGGTCAAGCGATAGACAAGCCAGGACTGAGCGACGGTCTGCATCCAGGTGCCGACCAAGGACACCAGCTGACCGGCGATGAAGAGGCGGAAGTTGCGGTGCCGCAAGGCCCGGAAGGCCGATTGCAGTCGCGAAGGACGGACGTCGTTGCGGGGACCTTCGGATGACTGCACCATTGCCGGACCAAGGGTATCGGCTCGGGCGTCCGGTCGGACATCTTTTGTCCCCGCCGCGGAGGACCCTTGCATCAGGAGACAGAAGATGGAGACGACGATGAAAACCGCGCCGGGAAGCGATGCGATGGGCCGGGTCGTACAGATCGGCCCGTGGAGAGCCCGGCGTCAGGCCTGCAACGACATTCCCATGGGCTCGCCCCCCTTCGTTCTGGAAGAGGCCTGCGACGGCTGTGGAGCGCGCCGATTCAGCACGATGGTCTGGCGGGAGTCCGCGTGCGGACGTCGCGTCGCTTTCCCGCGGATCGAGCCGCACTTTCTCTGTCACGAAGGGGAGGTGATCTGGCAGGAGATCACCGACGCGCCCCTGCCGATCTCCGCCTGGTCCGGGATCCTCGGCCATTTCGACGAGGCGCAGCCGGAATAGCGGTTCGGAGCTTTCTGGCCTGCAGCCGCGCTGCGAGGTAGGCTCCGGCCATGGCGGCGCTCGAAACGACCGCGGGCAATCCGATCGAGGCTCCCGACGGCCTGGTGCGTCTCGTCCCGGACGCGATGCGATTTCTCCGCGCTCGCACGTGATCAACGGCGAGGCGTTCTGGGAAGAAAGCGAACAGGTCGAACGGTTCGCGGCTCGCGCGCCGGACCTGCGGCTCAAGGCGCTGGCGGAGAGCTGGAATCGACCATCCGAAATCCGCGCCCTCGACCTCGGGTGCGCCGCCGGACGAAACGCCGTCTATCTGGCGGCGCTCGGTTGCGGCGTGTGGGCCGTCGATCTCTCTCGTGCCATGGTCGCTCGGACCCGGGCGCGCCTGGCCGAAATCCTCGGGGCGGAGGAGGCCGAGCGGCGCGTTCGAGTCGGACCGATGGATGACCTGGCATGGGCGCCGGCCGGATCATTCGATCTGGTCGTGGCCCTGGGGATCCTCCATTGCGCCCAAACCGGCGCGGAATGGAGCCGCGCGGTCTCCGAGGTCGCCCGCGTTCTGCGGCCGGGCGCCCAGCTCCTTGTTTCGGCCTTTACCCCGGAGACGGATCTGGCCGGGACCGGCATCCGGCCGGCCGCCGGGGAAGCCCATGTTTACGAGGGATTTCCCGGTGGCCGCCGGTCGTATCTGCTCGACGCCGGCGGGCTCGACGCCGGGCTTGCCCGGCACGGATTCGAGGCCGCCGCCGCGACGGAGACGACGCGGCGCAGCGAGGGGGCGGGCCGTCGTGTCTCGGCCAATGGCCTGTATGTCCTGCGGCCATCCCTGCCGGGAGCCGGCTGAAAGAAGAGGATTCGAAGGGTCGAGCCGGCGCGCCCGGGGACTGTTAGAATCCGACCGCCGAACCATTCACGTACGAATTGCCGAATCGTGGCCGTTCGCTCGTGTATCGTCCGGCGGAGGCCGTGAGGACAGTGGCGACGCGCGAGACTCGATTCGACGCCGGCTCATCCGTCGATTCACGCCCGGCGATTCACAGCGGGGCGCTCAAACCGCGGCTGGGCGAGTACGTTCTGGTTGCCCGGCTCGGCCAGGACGCGCTCGGAGTGGTGTACCGGGCCGTTCATTCCCGCGACGGCCGCTTCGCGCGGCTGCGGATCCTGGAGTCCCCGGAGCTTCCGCGCGGAGCAGTTCTGACCGCGATCCAGAAACGCGAGGCCTTGAACCGCGGACGATCCCTTCATCCCCCGGGACGCCGCGAAATCCTGAGCATTGCCGAAGGCCGGCCCTACCTGGCCTGGAACGAGACGAACGGATGGACTCTCGACACGATTCTCGCCGCGGCGCGCGAGGCGCAGGCGGCGGTGCCCGTCGAGGGCGCCTTGAAGATCGCCATCGGCGCCGCGGCGGCGCTGGAGCACGCGCGCAGCGCGGCGATCGGCGGCGAACCGGCGCCGCACGGCCTCCTGTGGCCGGGATTCGTGACTGTCTCCCGCAACGCGGAGATCTGGGTCCGCGGGTTCGGACTGGCTCCGGCGGTTCTTCCCGCGCTCAAGGAGCCGCGCCTGGAGAGGCTCGTCGCCCCCCACCTCGCGCCGGAGGCGCGCGCGGGCGCGCCGTCGGAAGTCTCCGACGTCTACTCGATCGGGGTGCTCCTGCTCGAGCTTCTGGCCGGACGCCCGGCCACGCTCGCCGGACCGCCGGCTTACGAGCCTGACGACCCCTTCTCCGAAGACGTGGCGCGCCTGGCTCTGTCCGCCGTCGCGCCGCTCTCGCAGCGCATCGCCTCGGTTTCCTCTCTGCGCGAGCGTCTCCAGCGTCTTCTGGAGGACTCGCCGTACGAGCGCTCCAATGCCGACCTGGCCGTGTTCCTCGACGATTTGCTGGCCCCTGACGGCGCCCGGGCACGTCGGCCGCGAACCAGCGTCTGGCGCCCGCTGTCCGGTCCCTTCGGCAACGGCGCCGACGAGCCGGGAGCCTCCCGCGCCGTCTGGGCCCTGCGCATCGCCGCCGGCATCGCAGCGCTCGCCACACTGGCGGGCGTCGACCTGGCCATACATCACCGGGAGCAACCCCGCACACCTCCAGCCTTCGCGGCGATGGTGCCGCCCGATCACGCCTTCGTCCGGGAGCCCGGGCCGCCGGCGGGGCCGATCGCCCCTTCGGCGCCCGACACGATCACGGCCGCCGCCTCGAGCAATTCTCCGACGCGGGTCAGCGAAGCGCGCCGGGAGGTGAAACGACAGCCGCGATCGGAAGAGTGGCGCGCGGCAAACGAGCTCGCCCAGGCCTGGCGGCTCCGCGCGGCGCTCTCCCGAGTTTCCGCCGAGACGTTTGACGCCTGGAATCTCGCCAGCGAGTCGTTCCGGGAGGCGAAAGTCAATGAGCAGGAGGGCGAGCGTCTGCTCGCTCGCCGCCTGTACGCGGCGGCCCATGAGGCGTTCGAACGGGCCGCGGAGCTCTACGCGCAAGCCGAAGAACTCTCACATCAAGAGCGCGCGCGCGTGATCCGCTTGTCCAGCCTCGAGCCTCGCGCGTTTCCATCGCAGCGTTTCTAGCCAAAGAACCGCGCGTCTAGCCAAAGAACCGCGAGCTCAGTCGCAGGGCCTCCCGCGGCGGCAGTCCTCATTCGCGGACAGCGCGCGGGAGTCTCATCTCCCTGAATCGGAGAGCCTTAACGAGTCGGCATCGACGTTGCTCTGCATCCTCTCGGAGAGACGAGAGGAGGAATCATGCGTACCAGAATTCTCGTCGGGTTTTTTTCGCTCCTCGTATTCATCCTGCTCGCGGCGCCCGCCGCCGCGGCTTTCCAGGCGTCGGTCAGCATTTCCGCCTTTCACGACACGCTCGCCCCTCACGGGCGGTGGATCGTGACGCACTCTTACGGAGAAGTGTGGGTGCCCGCGGGCATTGACGCGAGCTGGCAGCCCTACTGGAACGGCGAGTGGGTCTGGACCGATTACGGCTGGACGTGGGTCTCGTATGACCCGTGGGGAGCAATCCCCTTTCACTACGGCACCTGGACCTGGATCGACAGTGACGGTTGGGCCTGGATTCCGGGCACGGTCTGGGCTCCGGCCTGGGTGACCTGGGCCTGGACGGACAATTGCGTCGGTTGGGCGCCCGTTCCAGCGACCTTTGCTTTGAGCGCCACCGGCTATTTCGGAAGCCCCGTCGTCCTGCCGGCCTCGCGGTACGTCTTCGTGTCTGCGAATCAGTTTGTCGCCTCTCCCATTCGGAGCGCGCGCCTTGCGCCTTCGGGCAACGCGGCTCTTCTAGCCAGCGCCCGAACCGCGACGCGGTTTAACGTTTCCGGTGGAGTTGTACGCACGACTGCAGATCCGCCGCCGGCCTTCGTTCAGAGAGCCTCTGGCAGAACGCTGCAGCGTGTCAGCATCGAGCACGCACGAACTCATCCCACGGCTCTGGCCGCGACGTCTCACACCGGACACATCGGCGTCGTAGCGCCGGCCCGGGAACGCGCCACGATGAGTGTCCGCGCCACGGCCAATGAGCGCAGCGCCACCGGCAGGACCGGATCCGCTTCCGCGAAGGCGCGGGTCCAGAGCGCTCGGCATGCCAGCGAGCCGGCCGCCTCTTCCGCCTCGGTCCGGCACGGCGCGAAATCCTCGAGCAGCGTGAAGTCTTCCAGCACGGTCTCGTCGCGGGCGAAAGTCGAGAAGAGTTCGCACTCGGGTTCTCGAGCAGCCGGCGCGACATCGGTTTCCCGAACGCGAAACGAGCCGGCTCACGAGGCCAAGAAGAGCCCGGCTCACGAGGTCAAGAAGAGCAAGGCCAGCCCGCAGGCGCCCGAGACGCACGCGGCCCGCACCGCACACGGGCCACAGCCGCAGGCCCACCACGAGCGTGCCGCGTCTGCCGCTCATGCAGCGCATCCGGCTCCTGAGGCGCATCCGGCCCCCCACGCGGCCTCGGCCGGGCGGCAGGCTTCGCCGAAACCTCCTCCCCCCAAGCAGCATCCGCCCAAGCCCAAGGATCAGGAGCACTCATGAGCAAGCGGGGACCCGGGGCCCCTCCCCCATCCCAGGGCGCCGTCCGGGCCCCCTTTTCTCGATACGGCGCTGCGGCTTGCATGGGCCGGGGATGGGGGCGCACAATAGAGTTGGGGTAGTACGACCGTGGGACGGAAACTGGGCGAGCTTCTCGTCGAGGAGGGTCGCATCTCTCAAGGGGTGCTGACCCGGGCGCTCCAGCTGCAGGGGACGCAGGCTCGTGGTCTGCGCCTGGGCGCCATCCTCCTGAGATGGGGACTTCTGCCGGAAAAAGCTCTGCTCGACGCTCTGGCGATTCATCACCGCTGTCCCGCGGTGGACTGGAAGACGCTTTCGGGCGCGAGTCCGGAGGCGCTCAAACTCCTTCCGGCCGCGCATGCCATTCGACTCGGCGCGGTTCCTTACTCCGCGGACCGCAAGACCGTTCAGGTCGCCTTCGCGAATCCGTCCAATCTCGCGGCCATCGACGAGATCGCCGCGATCACCCGCCGGCGCGTGATGGCGTCCGTCACGACCGAGGTTCGCCTCCAACAGGCGCAGCAACTCTTCTACAAGCGCCCCCTCGACCGCGATATCTGGACGATCGTCCAGAAGATCGAGCGTCCTGCGCCTCCTCCGCCGCCCGTCGCGCCTCTGCCGCCGCCCCCTTCCGAGCCGCCGACGGAAGCAGCGGCGGAATCTTCTGAGACAGGCCTGGACACGGTCGATCTCGGGATCCGGACGAAGCCGCCGATGATCGAGGTTCCCAACTTCCCGCAGCAAGGGGAGAATTTCCTGCCGCAGGAGGAACCCGCCGAAGAGGAAGACGCAGACGTCGAAAATCTGGCGGAGACCGCGGCCGCCCCCGCCGCAACCAGGGATTTCGAGGTCCTCGACGGCGTACTGGAGGACCTTCCGCTGGCGGAGGTGCTGGCCGAGCGTCTGGATCCGTTCTCGGATGACACACCGCTGGCGGAGTTCATCGAGCAGGCGCTCTCTTTCTACGAGGCGCACCCCACGTTCCAGCTCGCCCTCGACGCGCTCGACGACGGTCCGATCGAGGATCTGGATCTCGCCGTCGAGGACGAGGGTCCCTCCGAGGGATCCTCGGGCAGCGCCGAGGACCTCGATTCCACGACGCCTTCAGGCCGCGGCCGCAAGCGCGAGTCGGGCGCCGAGCTGATCCTCTAGTCCGGTCGTTCCGTCCTCCATCGCCCTTCACCGCAACGGCGGCGGGTTATCATCCCGCCTCTCGAGAGCGGTCCGACGTTCTCGATCGTTACGCTTCGTCGTCGAGGAGGATGTGATGCGCCTTGTCCGCGGAAATTGTTCCTTTCGTCTCGCGGTCCTGATCACGGCGTGGATCGCCGCCGCGCCGGCAGTGGGCCAAACCGGCGGCTCGGCTGCTGCCGGAGCTACGGGAACCGGCGGACACGGAATCGATCTCACCGATATGGACCGCGCCTCCAAGCCCTGTCAGGACTTCTACCAGTACGCGGACGGCGGATGGCGCGCCAAGAACCCGATCCCGGCGGAATATCCGAGCTGGGGAACGTTCAACGAGCTTGCCGAGCGCAATCGCGGCGCCTTGCGCAAGATCCTGGAGAAGCTCGCTGCGGAAAAGCACGAGCCAGGATCCGAGGAGCAGAAACTGGGCGACTTCTATGCGAGCTGCATGGATGAATCCGCCGTGGAAGCGGCCGGAGCCAAGCCTCTGGAGGCCGATCTGGCGCGCATCGGGGGGATTCAGAGCCTGGCCGACCTCCAGGTGGTGATCGCCGGGCTCCAGTCCCGAGGCGTGGATGCGCTCTTCGGATTCGGCTCACAGCAGGATCGCAAGAACTCGAGCGAGGTGATCGCCGGCGCGTTCCAGGGCGGCCTGGGGATGCCCGACCGCGACTACTACACCAAGACCGACGACAAGTCCAAGACGCTGCGCGATCAGTACGCGCAGCACATCACCAAAATTTTCGGGCTCCTGGGCGATTCTCCAGAGAAGGCTTCGAGCGAAGCCAAGACCGTCCTGGCGATCGAAACGAAGCTGGCGGAAGCCTCGATGACCCGCGTGGAGCGCCGAGACCCCGACGCGACCTACCACCGCATGGACGCTGCGCAACTGAAGGCGCTCACGCCCGACTTTTCCTGGCCGGCGTACTTTCAGAACATCTCGGCGCCGCCCATCGCCGCCGTCAACGTCGGGCAGCCGAAGTTCTTCGAGGCCCTGGACCAGGAGTTCAAGAGTGTTCCGCTGGCGGACTGGAAGACCTTTCTGCGGTGGCACCTCGTCCACGCCGCGGCTCCCGGCCTGTCCACGAAGTTCGTCCAGGAGGACTTCGACTTCTTCTCTCGAACTCTTCAGGGAACCCAGGAAATCCAACCGCGCTGGAAACGCTGCGTGCAGTCCACGGACCGTCAGCTCGGCTTCGCGCTGGGGAAAATCTATGTCCGGGAGTACTTCCCGCCGGAGGCCAAGGAGAGCGCCGACCGGATGGTGAAGAACCTGATCGCCGCGCTGCGCGACGATCTCTCCACGCTCCCCTGGATGGGCGCCGAGACGCGAAAGGCGGCGCTGGCGAAGATGAACGCCTTCACGCCCAAGATCGGTTACCCCGACAAGTGGCGCGATTACTCGAGCTTCACCGTCACGCGAAGCTCCTACTCCTCCAACGTCCAGAACGGGAACCTCTATGAGACGCGGCGTGACCTGGCCAAGATCGGCCAGCCCGTCGACCGCACCGAGTGGGGAATGACGCCGCCGACCGTCAACGCCTATTACAACGCACCAAAGAACGAGATCGTGTTCCCGGCGGGAATCCTCCAGCCGCCCTTCTTCGATGCCCGCGCGGACGACGCCGTCAACTATGGAGGCATCGGCGCGGTCATCGGGCACGAGATGACGCACGGCTTCGACGATCAGGGGCGAAAGTTCGATGGTGAAGGCAACATGAAGAATTGGTGGACCCCGGAGGACCAGAAGAATTTCGAGCAGCACGCTCTCTGCGTCCAGAAGCAGTTCGACGCCTACATCGTGCAGGGCGACCTCCACGAAAACGGCAAGCTCGTGCTGGGCGAGTCGATCGCGGACCTGGGAGGCCTTACGATCGCTTACAAGGCCTACCAGAAGAGCCTGGAGGGCAAGGCGCGTCCTCAGCCGATTGATGGACTCTCGCCGGAGCAGCGGTTCTTCATCTCCTGGGCCCGGGTGTGGGCCTCCAACGACCGGCCGGAGTTCGAGCGCATGATGATCACCGTCAATCCGCACCCGCTCGACCGATTCCGCGGCATCGGGGCCCCGTCCAACATGCCCGAGTTCGCGAAGGCTTATGGGTGCCAGGCCGCCGATCCGATGATTCGGGGCGAGAGCTGCCAGATCTGGTAAATCCGCCCGTCCGGCGATTTTGACCGGCGCGCGGGCCCGGGCTCGGGCACCCCGGAAGTGTCAGGCAGTGCCTGAGCAGGGTGTCGATTCCCGTCAAGGCGGGCGATCCGTGCCGGGCGGGCGTGAGCTTTCAGCCCGGCCGCCGGCCCGTCGCCTTCTTTCGTAAACCGTTGGCCGGCAGCCGATTCAGGGTCTTCCTCCCCCGTCAGGAGGCCGGCGCCCTCCCTTCGAGGAACAGCCGTTGCACTGACTCTTGGCACCCTGGATCAGGATAGGGAGGAAGTCCAATGCAGATCAAAGACCGGGACAATGACTGGGCGTCGGTAGACGATCCGCTCGAGAGCCGGTTTCGCACGTCGTTCCGGGGAGGCCTTGGATTCCAGTCGTCGGACGACGAGGAAGAGACCATGACAGCCACTCTCGAGCTGCCCGACGAGCCTGAAGCTCTGGATCAGAAAGACCGCATCGGCGAAGACACCCGTCCCCGGCGATAAAGCTTCAGAAAGCCCGGTCCGGCTCGCCGCGCGCTCCGCGGGGCGGCCAGAGGGCCCTGGAGCCGTCCGGGCCTCGCTGAAAGAGGGGGCGGGCGGCCGGCCGGACCGGGATGACCCCTCGAGGGGTCACTCCGACCCCTTTCTTGGCTGGTAGAATTTCCCTATCCCGAACCGTCTATGAGCGGACGGACACCCGGATCCGTGCGCTCATGAATCGTCCGGGAAAGGACGAGCATGAGCGAGCATTCGGGTCCGCGCTCCCCGATCTCAGATCGCCTCGACCGGCCTTCCGGGGTCCTCCGTCTCGGACCGCGCCGCATCGGCGACTTTCTCCTCGTCGCGCAGCTGGGTGACGACGCTCTGGGCTCGGTCTACCGCGCGCTCCACACTCTGGACGGGCGCTTCATGCGCTTGCGCGTGCTCCAGTCGCCCGAGCTCTCGCCGGACGCCGTTCAGGCTGCGGCCCGCCGGCAGACCGATCGGCAGGGCTCCGCACACGACGACCCGCCCGGCCATGCGGGGCTTCAGATCGCCGACGGCATCCCGTATCTCGTTTGGCCCGACAACAACGGCTGGACGCTCGATTTCGTGCTGACACGTGCCCGCGCGGGAGGATGGGCCCTGCCCGTCGAATTCGCGCTTCTGGTCGCCGAGCGCGCCGCGGCTGAGATCGAGAGAGCGTACCTGTCCTGCCCGGCCGGCGACCCTCCGTTTCACGGCGCTCTGTGGCCCGGGTTCGTCGGCATCTCCTCGGATGCGGAGGTTCGCGTGGTGGGTTTCGGTTTGTCCGAGGTGATCCGACCGGCGCTCCCCAGGCCGCGCATGTGGCGGGACGTCGCTCCCTACATCGCGCCGGAAGTGCGGGAAGGCAAGCCCATCGGCCAGACTTCCGACGTTTACTCGATCGGGGTCTTGCTCGTCGAGCTCTTGACCAGCCGCCGCGCCTCGGCGGATACACCGCCTCCGCTCTGGCGCGCCGACGACGACTTTTCCCAGGACGTGAGCCTGCTGCTTCGATTCGCCCTTGCGGATTTCCGAGAGCGGTTTTCCTCCATCGCGGATCTGCACGAGTCGCTCAAGAACATCATCGCGGCCTGCCCCTTCGAGCCGTCACCTGCCGACCTGGCCCTGTTCCTTTACGACCTCCTGAATCCGGAGAGCCGCAAGACCCGGGCTCCCTTTGACGGAAACTCAACCAACCCTCTGAGTCCGGACCGCCGGATCGAGCCTGCTCCGCCCGCGACCAGGGCGCCTGCGCGTCCCCTCCCGCCGATTCCTGTTCCCGCACTTCGCCTCGAGCGCCTGTCAACCCGCCTGGCTCGCCTGGCTTCCCGCGGCGCTCTTGGGCCCCTCTCTCGACCCCGTTCCTGGGCGCGCGCCGCAGGCATCGCCGCGTCGATCGCCGGTCTCGTGATGATCGAGGGTCCGTTTCGATCGTTGCGCCCTCCCGCGCTTGCCGGGGCGCAGGCCGTTCCGGCGGTCGTCCTGCCCGCCGCGCCCGCGGAACGGACACCGGCGGGATGGGTCGCCGTCACCTCGCTGGCGAGGAATCCATTCGAGCCGGCGTCGGCTCCGCGGCAGATCCTGCCTCGAGCCGCGGCCCCGCTCGCGCGGAGTGCCTCGGCGCATCAGCGGTCCGACGTCAGCCCGGAGACGGAGGCTCTTCGTTTGAAGGTCGGCCTCGCGCGCGTCGCCGCCGAGCGCCTCGACGCCGCGCAGCACGCGGCCGACGAGTTCGATCGGGGACGGGAAATTGAGCGCGAGGCGCAACAGCTGTACTCCCACCGCCATTACCTGGAAGCACGCGGGGCCTACTCGCAGGCGCTCAATCTCTTCGCCGCCGCCGAGACCCTCTCCCGCCAGGAGCGCGTGCGACAGATCCAGCTCGAGGCCGTTCAGAACCGCTAGGAGGCTCGGAAGGCTAAGAGTGCGAAGCCGCCTCGGAGGTCTCCCGGGGCTCGCCGCGCTCGACCCGATTTCTTCCCCCCTGCTTGGCGCGATACAGCGCCTGATCCGCCGCGGCGACGAGGGACTCGGCCGACAGACTCTCCACCGTTCGGGAACCGGCGACTCCGATGCTGATGGTCAGCCGTCTTCCCAGACGCGTCGGATCGAGCGGAATGGCCAGGGCCTCCACGCGCGCGCGGATGCGTTCGGCCAGGATGTGCGCACCGCTTCCATCGGTGCCTGCGAGAATGACCGCGAATTCCTCGCCTCCATAGCGCGCCACCAGGTCTCCGGCCCCGCGGACGGACGCCATCAGCTCGTCGGCAACGCGCTTTAAGCACTCGTCGCCGACGAGATGGCCGAACGCATCGTTCAAGACCTTGAACTCGTCGATGTCGATCATCAGCAGCGCCAGGGGCGCGGAGGTGCGTTCGGAACGTCGCCGCTCGAACTCGAGGACGCGCTCGAACTGACGTCGGTTGGCGGCCCCGGTCAGCGGATCGGCCAGCGAAAGCCGCTCCAGCACCTGATTGGCCTCCGCCAGCTGGCGCGTCCGCTCGGCGACCAGGTCCTCGAGCTCCTTCTGTCGAGCCTTCAAGCGGTGCACCCGAAGCACGTAGGCTCCCTCGCCTCCCAGACCGAGCGCGATCGCGCAGAGGAGGAAGAACCAGACGGTCTGATAGAAGCGTGGCTCGACGATGAAGGCGAGCGAGGCCGGCTGCGCGGCCCAGACTCCCGAATCGTTGCAGGCGGTGACCCGGAACGTGTATTTGCCGGAAGGGAGATGCGGGTAGTAGGCCACGCGCCGTTTTCCCGCGTCGACCCAGTCGTTGTCGAGCCCCTCCAGGCGATACCGGAAAGCCACACGCTCCGGCGTCACGAAGGAGAGCGCGGTGTAATGCAGCTCGAGGTTTCCCTTGCCGGGAGGAACGCGAATTCCCGAGCGCGCGGGCCAGGGCTTGCCGTCGACCAGCAGCGCTTCGAGCACCACGGGAGGCGGAGCCGTGTTGACGCGCAGGTGGGCCGGATCGACGACCGCCGCGCCGGCAATCGTGGGAAACCAGAGGCGCCCGTCCCGGGCTCGCCAGCCTGCGGGCTGAAATCCGCCGTTGCATTCGGGGTTGCGCAGACCATCGGCGCGGGAGTAAGCGACCGACGGGATGGCGCGGATCTCCTTGTGGTCGTACCGATCGAAGTCCCTGCGGCTGACGCGGAAGATTCCGCGGTTGCAGCTCATCCAGAAGTTGCCCTGTCCGTCCTCGAGGATTCGATAGACGACATCGTCGAAGAGCCCGTCCCGGCTTCCGTAAGAGCGGATCGGGCCGGTTTCGATCCGGTCTACGCCTCCTCCGGCGGTCCCGCACCAGATCTCGCCCGACGCGTCCTCGTGGATGTCGTAGACGGTGTCGTTGGAAAGCCCGACCGCCGTGGTCCAGCTGGTGAGTTTGCCGTCGGAGAGACGGGCCAGGCCTCCCCGCGTCCCGATCCAGATCTCGCCGCGGCGCGATTCGAGCAGATCCAGCACGCTGGCATTGGGAAGGCCATCGCGCGTGCCGAAGACTTCGAAGCGCCTGCCCGTCCAGCGCGCCAGACCCGAGGACGTTCCGACCCACACGGCGCCCAGGTGGTCTTCCAGGAGCGAAAGGATGACGTCGCCCGGAAGTCCCTCGGCGGTGCCGTACCTCGTGAAGACTCCGTCCTTCCAGCGCGCCAGGCCGGCCCCGCGGGTCCCGATCCAGAGACTGCCATCGCTCGCCTGCAGCGTCGACCACACGGCGTCGCTCGGGAGCCCGTCGCGCGGCGTGAAGACGCGCACGCCGTTACCATCGAGCCGATTCAGGCCGCCTCCCAGCGTGCCGATCCACATCGCGCCGGCGCGGTCCTCCGAGATGGACCAGACCGCGTCGCGCGAAAGACCTTCGCGTGTGGAGAACAGAGTGAAGCTTCGATCCACCAGGCGGTTCAGACCGCCTCCCTGTGTGCCGATCCAGAGATTCCCCTCCCGGTCTTCGAGGAAAGCCTGCACGAAGTCGTTGGAGAGACCGTCGCGGGCGGTGTAGGTCGTCCAGTGGCCCGAGGAGAGGCGCGCGACCCCGCCGCCATCGGCTCCGACCCAGAGATTTCCGGCTCGATCCTCCAGAAGAGCGGCGACGAACGCGCTGCGCTGCCCCTCGCCGGAGGGAATCGTCGTGAATCGATCTCCGGTGAAATGGGAGAGGCCTCCGCCGGCCGTCCCGATCCACAGCGTCCCGTCCCTGGCCGCGAGCGTGGACCAGACGTCGTCGCTCGCCAGGCCGTCGGTCTTTTTGTAGGCGGTGAAGGCGCCCTGGTGATAACGAACGACGCCGCCGCCCCGCGTCCCGATCCAGAGATCCCCGTTGCGGTCTTCGCAGATCGAACGAACGGCATCCGAGGAGAGTCCCTCGCGGGTGGTGAAGCGCTCGAACCCCACGCCGGTCCAGCGCGCCAGGCCGCCGTCGGTGCCGAGCCAGACGCGGCCTGCGCGATCGAGCGCCAGGCAGCGCACGAAGTCGTTGGGCAAACCGTCCTTCTTCATCCAGGCCCGGAACTTTCCATCGGAGTAGCGCAGGACGCCCCCCTGACGCGTCCCGATCCAGATCACGCCCTGCGGATCCTCGAGAAGAGCGGAGATGTAGTTGTCGGTGAAGCCGGGAGTCGTGCGGCGATCGAACACGACGAAGCGCACTCCGTCGAAGCGCACCAGGCCCTCTTCGGTCCCCAGCCACAGATAGCCGTCGTGGCTTTGTAGGATTGACTGGACGGAGTTCTGCGGGAGGCCCTGGTCGACTCCCCAGACATCGTGGCCGTACTGAGTGATGGCCTTTCCCGGCTCGAGCGCCTGCCCCCGAGGCGCGGCGAGCGAGGCTGCCGCCAGCAGAACGGAGGCCGCACGGAGGGCCCGGTTCGGTCGTCGCATGTCTTGGCTTGCCGTCAATTGTAGACGGTTCGCGTTCGGGCGGATGCGACCTGCCGGGAGCTCGATTTCAGCGGCCCGGTGCGAGCCGGGCGGTGCGATTCAATTCTTCGTCGGCCGGGGACAGAGACAGGTTGTCCGGCAAGGGCACCCGGGCGAGGCCGTAAATCCGCCTTCGCAAGTCTGCGTAATCCGATTCCCGATCGCGCCGCACGCGCCAGGTGCCCCCGGCCATGGGATGCTCGCGCCGGCCGGCCTTGATGCGGGCGTGCAGCGCGTATCCGGCGACCGCAGTGGTCGCCGCGGCGCGCCGGAAGTCGCTCCCGCGGAGAGCCACTCGAGCGATCTTCGCTGCGACATCGCCGGCGGAGAAGAACTCGCGATAGCAGCGGTGGAGAAGATCGGTCAGCTCTCCCTCTCCCAGGCGCGGGTGTCCCCACGTCAACGTGCTGCCGTCGAAGCGGTCGAGGTTGTCCTCGCACACCAGTGCCCGCCGGCGAAAATCGGCGTACTGCTCGGTGCCGGGGACAGGCGTGAGGATGTAGAAAGAAGCGACGTCCGGCCCCAGGGCGCGCAGGGTCGCCAGGTTTTCGAGAATGGACGCGCGGGTGTCCTCGGGAAAACCGAGGATGTTGGAGAAGTGGCTGGTGATTCCATGCTCCCGGCAAAGGCGCACGATCTCGGCGTAGCGGGCAGGGACGTTGTGGAACTTGTGAGCGCCGGCCAGCGTCGCGGAGTTGAAGGACTCGGCGCCCACGAACATCTGGAAGCATCCTGCGGCGGCGAGGCGCCCGACGAGCTCCGGCTCCCGATAGATCTGGGCATCGCACTGGGCGAAGAACGGAAGCTTGAGATCGGCCTCGGCCATCGCTTCTAGGAGCTCGTGCACCTGCGGGTTCTTGTTGAAATTGTCGGAGGTGAAGAGAATCAGCCGGACCCCGGCCTTCTTCGCCGCGCGAAGGCTCGCCAGCGTCGTCTCCACCGGCTGCGTGCGGACGCGGTGGCCGGCGATCCTGATCACAGAACAGAAATTGCAGGAGTAAGGACATCCGCGGGCGGGATAGATGCCCAGCATCGGCACGGTATAGCGAGCCAGATCCTCAGGCGGCGGCGGCTTCAAGACCGGCGGATCGAGTCTTTCCGCCCATCGATGCTCGTCTCCATAGACCGCGGCGAGCTCGCCCTCCAGCGCGTCCGCCAGGATCTGCGGCCATACCAGCTCGGCTTCGCACAAGGAGAAGGAGACGCCGCGCCCCTGCAGGCGCGTCGTGTCGCAGGTCATCGGGTGCGGGCCGCCGATCACGGCGCTCGAGCCGAGAGCGCGCGCCATCGCCGCCAGATCGAGCGCGCGCTGGAACTGGTGGCTCTGCACGCCCACGAGCGCGACGAGGGTACGCTCGACGCCGGATGCCCCCAGCAACTTCAGGTAGGAGAGGTCGGTCTGAACATATTCGTCGATCGCGTGCACCCGGCATGTGGCTCCCTGAACCTCCCCGGGCGTCATGCTCGCCAGGTAGGTGAGCGTGCTGTTGGGCATGAAGCCGCGCCGGAAGCGCTCTACGGTTCCGTCGGCCGCGTACTTGCTCGGCTTGATCAGAACCACCCGAAGGAGGCGAGGAGGAGTCACGGGAGCTCAGCCGAAAGACTAGCAGTTTGCGGCGTGCCCGATCGGCAGCCAAGAATCTTTTTAGGACCGCCCGGAGTCCCGGACCGGTCTTGAGATTCTGCGGCCACCCGGCATCTCCGCTGCCGCCGCCAGGTACAGGCCCGCCCAGATCTTGGGATCGATGAGAGTCCCCTCCTCCTCGCGTTCTCGGGACCAGGACAGCACGCGCGGGAGCGCCACGGTATGCACACGGATAATCTGGCGATCCTCCGGCGCCTGCTCTCCCACGCGCCGCGCATCGCGGGCCAGAAAGAAGGTCACGATTTCCGAGCTTGCGCCGGCCGAGCCCGGACCGCGTCCCAGCACCGTGAGGTCGGCCGCCGCATAGCCTGTCTCCTCGCGCAATTCGCGCCGCGCGGCGGTCTCCTTGTCTTCCGGATCGACATCGCCGACCAGCCCCGCCGGGAGCGAGATCACGCGCGCCTCGACAGCCGGCCGGAACTCGTCGGCCAGGACCAGCTCCTGCTCAGGAGTGACAGCGACGATCATGACGGCCTCCGGGGCATTGCGGTGCTCGACGTACTCCCAGCCCCGGCGTCGGCGGAAGGAGAGGTGTTCGCCCACGAAAAGGATTTCCGGCTTGTCTCTCATCACTCGACGATAACAAAGCGCGACACCTTAAGTCCTTGAAAAGACTGGATGTTGAGGGGTCGAACCAAACCGGAAGGAAACCTTCCCAGGCCGCTCGCGTATTGGACGACGGAGGGACGCTAAAAATTTAGCACATGTGCTAAATTTTTAGCACCCGGGAGGGGCCCGTCGCGATGCCGCGAGAACTGGGGCATCTGAGCCGCCGCGAACGACAGATCATGGAGGTCGTCTATCGCGAAGGCCAGGCCGCGGCGACCGACGTCCTGGCGAAGATTCCCGATCCCCCCAGTTACTCCGCGGTGCGCGCGATGCTGCGCATCCTCGAACAGAAGGGGCACCTGCGCCACGTCGCCGAAGGCAACCGCTACCTCTATCGCCCGACCGTTCCCGCCGATCGCGCGCGCCGCTCGGCCTTGAAGAGTCTGCTCCAGACCTTCTTCGAGGGATCTCCCGAGAAGGCCGTGGCCGCGCTCCTGGACATGTCCCGGTCCGAGCTTTCGGCCGAGGATCTCGATCGTCTTTCGCGCCTCATCGAGCAAGCCAGAGAGGAGGGTCGTTAGATGTCTCCCGTCACCCTGACCCTGTTGCGCTTCGGCCTCGACGTCACGCTCAAAGTGACTCTCCTGCTGGTTCTCGCCGAGCTGGCGCTCTTTGCCGCGAGGCGTTCGCCGGCTGCGATGCGCCACTCGCTGGCGATCTTCGCGCTGATCGGGACGCTCGCACTTCCGATCGCCACACTTCTCGTTCCGCGCTGGGAGATCCCGATCGTTCCGAGCCTTCTGCCGGAGAAGGCTGAAATCGAATTTCACTCGGTTTGGAAGACCGGGAGGGCTTCGCCCCTCGAGCACTCGAAGATGGGATCGGACGACGGGACATCCTGGCGCGTCCCAGAGGCTTCCCCTTCACAGCGAGCTTCCACGGTGGCTGCCGGCGCACATCCGGCGTCCACGGCTTCGCACACTCCAGGCGCGGCAGCCCTCAAGCGTCCGAGCACCCTCGTTTGGATGTCCTGGCTTCCCCTGATCTGGGCTTTCGGCGCGATGCTCGGGATCGTCCGGCTCATCTCCGGCTCGGTGCGCGTGCGCGCGATCGCCCGCGACGCCGTGCGGGTCTGGGATCTCGACTGGACGCTGGCCAAGGAAGAGCTCTCCAGCCGGCTCGGGATCGATCGTCCCGTCGCTCTCCTCGCAAGCGATCGGGTTCCGGTGGCCATGACCGCCGGCGGGCGGGAGCCGGTCCTGCTCGTGGCGGCCAATGCCGAGCGCTGGCCCGCCGAGCGGCGCCGGGTCGTCCTTTTGCACGAGCTCGCCCACATCGAGCGGCGCGACTGGATGGCGCTCTTAATCGCCGAGATCGCCCGGTCTCTTTACTGGTTTCATCCCCTCGTTTGGGTCGGCGTGGGCCAGGCTCGCCGAGACTGCGAGAAGGCTTGCGACGACGTGGTGCTGGAGTCCGGGACCAAGCCCTCGGTTTACGCCGCACATCTCCTCGGGATCGTCCGATCGCTCCAGGCCGCCCGGCAGCGGCTCCTGCCGGCGGTGCCGATGGCGCGGCCGTCTCAATTCGAGGGACGCATGCGCGCGATTCTGGAGGCCGGACGCGATCGCCGGCGTATCTCGGCATTCGAAAAGGGGCTGGCCGTCGCGGGGGTCCTGGGAATCGTTCTGGCCGTCGCCGCCGTGCAGCCCTGGGCCACGTGCCCACATCAGCGGGCCGCCTTCTTCCGGCATCTCCAGACAATGGTTCCCATCTCCGCCGCTCCCGGGCTCGTTCCGGTGGTCGCGGGGGACGACAAGCCGCCCTCGGATAACCCGCATCGGAAACCGGCGGAAGCGCCTGCCCTGGCGCCCGCTGTCTATCCTGGAAGTCCGAGGAAGAGTGATCCTGCAGTCGCTCCCATCCGCGCGCATGGGACCTGCAAAGGCATTGGAAACGGCGTCTTCGATGGAGTTCCCGGGGAGGTTATCGCCGGAATCGCGGAGGACGTGACGGCTGGCGTCCGCGAAAGCGTCGCCGAAGGGATCAACAAGGGCGTGGCCGAGGAGATCGCGGGAGGCGTCACCGAGGGGATCGCGGAGGGCATCGACGGCGGAGCCGCCGATGGTGTCGAAGAGAAGACTCCCGTTTCCAAGCCGGTGTCCGCGCCGGTCGCCGGCCGGCGCGTGGAGCTCGCGAAGCTCGAGAAAGCCTCTCATCGCGATGGGAGGAGCGGAAGCGACTGGTTCTCGCGCGGCATGAAGCTTCACAAGGAGGGACGTTACGAGGAAGCGATCGGGGCCTTTCAGAAGTCGATCGACCTCGGCCACCGCGAGGGGACCGCGAGCTACAACATCGCCTGCGACTACGCGCGCCTGGGCAAGAGCGTCGAGGCGATGGAATGGCTGCACCGCGCAACGGACGCCGGCTTCGATCTGAAGAGCCAGATCAAGCACGATAACGATCTCGACAGCCTGCGGAACCTGGCGGAATTCCGCGAGCTCGCGCGGTCCTTGAAGTCCGACGACGCCGCGGCCGCCGAGGGCCGCCTGGCGCGGCTGGCGGAGCAGTCCTCGACGACGGGCGAGGCCTTCTACTGTGTCGGGAAAGAGCTTCTCGCCGTGGAGAGCTTCGCGGCAGCGGCGGAGGCGTTCCAGAGGTCCGCGAATGCCGGCTACCGTGTCGGCACGTCGCTCTACAACCAAGCGTGCGCTTTCGCCCGGGACGGGAGGAGTGAGGAGGCTCTGGATCTTCTCGAAAGGGCGCTTTTCGCCGGGTTCGACGACGCGGGCCTCGTGCGGAGGGACGACGATCTGGACAACATTCGGTCGGAGGAAAAGTACAAAGAGCTCGAGCGGCTGGCACAGGATCTTTCCCTGTCGCTTCCCTCCGGCAGCCTGGATTTTCTCGGATACGGGAGGCATCAGTGGCACAGGGTGATCGGCCACTATCGCGATGTCGCGCAAACGTATCCGCAAGTCGGCCGGGCCTGGTTCAATCTCGGCTATGCGGGCATCCGAGGCGGCGAGTACCAGGAGGCGACGCAGGCCTTAGAGCGCGCGCTCGCCCTGGGATACAGAAAGCCCACGACCATGTACAACCTGGCGTGCTCCTACGCGCTGCGCGGCGAGCGCGACAAAGCGTTCAACTGGCTCTTTCAGTCGCTCGACGCGGGATTCGACGCCGGCAAGTTGGACCGGGATCGCGACCTCGACTCACTCCACGGTGATCCGCGCTTCCAGAAGGCTCTCGACAAGGCGGAGAGCTAGGAAGAATCCGCTACCGTAGGGGCGGGGCCCGTCCCCGCCCGCGCTTCCAGCCCGATCGCTTCAAGAAACCTTCGGGCCACGCGCTGTGCGTCGTAGCGCTCGGCGCGCCGGCGGCCCGCTTCCCCGAGACGCCGGCGTTCCTCCGGACTCGCCATAAGGCGTCTGAGAGCGTCCGCAAGCGCCTCGACGTTCTGCGGCTCGACTAAGACGCCGCACTCACCGTCGGCGACGACCTCCGGCACGGCCGCAGCACGCGCGGCGACGATGGGAAGGCCCGTCGCCATCGCTTCGAGAAAAACGATCCCGAAACCCTCCTGGCGCGACGGCAGGCAGAAGACGTCGGAACGGCGGTACTCCGCGGCGAGACGCGCAAAGGGGACGTGCTCCAGAAACTCGACTCGATCGCCGAGTGCTAATTGCGCCGTGCGCTTCCTCAAACCCGGAAGACCCGGCCCGGTCCCCACGACGCGAAGCACCACTTCCGGAGGCACTCGGACCAATGCTTCGAGAAGCGTCGCGACGTCCTTGCGTGGATAAAGATGCGCGACGCACAGGATCGACGGACGGGCCTTCGGAAGCGTCTCGGCCGAGTCGAGAGCGGCACGCCATCGTGCGAGATCGATCGGCTCGGGAACGACCGCAATCCGTTCTCGCGGCACACCATAAACCCGCGCGATCCGAGACGCCGAGTGCTCGCTCGTTGCAAGGATGCGATCGGCACGCCGGACATGCCGCTTTTCCAGCCTCGCCTCGGTCTTGAGCCTCAGGCGGGGCAAGCCGCGTTCGAAGCTCGCCTCGTCGGCGATGACTCCCTTGATCGAGGCGATGTGCGGTGCGCCGGCGCTTTCCACCCACAGGCCATCCCAGTCGAAGCCCACGACGGCGTCAGGCGGGAGTCCTTTCGCTAGATCGCGGATCGAGAGGTTGAAGTAGAGTCGGCGCACGAGCGAGACCGGACCGCCGCCCGAGGGCGGAGCGACAAAATCGACGACGCACCCGAGCCCTTCGAGCGCTTCGCGCAGGACCGAGATTCCGACGTAGGTGCCGCTTCCCGCCGCGACGTCGGGCGCGGTGCCGGTCACGAAGAGCAATCGTGGCACGGCACTTCTATACACCGGCCAGCATGGGCCGGTCGGAGAGCCTCGACGAGGTTCGCGCCTATTACGATTCGATTTTTCCCTTCTACGAGAAGGAATCAATCGCGCGGGCCCACCTGGATTTCTGGCGGGGCCTCGCTCGCCAGTGGCGCCCGGCGCGCATTCTCGAGATCGGGGCCGGCTTCGGGCGCATCACCCGGGCCCTGGCCCGCCACGCCCCAGCGATCGGAATCGACATTTCGCTGCCGATGCTCGTCCATGCCGCCCGGCAACTCTCTTCCTCGTCATGCGCCCGCTTCGTGGCCGCAGACATGCGCCGTTTATCCTTCCCCTGCTGCTTCGACCTCATCGTCGCGCCGAGCGATCCGTTCTCGCATCTGCTCACCGCCGCGGAAAGGCGCCAGGCCTTGTGCCGCGTGGCGAAGCTGCTTTCTCCGTCAGGCCGCTTCGTGCTCGAAGGCCTCTATCGGCGCGCGCGGCGGCAGGAGGAGCGGGAACGGCAATTCCGGCACCCCGACGGAGTCCTCACGATCTCCGAAAGCTGGCGGCCGGTAGGTAGTCGCCAGCTCTGGCACGCGACCTATCGGTACCTGGATCGCGGAAAGAACCGCCCGGACCGCTCTGTCGAATCCTCTTTCACCGCGCGAGCCTGGGAGCCACCAAGGCTCCGGCGACTGTTTCAGTCCTGCGGCCTGAGGATCGAGAAGCTCTGGGGCGACCTCGATCAGCGGTCCTTTGGGAGGGATTCCCGGCGAATCATGGTGGTTGCTCGACCCCTCGCTGAAGCCGGCAACAATAAGGATATTGTGTTCAGGAATGGAAGGCACCGTCACAGGAGCACCCGCAGACGTCGGGCTACGTGACTGTCTCTGATGCTTATCGTCGCGAAATGGAAGTTATTATTTTCGAGTAGTTTACCGAGTCAGGAGGCGGGCTCCCGGAAATAGCCGTGCAGGTCACGCAGCGCCTGGTGGTTGACCTCACGGCGCCGGAGGGATTCCCTCAGCAGTGTAAAGGCGGCAAGACCCTCGGGGACCATGTGCTCTTCCTCGATGATCGGCAGGGCGGCTCGAATCTCCCACTCCGCTTGAGCTTGGAGATCGGAATCCAAGAGCAAGTCTGCGACCACGAGATGGATCGCCGCCACATCACCTCGAAGTCCGATCTCCTCGGAGACCTTCAAAGCCTCTCTATATGCATCTATTGCTTCCGGCACCTTCCGTTGATCGCGGAGAATATCCCCCACGCACCACCGAAGCTTCGCAAGTGCCATTCGGTTGTCGAGCTGCTGAAGAAGCGGTAAGGCCTTCTGCGCGGACTCCAAAGCCCGAGCCTGGTCTCCCGCGACCCGATAGAACTGGGCAAGGTTGTTAAATGCGTGGGCAAGCAACTTTCGCGTTCCTAGTCGATCTGCTCTTTCGCCGATGCTCAGGAGGACCTTGATCCCATCCTCGACTCGCCCGATCTCCCGAAGCGCCAGGGCCTGAAGGAATTCGCACTTCAAGGATTCCTCGGCGAGACCAAGCCTGCCGAGTGTGCGAGCCCACAGAGGAGCAAATTCAAGCACTTCCTCGATCTTTCGCTCCTCTAAGTGAAGCGCGAGCCGCTGATACGCGAGTCGAGCGATATGAGCGCTCGAATTCTGAACTAAAACAAAGTTGGCTTCGGCGCGGTCGAACCAGTGCGCTGCTTCCTCGCGGCGGAACGTGATGCGACTGGCCGTTCCTGCGGCAAGAGCGAGTTCGCCAAGGAAGTAATCTCTCTCGTCGAGCTGTCCAATATCGCGGGACGGACTCCATAGGAAACGGAAGAAGAATTCAGCTTCCCTTCGCACGACAGCCGGTTCGGTTTCCATCCGGCGCCGGAGCAATTCACAAACTGCGAGGAGCAGCTCCGGGTGTTCAAGGCCGAGATCGTTCGCCTTCGCGAGCCTTTCCTCCGGCTCAAGAGCCAGCGCTCTTTCAGCGGCGGGACGCGCGTCTTCGCTGTTCCAGCTCCTGAGATGGCCAGGGAAAGGAATGACGTTTCCGTTCACTGGTCGCTCATTTCGCTTGAACCGCGTTGGAGTCGCTCTTCGATTTCCGATGCCACGACCTCCGGACCGAGGGCCAGAGACCTGCGTACTCGCTCATCTCCTACGAGACTCGCGTCTACTCTCCCAGACCAATAGACATGAGCGATCTTGCAGGCCATCGAAAGCAAGTGAGGCCGCAGGCTTATGAGCGAGTCTGGGGTACCGGGCCGTCTCGCGAACCTATCGAACCACGCAAATAGCTCCACCTGTAGCTGTGCCGCGTCGTCGCTCGGAATGCCATAAACGCACGTCAAGGTGCTATCGATGACCTGCTCCGTGTTTTTGAACAGGACTGCGACCTTTTCCCTCGCGTCGGTAGAGTTGGACACCATGCCTCGCAGGATTGGATCGTTAATTCTAGCCGCTTTCACTACGAGGGAATACTGCCCTGAAGCTTGATTGTGAACGGTCGATTCTCAGGGTTCGGAAGCGGTGTACTCGGTAGCCTCTCCGCCGTCCGTTCCGACACCTCGACCGTTTGCGTAGAAGTACTGCTACCCATGGGAGTTCTCCTTTCGCCTCGTAAAAAAATGCTCGGGTTGCGGGACCGAGCGAAAAAACTTTTCTCGATTATTCCACTTTGCGAGTCGATGGGTACCTGTTCCAGTTGCCAGCGCGAGGGCGTCAATCGGGCGATCGCCTTGGATTGCGTTAGGATCGTTCTGGGCGAGGCCCGAGACGGCCGCGCACCGAGGTGAACGACTTGCATTTCATTGAAAAAGCTCGGCTTAAGCCGGGCATAACGCTCGAGAATCTTCCCGGCCCGCGGCCTTCCGACACGCCTTCAGGCGGCACGCGCGCGCCGATCCGCGGCAAGGCTCTCATCCTCTGGGACGCGAAAAACGCGGACAAGAAGCTCGACGCGATCGACACCGACCAGATCACGCCGGCCGCCGATTGCGTCTCCGAGAGTCTCGAGTCGCTCGATGAGCGCTGGAAGGCCGGCGCGTTTCGCTACCTGATGCCCGACTTCCGCGAGCGCGTCCATCGCGGCGAGACGTTCTTGATCGCCGGCGACCGCTTCGCGATCGGCTCGTCGCGTGAGATGAGCCCCGCGGGACTGAAAGGCGTCGCTGAGGAAGCCGGACTCGAGCTCGTCGTCGTCTGCGGCGCCAACATGGGGGACATCTTTAGGAGGAACTCTTTCAACCTCGGCCTCCACGTCGTGCAGTCGCCCGAGGCGGTCGCCGACGCGAAGGACGGCGATCTCTTCTCCTTCGATCCGGCCACCCGCGCGCTCGTCAACGAGACGCAGAAGAGAACCTACACGCCGACCCCGCTCTCGGCCAAGGAAGAGGAGATCCG
>Ga0126383_10000201_pt1 | contig 30510 bp, 33 predicted proteins | sample PanSoiMetPlot_35_FD_96882 | JGI IMG/M metagenome (GOLD analysis project Ga0126383, IMG submission 96882) | Tropical forest soil microbial communities from Panama - MetaG Plot_35 | ecosystem: Environmental > Terrestrial > Soil > Tropical forest > Bulk soil | place: Panama | collected 2016-02-17 | reverse complement strand
TCCGCCAGCGGCCCGCCCATGACGAAGATGCCGCGGTCGATCAGGTCGTCGATGTAGGCGGCATGGTCGTCCCAGCCGGGTTGTTCGTCCACGGCCCCGGTCGTCCAGGTCGGGCCGGCCTTCCAGCGGACCAGAATGCGGACGGTTCGAGGCGCACGCGCCACGCCGAAAGCCTACGCAGCGGCGGCTGCCTCGAGCTCGTCGATCTGGATCTTCCGCATCTTCAGCATCGCCGCCATCACGCGCTGCGCCTTCTCCTTGTCCGGATCGCCGAGCAGCCGGGGCAGCACGTTCGGGACGATCTGCCACGAAAGGCCGAACTTGTCCTTCAGCCAGCCGCACGGGCCTTCCTCGCCGCCCTCGGAGAGCTTGCTCCAGTACTCGTCGACCTCCTCCTGCGTGCCGCAGTCGACCTGGAACGAGATCGCCTCGCTGAACGCGAAGTCCGGCCCGCCGTTCAGGGCGACGAAGCGCAGGCCGTCCAGCTCGAACTCCACGGTCATGACCGTCCCCTCGGGGCGTGGCCCCGCCGAGCCGTAATACGCGGTCGACACGATCCGCGAGTTGGGGAAGACCGAGGTGTAGAACGTCGCCGCGTCCTCGCCCTCGGTGTCGAACCACAGGCAGGGCGTCAGCTTCTGCATCGTTGGGCTCCTTTCGATTGCGGGTGCGCACGGATAGACGACGTGCGCCGCGAGAACTCATCGCTCCAACGGAATCAAGCGGCTGCGGGAGTGCTGCGGAGCCGCGCGTAGTGCATCCGGGCGCGCTCGAGGATCTCGTGGGCGTACGGGAGATCGCGGGAGCTGAGCCAGCTGAGCACGGCCTGGGCGCGCGGCAGCGACCCCTGCGGCACCTGCTCGGCGACGTCGAGGTAGATGCGCGCGGCGCGAGCCGGCCCCACCACCTCGGCCAGCGCCCGGTCGACCGCGGCCGCGAGCAGCGAGGGATCGTCGACGACGCGGGCATGCGAGTGCAGATGCACGACCTCGGGCAGCGCCTCTCGCTGCACGCCGAGCTCGAAGATGTCGAGGCCGTAGCCGCAGAGCAGCGCGAAGGAGCGCGCGTCCGCGAGGTCGCTCCACAGCGCTTCGAGAGCCAGCGCCGCCGGACGGTCGCCGCGGCGCCAGAGCACGTCGACCATCTCACCGAAAGCCCGGAGCGTCCGGTCCGGATGCTTCGCCCTCGCCTGGTCGACGAGCCCTCCGACGACACGCTCGAACCGCTCCACCGACGGCAGCTCCGCCTCCATGAACCTCCCGAGCAGCTCATCCGCATCGGCGTGCGCGAGCAAGCCCTTGCGCTCGAGTGCCGAGGCGTTCCAACCGCGCCGCCCGAGCTCTGCGGTGAGAGCCTGCCGGTGGTCGGAGGTCGCGATCACCAGGCCGGGATCGCCCGCGCCGAAACCCGCCGTCAGGAAGGACGCAACGGAGCAGGCCAGCTCCGACACATCGCCGTAGACCCGCACCGCATGCCCTGCGGCCGGCGCCCGCTCGATGAAGTCCGTCCAGCTGCTCATTCGCCGCGTGTTTTTTGGGGAACCGGGCATCTGTTTCCCCGGGCGGGAAACGCTAACCCTGCAGCTATCGGAGGGTTTCTCGATGTTTTGCGTTTGCTCACAATCGGCCAAATACGCGGAGTAGCATGCGGAACCTGCGCCCCGACGCCAGACAGCTGGGCCGGCTGCAGGAGCTCACCGACGCGGCCCTTGGCCACCTGGAGCTCGAGCAGCTCCTGCACGCACTGCTGGGTCGGACGCGCACGCTGTTGGAGGTCGACACCTGCGCGATCCTGCTCCTCGACCGCGAGACCGACGAGCTCGTCTCCCGGGCCGCGGTCGGAATCGAGGAAGAACTCGAGCCCGGAGTCCGCATCCCCGTGGGAAAGGGCTTTGCCGGCCGGGTTGCGTCCGAGCGGCGGCCGGTGGTGCTTCGCGACGTCGATCACGACGACGTCCTCAATCCCCTCCTGCACGAGAAGCAGATCAGGTCGCTCCTCGGCGTCCCGCTCCTCGTCCACGGCGACGTCGTCGGCGTCCTCCACGTCGGCAGCCTCGAGGAACGGGACTTCGCGCCCAACGAGCTCGAATTGCTGCAGCTCGCGGCCGACCGGGCGGCGATCGCGATCGAGCACGCGCGCCTCTTCGCGGACGAGCGCGCGGCACGCACGAAGCTCGAGCGGCTCCAGGCGGTCACCGACATCGCCCTTGTGGATCTCGAGGTCGAGGAGCTCCTGCCCGTGCTTCTGCCGCGGATCCGCGAGTGCCTGGGTACCGACACGTGCGCAGTCCTGCTCCTCGACGAGGAGCGGGCGGAGCTCGTCGCCCGGGCGGCGCTCGGCATCGAGGAGGAGGTCGAGCAGGGAGTGCGGATCCCGCTCGGGAAGGGATTCGCAGGACGGATCGCGTCGACCGGCCGCCCGGTGATCCTCGACGAGCTGGCGGAAGCGGACGTCGTCAACCCGATCCTCCGCGAGAAGGGGATCCGCTCGATGCTCGGCGTACCGTTGCTCGTCCAGGGCAACCCGATCGGCGTGCTCCACGTTGGCACCCTCACTCCGCGCCGCTTCACCCGGGACGACGAGGAGCTGCTCCAGCTCGTCGCGGACCGCGTCGCGGTCGCAATCGAGCGCGCTCGCCTCCACGAGGAGCTGATCCTGCTCGACGAGCTCCGCGCGAACTTCGTCGCGATCGCCTCGCACGAGCTCCGCACCCCGGCGGCGTCCGTCTACGGCGCCGTCGCCACCGTCGTCGAGCGCAAGCAGGAGCTGACCCCGGCGCTGCGCGACGAGCTGCTCCAGATCGCGTACGAGCAGGGCGGACGCCTCTCCCGTCTGCTCGACCAGCTCCTCGACCTCTCGCGGCTGGACTCGAAACGGATCCGCGTCTCGCCGCAGCCAATCGTCCTTCAGAGCGTGCTCGCCAAGATCGCGCACGAGGCTGTGCCGCAGGGGACGCCACTCGACGTCGACGTTCCGGGCGACCTCGCGGTGATCGCAGATCCACTCGTCCTTGACCGGATCGTGTCGAACCTGCTGGCAAACGCCGCACGGCACGGCGAGCCGCCGATCGAGCTCGCCGCCGAGCAGCGCGAGCAGCACATCCAGATCTCGGTCGCCGACCACGGCGAGGGCGTCCCCGAGGAGGTCAGGCCGCGGTTGTTCGAGCGCTTCGAACGGGGCGCCGATGCCCCCGGCAGCGGCCTCGGCCTCGCGATCGCGCGGGCGTACGCGCGCGCCCACGGCGGCGACCTCGTCTACGACGACGATGCGGGCGAGGGCGCCCGCTTCGAGGTCGTGCTGCCGCGCCGGTCATGACCCGAGAGCTCGCGTGCCTTTCGCAGGGCGATGTTTCCCGGTACTTCTAAATGCAAGATAGTCATTTCTAGAAGCGCACCTCCCCGGAAGCTCGACCGCGAAGGAGGCAAGCATGGAGTGGGCAGCGCTGATCGCCTGGGTCATCACCGCCGCAGGAGGGTTCGTCCTGCTGTCGATCTGGCTCTCGCGCGGAGGGATGCGACAGAGCGGCGCAGGCCGGATCAGGCCGCCGCTGATCCTCGGGCACTTCCTGCTCGCCGCGACGGGGCTCGTTCTCTGGATCGTTTACGTCGCGGTCGACAACGACACGCTCGCCTGGATCGCGTTCGCGTTGCTGCTCGTCGTCGCGCTGATGGGGTTCACGATGTTCGCGATGTGGCTCCAGCAGCGGCAGCGAGCGGGCGCCGAGGGAGGCGACCGCCCGGCCGAGCAGCACTTCCCGGTGCAGGTCGTGACCCTGCACGGCCTGCTCGCCGCGACGACGCTCGTTCTCGTCTTCCTCACGGCAGTGGGCGTAGGCGGCAGCTAACTGACAGAGTCTCGGCCATGGCGACCATGGCCGACCTCGAGGCGCTGGCAATGGCCATGCCGCAAACAACCAAAGAGCTGAGCGACGACGGGCGGCCGAGCTACCTCGTCCACGGCAAGCGCTACCTGATCCATCGCCGGCAGCGGCCGGACGCCGTGGACCCGCAGACCGGCCAGCGGCTCGACGACGTGTTGATGTTCCGCGTCGACGACCTCGGCGTGAAGGAGCTGATGCTCACGGATGCGCGCGGGATCTACTTCACGACGCCGCATTTCGACGGCTACCCGGCCGTGCTCGTGCGGATCCCCGACCTTGCGCGTCTGGATCTCGGCGAGCTCGGCGACCTCGTCGCGGAGGCCTGGCTGGCGCACGCGCAGAAGCGTCTCGCGAGGGCGTGGCTGGAGGAGCATGGAGAGCCAGACGGCGAAGGCTGAGCACTTCCGGGCGCTCCATGCGGGCGCGCCGTTCGTCATCCCCAACCCCTGGGACGCGGGCTCGGCGCGCGCACTCGAGGCGCTGGGCTTCCAGGCGCTCGCGACCACGAGCTCCGGCTTCGCGTTCACGCTCGGGCGGCGAGACGGTCAGACGACGCTGGACGACGTCGTCGCGCACGTGGCGATCCTCGCGGAGGCGACGACGCTCCCGATCTCGGTCGACATGGAGAACGGCTACGGCCGCGAGCCCGAGGCTGCAGCGCGTGCGGTCCAGCTTGTCGCCGAGGCCGGCGCGGTCGGCGGGTCGATCGAGGACTGGGATGCGGAGAGCGGGCTCTACGAGCCGACCTTCGCGGTGGAGCGAGTCGCAGCCGCCGTCGAGGCCGCGCAGAACCTGCCCTTCCCGTTCACGCTCACCGCACGCGCGGAGAACCACATCCGCGGCAATCCGGATCTCGAGGACACGATCGCACGCCTGCAGGCCTTCGAGGCCGAGGGCGCAGACGTGCTCTACGCTCCCGGCCTTCGCAGCGCCGACGAGGTGCGAGCGGTCTGCGAGGCGCTCGCGAAACCGGTGAACGTGCTAGCTCGACCGAGCCTGACGATGGCCGAGCTGGCGGCGGCGGGCGCCCAGCGTGTCAGCGTCGGAGGCGCTCTGACGTGGACCGCGGTGCAGGCCTTCGCCTCCGCGGCGGAGGCGATCCGCGACCGCGGCGACTTCTCGGGGTTGGATCCGCCCCCACCGCTCGACGAGTGGTTCTAGGAGGGTTTGGCGGAACCTCGCTCGTCGTCGGGGCGCGATGGTCGTTCCGAGGCAAGGACGCAGGGAGGCCCAATAGTGGCTAGCTATTGGGTCGACTGAGGACGCCGCCTCGGGGCGGGCAGCGCGGCCCGACGGCACAGACGCGGTTTCGTCAAGCCCTCCTACTAGGAGGCTTTGGCGAAACCCCCTTTCGGGAACGTGCGAGCATTCGCTCCGTGCAGGCCTTCCCCGATCTCGGCGGCCTCATGCAGCGCGAGCTCGACCGCTTTCGCGAGGAGCATCCGCGTTCGGCGGAGCTGAGCGAGCGGGCAAAGCGATCGTTGCTCGGCGGGGTCCCGATGCACTGGATGGTTCGGTGGGCCGAGGGCTTCCCGGTGTTCGCAACCGAGGCGCAAGGCGCGCGCATCCGCGACGTCGACGGGCATGAGTACGTGGACTTCTGCCTCGGCGACACCGGGGCCATGACGGGCCACTCGCCCGCGCAGACCGTGCAGGCCGTGAAGGAGCAGGTCGACCATGGCATCACGCTCATGCTCCCGAGCGAGGATTCGCTCTGGGTCGGCGAGGAGCTGGCGCGGCGCTTCGGGCTGCCCTACTGGCAGTTCGCGCTGACCGCCACCGACGCGAACCGGTTCGCGATTCGCCTCGCGCGCGCCGTGACGGGCCGGCGGAAGATCCTCGCTTTCAACTGGTGCTACCACGGGACGGTCGACGAGACCTTCGCGACGCTCGTCGACGGGCAGGTGCGCGAGCGGGAGGGCACGCTCGGCGCGCCGGTCGAGCCGGCCGAGACGACGCGGGTCGTCGAGTTCAACGACGTGGAGGCGCTCGAGCGCGAGCTGGGCGAGCGCGACGTCGCCTGCGTCCTCGCCGAGCCGGCACTCACCAACATCGGGATCGTCCTTCCGCAGCCGGGCTATCACGAGGCGCTGCGCGAGGCGGCGCGCCGCACCGGGACGCTGCTGATCATCGACGAGACGCACACGATCTGCTCCGGGCCCGGCGGCTACACTGCGGCCTACGGCCTCGAGCCGGACCTCCTGACGATCGGGAAGCCGATCGCGGGCGGCATCCCGGCGGCGGCCTACGGGTTCTCGGAAGAGGTCGCGCGCCGCGTCGAGGACGCGGTTCCCGAGCGCGAGGCGGACGTGGGCGGGGTCGGCGGCACGCTTGCAGCGAACGTCCTCTCACTCGCCGCGATGCGTGCGACCCTCGGCGAGGTGCTCATCGACGAGGCCTTCGAGCGCATGATCGCGCTCGGTGGGCGCTTCGAGGCCGGCGTGCAGCAAGCGATCGACGACCACTCGCTGCCCTGGCACGTCGTCCGGCTGGGCTGCCGCGTCGAGTACCTCTTCCGCCCGGAGCCCGCCCGCACCGGCGCCGAGGCGGCCGCCGGCGGCGACGAGGCGCTCGACCGGTTCATCCACCTCTACGCGCTGAACCGCGGGATCCTGCTGACCCCGTTCCACAACATGGCGCTGATGTCGCCCGCGACGACCGATGCCGACGTCGACCGCCACACCGAGGTCTTCGACGCGGCGGCCGCCGAGCTAACGGGATAGATCCAAGACAGCCGAGCCGCTGATCCGCCCGGCCCGCAGGCGGTCGAGAGCCTCGTTCGCCTGCTCGAGCGCGAAGACCTCGACGTGCGTCTCGATCGGAACCTTTGGGGCAATCTCGAGGAGCTCACGCCCGTCCTCGCGCGTGAGGTTCGCCACCGACCGGACGACCCGCTCCTCCCAGAGCAGCTCGTACGGGAACGACGGGATGTCGCTCATGTGGATCCCCGCGCACACGACGACGCCGCCCTTGTCGAGCGCCCGCAGGGCGGCCGGCACGAGCGCGCCGACCGGGGCGAAGACGATCGCCGCGTCGAGCGGCTCCGGCGGCAGCTCGCCGGACGCGCCTGCCCACTCCGCCCCGAACGAGCAGGCCAGCTCCTGCCCTTCAGAGTCGCCCTCGCGCGTGAACGCGAACACCCGCCGGCCCTGCCAGCGCGCCACCTGGGCGATCAGGTGCGCGGACGAGCCGAAGCCGTAGAGCCCGAGCCGCGCCGGGTCGCCGGCGAACCGCAGCGCGCGGTAGCCGATCAGCCCCGCGCAGAGCAGCGGCGCCGCATGAACCGCCGTGTAGCGCTCCGGAACCGGAAAGCAGAAGCGCGCGTCCGCAACGGCGAGCTCCGCGTAGCCGCCGTCGACGTCGTAGCCGGTAAAGCGCGCGTTGTCGCAGAGGTTCTCGCGGCCGCTGACGCAGAAGCGGCAACTGCCGTCCGTCCAGCCGAGCCATGGCACGCCGACTCGCAAGCCCGTCTCCTCGTCCACCCCCACGATCTGGTGGCCCGGCACGAGCGGCAGCTTCGGCTTCTGCAGCTCGCCGTCGACGATGTGCAGGTCGGTGCGGCACACCGCGCAGGCCTCGACCCGAACGCGCAGCTGGCCGGGGCCCGGCTCGGGCTCGGGAAGATCGGCTTGGCGGAGCGGCTCGCCGGGTACGTCCAGAACCATCGCGCGCACGCTCCTAGGCTACGGCGCAGCGCTCGTCCTGGCGGCGACGAGCCTCGCGTCCGGCGCCGGGTCGCGCTTCGGCTGCCCAGCGGCCTAGACTCGGCCGAAGTCGTTTCCTAGACGCAGGAGGATAGGCATGGAGCCGACGACGGAGCACGCGTACCCCGTCCAGTTCGACGTCGCGTATCCCGACCGTGACCTCGACAGAGTCACGTCGTTCTTCCGGATCTTCACCGCCATCCCGATCCTGATCGTGATCGGAGCGCTGGAGCACTACTACTCCTGGGGCGAGCACGGAAGCCACGGGGCCGGGTATGCCGGCGCCGGCGGCGCGGTGCTCTTCCTGCCGGTGCTCTTGATGATCCTCTTCCGGCAGAAGTACCCGCGCTGGTGGTTCGACTGGAACCTGGAGTTCTCGCGGTTCTCGAACCGGGTCGGCGTCTACTTGGCGCTGATGGATGACACGTACCCGTCGACCGACGAGCACCAGTCGGTCTCGCTGCACTATCCGTACCCGGATGCGAGGGACGGGCTCAATCGCTGGCTGCCGCTCGTGAAGTGGTTCCTCGCGATCCCGCACTACGTCGTGCTGTTCTTCCTGTTCATCGCGGCCTTCTTCTGCGTGATCTTCGCCTGGTTCACGATCCTCTTCACCGGCCGCTACCCGCGCGGGGTCTTCGACTTCCTGGTCGGAGTGGGCCGGTGGGCGAACCGGGTGGGGGCCTACGCGTTCGCGCTCGTCACCGACGAATACCCGCCGTTCAGGCTCGCGCCGTGAGCAGTAGGCCTTAGCCCCCAGTCTGCGAGAAGTGCTGGTAATCGGGCGACGAGGCCCAACGGCCGCCCCACTGCCAGCCGATCGTGGCGAAGGCATTCACGAGCACACCCCCGCGGTACGCCATCCCGGGTCGGATCCGGGCGCGGTTCAGATAGGCCCGGCCTGCGCGCGGATGGACGCGGCCGCTCTCGAGGTACGGGTTCTCGACCGGATCGACGTCAATTGCCAGGCCGTAGGCGTGCACCGACCAGCGCCTCGGCCCGGGGCCGATCACGTAGCGACAGTTGAACGCGGCGGTGTTGTCGGCCGCGAGGGAGCGCTCGTCCACGCCGTGGTAGGCGTCGATCGGCCGCAGCCGGCGGATCGGGAACCGCGCCGAGTAGAGGCGGCGGAACACGCGCACGACATCGCCGACGACCCTCGCGTTGACCACGACAGCGCCCGTTTGCGCGCGGCCGTCGAAGCCCCAGTACGAGAGCCGCACGCGCCGGAGCTGCGTGGGGGCCACCGGGCAGCCGCGATGCCAGGAGTACGGCAGCTGCGCCGCCGTGAGTCGCGACACCGAGTACGTGAACGGCGGCTGCAGCGCCACGAGCGCGACCAGAAGGAGGCCCATCGCCCGTAGTCTGCCGCGCATGAGGTGGGTCGTCCTCGCAGCCGTCGCCGCCCTCTGCCTCGCCGCTTCGGCAACCGGCGGCGGAAAGCGCATCGCCGGGTGTCCCGCCACGCTTGCGAACCGCCTCGCGTCGACCGGCTCGGCGATGCAGCTCGTGACCGTCGTCGCGGCCTCGCACACCTCGACGCAAGGACGGCTCCAGCTGTGGCGGAAGCGCGGCGGCTGCTGGCGCATGCTCGCCGGGCCGTGGTGGGCGTGGCTCGGACAGCGCGGCATCTCCGATCACAAGCGAGAGGGCGATCGCACGACTCCCGTCGGAGCGTTCGGCTTCCTGCCGGTGATGTACGGGATCGCCGGGAACCCGGGCGTCCACTACCGGTATCACCGCATCGTTTGCGGCGACTGGTGGGTCGAGGATTCGCGCTCGCCCTGGTACAACCGGTTCCGCCACGTCCCGTGCGGGTCGAACCCGCCCTTCCGCGTGACGAGCGAGGACATGTCCCGCTCGCCGACCGCATACCAGCACCTCGCGGTGATCGCCTACAACACGAAGCCGGTCGTCCCGGGCCAAGGCTCGGGGATCTTCCTGCACGCGAGCACCGGCCGGCCGACGCTCGGCTGCGTCAGCCTCGCGCTGCCCCAGCTGCTGCGGCTGCTGCGGTGGCTGCGTCCTGCGAGCTCGCCCGTGATCGCGATCGGGACTCGACAGGAACTCGCTCGACTCTAGGTCGGTGACCTAGGAGGCGATAAGCCGCCCGACGGCCGCAATGGAACGGCAAGCGGTCCTCGCGGCGCAGTTCGCCGTAGCGACGGGGCGCCGGCTCGAGCAACTCGACGCCGCGGGGTAAGTGCATCGCGACCCGCTGGGGCTTGCTAGCTTGGCCGCATGGCCGAAACTGCCGCCCAGTCGTTCCAGCCCGTCGTCTGCCCGCACTGCGGGAAGGAGTTCGAGGCCGAGCTGCTCGTGGGCTCGGACGCGCCAAGCGCCCGCGGGTTCAAGTGCCCGCACTGCCGGCTCTTTGTGCCCGCGGAGCGGGCGAAAGACCCGAACGACGCGTAGCTAGCTCGAGAGCCTGACGCGGAGCTCCCGCAGCTGCGGAGCCGATGGCGTGCCCGTGACGATGAGCGCACGCACCGCGTTGCGCCCGGTGCGAAACGCGGACTCGGGGACGAGCGCCGAGAAGCGCGGCCCGCGGTAGACGGCTGACACCGCTGCGACCCGGCCGTTGAGCGCGACGGCGATCGTGCCCCCACTCGCAGCCCGGAGACCGGCCCGGTCAGCGGCGAGGGGATCGCCTCCGAGCGCTTGGGGAACGCACGCACCAACCTGCTGCCGATCGCGTCGATCGTCGCCGACCCCGGCGCCGAGCCGACGATCTGCAGCGCGCCGAGGGGCTTTCCGACAAGACCGCGGTAGCGCCCGGTCGCGGCGAGCTCCCGCCCCCAGGAGCCGCTTCCCAGAACGTCGAGCTGACGGGCGAGTGAGGCACGGCGCTGGGCGAGCTCGTGCTCGTACGGGGCCGAAACTCCGGCAACCTCGACGCGGCTCGAGCCGGGGCGCCTCGCAAGCGCCGAAGCGCCGTCGACATGCCACGGGATCTTGATCCCGAGCACGTCCGCGATCGTGGGCAGGATGTCGACCGTCACGACGTGCCGGTCGTCGACGACGCGGCCCTGCTGCTGGCCGGGCAACCTGATGAAGAGCGGCGTGAACCCGAGCTCGGCGAGGTTCCGCTTCGTCGGGCGCCGGCGAAGGTCGCCGCCGCGGAAGCTGATGCCGTGGTCCGCGGTGACGACGACGAGCGCACGGTTCCAGAGCCCGGTTTGGTGGAGGCGCTGGAGAAAGGTCCCGAGCAACCGGTCGGTGTAGCCCACCTGCAGGATGTGCCGCTGCCACGCCTGCTCCGCGAGCTGGTTGTCGAACCAGCGCTCCCCGACGCGCCCAGGCGCGTTGGTCCTCGCAACGGCTCGGACCTTTCCGTCGGGGAAGTACAGCCACGGCGTGTGCGGCAGGAGAACGTGGAGGAAGTAGAGGGTCGGCCGGCCGCTTCCGGGCGGCCGGAAGGACGCGACGAAGCGCGTGAAGTCCCTGACGCGGCTGCGGTAGAACGTCTTGAAGTCGACCTTCGGAAGCCCTCTGCGACCGGCCGTCACGGTACCGGTGCCGGAGCCGAAGTTGCCCCATGACTCGTCGATAACGGGAAGCTCGTCCTCGAGCGCGGGCGGGGCGACGAGGTGGAGGTAGAGGGCGCGCGCGTCCGAGTACAGCGAAGAGAGCCGCGACGCGGTGTTGCCGTGACGGCGCTCGCAGAGACGCTGTGGACAGAGCCGCGTCTGCGACTCGGTCACCCGCATCTGGTACCGCGAGCCCAGAAGGGTGAACAGGCTGTGCGGGTGGTCGCCGTAGACCGGGAGGGCACCCTTGACCGGCTTCTGCCCCGTGAGGATCGCGGGCACCGCCACCGTCGTCGAGGCCGAGAGCGTGGTCGTGTTGCGGAACCACGTCGACCCCGCGGCGAGCCGCGCGAAGTTCGGGAAGCGCCGAGCGTCGATCGCGCCGCTCGCGTCCTGGAGGTCGATCACCGGAAACTCGTCGAAGAGGAGGAAGACCACGGGCGTTGTCGCGTGGATCTGGATGGCGGCGGCCTGTGCGCTGCCGGTCTCGAAGACGAGCCTCTCGACCCGGCTGTTCAGAAGGAAGAGCGCCAGGAAGAGGAGTGGGGCTACGGCCAGCACGTTCAGGAATGAGCGCGCCGGACGGAGGCGCCAGGCCGCAACCGCGATCGCGAGGCCGATGAGGATCGCTCCCCCGATCAGCACTGTCGTCCCGGAGACGCCTGCGCGCTTCAGCGCCTGGACGCCGAAGACGGCTCCGAGGAATGCGAGGAAGACGTGGTGCAGCACCTTGCCGGCGGCTGGGCTGATCGCCGAGACGGCGATCTCGACGGCGAGGAGCACCAGCGCGGGGACGAAGGTGACAACGAGCGCGAAGAGCACGATGTCGCCCGGGGTCGAGCCGCGGACGGCGAAGAACTCCGGGTTCTTCCCGAGCAGCTCGAAGAGCGGCTGGGCGAAGGCGAATCCCGAGACCGCGAACAGCTGGGCAGCACGCATCGGCACCTCCTGGAACCGGCCCTGCGATACGTCGCCAGCCACCCCTGCCCCGGCCACTGCCACCGGCCAAGTATCCCTCGTTCAAGGGACAACCCGGCCGTGCCGATACGCCATTCGTGGCGGTGGATGTCTCCTTTCCGCGCCCGGAAGGGCTCACGCGCGCGGCGGCGGTTCCCGCACGCCTGCTGCTCGCGGGGATCGTCGCGGTCAGCTTCGGTCTCCGCTTCGCCGCCGCGCTCGTGCACACGACGCCGCTCTACTTCCCGGACGAGTACATCTACTCGACGATTGCGCGCTCGCTCGCCGAGTCCGGCCGGCCGCTGATCCGCGGTCAGTCGGCGCACTTCCCCGCGATGCTCGAGCCGTTGCTCGCGGCGCCATTCTGGCTCACCCACGACCCGGCCGCCGCCTACCGGCTGACCCAGGCCGAGAACGCGCTCGCGATGTCGCTGGCGGCGATCCCGGTCTACCTGCTCACCCGGAAGCTCGGAGCAGGCGCCTGGATGGCGCTCGCCGCCGGGGCGCTTACGGTCGCCTCGCCGGACCTCTTCTTTGCGTCGTTCGTGCTCGCGGACGCGGTCGCGTACCCGCTCGTTCTCGGCGCCGTCTACCTCGGCGTCTGTGCGCTCGCGCAGCCGACCCACCGCCTGCAGATCGGGTTCGCCGTGCTCGCAGGGCTGGCCACCTTCACGCGGGTGCAGTACGTGTTCCTGCCCGTCGTGTTCATGGCGGCCGCGCTCGTGGTCGAGCGCGGCTCGGTGCGTCGGGTCTGGCGCCGGTTCCGTCTCTCGCTCTGCCTGTACGCGGCGCCGGTCCTCCTCGTCGCGGCCCTGGGCCCGAAGCGCGTGCTCGGCTACTACTCGGGTGTCGCGGACCTCGCGGTCAAGCCCGGGGTGATCGCGCACTGGCTCGGAACCGACGCGCTGCTGCTCGCCTACGCCTGCGGCTTTGCGCTCGTTCCTGGCGCGCTGGCCGGGATCGGCATGGCCCTCGCGCGCCCGCGCACGCGTGAGGAAAGCGCGTTCGCGGCGCTCGCGGCCGGCGGCCTGCTCGCGATCTTCGTCGAAGCCTCCCTCTACGCCGCCAGCGGCACCGACCGGTTCCAGGAGCGTTACCTGATGGTGCTGCCGCCGCTCGTCCTCCCGGCGTTCGCGCTGTGGCTGCGGCGCGGACGCCCCGGCGCGCGATTTGCCGCGGCGCTCGGCCTCGCCCTCGTCGTCCTCGCCGCGCGCTTGCCACTCTCCGGGTACACGATCAGCGATTCCAAGCAGGATTCGCCGTTCCTGCTCGCGGTCTTCCGCCTGGAGCGCGGGATCGGGATCGGGAACGGCTCGCTGCTCGTCGCGCTGCTCGCGAGCGCGCTCGCCTGCCTCGGGGCCGCCGCCTGCCTGCGGCCCGCCCTCTCGCGGTGGGCGATCGGCGCGACCCTGGTGGCCGCCGCCTACGTATCGCTCGGTGCGGTCGCCTTCGACAGCCACGTCGTCCGGTCGGTTCGGACCAGCCTCCTGCCGAGCGACGCACGCTGGGTCGACCACGCCGGCCTCGGCGACGTGACGCTGCTGCAGACACCGGCCACGCTGCACGCGGCCGCCGACGAGCAGCTCTTCTGGAACCTTTCGCTCAGGCGCCTGTACTTCCTGGACGACGCCTCGCCGATCGACGCCTTCGGCGCGTCGCACGCGCATGCGGCTCGGGACGGGCGCCTCGTGTCCGGAAAGGCGACGCTTCGCGGACCGCTGCTGATCTCGACCTACGCCGTCCGCGTGAAGCTCTCGAACGCGGTGCGCGTGTCGCGCAGGGTGAACTACGAGCTCTGGCGGCCCCTCGGCGTGCCGCGCTTCGCGATCTTCGCCGGCGGGCTGTACCACGATTCCTGGCTTGCCGATGCCGGCCACATCAGCGTCTGGCCGGCCCGCGAGGGCCGCGTGCGCGGCGTCCTCACGCTGCCGCTCTTCCTCCCGCCGAAGCCGCGCTCGGAGACGACGACCCTGCAGCTACGCGGTCCCGGGGTGAAGCGGAAGGTGACCGTGCAGCCCGGCGGCAAGGTCGTCGTGCGGCTGCGCGTCGACCACCGCGGCCCGTGGACGCTCGACTTCAAGACGAACCGCCCCGGTTACCTCGGCGACGGCCGCCCGATCAGCGTCATGGCGCGAATGCCGACCTTTGCGGGCCTCTACTGCGCGACCGCCCCGCCGGTCTAGGCCGGTTGCATGAACATCCAGCGGTGGCCCTCGAGATCGGCCGCTGAATAGAGCCTTCCGAAGGGTAGGTCCTCCGGCTCGCGAAGGATCGTCGCGCCCGCAGCCTTGGCGCGCTCGAAGTGCGCACCGAGGTCGCCGACCTCCACGTGGACGCCGTCGACCACCCACGGCGTGTCAAGCCAGCGCGCTGCCTGCTCGCACTCGGCCGCGTGCCGCTTGGGGCTCCGATAGTACGGGCCGGGCCAGCCGAGGAACACGGTCGCGCCGTCGAGCGAGAGCTCCGCGTGTGTCACGTGCCCCTCGCCGTCGTCGAACCGTGGCCCCGACTCGCGGAACCCGAACGCCTCACCCAGCCAGTCGACGGCCGACCCGACGTCCTCGTACGAGACCATCGGGACGGCGCGATTCAACTCAAACGCAGTCCTTCAGGCCTTGCGCCTCCGGCAGCGACTCGAGCTTCTTGAGCGTGTTGTTCTCGATCTGGCGGATTCGCTCCCGCGTGACGCCGAAGGCCTTGCCGACCTCCTCGAGCGTGCACGGCTGCGCCCCAGACAGGCCGAACCGGAGCTCGATCACCTTCCGGTCCCGCTCGGGCAGCGAGGCAAGCGCGTTCTCGATGTCCTCGCGGCGCAGCGAGACCGAAGCCGTGTCGAACGGCGACTCGGCCTGCTCGTCCTGCACGAAGTCGCCGAGCTCGGACTCCTCCTCCTCGCCGATCGGCTTCTCCAGCGAGACGGGGTGCTGCGCCATGCGCAGGATGTCGCGCACCTCTCCGGTCGTCATCTCCAGCTCGACCGCGATCTCGTCCGGCCTCGGCTCTCGCCCGAGCCGCTGGACGAGCTGGCGCTCGATGTGGACGACCTTGTTCAGCTTCTCGACCATGTGCACCGGGATGCGGATGGTGCGTGCCTTGTCGGCGATTGCCCGGGTCACCGCCTGGCGGATCCACCAGGTCGCGTAGGTCGAGAACTTGTAGCCCTTGCGGTAGTCGAACTTCTCGACCGCGCGGATGAGGCCCAGCGAGCCCTCCTGGATCAGATCGAGGAAGCTCAGGCCCCGGCCGAGGTACGACTTCGCGATCGAGACGACGAGGCGCAGGTTGGCCTCGATCATCTGCGTCTTCGCGGCCATGTCGCCGCGCTCGATCCGCTTCGCGAGGTAGACCTCCTGGTCCGCGGTCAGGAGCGGCACCTTGCCGATCTCCCGCAGATACAGCCGCAAGGAGTCGAGGCTCGGCTCGACGGTCAGGTCGAGCTTCGGGCCCTTCTCCTCCTCCGCCAGTGCGGGCTGCTCGTGCGGCGGGTGCTTGTGGTTCTCGCCCTCCATCAGCTCGATGGAGTGGTCGATCAGATACGTGTAGAAGTCCTCGATCTGCTCCTTAGTGAGCTCGACTTCCTCGAGCCCGGAGACGATCTCGTCATACGTGAGGAACCCCTTCTCGAGGCCGTCCTGAACCAGCTTGTGGAGTTCCTCGACGTCCGGAAGGGAGATGTCAACGGTGAGCACTTGACCTCCGGCCTGTCTCGCTGTACCTACCCGACACGACGAGAGCCGGTGCTCTCTCTCCCGGACTGCCCCCTCGCCGGGTTCGGATGTTACACGGAAGTCGCAATTTCGGAACAAATTTGGTCAAACCCTGGTCACCCTCGCCGCGGGCTCTCCATGGCTGTTTTGGAGGGCTTGCTCGGCGAATCGCGACAGGTCGACGCCGAGCGCTGCGCCGAACGCTGCGAGCGCGGGACGGAGGGCGCGCGAGTTGCCGTCCTGCGTCTTCACCGCGAGCCCCAGCCCGTCTGAGGAGGCGGCACACATCAGGCCCTCGGCACCGCCCTTGGCGATCCAGCCGGGAAGGGTGCGCATGAGCTCGGTGTCGGTGCCGCCGTCGCCGCCGACGAGCTCCGGCCGCGCGACCATCGCGTCGGCCACGCGTGTTTCCGCGAGGCGAGAGAACGCGAGCGCGGCACGCTCGAGCGGCAGCGCGAAGCAGACGACGCCGCAGCCGTCGAGCCCGGTCGGGACCTCCGTCGGATCGAGCTCGGCTGCGGCTGCAACCTCGGCGTGGAGGGCGTGCTGCAGGGGGTGGTCGGGGAACCGATAACCCTCGACCGGCCAGTCGTGCGTCCGGCAGACCGCGATCATTCCAGCGTGCTTCCCCGAGCAATTGTGGTAAATCGGCTCGGGGGGCCGGCCGTCCTGCAGCCCGCAATCGAGCTCACGCTCGTCGCCCCCGGTCTTGCGGAGCAGCTCGCGCACCGCCTGGACGTGCATCTCCGTGCCGAAGTGCGAGGCGGCCGCGATCGCGAGGTCGTTCTCGTCGAGGTCCCCGTACGCACGCGCGAGCGGCAGCGCCTGGATCGGCTTCGCCGAGGAGCGCAACGAGGTCATCAGGCCGACGTCGCCCGCCTCGGCGACGATCTTCCCGTCCTGGACGGCGACCGCGTGGACGCGATGGACCGACTCGACGATCTCCCCGCGCCTGATGGCTACGCTGAGCGGCTCCGTCATGCGCCGAGAATACGAGACGACTTCGATTTTGAGACGGCCGCACCGGCAAAGCCCGCACGGCCTCTTGGGTCGGCGTCGCAAGCGAGCGACTTAGATGCCTGAACTGCCCGAGATGGAGGCGTGGCGCCGAGCGCTGAACGATCCGGTCAGGGCCTTCCCGATCGAAAAGGCGGGGCCGGCGCACGTCGCGACGCTGAAGACGTACGACCCGCCGCTGCGCGAGCTCGAGGGCCGGCGCCTGGCGGGAGCCGAGCGCCGTGCCAAGCGGCTCCTCTTCCCGACCGAGGACGGCGAGCTCGTGCTGCTGATCCACCTGATGTCAGCCGGGCGCCTCCGGCACCTCCAGGCAGGCGAGAAGGGGCCGAAGACGCCCGCGTTCCGGCTGCTCTTCGAGGGCGGCGGGCAGCTCGTCCTCACCGAGGGAGGGCCGAAGAAGCGCGCCGGGGTCTGGCTGCTCACGCCCGAGGCGGCCGAGGGCGAGCTCGCGCATCTCGGCCCTGAGGCGCTCGGGCTCGGCGCGGACCGGCTCGGCGAGATCCTGGCCGAGCAGCCGCGCCGCCTGCACTCGCTGCTCCGCGACCAGCGCGTGATCGCCGGCATCGGGCGGGCCTGGGCAAACGAGATCCTCCACGCTGCGCAGCTGTCCCCCTTCGCCCCGGCCCATGGACTGCCCCGGGGACAGGTCCGAACCCTCGCCGAGGCGATCGACTCCGAGCTCGAGCGCGGGCTCGAGCTTCGCGAGCGCGGCGCGAAGGACGCGAAGGTCTACCATGTCCACAAAAGGCTCGGCGAGCCCTGCCACGTCTGCGGGACGCCCATCGCCCGCGTCGACTTCGAGGAGCACACGATCTACTACTGCCCGGAGTGCCAGACCAGTGGCCGCGTACTCAAAGACCGGCGCCTTTCACGTCTTCTGCGGTAGGGCTGACTGCGTAGAGCCTCCACTCGCCCGGGATGCCCTTCAGCTCGTGCGAGCCCCGATCCTCGAAGTGGATCTCCGATCCCGCGACGAGATCCTTGACCGTGCTCGAGACGAGCACCTCTCTCGGCTGAGCCATCGAGGCGACGCGCGCGCCGGTGTGCACGGCGATCCCTGCAACCTTGCCGTTGGCGACCTCGCACTCGCCCGCGTGCAGCCCGGCGCGCACCTCGAGCCCGAGCTCCGGCACCGCTTCGACGATCGCACAGGCGCAGCGGACAGCTCGTGCCGGTCCGTCGAAGCTGGCAAGGAAACCGTCCCCCGCGGTGTCGACCTCGACGCCGCGGAACCGGGCAAGCTCCCGGCGCACGAGTGCGTGGTGTCGCTCAAGGAGCTCGCGCCAGGCACGGTCGCCGAGCGAGACGGCCTTCTCGCTCGAGCCGACGATGTCGGTGAAGAGGACCGTTGCGAGCACGCGATCGGCCCCGAGATCGGTCTTGCCCTCGGCGACGTCGGCGAGAAACCGCTCCAGCTCGGCGAAGAGTTGATCTTGCTCGCCGAGATATGGGACGAAGTCGCGGCCGGGCAGCTCGACGTAGCGCGCACCGGCTATGTGCTGTGCGAGGTACCGGCCGCTCTCGATGCCCCAACCGCCTCCTTCGCTCCGGTGCATGACCATGGTGGGAATGCGAATGAGCGGCAGGACGTCGCACACGTCCACGTCCATGTTCATCCGGATGTACCCCGCCGCCGACCCGGGGCTGACGCTGACGCGCAGCTGACGAAGGACACCCGGCAGCTCGGCCTCGGTGATATCCGGGTTCAGGGCTGTCAGGAACTCGCTCATGAACTGCGACTCACCCCAGTGGCGCTCGAACCCCTCTGCTTGAGCTTCCTGCTCCGCGCGAGTCGGAAGCCAGGGGAGCTGCGGGTTCCTGACGAAGCGGGGCGCCGAATTGAAAAGCACGAGGCCCGAGGTCCGTTCTGGATACGTGGCAGCAAAGAGCACGCACAGCGGCCCGGCGTCGCCGAGGCCGAAGATCACGGCCCGCTCGGACCCCGCGGCGTCCATGGCAGCGCGAATGTCGTCCATTCGGCTCTCGAGCGTGGGCACACCCGAGATGCGATCGGACATGCCGACGCCGCGCAGGTTGAGCCGGATGAGGCGGCAAGTCGAGGCGAGCCGCCGGTGGAACCGGGCTCCGGAAGGGATCTCCCAGTCCAGCTCCAGGTGGGTGATCGGAGGAGCGAAGACCAGGTCGGGCGGACCCGTCCCCACCACCTGGTAGGCAATCGAGACCTCGCCCGATCGCGCATAGCGGGTTTCCGGCACGTCCACCGGCGGCCCGCTGCTAGTGCGGTAGCCGCGCCGCGACTGCGACGACGTTTCCGTCCGGGTCCGCGAAATACGCGGCCTCGTCGCCCCAGTTGCGGTCGGCACGCTCGCTGAGAGGTCGCGCGCCGGCCTCACGCAGGCGCTCGATCGTCGCGTCGAGATCGTCGACCCGCACGTAGAGGTACGCGGGCGAGACCTGACCGTTGAGCTCGGCGGGCGGCGCGCCCGCGCTCGCGGCCCAGCCGTCGCGCCGGTAGAGACCGAGGCGGTCCTCGTCGGTGACTACGAGCTCCTCGTACTCGCCCGGCCAGCCGAGGTGCGAATCCCAGCCGAACACGCCACGGTAGAGGGCGTACGCCCGGTCGACGTCCGTCACGGCAAGGACGAGATGCATTGTGCGAGCCTAGCGGCATGACGCAACTTCTCGAAGCGCTCTACCGCGGCGACGAAGAGCGGGTCGACGCGCTGCTCGCCGGAGAGCCGGAGCTGAACGTCTTCGAGGCGGCCGCCCTTGGCAGGACTGACCGGCTGCCGGAGCTGCTCGAGGCTGAGCCCGGCCTCGCCAACGCCTACGGGGACGACGGCTTCCAGCCGCTCGGGCTGGCTTGCTTCTTCGGCCACGTCGAGGCGGCCCGCGTCCTGCTCGAGCGCGGCGCCGACCCGAACACGCTTTCCCGGAACGAGCACGTCAAGACGAACGCGCTCCACGCGGCCGCGGCGTCCGAGAACAAGGGCCCCGAAGTCCGGTACGAGCTCTGCAAGCTCCTGCTCGAGCACGGCGCCGACGCGAGCATCCGGCAGGGTGACAGCGAGTTCCGCGCGATCGACGCCGCGCAGATGAACGGCGACAAGGACCTCGAGCGTCTTCTAGACGCGAGCGCCCGAAGCTAGCCAGTCGAGCACGGTCCCCCACTCCTCGTCGAGGAAGTGGCCGCCGCCCTCGAGCAGCTCGAAGCGCGCGTTCGGCAGGCGGCTCGCGACGTACTCGCCGTGCCTCCGCGGCGCGAGCACGTCGAGCTCGCCCTGCCAGAGCCGCACCTCGGCCTGGACGTCCTCGAGCTCGAAGCCCCAGGGCTTGGCGAATGCAAGGTCGTCGTCGGCCCAGCCGCGCACGCCCTGCCGCACGGCCTCGACCCACGACTCGCGCGAGATCGCACGGAACTCGGGGCGCGAGAACAGCTCGCGGTCGACCTCGGGGAGCTCGGCCGCGACCTCGTCGAGCACCAGGTCCGGATCGCGCTTCAGCTGGTCGACGTACGGCTGGAGGTGCGCCTCGATCGCCTCGCGTCCTTCGAGCGCCGCGCCGAACTCCTTGACGTTGATCTCGGCGAGGTCGGTGAAGAAGTCGAAGTCCGGCGAGTCGGAGGGCGCCGGGGTGACCAGGGCGCCGACCCGCACGAGCCGCTCGCCGAGGAGTGCGCCGCAGGCCAGCGCGTGCGGCCCGCCGCCGGAGCCGCCGACGACCGCGAAGCGTTCGAAGCCGAGCTCGTCCGCGATTGCCGCCACGTCGGACGCGGCGTCGGTGACGGACCGGCCGATCCGGGGGTCGGAACGGCCGTAGCCCGGCCGGTCGTAGGCGACCATCCGCACGCCGTGGCGCTCGTAGAGCTCCGGGTCGGGGTGCCGCGTCAGCCGGCTGCCCGGAGTCCCGTGGCAGACGAGCACCGGCATCCCGTCGGGCGCGCCGCGCTCGACGAACGCGAGCGTCCTCCCGTCTCGCGCCTTGGCCTGCTCTTCGCGCTCCACGGCCCGGATCATACGGACGAGGCGGTGAGACGCACGTGCGCGCGGGTGACGTCCTCGGGGCGAGCGCAACCGAGCAGCATCAGCCCGCTCGCGATCTCGTCCCGAAGGAGCGTGAGCACCTGGAGGACTCCCTCCTCGCCGCCGGCGGCCAGTCCCCAGAGGACGGCTCGGCCTGCGAGTGCAGCGTGCGCTCCGAGCGCGAGCGCCTTCAGCACGTCGGTCCCACGCCGAATGCCTCCGTCGACGAGCACCTCGACCCGCCCGCCGACCGTCTCAACGACCTCCGGCAGGACGTCGAGCGTCGCGGGCACGCCGTCGAGCTGCCTGCCGCCGTGGTTCGAGACGATCACGCCGGCCGCCCCGTGCTCCGCGGCCAGGAGCGCATCCTCCGCAGTGAGCACCCCCTTGACGACAAGCGGGAGCGAGCTGATCGAGCCCAGCCACTCGAGGTCGCGCCACGTCAAGCGCGCGTCCACGATCGAGCTGATCGCAGCGTGAGGGTCGGTGCGGGCGAACTCGCCAGGCAGGTTCGGAACCGGTAGATCCTCGGGAAGGGCGAAGGCCGTTCGCAGGTCGCGCTCGCGCCGGCCGATGACGGGCACGTCGACGGTGAGCACGAGCGCCCTGAACCCCGCCTCGGCGACCCCGGCGACGAGCTCCTGCGTAAAGCCGCGGTCGCGCGAGCAGTAGAGCTGGAACCACAGCGGAGCACCCGGCGCGGCCGCGGCGAGCTCGGCGGGCGAGACGCTCGAAAGCGTCGACAGGCACATGACGGTCCCGGCCCGCGCGGCCGCGCGGGCCGTGGCGCACTCGCCCTCGGGATCGGCCAGCCGGTGGAACGCAGTCGGAGCGACGAGCAGCGGGAAGGCGACCTCCTCGCCCAGGACGGTCGTTGAAGTCGTCACCTCGCTCACGTCGACGAGCACGCGCGGGCGAAGCTCCCAGCGCGCGTACGCCGCGACGTTCGCCCGCAGCGTGCGCTCGTCCCCGGCGCCGCCCGCGTAGTAGCCGTAGGCCCCGGGCTCGAGGCGCTCGACGGCTGCCTGCTCGAAATCTTCGACGTTGATCACGCGGCCTCGCCGCGAGCGATGCTAACGGCGGGCGGCGGGCTACAGCGAGATGAGCAGCCGCTCGCCTTCGAGCTCCAGCGAGCTTCCTTGTGCGCGCAGCTGGCGGACGGCAATGGCGGCGCCCAGGTCGCGAAGGTCCTTACCGAGCAGTACCGGCGCCGCGGCCGCGGTGACGCGAACCAGCTCGAGCTCCGGCCCGTTGGCAGTGAGCTGAACCTGCTCCAGGCCTCCGTGGCGCAGCGCGCAGCGGGCGAGCGCAGCGACGGCGCGCTTGGTCGCCTCGACGTCCACGTTGACACGGCCGCCGTTCCCGCCCGCCTCGACGCGGTCCGCGCCGAGCCGCGTCGCAGCCTCGCGTGCAAGATCCAGCGTGTCGAGGTCCTCGCGGACCGGCTGGTAGCGGCCGGCCTCGATGCGCGCCCCGAGCGCGAGCTCGTCGACGAGGTCGCCGAGCTGGCCGGAGGCGGCGTCGATCATCTCGACGTAGCGCGAAGCCGGCTCCTCGAGCTGCTCGAGCCGCGCCAGGGTCTGCGTGAAGCCGAGCACCGTCGCCAGCGGCGTGCGCAGGTCGTGGCACGCGAGCATGACGAGACGGGCGAACTCGTCGTGTTCGGTAGCGTTGCCGGCCATGCGTGCCTCGCGTGAGCTTCTAACACACGACCTCCAGGCCTCGCCATCCGAGGTGCCGCTTGCCCTCTCCCGAGCGGGCGTGGGCGGCGTGCAGAAGGCGATCCGGATCCGCTACGGCGAGCACGAAAAGCTGATCGCGGCGGAGATCGACTGCACCGTCGACCTCGAGGCCGCGCGCAAGGGCGTGCACATGTCGCGGTTCCCGGAGCTCTTCGAGGAGGCGATCGAGCAGGTCGTGATCGGCGAGGCCCTGCTCGTCGAGCAGCTCGCCGAACACATCGCCGCACACATCGTCGAGCGGCAGGAGGCGCTGCGGGCCGAGGTGCGGATCGCCGCACGGTACCCGCTCGAGCGGGAGACGCCCGTGACCGGCCTGCGGACGCAGGAGATGGTCTCGCTGGTCGGGCTCGCGGCGGCTTCGGCCGAGCGGACACGCCGGCTGGTCGGCGTCGAGGCGACCGGGATCAACGCCTGCCCGTGCGCGCAGGGGTTGGTGCGGGAGCGGGCCGCCGAGCGGCTGGGCGGGGCCGGCTTCGACCAGCTCGACGTCGAGCGGATCCTCGAGCTCGTGCCCCTCGCGACGCACAACCAGCGCGGGCGCGGGACGCTGTTCGTCGGAACCGACGCGCCCGTCAACGCGGAACAGCTCGTGCGGATCGTCGAGGGATCGATGAGCTCGCCGGTCTACGAGCTGTTGAAGCGGCCGGACGAGCTGTTCGTCGTCGAGCACGCGCACCTGCAGCCGCGATTTGTCGAGGACTCGGTGCGGATCGCGCTGCGCGACACCGTGGCGACCTACCCGGGGCTAGACGGGGCGGACTTCCTGCTCTCGCGGCAGGTGAACCTCGAGACGATTCACTCACACGATGTGATCGCGGAGCGCTACGGCACGGTGGCCGAGGTGCGCGGTGAGCTCGACGGCGGCGACCCAGCACCGCGCCACACCGAGCTCCGCGAGTGGCTGAGCTAGAAGAACTCGAGCGCCGGCTCGAGGCGGCGCGTGCGCAGCAACGGGCGATCGGCCGCGTGCTCCACGCCGTGGCCCGTGCTGAGGGCCTGCAGGTCGTGCTGGACGAGGTGGTCGAGGCGGTGACGCTCCTGAGCGGGGTCGACAACGGGCGCCTGTGGCTCTTCCAGGATGGCCTCCTGCATGCGTTCGCGAACCACGGCCTCGACGAGACCTTTGAGTCCGACCGCCTCAACCCCCACGCCCTCGACCCCACGACGATGGCTGGGCGTACGGCGCTCAGCCGAGGGCTCGTTCATGTCCCGGACGTCCTCGAAGACCCAGAGTACGCGTACACGGGCCCACGGCCCTACCGCGCTGGTCTCCACGTGCCGATCCTTTTCGAGGACGAGCTGATCGGCGTGATCGGGATCGTCCGAGCGGCTCCCGGACCGTTCGCCGAGGAACACATCGAGCTGGTCCAACTCTTCGCCGAGCAGGCGGCAGTGGAGATCGCGAACGCGCGGCTGCTCGAGGCGGTCGAGCGCCAGCGGACGGAGCTCTCCCGCTTCGTCTCGCCGCAGATCGCCGAGCTCGTCTCCTCCGACGACGGGAGGAAGCTGCTCAACGGCCACCGGGCCTACATCACCGTCCTCTTCTGCGACCTTCGCGGCTTCACGGCCTTCGCCGAGACCGCCGAGCCGGAGGAGCTTCTGGACGTGCTCCGCGATTACCACACCGCGATCGGCGAGCTGATTCCGCGGTACGGCGGCACGCTCGAACATTTCGCGGGAGACGGGCTGATGGTGTTCTTCAACGACCCGGTGCCGCTCGATGAGCACGAGCTGCAGGCGATCCGCCTCGCGCTCACGGCGCAGGAGCGGCTCGCCGACCTCGGCGTGGACTGGCGGAAGCGCGGGACGGACCTCGGTCTCGGAATCGGCGTCTCGGCCGGGTACGCGACGCTCGGGCGAATCGGCTTCGAGGGTCGCTACGACTACGGCGCGCTGGGCTCCGTGACCAACCTCGCGTCACGACTCAGCACCGGCGCCAAGGGGGGCGAAACCCTGATCAGCCAGCGCGTGCACGCGGCGGTCGAGGACGTGATCGAGGCCGAGCCCGTCGACGAGCTCCAGCTAAAGGGCTTTGCGCGACCGGTAACGGCTTACAAGGTGACGCGGCTGCTCACGACGTAACGGCGCCGCGCCGGAAGCGGAAGCGCGTCTCCTTTCCCGCTCGCAGGCGGGCGATGTTGGCTCGATGCAGCACGAGCACCGCAACGGCTGCCGCAACGGCGAAGACGTCCACCGGCCACGGCTCGCCGATCACCGCCGAGGCGACCGGCAACGACAGTGCGGCCGCGATCGACGCCACCGAGGCGTAGCGGAAGATCGCGAACACGACGATCCAGACGACGGCGCCGATCCCGCCGACGAGCGGCGCGACCCCGAGGAAGGCGCCGCCGCAGGTCGCGACGACCTTCCCGCCGCGCGCGAATCCCATGAACAGCGGCCGCCAGTGCCCCAGCATCGCCGCGGCGCCCGCCAGCACCCCTGCCAGGTGGCCGGCGTAGATCGTCGCCAGCAGCGCCGGCACGAACCCCTTGGCCACGTCGAGCGCCATCACCGGGACGCCCAGCCTCGCCCCGTACGTGCGCCAGACGTTCGTCGCCCCGATGTTCCCGCTGCCGACCTTGCGAATGTCCTCCCCGCGCAGTGCGCGCACCAGCCAGTAGCCGGTCGGAATGCTCCCTGCCAGGTACCCGGCCAGAACGAAGAGAACGGTCGTCAGGTCGCTACTCGGTAGTCGCTAACCCACTCGTTGACGGTGTCCCAGTCGAGGTTGTCGAAGAACGCGTCGATGTACGAGGAGCGGTCGGTCTGGTAGTCGATGAAGTAGGCGTGCTCGTAGACGTCGAGGGCGACGAGCGGCGTCGCGTTCCAGATCGGGTAGGTGTTCTGCGCGTCGCCGACGTAGTTGAAGAGCCGCCCCTCGTCCCAGTCATAGGCCGTCCAGGCCCAGCCGCGACCGGCCATCCCCGTCGCCTTCAGGTCGGTACGCCATGCGTCCGCAGAGCCGAAGTCCCGCGTGATCAAGGCCCCGATCGCCCCCTTCGGGTCACCGCCGCCGCCGCCGAGGTGCTCGAAGTAGATCTCGTGGTTCTTGATCCCGCCGAGCGCGAAGCTGAGCTCTACCTTTAGCGCGCGGACCTCCGAGTAGACCTGGTTCGCGGTCGCCAGATCGACCTCGGCGAGACGCTCCATGATCTCGTTCCGCTTGTTGACGTAGCCCTCGTAGAGCTTGTAGTGCGCCTGGATCGTCTCCCGGGAGATGCCGTCCAGCTCCAGGAGCGCGGGCTTCAGCTCGCGGGCCGTGAGCTCCTCGTGGTTGAACGCAAGCGTTGCCACAACACTCCTTTCGACGGGAAACGACGGCTGAGCATATCCGCCGATTTGGATCGAAGGTGCCAGCCTCAGCCGATCCTAGATCGGGCGTTGGACGGCCGCACCGGCAAAGCCGGCACGGCCTCCATGGTCGGCGCCGCCGAGCCGGCGCCTTATGGCGCCCGGCGGACCAGGAGGCGGTAGCCTCGCGTTACACAGCGGAGAAAGGAGCGCAGAGATGCCTTTCGAGGTTCCACCTCTCCCCTACGACTACGACGCGCTCGAGCCGTACATCGACGAGGCGACGATGCGCGTTCACCACGACAAGCACCATCAGGCGTACGTCGACAACGCGAACGCGGCGCTCGAGGGGACGCCTCTCGCGGACAGGCCCGTGGAGCACGTGCTCACGAACCTGGAGGAGCTCCCCGAGGACAAGCGGATGGCGGTCCGTAACAACGCCGGCGGCCACGTGAACCACTCGATGTTCTGGGAAGTCATGGGCGCGGACGGCGGGGGCGAGCCGTCAGGCGCGCTCGCGGACGCGATCAACGACGTCTGGGGCGGCATGGACGAACTGACGAAGGCGATCAACGACAACGGCGTCAAGCGCTTCGGCTCGGGGTGGACCTGGCTCGTTCACGACGGCACCGGCCTTGCGCTCTACTCGACGCCGAACCAAGACTCGCCGATCCTGAACGACGACTTCCCGATCATGGGCATCGACGTCTGGGAGCACGCCTACTACCTCAAGTACCAGAACCGCCGGCCCGACTACCTCGCGGCCTGGTGGAACGTCGTCAGCTGGGACGCCGTCGAACAGCGCTTCGACCGAGCGCTCGCCGAGCAGGGAGCGCTCTCCTAGGCCCTGAGGGAGCTGCTCGTCGCCGCGATGTAGCAGGGCGCGGCCTGCGCCTTGGTGATCGCGGCGCGGACGCGGGCGCCCTTCGCGACCCTGGCGTTGAAGGCCACTGAGGAGACCATCGTCGGCTTCGTGCCCGGGGTGGTCGTCGTCAGCAGCAGGCGCTTGGCCTGGACCCAGCGCTTCCTGAGCTTCGAGTAGCGTTGGAAGAGGACGGCCTTCCCCTTGAGGTCCATGGCGGAGGTGATGCTGATGACGTACGAGCCCCGCTTGAGCCGCTGGAGCTTCACGCCCGGCGAGACGGTCACGGCGACCGTCGGGCTCTTCGTGTTCTTCTGGGTCGCCTGGTAAGTCGTGTTGACGGTCGGCGTGGCGGGGGTCGTATAGGCGCCGGTCGCGTTCGTCTTCACCGTGGCGAGCGTCTTGGAGGCGGTCGTGCCGCACTCCGTCGCGTCGACCTTCACGTTCTGGTTCGCCCGGTGCGTCGAGAGGACACCGCTGAGGACGACGGCCTTGCCGTACGCGGCAGTGGTCGGGGCGGCCGTGAGCGAGAGGGTCGTTGCGACGCCTGCGGCAGTGGCGGCCCCCGCGAGGGCCCCTGCAGTGACGATTGCGGCGAGAATCTTCATAGCCCGAAGATGACGCCTCGAGCGGACGGAAATTGCGCTCTGCCCTCGTAACCGGCGGAACCGGCCGAGTTGGCTCCGCGATCGCATCGCGGCTCGAGCGCGACGGCTGGAAGGTCCTGGCGGCGGGACGAGCCGACGGCGATGTCTCGAACGTCGAGCAGGCGAGAGTGCTGGTCGACCGTGCGGTCGGTGAGCTCGGCGGCCTCGACCTGCTCGTCAACGCCGCCGGCGAAGGCTTCGCGCCGAAGCCCGTGGAGAAGCTGACCGAGGCCGACTGGGATGCGGCGTTCGGGGCGACCGCAAAGGGCAGCTTCTTCGTCACGCAGGCCGCCGCGCCGCACCTGCGCGCCTCCGGGGGTTGCGTCCTGATGATCGAGGACGTCGCCGCCTACGCGCCGTGGCCGTCGTTTGCGGCACACAGCGCGGCGAAGGCCGCGCAGGCCATGCTGACGCGGGTGCTGGCGCGGGCGCTCGCGCCCGAGGTGCGGGTCTGCGGAATCGCGCCAGGGCCGGTCGCCGTGGAGCCGGAGCAGGAGCAACGGCGCGCCGCAGAGACGCTCCTCGGGCGCGTCGGCTCGCCCGAGGACGTCGCCGACGCGGTCGTCTACCTGACCGGGGCCAGCTTCGTCACCGGGACGACGCTGGTCGTGGACGGCGGTCGCCTGCTGCAATCCGTCGCGGGCCTGGGCCCGTAATACGGACGGTGTGGAAATCGCGTTGGAAGGAGTTGTCCGCTTGCCCGCTGCGGCCGTAGCCGCAACCATGCGGGAGGTGTCGGCGAACGACGCGACCGACGGAGAGCTCATTCTTCGCACCGGCGAGGGCGACCGCGGCGCGTTCGAAACGCTCTACCGCCGGTACGCGCGGCCGGTTTTCGGCCTCGCGCTGCGCCGGCTTGGCGACCGGGGGCGCGCCGAGGACGCCGTCCAGGAGACGTTCGTATCCGTCTGGCGCGGAGCCCACAGCTACCGGCCGGAGCGCGGTCCGGGCGGCCCGTGGATCTACGCCGTCGCACGGAACGCGATCGTCGACCGCGCGCGGGCACGGAGCGAGCCTGCGGTCGAGGCGCCCGACCAGGAGTCGAACGACGCAGGCCCTGCCGACCGCGCCGAGGCGAGCTGGACCTCGTGGCGCATCCACCGCGCCCTGGAGGAGCTGCCGCCGAACGAACGCTCGGTGATCGAGCTTGCGTACTGGAGCGGACTGTCCCAGTCCGAGGTGGCGGAGTACCTTGGTATTCCACTGGGGACGGTCAAGACACGAACAAGGGCCGCGCTGGCACGGCTGGCGGACCAGTTGGAGGAGGAACTGCATGGACCGGGGATCTGATTTGGGGCCTGATTTCGAAGAGCTTGTCGGGGACGACCTCGCGCCGGAGGAGCGGGCGCGGCTCGAGCGGGTGCACGAGCTGCTGGTTGCGGCCGGGCCGCCGCCCGAGCTCCCCCCTGCGCTGGCCGAGCCCCCGAGCGATGAAGAGCAGACCGTGGTCGTGCTCCCGCGGCGGCGGGCGGGCGCGATGCTGGCGCTCGCCGCGGCGATTGCGCTCATCGCATTCCTCGGCGGCTTCGTCGCGGGCCACAAGGGGATCGGCCAGAACAGCGCGAACGTCATTCACTCGGTGGCCATGCACGGCACCGCCTCCGCGCAGAACGCGTCCGCCAGGATCGACATCGAGGAGCTCGATTCGAGCGGGAACTGGCCGCTCCGGGTCGAGGTGCGCGGCCTGCCGCGGCTGCCGAAGGGCTCCTACTACGAGATGTACCTGACGAGCCACGGCAAGCGGCTCGCGGCCTGCGGGATCTTCACCGTCGCGGGCAGCCCGTCGACGGTGAAGCTGACGATGCCGCCGACGATCCAGCACTACGACGGCTGGGTCGTCACGCGCGAGAGCCCGGGCAGCCCCGTCCATCCGGTTGTCCTGACGACCTAGAAGCATGGGGGAACCCCTGGTTCCCCCATGAGCCCCCTCCTTGAGAGCGGCGTCGAACTACGGAACGTCGGCTGAGCCGGCCAACGCTCAAGCGTGCGCCCCAAGAAGACCCAGTGGTCCTCCCGCCGGGCGAAGCCCGGCTCCGGCGGCAGATGGACCACGTGGGCCAGGGCGCGGGAATCTCACCCGACGTCGGACCTCGCCGGGCGGCGGTTCGTAGGGTCTGAGTAGAGGTTTTGAAGAAGATTGTCCTGGTCGGAGCGGTGCTCCTTGCGATGTGTGCCTGTTCGAGTGGGCGCTCAGCACCCGCAGTCCTGCGCGCCGCCCGTCCCGATGCCGGAGCATTTCGCGACCGATACGTGCCCGCCGGGCCAATCCTTCACAGGCGATGTCTGGCGACGGCACACGCGATGGGCATCCCCATTCCCTGTCCAACGAAGATCCCGAGCGCGATGACCTATTTCGGGCGCTTGGCCTACGCCGAACCGCCCTACTCCTGGCGAGGCTGGGGCTTCGGTTCGACCACCATGGGGTTCGGCGCCAGGTTCGAGCATCTCGTCTGGATGGCCTCGCCTCGACCCGTCAGGAGCTACGCCAAGCTGGTCAGCGGTCCGAGCCAGGGCGCCGTAACGCGCGTACTGCCGCTGGCCCGGGTGACGATCAATGGCTGGCGGTTGCGCGCCGTCTACGTGCCCGCGGCCAGCGTGGCCTTCGGCTCACACGTGGTCCTGATCTGGACGGTCGCGCGGCACACCTACGGCATCGGCTTTCACGACCACGAGGCGTTTGCCTGCCTCTGCTCGTCGACGGAGGGGCGACGCCAGACGCTCGCTTTAGACACGGAATTCGTGAGGTACACGGAACTCGTGAGTCCATAGCGAGGCGAGCCGCAGCGCTCTCGCCGCAAGAAGCTGGACTGGGCCAGTGTTCCGGAATGACCCCTGAACGGCGGCTTCCATTTCATCTCGAACCCATCCTTGTCGGCTAGATGTGTTCAGGAAGACCGAAGCGGCCGGGCAGCGCGGGGTCGGCGAAGAAGGTGATCTCGTCGACCTTGCTGCCGCTCAATGTGAGCACCATCATGCCCCGAGGCTGCGAGCGCAGGTAGTAGCCGAAGGCCGGCTGGCCGTTGGCGCGGGTCGGGCGTAGCTGTAGCGGGGCCCCGCGAACCTCGGCGCGCTCGTCGAGGAACACGCCGATCGCTTCGTGTCCGATGAGCTCGAGCGGCTGCGGCGGCATGGTCACACGAGCGTCGGAGCTCAGCAGAGTTAGGAGGCGCGCCGTGTCGCCGGCTTCAAC
>Ga0126383_10000199_pt1 | contig 30585 bp, 25 predicted proteins | sample PanSoiMetPlot_35_FD_96882 | JGI IMG/M metagenome (GOLD analysis project Ga0126383, IMG submission 96882) | Tropical forest soil microbial communities from Panama - MetaG Plot_35 | ecosystem: Environmental > Terrestrial > Soil > Tropical forest > Bulk soil | place: Panama | collected 2016-02-17 | reverse complement strand
CGCCTGGAGCATCGTGGCTGCTGCATGGGGCCGGCGATCAGGTGTGTCTGGACTGCCACTCCAGTGCCACAGGAACCGCGCCGGGGCTGGCAAGCATCAACGCGCTGGCTCGAACCGGCAATGCCACGCCCAGCGTGATCGCACCGGGAAGTATGAAGGCACGCCTCGACATCGCGTCTGAGTACGAAAAGGTTGGACATCCGATGTCCTCGGGAAGCAGCGTCTCGCAGTTGAAGCTTAAGTCCAAGGGTCAGGCGATCCTTCCTAACACGCCGCAGCAGTCGGGCTGCATTGATTGCCATGATCCTCATGCTGTGCAAACTGTGATGGGGTCTCTGCCCGCACCGGGCTTACGCGCCTCGCAGAGAGCGGTGATTGGGGTCAGCGAGAAAGATGGGATGACAGTGGTGCGTCCTGCGCAGAACCAGTTCGAGACGTGTCTTGTGTGTCACGGCAGCACAGCAAACCGACTGCCCAGCGACGCAAAGTACGGATACCTGCCAACGCGCCTGGGGTCAATGGGAGACCCACGGAACCTCCTCCCGCAATTCAGCGTCACGGCAACTTCGAGTCACCCGGTGTTTCATCCGCGTAGTAGCCCGAGGCCACAACTCAGCTTGCTGTTGAATATGTGGAACCTGGATGGTACGACCAGAGGGCGGGCCATGGGAGCGCAGATCTTCTGCACCGACTGCCACAACGACGATGACAACCGCGAGTTTGGCGGCTCGGGACCGAATGGGCCCCATGGATCGAAGTGGATGCACATCCTGGAGCGGCGTTACGAGTTTAGTCAGACGGCGGTGCCCGGGGAGACGGTCACCAATTTGTTTCCGAATCCGGACCTTAGCGTCAACGGCCCCTATGCGCTTTGCGGCAAGTGTCACAACTTGTCGAACCTTCTGCAAAATGTCAGCTTCAGTCAGCATTCGTCGCACGTCAACGGAGGCTTCAGTTGCTCCACATGTCACACGGCCCACGGCATGGCTCCGAACAGTGCCAACACCGCCGGACAGGGATTGGTCAACTTCGATATCAATGTTATAGCTCCGAATGGCGGCTTGCCGATTTCCTACAACCAGGGCGCTAGCACCTGCACGCTCAAGTGTCACAATATGGCACACAACGCCGACGGATCGGTGGTGCCAGCAACGGCTAGCGGTAAGCCGAGGTAGCGAAAGTTGGCCTTGGGTAAAACGTCATGAGAGCCAAGAGCTCAGCCAGTAGATCGCCGTGACAGTTGTGGGAATCGCAACGATTTATGTGTACCGCCCAAGGGTTGAACGACACAGTCTTCCGGCGAGCGGCTCTGAGTCCGTCGCATTGGCGTAATCGATTGCAGAGCGTGCCAGGTTTCTAACCCATTCTCTGCCTTGAACACCGGTCCATCCGCTCATTTGGCGCCACTCTATCCGGTATATCTGGCGCTATTCATGAAAATTTTTCGAACAGACTCGGCAGTGGCGATTGCGCTGGTCTGGGTGAGTCTACTGCAACTGGAGTCTGTCGTAATCACTTCCCTGCTTGGCGTTGCCGTTCATCGGTCAGCTTTGGCGTCCCTTGCCGACCTCTGCGATCATCTGTTGGACTTGGGCTTTCTTGGTTGGTTCTAATTTAGGGTTTGATTTGAGCAGTTGACGCCAGGCAGCGATCGCACCGTCTGCGTCTTTCTTTCCCTGCCACTTCATGACTCCTAGATTAAACAAGGAGTTCGCGTCGTTTGGCTTGTTCCTCAGAGATTGCTGCAGCTGCGCGATGGCGCCTCCGACATCTCCCGTGTAATAGAGACACGCCCCCAGATCGCCACGCAGCTCCGCATTCTTGGGGTCAGACTTGAGCGCCTTCTGGTAGTAGCTCTCAGCCTGCTGGAACTGATGGGTCGCCTTGTAGATGGTGCCGATCTCGGTAAGCAGCTTGGGATTGTTCGGGTCAGTCTTGAGTTTTTCGAGAAGCGGGGCCGCCTGCTTATCTCCCATTGCTTTCATCTGTTCCATGGTCGGCATCGGGTGGCCCTGGGGCAATTCGGCGCTTGCGACCGGCGCAGACTGCTGTCTCACGGTGACATGTGGGCTCGCAGAACCGCGCAAGAGGTATCCAACGACCAACCCCACAAGCAGGCAACCGACAGCCATTCCATACGCCTGCCGGGCGGACCAGGTGTTTTCGACGAGAAGTTTTTCCGAAGGGTTTGTCATTGTAATCGACCGTAGGAAGCCTGATAGCAGAGGCGACCGCATTAATTAGCGGCACTCCGGAGTCCAAATCGGCCGTGCCCGTGCGCAAATCTATGCAGTTTAGTTTCAATGAGTTAAATGGCGCATTGAGGGCTCACGGAGCCAGCGGACGGCGAAGGCTCGGGCATTTTCCTCAGTGGCGGGTGATTTGGCGCGAACCCGGGCTAGGGGCAATTTTCAAATTGAAGCGTTCCCCTTCCGACACAAGGATGGTTATTTTCGGCAAGTCCTGAAGGGTCGTGGAGGCAAGCGCCTGAGCTTACGGCTGAATGCGGTCCAGCTTTCCGTTCCTCAGGGTAAACGAATTTCCGCGCCAGTCGACGGTGTGTCCGGCAAAGCTGACCACCCACAAGGCGAGCGCGATGACGTCACGCAGGGGAACGAGGAGCATGGATGGTCCTACCTGGCGGTCTTCGAGAACCTGGCGTCCCACGAGGAGGGCCACGGCAAAACGCAATATAAGTACGATTCCGAATAAGGCCCATGTCCAAGGCGGCGCGCCCCAGAGGATCAGCGTCAGCAGGGCCCACACCAGCCCGAAGGTCAACCCCAGGCCCACGTACCCCCAGCGGCGCGAATCGCGTACGCTGCGCGCCCAGCGCAACTGATGACGCACGAACGCGCCCAGAGAGTATGCGGGGAGGAACGTCTCCACCACCACATCGGACAAGCGCACCTTCAAGCCGTGATCGGAAATGCGCTTGCCCAGTTCGTAATCATCGGCAAGATAGTCGACGATGCTCTGGAAACCACCGAGGGCCTCGAGGTGGCTGCGCCGAAAGGCTAAAGTCGAGCCCAATCCAAAGCGGATTCCGCCTTCGATGGCCCGCGCCGCCAGGACGCCCGCGCTGAAATCGGTACTGATGCCGATCGATTCAAGACGGGAGCCCAGTGTGTTCCCGGCAATTCCGCGATAGAGACACGTCACCAGGCCCACGGCCGGGTCGCTCAATTCCGCGATGACGCGCCGCAGGTAGTCCGGCGAAACTCGAATGTCGCTGTCATTGACGATGAGATAGGGGTGGCGTGCCTCGCCCACCATCTGCGCCAGATTGCTGACCTTGGTATTGGTGCCGAGGGTTTCGCGGCAATAAACGAGGCGAATGGCGCGCTGGGGAAATTCCTGACGCAACCGCTCTACGAGTTCGATGGCCGGGTCGTTCGGTTCGCTGACGCCGAAGATCACTTCGTAGCCCGGATAATCCTGCACGCAGTGACTGCGAAAGCTGGCGTCGATCTCGGGATCGGTGCCCTTCAGGGGCTTGAGAACGGAGATGGGAGGAGTGAAATCCGACTGTACTGCTTCCAACGGCTTACTTCGCGCGCTGAGAAACCGAGCCGCGCTCCACAGGCACAGCAGGTAATATCCAGCGCTGGCCAGTGTGCCCAACAGGGCCAGAGTGCGCAAAGCCGGGATGAAATGCATCGCCTGAAGATTATCAGAGAAAGCCAGAGGAATCCGGTATCCGGTCTTACTCGTAGCGCAAAGCCTCAATGGGGTCGAGGTTGGCGGCTTTCCAGGCAGGATAAATTCCGAACAGCAAGCCTTCGGCTGCGGCGGCGCAAACGCTGAAGACTGCCCAGAACATCGACATGCGCGCGGGCAGCGCATCCCAGGTGAGGCGGATGCCGTAAGTAACGATGGCGCCGAGCGCGAGGCCGAGTACTCCTCCGATGGCAGTCAGGGTGATGGCCTCCAGAGTAAACTGCAGCAGCACGTCACGTTTTCGCGCTCCGATGGCTTTGCGCACGCCAATCTCGCGCGTGCGCTCGGTGACGGAAACCAGCATGATGTTCATGACTCCCACGCCGCCTACGATCAGGGCGACGCTGGAAACCGCGAACATGAAAATGAACACTGCAGCGGTAATCTGGTTCCATACGTCGGAGAGCGAGTCCTGGGTGAAGATGGCGAAGTTATCAGGCTTGTCGGGCGGCACGCGCCGCCGCCGCCGTAACAGTTCCCGCATTTCATCGACCGCCTTGGGCATGTCGTCGTGCGAGGTCGCTTTCACGCTGATGAAATGCTGCTTCAGTTCAGGATGCAGCTTTCGCAAGGTCGCCAGAGGAAAGTAGACCTTGTTGTCGTCGGGATTCTTGCCTCCTCCGAACGCACTTTTCACTTTCTCCGCGACGCCGACCACGGTGAAGAGCTGACCCTCAATGTTGATCTCCTTGCCCAGGGGATCATCGTTGCCAAACAGTTCGTCGGCGGTATCGGCGCCGAGCACGATGACCGCCGCCCGGCGCTCGTCATCGATCTCGCTGAACCAACGGCCGGATTTCATGTTCAGGTCGAACACGTCTTTTACGGTGGCGTTGTCGCCTTCGAGGATGGTTTGCTTGGCCTTGCGGTCACCATACTTGACCACGTAGGTCCCCGACCCGAACTGCGGCTCGACGTAGCGGACGCCAGCCGTCACCGCCTTCACATGCGGCAGGTCCTTCATCGCCTCCGCGTCTTCGAAGGTCAGTTCCTTGCGGGTGCGCAGTTCTTCGGTGGGCCGGCCGAAAGTGATCGGCATGTGGAAGGCGAAGATGATGTTCGATCCCATGCTGCTGATCATCGAGCTGACGTTGTCGTTGAGGCCGCGCACGATCGAGGAAATGCCGATCACCACGGCCACGCCAATCACGATCCCAAGCACCGTCAATCCCGAGCGCAGCTTGTTGCTGCGAATCGTCTCTAGGGCCATCTGGATGATTTCGCCGAGTTCGCTCCTGGCCAGCATTCGCAAGCCCCTCTACAGTTCAAAGCGCAGTGCGGCAATGGGATCGAGCATAGCCGCGCGGCGCGCCGGGTAAACGCCGAAGAAAACGCCCACGCTCGCGGCGACGATCAGGCCTGCAGCCACCGCCCACAGCTTGATGACCGAAGGCATTCCGACTGCGAAGGTGACTCCCTTGGCGACCGCGATGCCAAGCAGTACGCCGATCACACCGCCCGTCACTGCGAGGGTAATCGCCTCGATCAGGAACTGCAGAAGCACATCAGAACGCCGGGCCCCCATGGCTTTGCGGATGCCGACTTCGCGCGTACGTTCGGTAACCGATACCAGCATGATGTTCATGATGACGATTCCGCCCACCACCATAGAGATGGCGGCGATTCCGATCATGGCGATGAAGAAGGTTCCCGTGAGGTTCGACCAGATACTCAACAGGCTGCTGTTGGTCTCAACGTCGAAGTCATCGGGTTGATCGGGTGCGACGTGCCGCCGCGAACGCAGCACTACACGCGCTTCGTCCTTGGCGGTTTCGAGAAGGGCGCCGGTGCCCGCGGCTTTTGCCGAGATGCGCATGTTGGTGTTGTAGGTGCCGTACTGCTTCAACCAGGAGGTCATGGGTATGAGTACATAGTTGTCCAGACTCTGCCCCAAGGTCTTGCCCTTCTTTTTGCCCACGCCGATTACACGGTAGATCCAACCATCCACGCGAATTTCCTTGCCGATGGGATCTACGCCGGGCATCAGTGTTTCAACAATGTCGGTGCCCACCACCGCGACCGGGGAGTTGTTCTCCAGATCCGACTCGACCAGCATGCGGCCCGAGTCCAGATCGATGTCCTGGGTGATCGCCACCGACGGCGTCATGCCCTGGACCTGTGTATCGGTGAGAGATTCTTCACCATACTTGACGTGGCCGTTCAGGTTGCGCGCGTAGGCGCCGACGTAGAGGCAGTGGGCGCATCCCGCACGCACGGCGCGGTAATCGTCCATGGTCAGGTCCTTGCGCTTCTGTCCCTCGAGGTAGTGATCGACGTTGGTTACGGCCGGTGAGACCTTGAACATTATGAATACGTCGGCGCCGAGATTGAAAATCTTTTCGCCGACATAGCCATTGATGCCGTTCACAAACGTGACCACGGCGATGACCGCGGCCACGCCGATGACGACGCCAAGCAAGGTCAAAACCGAGCGCAGCTTGTTTGCCCACAGGGACTGCAACGCGATGCGGACGGCTTCGAGAAAGTGCATGAGTTGGGCTCTGGAGCTTCAGGATGGAGCCCTGTCGTTCAGTCTAGCAGGCAACTCGAATGTTCTCTGGTTGTGAAGCCTGCGTTGATACGAATCAACATGGGATGGCAGAAAACGGCGTGCAGATGTGAGTGTTTCGTGTCAGGGTGTGGCTTATGCGGCACCGCAGTGGCCGTTCCTTCGACGTCTCTTGAGGGGTAATAAGACGCGCCAGTCGTGGCGTTTCCTAACATCATGCTCGCGAATTTTGTGAAACTTGCTTCCAGAGCCCATCGGCCCACAGTGCACTTCGCTGCACATTGACACTGCACAGCTTGTAGCGATACAGTCCGGGCCGCGCTAGTTCCTGGTTCTACCGTGCTGGATCCGTAGCGCAGTCTCGCGCTGTCCCAGTCCTTAAACCAACCGGGAAAAATAACCACTAGCCATGGAGGCCAACTTGACCGAACACTCTCGCACAGTTTGGTGTTCCATCGTTGCGTGCACACTGGTCCTGCTGTTTACGCCACTGCTGAACGCGCAAACTCGTCACACTACAGACAAACCTTTCTCCGGCGGCTATCAGGCAGCGAAGGCTTTCAAAGCCGGCACACTCCGCCTGCAACCGAACGCCGGCATCACTAACGCTGCGCCCACCCTCACCTGCAGCCCGGCGCCTTGCGCGTTCACGCCCGTGGATGCCTCTGAAGGCGGATCGGCTCCGGTCAACGAAGACCCCATCGCGGTCAACCCCACCAACTCTTCGCAGATTCTGAGCGGTGGCAACGACTACAACTGCGGCAACATCCAGGGCTTCTTCGCCAGCGGCGATGGCGGCAGCACCTGGACGCACGCCTGCTCGCCGGGCAGCGGCGGCGAAGGCGATCCGATTGTCGGCTATGACCTGAACAACGTTGCCCATGCGGGTGGCATTCAGAATGGCAATGTGGTGGGCTTCACCTCCACGAACAATGGAGGCACTTGGAGCGCTCCCACGACCATCATCACTGCGAAGCTTGGCTACCTGGCCGACAAGCCGTGGATGGAAATCGACGACAATTCGAGCAGCAGCTTCAAGAACGACATCTACGTTTCCACCACGCAATTTGCTCCCAACAGCAACAGCCAGATCTGGGTTTCGCACTCCAGCGACGGCGGCCTTCACTGGGGCAGCGTAGCTGTCAGCAGCCTGGCGACCTTCCCCGGCCACGTCAATCAGTTCAGCGACCTGGCAGTGGGAACGGATGGGACGGTGTATTTGAACTGGATCAACTGCCCCACCACGGGTGCAGCTGGTGATTGCGGCGGGACCGTGAGCAACATCATGTTCTCCAAGTCCACCGACGGCGGCAACACCTGGTCGAAGGAATCCTCCGTGGGTACAGTCACCCTGGTTCCGGATGCCTGCTTCTGCGGGTTCTACGGCAGCCTGCCCAACACCAGCGAGCGGGTCAGCAACCTTCCGTCGAACGGCGCCATCGGCAGCGGTTCGACTGCCAAGGTCTTTCTCGCCGCCTATAACTGGACAGGAACGCAGATGCAAGTTGAAGTGTTTCGCTCCAAGGACGGCGGAACCACTTGGTCGTCAACGCTTGTGAATCCGTCATCGACGAAAGGAGACCAGTTCTTCCAGTGGCTGAACGTAAACTCGGCGGGCGTGGTCGGGGTTACGTGGCTGGATCGCCGCAACGACCCGTCGAACCTGAGCTACCAGCCGTTCTTCTCGCAATCCAAGAACAACGGTAGCAGCTACATCAACGGCCATGCTCTTTCCACGAAGAAGTCGAATCCTCTCAACGACGGCTTCGGCGGCAGCTTCATGGGCGACTATACGGGCAATGCCTGGAACGGCACCAAGACCCTGGTTCAGTCGTACATGGACACCACCACCGGCGTTTCCCAGGATTTCGTCACGGGCGTGCTGTTCCCGTAAACTATTCTGGTTGCGAACTCCAGCCCGCTGGCTTCGGCCAGCGGGTTTTTTAATGCTCGGGAAAACCTGAGACCGTGAAGCGCGGTTCATTCTGTCGAGTGACGGCACACCTGGAGGCGTGCCCACCCGAATTCATAGGTGCCGCTGCGGGCCTGGGCGGGCAAGGGCGTTCGCGCGCAGGCAGGCTGCCCCGATTGTGAATGCCATGTTACAAATGCGCCGCCTTCGTTTGGAGCTCACCCCACCCATCGTGTATAGAACTACGTGGGGAATTTCTTGTGAGCGAACCCATCATTCAGGCGATCGCGGTGGAGAAGTTCTACACCCAGCCGGAAGGCAACCGCATTCAGGTCATTGCGCCCACAGACCTGGCCATTATGCCCGGCAAGATCATCGCCCTGCTCGGTCCTTCGGGTTCGGGCAAATCCACGCTGTTGCGCATGCTCACCGGGCTTTCTCCCACTTCTTCGGGCCAAGTGCTGTGGCATGGGCAACCCATTCGCGGCCACATCCCCAACGTGGCTATCGTCTTTCAGAGTTTTGCGCTGTTCCCGTGGCTGAACGTGCTGGAGAACGTGGAAGCCCCGCTTGAGGCCCGCGGCATGAACGCCATTGAGCGCCGCAAGCGCGCCCTGAAGATGCTTGACACCGTCGGTCTCGACGGTTTTGAGACCGCGTATCCTAAAGAGCTTTCCGGCGGCATGAAGCAACGTGTGGGCTTCGCGCGCGCGCTGGTGGTGGAACCGGAAGTCCTGTTCATGGACGAGCCCTTCTCGGCGCTCGACGTGCTCACCGCGGAAAACCTGCGCAGCGAACTGCTCGAGCTGTGGCTGAGCCGCAAGATTCCGACGTCTGCCATTTTCATCGTCACCCACAACATTGAGGAGTCGGTGCTGATGGCCGATCGGGTGATTGTTCTGGGCAAGAATCCGGGGGTGATCCGTTCCGACTTCGAAATTGACCTCTTCCACCCCCGCGATCGCAAGGGTTCGCGCTTTGTGGGGTATGTCGATTACATCTACAAGGTGATGACCCAGCCGGGTGTGGAACATGTGTTTCCGGTGGCGGGGAAGACGACCGTCGTGCAGCTGGGGGTGCAGAAATATCAGATGCTGCCGCATGCGCGCCCGGGAGGCATTGCCGGGCTGCTCGAATTGCTGCACGACCGCGGCGGACACGAAGACCTGTACCGGCTGGCGGAGCAGCTCGCCATGGATGTGGACGACCTGCTGCCCATCGTTGATGCCGCAGTGATGCTGGGTTTCGCCGCCCTCAAGGAGGGGGACGTCGAAATCACCCACGAGGGCGTGGCCTTCGTCGATTCCGACATCCTCACCCGCAAGGTGCTGTTCCGCGAGGCGGCCCTGGGGCACGTGGCCATCCTGCAGTCGATTGACAATGTGCTGCACGCCAAGTCCGACCACTCCATCCCGGAAGAATTTTTTCATGACGTCCTCGACGAGCACTTCAGCCAGGATGAAGTCGAGCGCCAGTTCGAGACTGCCATGAACTGGGGACGCTACGCCGAAATCTTCGACTACGATGCCGAGCGCGGGCGGCTCATCCTCACCGAACACACGCCCGAAAACCAGACTGTCACCAAGCCATGAAGCGCAGCGCGACTTTTCGCGGATTCTCGCCCTACCGCCTGTGGTCGCTGCTGCCGCGCTTCGAAGTCTCGCACCTGCCCGACTGGTTGATGTTCGCCGCTGCCATCGCCGTCTTTTACGGCATTCTCCTGGTGGGACGAACATGGCTGGGCCCGTTCACCCCGGTCGTCGAAATCTCCCGCAGCCCCTGGGCGCTGCCCGCATACGCCGGATTTTCCCTGCTGCGCATCACCGCGGCCTACGCACTCAGCCTGGCATTTACCCTGGTCTACGGCTACGTGGCGGCCTACAACCCCAAGGCCGAGCGCTTCATGATCCCGCTGCTCGACGTTCTGCAGTCCATCCCCGTGCTCAGCTTTTTGCCGGGGGTGATGCTGGCCATGGTGGCCTTGTTTCCCAGCCGCCAATTGGGAGTCGAACTGGGCGCCATCCTGCTGATCTTCACCGGGCAGGTGTGGAACATGGCGTTCAGCTTCTACGCGTCGCTGAAGAGCATTCCGCGCGATATGCGGGAAGCGGCGCGCATTTACGGTTTCAGCTGGTGGCAGCGTTTCACCGAAGTGGAGCTGCCTTATGCCGCCATCGGGCTGGTGTGGAACTCGATGATGTCGGTGGCCGGCGGATGGTTCTTCCTGATGGCCTGCGAAATGTTCGTGCTGGGCGCGCGCGACTTCCGCCTGCCGGGGCTCGGTTCCTACCTGCAGACCGCGGCCAGCGCGGGCGACACGCGTTCCATTCTCTGGGGCGTGGCCACCATGATCACCGTCATCGTGCTGCTTGACCAGTTTGTGTGGCGCCCGGTGATTACCTGGGCGGAAAAATTCAAGGTCGAACAGGTCGAGGGGCTGAACGTCTCCCACTCCTGGGTTCTGGATTTTCTCGAAGGCTCGCGCAGCCTCGCGCTGCTGCGCAAGCGTACGCTGCGGCCGCTGCGGGAAACGCTGATGATGCGCTTCGCGCGGCGTCATCTCGCGCGATCAAACGACGAAGCTCCCAGCGCCGCGAAGCTGTGGTTTCTGCGAATTCTGGGAGTCGTTATTGTCGGATTCGTTCTCTACGCTGTGGTCCGCGTCATCATGATTTTGACCGGACTTACCCACGCAGATATCCGCCAGCTTGGCTCCGGCCTGATCGCTACGTTCTTGCGGGTGACGGTCGCCTTGCTCATCGGCGCTGCCTGGACAATTCCCGTGGGTGTCTGGATCGGACTTAATCCGCGCCTGGCCCGCGTCGCCCAGCCGCTGGCCCAGGTCGCAGCCTCGGTGCCGGCTACCGCGCTGTTTCCTGTCGTGCTGCTGATTCTCATTCGCCTCGGCGGAGGACTTGGCATCGGCTCAATCGTGCTGCTGCTGCTGGGTACGCAGTGGTACATCCTGTTTAATGTGATCGCCGGGGCCATGGCCATTCCCACCGACCTGAAAGAAGCCTGCTCGGTGTGCGGCATCACCGGCTTCGATCGCTGGAAAAAACTGCTTCTCCCCGGAATCTTCCCTTACCTGGTGACCGGCATGGTGACGGCTTCGGGCGGAGCTTGGAACGCCAGCATCGTCGCCGAATATTTTCAGTTCAAAGGACAGACTTTTTCGACCACCGGCCTGGGCGCGCTGATCAGCCGCGCCACCGATCAAGGAAACTTCGATCTGCTGATCGCCTCAACTATTGTCATGGCGGCCTCGGTGGTCAGCGTCAACCGCCTGCTGTGGCGAAAAATGTACCGCTTGGCGGAAACCCGCTTCCGCCTGGAAGGATGAGGTCGAACTCACCACAAAGACACATAGGCACAGAGAAGAACCGCAGCCCGAATTCTCATTCCCAACGAAGAGCCGGCCGATGTGAGGGATCTGCAGTTTTGCCCTCCGGAATTTCGCCGTGCCTCGGTATCTCCGTGCCGAAAAGAAAAAGGCCGGGATCCGTAGATCCCGGCTGCAGTTGGTGGTTGCCCGGATAAAACCTGTTTTGTGGCGCGGGCACCCTGCTCGCGGTCTACTTTCCTTTTTCCGCAGAGCCGCAGCGAACTTTAGGCGCTGCGCCGGGGGCGTATGGTCAAATCCCGCACCTGCGTCAAAATGCTCGACATCTGCATTCCGTTGAGACCCGAAAGGAACGGCATCAGCTCGGCCACAAACGGGTCCTGCATCAGTTCGCGCACTTCTTCCTGGCGGTTGCGTTCTCCGCCGCTGAGCAGCTCCGGTACACTTACTTCCAACGCGCGCGCCAGCCGCTCCAGGGAGGAAAGGGTCGGAGTGGCCTTTTCGTTCTCAATCTTCGACACGTAGGTCCGCGGCACCGCCATGCGCGTGGCCAGTTGCCGCTGGCTCAACCCCTGACGCAAGCGCAGCTGGCGGATGGAGGAGGCCAGATTGAGATGTCCGTGCCCGTTGCTTTGCGCCGGAATCAACTGCGGCGGCGCCACCGGTTGCGCCACGATCGGTTCGTCTTCGTCCAGAGACGCGTGGCAGCGCCGGCAATTGTTATTGGAGGTGCGAAACTGAACCAGTGAACAGCGGTCGCAGCGGACGACTTCCCTAGAATCAACCGGGGCAAGTGTCGTGGCCATTGAGATTGGGAGCGTGCCAGAGCGGGCAAGCCCTGAAATCTCTGCGAGATTTCAATATGAAGCGTAATCTGCGGGATCGACCCTGTGAATGTCAAGTAAAATCAATGCAGATTCTGGCCGACAAACAGAAAATACCTGGAGAACGATGACAGATCGCTACTCAGCGTGGGGTTTACTAACTGAGTTCACCCAATCGGAAAGTTTGCGCAAGCACGCGCTGGCGGTCGAAGCCTGCATGCGCGCCTACGCTGGCAAACTCGGCGGCGACGAAAACCTGTGGGGCGTGGTCGGCCTGCTGCACGACTTCGACTACGACCGCTGGCCCAGCCTCGAAGATCATCCCTATAAGGGCAACAAAATTCTCGAAGAGCGCGGTTACTCGGACGAGATCCGCAAGGCCATCATGTCGCATGCCGAGTACACCGGCGTGCCGCGCGAGACGGCGATGGAAAAAGCATTGTTCGCCTGCGATGAACTCGCCGGTTTCCTCACTGCCTGCGCCCTGGTCAAGCCGGGCAAGTCGCTCGCCGAGGTGGAAGCGAAGTCGGTGCGAAAGAAGATGAAAGACAAGGCCTTCGCCCGTAGCGTCAACCGCGATGACATTGTGAACGGCGCCGCTGACCTGGGCGTGGACCTCGAAGAGCACATCGCCTTTTGCATTGAAGCAATGAAAGCGATTGCCGGAGAGTTAGGCCTGGATGGCAGTGCGGCGAAGGCGTTGTAAGCAAGATGTTGCAAGACCGGCGTCCCGCGCCCGTCCAAAGGTAAAGATTACTGTGAGATCGAAATGATTAATTGATTCGCGCTATAGCGAACGCTTTATGGTCACTCACACCCCTCCTGTCCACAAAATCGTTTCGGCGTTGGCGGCGCGCAGGCAGTTTGGCCAGATCGTGCGTCGTGCTAGCGGCGGTCGGACTAGTTTTGTAGTCGACCGTCGCAGAGAGCCGCAGGTTGTGATCATGGGAATCAAGGATTTTGTGGCGGCGTAGCGCGCGACAAAAAATCTCCCCGCGATTCGGGCCGCCGCGCGCAAGACAGGTGAGAATCGGCCCCGTAAAACCGATCGTGCTACCGCAACGCTTCCGCCACCCGGCCGCTGGCAATCAACTGGCTGATCCGCGCAAAATCCTGATACATCACACGGTCTTTCTCCATCTTCGGAGACACCGAGCGGATCGCTGCCTGCGCCGCCTGGCAACGCCTGGAACTCTTGACGGGCGCCAGAAAATCCAGCGCCTGCGCCGCTGCCATCGCCTCAATCGCCAGGGTGTTGCGCGTGTTCTCGACAATCCGTTTCAGCTTCAGCGCCGCTGTCATGCCCATCGATACATAATCTTCCTTGTTTCCCGAGGTCGTGATCGAATCGACTGACGCGGGATGCGCCAGCACCTTGTTTTCGCTCACCAGCGCCGCCGCCGTCACCTGCGGCATCATGAATCCGGAGTTTAATCCCGCTCCCGAAGCCAGGAACGGCGGCAGGCCCTCATTGAGGGCAGGATTGACCAGCCGCTCCAGTCGCCGCTCCGAGATCCCGGCCAGCGCGCTCAGAGCGATCCCCAGAAAATCCAGGGCAAATGCCACCGGCTCGCCATGAAAGTTTCCTCCCGAAATCACGTCGCCTTCGCCATCGGCCGCCTTGGGATTTTTCACGAACACCAGCGGGTTATCCACCGCCGCGTTCAGTTCGGTTTCCATCACCTCGCGGCAATGCGAAAGCGTGTCGCGTACCGCGCCATGCACCTGCGGAATGCAGCGCAGCGAGTAGGCGTCCTGCACCCGTCCGCAGTCGCGATGTGACTCGCGGATTGCACTGCCTTCGAGCATCTTGCGCAGATTGGCGGCCGTCTTCAGTTGCCCCGGGTGGGGGCGCGCCTGGTGTATGCGCTCATCGAAGGCAACGTCGGTACCACGCAGGGCGTCGCAGGTCATGGCCCCGATGACGTCCGCGGAATCCAGGAGCGTCTCGGTCGCGAGCAGCGCCAGAATTCCCACTGCCAGCATCCCCTGCGTGCCGTTGATCAGAGAAATCGCCTCTTTGGCTTCGAGCGCCAGTGGTTTGACCTGTGCCGCACGCACCGCACTGGCTGTCGGAATGTGCCCGCCCTTCTCATCCAGGCATTCCCCTTCGCCAATCAGCGCGAGCGCCAGATGCGCCAGCGGCGCGAGATCGCCACTCGCGCCCACGCTGCCTTGCGAGGGGACCATGGGCGTTACGCCGCGGTTCAAGACTTCGCAGATCGTGTCGATGACAGTAGCGCGCACGCCCGAACAACCCTTGGCCAGGGAATTGGCGCGCAGCAGCATCATGGCGCGGGTCTCGGGGATCGAAAGCGGTTCGCCGACACCCACCGCATGCGAGCGCACCAGGTTCACCTGCAGCTCGCGAATCTGATCGCCGGCAATCTTCACCTCGCTCAGTTTGCCGACTCCGGTGGTGATCGCGTAAGCAACCTTATTATTGGCCACCAGGCTATCGACCACGGCTCGGGCGCGGTTCACTGCCTCGCGCGCGTCGGGCGCCAACAACACCGCACGCCGTCCCACCGCCACCTCGCGGACCGCTTCCAGGGTCAAGTCGTTTCCGTTGATGTGAAGAGCTTGCAAAGAAGAACCTTGTCCTTTCGACAGGAGTCACAGAGGAAGAACTAGAAAGGTCTGCCCTGTGCCCCTGTTTCTCTGTGGCTGAGATTCTATCTGCCCGCGGCGTCCCGGAAGATCGCCATGTATTTTTCCGGGATCGCCGTGATCTTCATCTCGCGATCAATCACGATATGCGTGGTCTCGCCCTCGGCCAACAGCGCTCCATCCCCCGCCCGCAGCAGTTCGTAGCCGAAATGCACCATAGATTCGCGCGCATTCTTCAGATGCGTGCGCACCAGCACCTCGTCATCGTATTTCGCCGGCGCCTTGTAGCGGCAGCGCGCGTCGACCACTGCGATGTGCAGCCCGTGCTCACGCTCCATGTCACGGTAGGTGACGCCCAGCTGGCGCATGAACTCCACCCGCCCCACCTCGAACCAGATAAAGTGATTCGAGTGGTAGACCACGCCCATCTGATCGGTCTCGGCGTAGCGTACCCGTACCCGCGTCTCGCTCACCAGCGGCCGGACGTCGCTCATTGCCCGCTCCAGCGCGGCTTGCGCTTTTCGAGAAACGACGAAACGCCCTCGCGGAAATCGGCGGTCGCGCGGGTGCGCGCGTTCACTTCCATCGCCGCGCGAAACTGCTCATCGAGGGACCGCGAGAGAAACCCGTTGATCAGCTGCTTCGTCATACGCAGCGAACTCGGGCTGTTCTCGGCAATCTGGGCCGCCAGTTCCCGCGCGCGCGTCATCAACCGATCCCCCGCAACAACCTCATTCACGAGTCCATAGCGGTTCGCCTCGGCGGCATCGAACAGCCGCCCAGTGAGCAGCAGATCGCGGGCGATCTTGTGCCCCACCTGCCAGACCAGAATCGAAGACACCAGCGCGGGAGCGAATCCAATGCGCACTTCCGTATAGCCGAACTTCGCTTCCGGCACGGCCAGCGTAAAATCGCACATGGTGGCAATCCCCATGCCACCGGCAATCGCCGCTCCGTTCACCGCCGCGATGGTGGGGAGAGGAAACTCGTAGATCCGGCGAAAAAGCTCGCCCATGCGCGCCGAGTCTTTCACGTTCTCGTCATGCGTCTTGCCCAGGAGCGACTTCAGTTCGTCCAGATCCATGCCTGCGCAAAACGTCTTGCCCGCGCCGGTGATGATGACGACCTGCACCCGGGAGCGCTCGATTTCATCGAGCGCCGCCAGCAGTTCGCCGACCAGCGCAAAGCTCACCGCATTCCGCTTGTCCGGGCGGTTGAGGGTGATGGTGGCGGTGGCGCCGTCGTACGCGAGTGTCAGTGTCTGACGATCCATTTCCATCCTGTCATCTTGAGCGTGGAGGAGCCGATTTTAATCCGCGGCTGTCGACGCCGTGTACTGCGCCCCGATCTCCGCCGTGATTCGCAGCAGCGTGTCCAGCGGCTTCAGCGCCGCCAGTTCTGCCCCGCGCCCTTTCAGCGCCTCGACCACCCTCTCCGTGGCAATGTTCCCCACCAGCGCATCCTGCGCAAACGGACACCCGCCCAGCCCTCCCAGCGCCGAATCAAAGCGCCGGCACCCGGCGTCGTAGGCCGCCAGAACTTTTTGAGCCGCCTGCTCCGGACGACTGTGCAGGTGCACCCCAATCTCGAGATAGTCGTACTTCGCCAACACCGCCGACACCAGTTCCCGCACCTGCTCTGGTCCCGCCATCCCCACGGTGTCGGCGAGGGAGATCATTTTCACGCCGTAAGACTCGAGCAGATCCACCGCGTCCACGACCTCATCCGGATTCCACGGATCCCCGTAGGGATTCCCGAAGGCCATCGAGATGTAAACCACCGTGTCCAGTCCCGCCTCGTCGCCCTTCTGCTTGATTTTTTCCAGTTCGTCGACAGCTTCTGCGAGCGTCTGCCGTTGGTTGTTCGTTAAAAACGTCGGCGACACCGAGTAGGGAAACCCCAGCGTGCGCACGGCATTGGTCTCAATCGCCCGCTGCGCGCCCTTTTCATTCACCACAATGCCGATGATCTCGACGTCATCCGGCGGATCGAGATCCTTCAAGACCTCTTCCGAGTCCGTCATCTGCGGTACGGCTTTCGGCGAAACAAACGACGCCGCATCAATGTGCTTGAATCCCGCGTTGATCAAGGCCTTCAGATACTCCACCTTGATGTCAGCCGGAATCTGCCCCTTCAACCCTTGCCAGGCATCGCGGGGACATTCGACGAGTTTGACGGAAGCACTTGGCATTTGCCACTTGGCTTTTGGTTCCTGGCTTTTTGCCCTCAGCTCTCAGCTGTCAGCCACCCTAAGGGTTGTCATCCCGGGCGAAGCGAAGGACGACCTGCTTATCTTCACGATCATGGGTTAGGTCTCGATCAAATGTAACTGACACCGCAGCCCCCGTAACAGGGACTCCGGCCGCAATCCACGGCGCGCACCAGTCCTGCGCCACTAGCTCAGGTTCAGAACCTAATCCAACAACAGCGAAAAACGAGCAAGAACGGCAGCGGTAAGAACTTTGTTCCGCCAGCCGACAGGTTGAATCCGTGGTTATCCGCACGAATTCGCGGCCGTGAAGTTAAACCCTACGTCTGCAGCACTCCCACCTTAAACTCCGGCACATCCGGATTCAGCGCCGCCGCTTCGAGTGCTTGCGTGATCGCGTCCCGCGTCTCGATCGGGTCCACAATCTTGTCGATCCACAACCGGGCCGCGCCGTACCGCGGGTCGGTCTGCTCGTCGTAGGTTCGCTTCACCGATTCATAGAGCTCTTTCTTTTCGTCGTCGCTGAGCTTCTGGCCGCCGCGCTCGAGTTGCTTTACTTTGATCTCTACCAGTGTGCCCGCCGCCGAGTCGCCGCTCATGACGGCGTAGCGCGCCGTCGGCCAGGCGAAGACGAATCGCGGATCGTACGCTTTGCCGCACATGGCGTAGTGTCCGGCGCCGAATGATCCCCCGACGATCACCGCAATTTTCGGCACCACGGAATTCGAGACCGCGTTTACCATCTTCGCTCCTGCTTTGATGATGCCCGACCACTCGGCGTCGCGTCCTACCATGAATCCATTTACGTCGTGAAAAAACACCAGCGGCACCAGGTTCTGATTGCAGTCCATGATGAAGCGCGCCGCCTTTTCCGCCGACTCAGTGTAGATCACCCCGCCGAACTCCATGCGCTTGTGGCCCTCGTGATCGGTCTGCTGCGCATGCAGCTTCTGGTTGGCAACAATGCCGGCAGCGAAGCCGCCGATGCGGGCGTATCCACACAGCAGGGTCTTGCCGTACTCCGGCTTGTACTCGTCGAAGCGGCTGCCGTCCACGATGCGCGCCAGAATTTCCTTCATGTCGTAGGGGCGCGCCGGAGACGAATCATAGATGCCGTAGATTTCTTCCGCCGCCAGCGCCGGCGCCTCCGGCTTCTTGCGGTCCCAGGGAGAAAGCCGCCGGTAGCCCCACTTCTCGACGATCGCGCGAATGCGCGCCAGGCAGGCCTCGTCGTTGGGCTCGCGAAAGTCCACCGTCCCGCTGATGGCTGCATGCATGGCCGCTCCGCCCAGTTCTTCGGCGGAGTATTTCTGCCCGATCGCGGCCTGCACCAGCGCCGGCCCGGCGAGAAACAAACCGCTGCCGTCGGTCATGAGCACGTGATCGCACATTACCGGCAAATACCCGCCGCCGGCCACGCACATGCCCATGATGGCCGCGATCTGCGAAATCCCCATGGCCGACATCACGGCATTGTTGCGGAACACACGCCCAAAATCGTCGGTGTCGGGAAACACGTCCTCCTGCAGGGGCAGGAACACGCCCGCCGAGTCGACCAGGTAAATGGTGGGGATGCGGTTCTCGATGGCGATGTTCTGCGCGCGAATCACTTTCTTCGCCGTCATGGGGAAGAACGCGCCCGCCTTTACCGTGGCGTCATTGGCAATAATCATGACCAGCCGGGTATGAATGCGTCCCAGCCCGGTGATCACGCCCGCCGAAGGCGCCCCGCCCCATTCCTCGTACATCCCGTAAGCGGCATAGATGCCGAGTTCAAAAAAACTGCCCGGGTCGACCAGCCGTTGAATGCGCTCGCGCGCCGTCAGCCGTCCCTTCGAGTGCTGGCTCTCGATGGCCTTTTGCCCACCGCCCTCGCGAATCGTCTCTTCTTCGTTGCGCACCTGCGACACCAGGTCGGCGAGAAACCGCATGTTGGCTTCAAAGCGGGCGGAGGTGGGATCCACCTTCGTGGGCAACGCGTTGAAGGTGGTGGGCACGGCGGTCTCGGTACGGTTAGCCATGACTCGTTTTCCGCAAACAAACAACGGTATATCAGCGAAGCGGAAAGGCGCAAACGCGGGTCCCACTACCGAGCTACAGAGCCAAACGATAACCCGAAACTCGGCATTCCCAACGGAGGCGCACGCCGCGAGAAGGAATCTGCAGTTTGCCTTCAGGTTTTTCTCTGTGCCTCTCTGTCTCGCTGGCGAATTCGCTCCAGAACAGCCGCCACGGGATCCTCCGCCACCGCGTCCACCAGCCCGATGCGCAGTGCCTGGGCAGCCTGCAGCTTCTCCGCCGCCAGAAACATTTCGAGCGCTTTCGCTTTGCCCACGACACGCGGCAGGCGCTGCGTGCCTCCCCAACCCGTGATCAGTCCCAGGGCTGCGCCACGATGTCCGAACACCGCATGCGGATGAGCGAACCGGTAATGACAGGCCAGCGCGAGGTCGAGCCCTCCGCCCATGCAGTATCCGTAAATCGCGGCATACACCGGAGCGGGAAAGCTGGCGACGCCGTTCATCAGCCGCTGTCCCATGCGCGAGAATTCGTATGCCTCCGGCCCGGTCAGCGCCGCAATCTCGTGCAAGTCCGCCCCGGCGGAAAAGAATCTCACATTGCCAGTAATGATGAGTGGTCGCGGGTCAAGACCCTGAATGGCCTTCGTGAGCGCCAGCACACACTGCCGCGTGAGCCGGTTGGTGCCGTCTTCGGAGCAAAGCCGCAGCACGGAAATGGATGCGATGCTTTCGTACCGGCAGAAAGCAGTCATTCAGCTCTCAGCCCTTAGCCATCGGTTCTTGGCCACACCACGGCCTCCCGGTCGGAGTTAAAAGCTAGGAGCTGAGAGCTCTCATGCGGCGGGAACGCCGCGCGGCTTCACGTTCTTGCGGATGAACTGCACGATGTCATCCATGGCCGTGCCCGGCTGGAAGATGGCCGCCACTCCGGCTTTCTTGAGCGCGTCGACGTCCTGGTCGGGGATGATGCCGCCCACCAGCACCAAAACGTCGTCCATCTTGTTCTGCTTAAGCAGGTCCATCACCCGCGGCACGATGGCGTTGTGCGCGCCGGAAAGAATCGACAGTCCGATGACGTGGACGTCTTCCTGCAACGCCGCGTTGACCACCATCTCCGGCGTCTGCCGCAAACCCGTATAGATCACTTCCATGCCCGCGTCGCGCAGGGCGCGGGCAATAACCTTGGCGCCACGATCGTGCCCGTCCAGCCCTGGTTTTGCCACCAAAACGCGAATTTTGGCTTCTTCCGCCATAAAGTAATTTAACCACAAAGGAAACCAAGGGTCACGAACGAAGAGGAACGAAGAGACGTACCAGGGCCCTGCCGTGCACCAGTGGTTACAAGCCACCTCAACGAGGGACGACGGGTCAAAGCGTTTTCATATCCATGCTGCGCCACAAATACCAGCAGGCCACGCTGCGGTACGGCTCCCAGGCTCTGGCGATCTTCTCCATCTGTGCCGGCTTCGGCAGCTTGCGCTTGCGGTAGAGTTTGCGGATCGCCATCTGGATCCCCAGGTCTCCGGTGGGCAGTACATTCGGACGCCGCAGCGAGAACATCAGGAACATCTGCGCCGTCCAGCGGCCAATGCCCTTGATCTGCGTCAGTTGGGCAATGACATCCTCGTCGCTCAACTCGGAGAAGCGCTCGAACTGCACCTCACCCAACCGCGTCTTCTCGGCCAAGTCGCGGAGATAGCTGAGCTTCTGCTTCGACAAACCGGCGCCCCGCAACTGTGCTTCCGAGAGCTTCAGAATCCCCTGCGGCGTCAGCGGCAGACCGGCGAGGTCGGTGACCCGCTTGAAGATCGTCGCCGCCGCTTTGCCATGTAGTTGCTGATAGACGATCGCCTCCGCCAGGCTGGCGAACGACGGTTCGTCGTAGTTCATGCGAAACGCGCCCACCCGTTCGATAATCGCGGCCAGTGCGGGGTCGGCATTTTTCAAATGAATCATGGCTTTGCGCATGGCGATGATTTATCACAAGAGCAAACCGATGGCGAATAAAAACCGAATAACAGGCGGCTGGTGTCTTCTTGTATGTCGTAGATACTTAGCGAAGCTGCCCACCAGAAAAACGCCCGGGCCCGACTTACTGCTTCTCCCCTTCGGCGTGGCAGAAGCTCCCGTCCACCTCGGTCGCCGTCCAGATCACGTTTTCCCAATGTCCGCCGAATCGTTTGAGATAGTCGAACTTGTGCAGCCGCACGAGAAACGTGTGCATGCCGTCGGGCGACGACCACCCACATTCGGCGCTCTGCCCGTCGTCGATCACCGGATTGCCGCAGCTATCGACCAGATGCGGGCTTGCCGGCAGCAATCCCCACTTCTTGTGCGCATCCTCGACAGCGTTACGGCTGGTCGTGCGCAGCTCCAGCCGCCACGGATCGTGTCCCATGGTGACTGACTGCTGCAAATCCTTCGCCGCCTGCCGGTCTTCCGGCCACAGCCACTGCCGCGACTCGCAAACCACCGGCTCCGTCAGCGGCCGCGGACCGAAATTCTCCACCGCGCGACAGCGCTGCCGCGTCACCACGGTCTTCGGATCGCTGCTCTTCTTGTCTGTCGGCGTCACCGTCTCCACCACGAATGAGGTCAGCAGATCCGGTGCGATCCAACTCCCCGTCCCGTTCATCGTTCCCTGGCCCGCGTCATCTCCCCAGTGCTTGCCGATCGTAGCGAACATCTGATTGGGATCGCCGGCCAGTGACGCAGGAGTCCACGTTTCCGTCGAGCACTGGAATTGTCCACCCACCGGCACCTGCGTGCGTTCCGACCGCACATCGGAAATCTGCTCAATCACCAGCAGATGACAGCAATCACCGTGGCCGAACCCGACAAACGTCTTGGTACCCGAAGCCCGCCCCGGCTCGACGCCGGCGAAAAACCTGCCGGTAAACGTCGCACTCACACGATAGTAGTGACACTGTGGCCCGTTGCAGGGCTTCAGATCGGGAGCCAGCAGCCGCTGCTGCGAAACCACCTGCGCGAAGAACTCGTATGCTCCGTCCTTGATCAGCGGCTCGGCCTGGATAAAACGGTGCCCCACCTCCGCGCCCGCATTGGTCTTCTCATCGCCATACTGCAGCCAGATGCGGTGCGCCACCTGCGATCCGCACCCCGCGCCGTGCAGAGTGAAGTCTTCGAAATCGCGGTTGGCCTCGCCGCTTACCCGGATGCGCTGGCCGTCATAGGGATTGGGGTTGCGCAGCAAATCGCACAAGTTGACCTCCCGCGGAGGCAGTTCCGGTGTCTGCCCGTACGCCAGCCCCGTGGCCAGCACCAGCAACCCCAACGAATTCCGCAGGAAACGGAAGGGTAGGTTACGCCCCATGAATACAACCATTGTAAACGTTCGGTGGAGTGCGGGGACGGGCGACCCCGCTGGTTGTGCCGTGAAGCGGCCCCACACGCCTGCAGCCCGGGCCCGCCTACTCCGGAAGGCGAAATCCAATCTGCGTCCGCGAGGCCTCTACCGGTGCCATCAATTCCTTGATCGCCTCCAGCACTTCCTGGATCGCCGAATCGTGGGACTCCAGCTTGCGCTCCAATTCTTCGATCTTGGCCGCCAGTTGCTGGTTGGTGGCCAGCATCTCGCGCAGGCGCACAAAGGCCCGCACCACGAAAACGCTCATTTCCACGGCCTTGGGCGAATTCAGCACCGTGGCCGCCATAATGGCCCCGTGCTCGGTAAAGGCGTAGGGCGGATACCGCCGCCCGCCGCGGCCCTGGTTTGAGATCACAATTTGTGATCTCAAAGACTCGTGCTCCCTGGCTGTCGCCTGGAACATGAAATCCGCCGGAAACCGCTCCCGGTTCCGTTTCACCGCCTGGTTCAGCTGCCTGACCGGAACCCCGTACAGCTCCGCCAGGTCGCTGTCCAGAATCACCTTCTGGCCGCGCAGCACCAGAATCCGCGACTCCACCCGCACCACCAGATCCTTTGTCTTGGGCATACCTTCCGAGTGTAACCCGGGTGCCACACGTTTCGTGGGTCTCGAAACGTGGGTTTCGCATCTTGGAGGTCGAAAACTGCGGCTCCAGACTTGAGGTCACAATTTGTGATCTCAAATCGCCCGCTGGATTCCACAGCGATTTTCATGTTTAACTCGAGAGCTTGAGGATTGTCATTCCGACCGGAGGCGCAAGCCGGAAGGGAGGAATCTGCAGTTTTCGCCGAATCGTTACAACCCTGAGAAAGCCGAAATGATCACTATCGTCTCCGGTCTACCCCGCTCCGGCACTTCGCTCATGATGCAGATGCTTACCGCCGGAGGCCTCACGGCGGTTTCCGACGGCGAGCGCCGCGCCGACATCGACAATCCCAAGGGATACCTCGAGTGGGAACGCATCAAACAGCTCCCCAAAGATCCCTCGCTCATCAACGAGGCCGAGGGCAAGGTCGTCAAGATCATTTCGCAGCTGCTTTTCTCGCTGCCCGCCGGCCACGACTACCGCGTCATCTTCATGCAGCGTCCTCTGCCCGAGGTCATGGCCTCGCAGGACGAAATGCTGCGCCGCCGCGGCACCTATGACGCTGCCGTCGACAACTCCGCCGTCGTCAACGCCTTCCGCGACCACCTCTACAAAATTCACTCCTGGCTGAGCAGCCAGCCGCATATGGCGGTCCTCCGCCTGCCCTATCACGATGTGCTGAATCAACCCAGGGAGTCATCGGAGAAGATCAAGGATTTCCTGGGCGTGGAACTGCACCTCGAAGCCATGACCCAGCAGGTCGACCAAAACCTCTACCGTCAAAGAAAGAAATAATCAGAAAACGATTCCGGGTGGGGACGGGCGTCCTCGCCCGTCCCCCCTGCCTACTTCCGCCTTGTCAAAGCTCCCGAAATTGTCCTCGAGGAAGGCCATTCCGTGCGGGCTGACCATTCGCGTGACGATGTTCGTCAACCCGCCGGTCGACAAGTCCAGCTTCGCGACCGAAGTCGGCGCCGCCGAATACGCCGCGAACGGCGCAAAGATATTCCTGGTGGCGTCCTGACGCAATGATTTCAATCGCCGAAATATCACCATCTACGTGATGCTTACTTCCGTATACGTCCCATACACCTCGCGCAGCGCGTCGCAAATTTCGCCCACGGTCGCGTAGGCTCGCACCGCGTCAATGATGTACGGCATCGTGTTCGCTGGAGAAATCTCGCCATTCGAAGCTCTCGGTTCCTGCGCCGTAGCTTTCTTCAGGGCTTCGAGAGCACGAGTTGCTGCGTCGTTCGACCGTCGCGCGCGCAGAGCTTTCAGCTTCGCCTCCTGGTGGCGGGCCACGGTTTCGTCGATATAGAGAATTTGCGGCGGCTCTTCTTCAATCGCGAATTCATTCACCCCGACGGTAATCTTTTCATTGGCCTCGGCGGCGCGTTGATACTGGTACGCGGCTTCAGCAATCTCTTTCTGCGGATACCCGCGCTCAATCGCATTGACCATGCCGCCCATGGAGTCGAGCTTGTCGAAGTAATCGAATGCGCCTTTTTCCATGTCGAGCGTGAACTTTTCCAGGAAGTACGACCCGCCCAGCGGATCCACAGTCTGGGCGACGCCCGACTCATAGGCGATGATCTGTTGTGTACGTAAGGCGATACGCGCCGCTTCTTCGGTAGGCAGCGCCAGGGCTTCGTCGTAGGAATCGGTGTGCAGCGATTGCGTCCCGCCCAGCACCGCCGCCAATGCCTGAATCGCCACGCGCGCAATGTTGTTCATCGGTTGCTGCGCGGGAAGGGAAACGCCCGCGGTTTGCGTGTGGAAACGCAAGAGCCAGGTGCGCTGGTTCTTGGCCTTGAATCTTTCTTTCATCAGGCGATACCAGATCTTGCGCGCCGCGCGGTACTTGGCGATCTCTTCGAAGAAGTCGTTGTGCGCGTTGAAGAAGAAACTCAAGCGCGGGCCGAACTCGTCCACCTGGAGTCCGCGCCGCCGCGCCCACTCGACGTACTCGACCCCGTCGTAAATCGTAAATGCCAATTCCTGCAATGCGGTGGAGCCGGCTTCGCGGATGTGATAGCCGCTGATCGATATGGTATTGAAGCGCGGCGTGAACTTAGATCCAAACTCAAAGGTATCAATGACCAGGCGCATCGAGGGCGCGGGGGGATAGATATATTCTTTCTGCGCGATGTATTCCTTGAGTATGTCGTTCTGAATGGTGCCGGAAACCTTTTTCCAGTCGGCGCCCTGCTTCTCGGCCACAACTAAGTACATCGCCCATAACACAGAGGCCGGCGAGTTAATCGTCATCGACACTGTCGTTTTCTCTAAGTCGATGCCGTTGAACAGGATTTCCATGTCTTCGAGGGAATCGATGGCCACGCCGCACTTGCCCACTTCGCCTTCGCTGGCGGGATGATCGGAGTCATAACCCATCAGCGTGGGCAGGTCGAACGCAACCGACAATCCGCTGCCGCCGTGATCGAGCAGATACTTGTAGCGGCGGTTGGTTTCCTCGGGTGAGGCGAAGCCCGAGAACTGCCGCATGGTGAACAGCTTGCCGCGATATCCCGTGGAGTGAATGCCGCGCGTAAACGGCGCCCGGCCGGGATATCCGAGATACTGATCGTAACTCCAGTCTTCAGGAAGGTCAGCCTGGGTATAGAGACGCCGGATAGGAACTCCGGAAACCGTTGTATAGCGCGCGTTGCCGTGGTCATCGAGGTTGACGCCGGTGGGTTCGCCAATCGGTTTTTCGGGATTCTTGTCTAGCGCCGGCGCCAGCGTCTTCTCGCCCCATTCTTTTTCGCTGGCCGAGGGGTGGCGTCCGTCAAAGACATCGGCAATCGGGCTCTCGGCGACAGTTGTCTTCGGTTTTTTCTCCGGCATGTTCACCCCGTGTCAACCCTTCATGATACGGCATATCGGGCGGGGTCAAAAGCGCGGACTCAATGAGCGGTGGCGCGGTGGGTCGTGCCCGTGGGGCGGCCCACCTACTTCCGGGCGCGCGTCATCTCCCATGCCTTGGCGTATTTCCACGAGACGTAGACCGCGTGGTAGAGGTGCAGGAGCAGGCCTTCGCGGCCGTCCAGGAATCCGAGGCGGAAGATGTAGTTGTAAATGAATGTCGCCATCGGACGCAGGACGACGGCGATCGAGCTGAAGCCGCGGTATCCCCCGGCGACGGCCATCTCGGCGCCGAGCGTCGAATAGCGGTTCATGTGCTCTATGTAGCTCGAGAGAGTGGGATAGGCGTGGTGAAGGAGGGCGCCGCCGAGTTCGCCGGCGACGCCGCCGTCAAGTCTGGCATCTTCATGGACCGCGCGGTCTTCGAAGCGGGCTGCGCCCTTTTGAAACAGGCGAAGCTTGGGATCGGGCCAAAAGCCGCCGTGCCGGATCCAGCGGCCGAGGAAGAAATTCTTGCGCGGGATGCGGAAGCCGCGCGAATCCCCACCTCCTGCCTGGATCGCGGTTATGAGTTCCAGGCTGACTTCTTCATCCGCATCCAGGCTCAGAACCCAGTCTCCCGTTGCTTTTTCGATCGCGGAGTTCTTTTGCGCGGCGAAGCCTTTCCAGGGTTCTACGAATACTTTGGCGCCAAAAGATTTTGCGATCTCCAGGGTGCGGTCTGTTGAACCCGAATCGACGACGATGATCTCGCCCTGGCCGTTCTCGATGAGCGGCTGCACGCTGGCCAGGGTGCGGGCAAGGTTGGCTTCTTCGTTGCAGGTGATGAGGACGACGGAGAGGATCACCGGGGGCTTCCTCCCAGGGGCAGGGGAAAGCCGGCGGAGATGCGCTCCGCTGGTACGGGCGAGGCGCCGGTTTCGGCATGGTCCGCCCCCACCCGGCCTGAGACGCTGGTGAAAAGCCTCCGCCGCCCCGCTCCGCTCAACGGGCGAGTTCCTTCCCGCGTGGTTCGAGGTGGGGTCGAGAAAAAGCCAGCGAAACTCTGCTCCGCCGGGCAGACGGGGATCTCTGCCGCTGCGCGAGATGGCAACGTTCTCACGCCGAGAGAATAGCGTGTTTCAACCGGGGCTGGGAATTGCCGGTTGGTTTCCGGTGGTTTCGCTCCACGAAGCCCTACTCGTGCGCTCTGCTTTTCCCGACTCGCAACGCTCGGCCGACGAACGCCCAATCCTGCGCCGTGCCGGGCTCAGGATGACGGCCAGGCGGTGGTTCGGGCGACGCGGGACGAGTGAGGTGGCCCGTCCTCCATCCGACATCCGAGTTCCCGGGTCTAGGGCATGCCCTTCGGCGCCGGCATGACCGATTGCACGTCGGTACGGGGGGTGATGAACGGGGCGCTGGGCATGTGTTCGACCTCTCCGCGTATGGCGTCGCTCATGACCACGCCGGCGCGGTCGAGCAGCAGGCCGGTGGCGCGATCGAGTTCGACCTGCGACTTCTCGTAAGCGGCCATGGCCGAGACCAGATTCGATTCCTCCATGGTCAGCGTGGCCTCGTTCTGCAGGACCGCGGTCGACGTGGAGACTCCGGCGGCCAGTTTCTTCTGTTCCGCGTCGAGCGTCTGGCGGGCGAGTTCGACGGCGGCTTGCGCCGATTGCACGCTGGCGCGGTTCTGTTCCACGTCGAACTGCGCGTTGCGGACTTCGATGCGCACCTGGTTTTCCAGCTGTTGCAGGCGCACCTGCGCCTGGCGGTATTCGAGTTCCGAGCGCACCTGGTTGGCCTGCGCGGTGCGGTTGCGCACCGGGATGTTCAGGGTCAGACCCACGCCCTTGTCGGGGGCAACCGAGGTGAACATCTGCCTCAGCGTGTTGCCGTAGCTGACCGGGCCCCCGTTGCGGAAGGGCGGGGCGGCGCGGGCTTTATCGAAACAGAAGCTGGTGGGAGTGGCGGGGTTGCAGACCGTGACCAGCGGGTTGACGTCGCCGCCGATGCCGTCTCCGCCGTAGTAGGCGAACAGGTTGAGCGCAGGCAGCATGGCATTGCGCACGGCTTTGATGTTCAGGTCGCGGCTGTTCAGGTCGATGCGCGATTCGACCAGTTCGGCGCGGTGCTGCAGTCCGTCGTTGATCAGGTCCTGGGTGGGTACCACGGGCTCCTGTTCGGGAAGCTTCATCACCGAGGTAGGGATGACTTCCGCGCTGGCGAGAATGGGATCTTCCAGATTGCGGCTGAGAGCGTTTTTCATCAGCAGTTCTTGCAGTTCAAGGTTGGTTCGGGCCAGGGTGAGCGCCTGCTGATCGGTCGCGACCGTGGCTTGAGCGCTGACGACCTGAATGGGCGGCAGGGTTCCGAACTGCACTTGCCGCTTGTTGTCGGCGAGGGTGCGCTGGGCGAAGGCCAGGTTGTCCTGCTGCACGCGCACGTTTTCATAGGCGTAGACCAGATCCCAGTAGAGGTTTTCGATCTGGTCGACAGTGGTGATGACTTGCAGGCGGAAGGCAACGTCGGAGATCTCGCGGTTGTTTTTGGCGATACGGATGAAGCGGGTATTGGGAAGGAAGCCGAAGCCTTGCAGCAGTTGCTGGGTGAGGCGGAACTGGAATCCGGTGGCCAGGTAGGGCGAGTAAGTGGTGGTGGGATTGTTGCTGGTGGTGTGGGTGTTGTTGAAGGCGGCGATGATGTTAGTGCCCCAATGCAGGCCCTGCTGGTAGCCGAAGGAAGCAGTGCCGGTGTTGGTGTTGATGATGCCGGTGGGCACGGGGCTGAAGATGGTGGTGGATTCGGTGAAGGCGCGGTCCATTTGCAGAGTGCCGGTGAGGATGGGATCGAAGCTGGTGATGGTCGATCCCAGACCGAGCGTGGAACTGACCAGGCCGTTCGTGCCGGTGCCGACACCGCCCGCAGCGACGCTGGTCCCGCCGGTGCCCGATCCCACGGTGCCGCTCAATCCGCCAACGCCGCCGCCGGGGGTGTTCTGCACCACTCCGGTGTTGACGCCGAGAACATTGGATCCTGCCTTGGAGCGCAGGATGTCGGTATCGGCGATGTTGAGGTTGTAGCGCGCCAGCACCAGGTCAAGATTGTTTTCCAGGGTGAGCGCGATCGCGTCGTTGAGCGAGAGCAGAAGCCTGCCGTCGTGCAGCAGTTGTTCCATGCGCGAGCTGTTGCTGAAGTTGGGCGGCGGAACATGCTCGGGCGCAAAGGGCGCGATGGGATTGGGGAAGTGGGAGCGCGGCCGGGAGTAGTCGCGGGCAAGGTATCCCTGCGCGGTGGGCGCCGGTTGCGGAGTTTGGGGCAAGGGGGTGTTCTGCGTCCAGGCGGCGACCGAGAGAAGTGCGGTGAGCGCGTAGGAGCGGACAACGGATTCGAGAGAAAACATTGGGGATCTCCTTACCGAAGATGGCAACAGCGTTCATCAAGCAAAATCCGAGCGCGGGCCGCGGGTTCGGGATGATGTTTGGGCAAACGTCTTCCTAGGGTAGCGGGTGGCGCGGCGCGAACATTGTAAAGATTTGTGGGATGAAGTGATGGCGCGAAAGCTGGCGGAGCTTCGCTTCGCAGGACCGACTGGGCGCCCGTCCCCATCCCAGCGAGAGCAGCGCAGGCGGGCCGAGGGCGCGCCCGCCTGGCGACAGGCTGCTTGGATTAGTGCGGCTGTTGGGGTTCCGGGGCGGGCTGTTGCAGCTGCTCCGGTTGCTGTTTGGGCATCATTTCCTGCAACACCTGGCCCGATTGTGATGGCATCACCGACTCGGGGTTGGTGCGCGGAGCGGCGTAAGGCACGTTGGGCATGTGCCTGACCTCACCGCGGAAGGCGTCGTCCATCACGATGCCGGCGTGGTCGAGCAGCAGGCCGGTGGCACGGTCGAGTTCGACGCGCGCCTTCACATAGGCAGCGTGGGCGGACACCAGGTTCGACTGCGCGGTGGCGAGACCGGACTCGTTTTGCAACACCAGAGTCGAGGTGGAAGCGCCGAGATTGAATTTTTTCTGCTCGGCATCGAGCGACTGGCGGGCCAGTTCCACGGCGGCGCGGGCGGCCTGCACCGCGGCACGGTTCTGCTGCACTGCAAACTGCGCGTTGCGCACTTCGATGCGCACCTGGTTTTCGATCTGCTGTTCCCGCATCTGGGCCTGGCGGTATTCAAGCTGGGAGCGGACCTGCAGGGATTGCGACAGGCGGTTGCGAATGGGGATGTTAAGAGTGACGCCGAGGCCTTTGTCGGGTGCGGTGGAGTTGACCAGCTGGTTCAGGGTCGCGCCGTAGCTCTTGGTAGCGACGGTGGGAATGACAGGCGCGGATGGATTAAGAGGATTTTGGCCGGAGCAGAATCCCAGGTTCTGCACGGCGGCGGGCTGATTCACACACAGGTTGGCGGGACTCTGGGCACCGCCCAATCCGTTGCCGCCGTAGTAGGCGAAAAGATCGAGGCTGGGCAGCAGGGAGTTGCGGATGGCCTTGATGTTGATTTCGCGGTTGGTGAGGTCAATGCGCGACTCGGCCAGCTCGGGGCGGTGGGAGAGCGCGTCGTTCACCAGGTCCTGGGTGGGAATGACGGGCTCGGTTTCCGGAAAATTCATGGTCGGG
>Ga0126383_10000198_pt1 | contig 30662 bp, 25 predicted proteins | sample PanSoiMetPlot_35_FD_96882 | JGI IMG/M metagenome (GOLD analysis project Ga0126383, IMG submission 96882) | Tropical forest soil microbial communities from Panama - MetaG Plot_35 | ecosystem: Environmental > Terrestrial > Soil > Tropical forest > Bulk soil | place: Panama | collected 2016-02-17 | reverse complement strand
GAGGTGTTTTTCCAGGTATAGATTTGCGAGAGTTTGCAGGACGTTCGCCGTCATCTCAGGCGAGCGACCGGTATATTTCACTTCGATGATTGCCGATTTCTTGGCGGCCTCGATCTCCAGATCCTTTTCCAGTTGGATAGCGGCGCGTTCAACCGGCGGGAGTTTCTCGTTCCCGAACGAAGATGGAGTTGTCTTATCGAGTCCGCTCTGAATCACGACCTGCTCGAGCAGGTCCTTGCTGGTGAGGAGAGCAATCTCAGAATTAATTTGAGATTCAGTGATTTCGCCGGTCCCGTTGGTTCCGCCATTGGCTTCAGGTGTGATGACCGCGTCCGCGCGCGAGTTCTTCACCAGTATCTTCATGCGCGACTGATACCTGTCCGGCAGGAAGATCGCCAGGGCCACGCTGGCGCCGGCAATCAGCATCAGGGGAGCAAGCAGCAGCCATTTGCGACGAAAGAGAGTGGTGGCAAGTTCGCGCAGGTTCCAGTTGTGTACGCGCTTAGACATGGAATGAGGCCGCCGGCGTTTGGCCGGTTCGACCGTTCAGCTACCTCCGACAGATCTGACAGTACTCCCCGCGGCGCTATCAAATTCGGTTACACCCGGATGCGTCGCACAGAACTACTCTTAGTTGTGGAATAGAGAAACGACGAAATGATGCGGCATTCCAAAGTTGTTAGGCGCGTTTTTGAGTGCGGCGGCAGTGTCGCAGGAGAAGTTCTGTCGAGCTCAGCCCGACTATTTTCGGCGAAGCCGCTAAAAAAACCGGTAAGGAAGCCGGCTACCATGCAAGTTCGTTCCCGCTGGGCGTTCATGTGGGAAAGGGGGCAACTTCCGCATGAAACGAACATTGATCCTGACGCTAGCGATGATCATTTGGATTCAGATTGCCGATGCTCAGAAGCAAACTTCCATCGTCAATCCCAATATCGATATGCAGGGCTACTTGAAGGTTGCTTCAGAAGCCGCAGTCTACCGCGAATCGCGACGGCTGACTGAGGACGAGTTCATTCGTATGAGCCGTGAGCCGGGGACTATTGTCCTCGACGCTCGCAGTCACGAAAAGTACGACACGCTGCACATTAAGGGGGCCGTCAACCTGAGCTTCCCCGACATCACGGTAGAGAGCCTGAACCGCATCCTGCCCGACAAGAACACCCGCATCCTGATCTATTGCAACAACAACTTTGTCGGTGAAGAGAAGGCGTTTCCCACGAAGATGGTGACCGCGTCGTTGAATCTCTCGACTTACATTGCGCTCTACACCTACGGTTACCGGAATGTTTACGAATTGGGGCCGCTGCTGGACATCACTAAGACGAAACTTGAATTTGAGCCGGCCCGCTAGTCCTCACTCGTCAGAAGCCCGCTTCGAGTGAGCGCGCGTTGTCACGGGCGCGCGAGATATTGGCGCGGTGCGGGCTTCTGACACCCACCCAGGATCGAGTACAGTACGCGGCATGTTGAAACATGTGCGTCGACACCTGCCGGCTCATCTCATCGCGGTCATCACCCTGGCGTCATCATTTGCCCAAACCAGCCAGCGGCCGGCGAATCCATCGACGCCGACTCACGCAAATATTCTCCGCGGTGAGTATGGGCGATATCGCGCGAACAACGATCTGCTGGCCTATGTCCTGGATATTCGCGTCGATCCCGTCAAAAAATTCGTCAGCGGCAAAAACACAATTCGCTTCCGCATGTTGAGCGACGACACGCGCATCCAGCTCGACCTCTACGACAATCTCAATATCGACAAGATTGAACAGGTCGTCGATTTGAATCCTTCGCGGGCTCGTCACGAAGAAGTGAAAGGAGCGCCGCTCAAATACCAGCGTGATTCCGGGGCTGTTTTCGTCGATTTTCCCGAGACGCTCAAGGCCGGTCGCACTTACGCCATCAATTTCTATTATTCGGGCACGCCGCAGACCATCGGCCGCTTCGGCGGATTTACCTTCGGCAAGGACCCGGCCGGTCGCGATTGGATTTTCACCGCCTGTGAAGGCGAGGGCGCGAGTATCTGGTGGCCGAACAAGGATCAGTGGAAAGACGAAGTCGAATCAATGCGGATCAGCGTGGCCGTGCCCAACGGGCTTACCGATGTCTCGAACGGAAAGTTCATCGGTAAGACAGACCTCGGCGACGGCTACACCCGCTGGGATTGGCTGGTCCAATATCCGATCAATAACTACGATGTCAGCCTGAACATCGGCAATTATGAACATTTTTCTGATCACGCCGGCGAGGTGCCGCTGGATTTCTACGCGCTGCCTGAGGATCTCGAAAAGGCGAAGCAGCAGTTTGCGCAAGCCAAGGGAATGATCGAAGCCTTCACCCACTACTTCGGCGAATACCCGTTCAAGAAGGACGGCTACAAGTTAATCGAGGCGCCCTACTCTGGGATGGAGCATCAAACCGCTGTCACCTACGGCAATCACTTCGCCAACGGCTATCTCGAGCGCGACTGGACCGGCGTCGGCATTTCGCCGCGGTTCGATTTCATCATCATTCATGAAAGCGGACACGAATGGTTCGGCAACAGCATCACTGCGGCCGATCGATCGGACATGTGGATTCATGAAGGATGGACCACCTACCTTGAATGTCTCTACGTCGAATATATGTACGGAAAAGAGGACGGCCTCAAGTACACCAACGGCTACAAGACGAAGGTACGCAACCAGCAGACGATCATCGCGCCGCGCGGCATCAACGCCACCCCGCCGCAGGACATGTATTTCAAGGGGGCGCTGTTTCTCAACACCTTACGCAGCGTGGTGAATGACGACGCGCGCTGGTGGGCCTTGCTCAAGGGGTTCTATCAGCACTTCAAATATCAGACCATTATGACCGAAGACATCGTCGCCTGGTTTAATCAGCAGACGAAGATGAACCTCACGCCGATTTTCAATCAGTATCTCAGGCACACCGCATTACCAACACTTGAACTGAAATTTGACGAATCGGCCGGCACGGTTGCCTATCGCTGGAAAGTCGACGAGCCGGCCTTTGCCATGCCGGTGCGGGTCGGCGCCAGGGAGAATTGGCAAATAATCAAGCCTACCGTTGAGTGGCAGACAATGAAGACGCCGTTGAAGAAGGAGCAATTCGAGGTGGCTACGGACCTCTACTTTGTCGACGTCAGTAAGTCATGAGGTGTCTCAGCTCCACTAACGCCCGATTGTTAGGAACGCGGACGCCCTCGTCCGCATTCTTGCTTCTGCTGTGCAGGAAAATGCGGACGGGGCGTCCGCGTTCCCGGCCCATTCCTTCACGATTTGGGTAACATGATCAGAATTTCCCTGGTGGCTTTTTCCACGGCGGCTTTACTAAACGGAAACGCCCGCGGGGTTACGTTGCGCCAATCATCCAACTGATCTTTCCAATGAGGACTGCTCGGCACCCCTGACTCGCCCAGGGGAATTCCATTCTGGTATTTGTCCCAGTCGCTGAGGTCAATAATCATACGCATCGAAACAGATGACCCGACATTTACGGTGGCACCCGATCCGGCCGTCCCGTTTTGAGGTAAGGCGGGAATCGCGAACTGACTCCCGATGAGCGGCGCGAGTGCCAGGGGATGCAGAAAGCGAACCTTGTAAACGTTGCCCCAGGTCCATTGCGACTCGTCCGGGCCGGGCGACCTGGTCAGCGCCGCCCGGGCCTCCTGGTACGCCGCGCGGAAAAGATCCGCGTAGCTCGCAAATTCCTTCGGCAGCCATTCACGCGGCTGCTCAGTGACGAGGCGATCGACGAGGGTGTCCGATCCCGGCCAGCTGTAAGTCTTCGCCAGATCCGGACCGAGCGCGGCGCTGAGAATGGATCGCTTGCAGGCGATGCGCATTTGATTGACGATTGGCGCCACGCGCGAATCTGCCACCAACAGACCGTCCCAGCCTTCCAGATCGCTGGCCAGTTGCTTCAACCTTTCATTGTCAGCAGCGGAGCCGGTCCCTGACGCTTGCGAGGCGATTCCGCCTTTCAAAGTTCTTGCTGCGGCGCGGGCAAATGTGGCCAACGAGATCGAGTAAACGTCGCCTTGAATGCGCCGGAAATCGTCGGTGGTCAGTTTCGTGCTGGCGGACAATAGGTCATAAATTCGGCGGGCCCGATACGGTGGCGCCCACATGTGACTGAGAAAATATGGATAACTCTGCCCCACCACTCGCTGGTTCGCCGTCACGATCATTCCTGAAGGCGGATCGAAACTGTGCGGCAGTTTTTCGAACGGAATAAACGAGGTCCATTCCCCATCGTTCGTCGAACCGTCATAGGGCACGCTGCCATCGCCGGTTTTCCGAATCGGAATGAGGCCGGCCGCGTAATAGCCAATGTGGCCATCGACGTCGGCGTAGATGAAGTTTCCGGTGATACCGTCGTAATGACTGAGTGCGTCAGTGAATTCCTTCCAGTTCCGCGCGCGACTTACGGCGAACAGCCCCTCAGCCTCAATCGTGGCCGGATCAAGGGCCGGCCACCGCAACGCGTATCGCAGCCCGTCTTTTTCGAATACGATTGGACCATGCCGCGTGAGCGTCACATCGACTGTTTGAGTTTCGATCGAAGCCGGATCCAAAGGGTTCTTCCGTACTCTGATCTGCTCATGGCGAACCTCGGCGTCACGCCAACCCGACGGCGTCAGGTATCGATTCGCATTGTGCTTGTCGAATATCTCGAGATAAACGTCCTGAACGTCCGGAGCAAGATTAGTCATCCCCCAGGCTATTTTCTCGTTGTGTCCGATCGCAATCCCCGGAGCTCCGGGCACCGTCACTCCGGCCACGTGAATTCCCGGCGCGCTCAATTCCATCTGATACCAAAGGCCGGGCGCTGACGCCGTAATGTGCGGATCATTTGCCAGCAGCGGTTTTCCCGATACGGTTCGCTTACCTGCCACCACCCAATTGTTGCTTGCCTGGAAAACGTCGGCGCCGGAGAACGATAAACCCAGCATCTGCCTGGACTGTTGTTCGCTTTCAAGCTGGGCAGCTAACTCGGTCAAGACGTCCGGCGGGACCCGAGCAGCGTGGCGATGGCTCGGCGCTGCAGCGGCCTTTTGATCTGTTCCCACGACCAGCACATCAAGGGGCGAGGTCTCCGCTAGTAATGCGCCGCGCCTCTCATGCGGCAGGGTCGCCAGCGAGGCGCGCATGATATCGGTTTGCCAGCTCGACGACAGAGACTCGCCCAACAATTTACCGATGCAGAGCGAATCAGCGGCAGTCCAATGCCGCGGCTGATATCGCAGCAGACGAAATTCCGGCGGCATGGTTTTATCGGTAAGGGAATCGATAAATGCATTGACCCCGCTTGCGTAAGCGTTCATGGCTGTCGCCAGCGCCGGCGATAGGTGGTCTCTGCTTTGATCGACCACTCGGGCGAGGCCCATTGTGCGCTGTCGTTTGTCTTCGGCCAGCGCGGCCTCACCAACAATTTCGGCGAGTTCGCCGCGCACATTGCGGCGCACAAAGTCCATCTCCCAGAGACGGTCGGTGGCCATCACATAACCCTGGGCGAAGTACAAATCCTCATCATTCGTGGCCTCGATATAGGGAATGCCGCGCTCGTCGCGGCGGACGGTTACGCGATCGTGCAATCCGGCGATTGAGATCTCTTCGGTTGATTTTTGCGCCAGGGCGGGTGGTGATTTGATATGCGCCGGAACCCAAAAAATTACTACAATCAGGACCGGCTGGAGAATTCTTTTCATAGTTTGGCATTCTCAACCAAGCCGAGCCGCCGGTCTTGTATGTTCTTGCGGATCAGGCAAATTGCCCGGGAGTAATCCCGGTCAGCCGCTTGAAGTGGCGGTGAAAGTGGCTCTGATCGACAAAGCCGGTCTCCTGCGCCACCTCGGCAAGCGCCCGTCCGTTGATCAATAGATCGCGGGCCCGATTGACGCGTACCTGCGTCAGATAAGCGTGAGGCGGCAGTCCCAGGCGTTTGCTGAAAAGATGAATGAGATGAAACGGACTGAGCCCCGCGATTTGCGCCAACTCGCCCAGCGTCAGGTTACGTGAGAAGTTGTCGTTGATATAGTCTCGCACTTGCCGGATGGCGTCGTCGGCTGGGGCCAATTTGGATTGCGCGCCTTCATCAGCGTGCCGCGTGACCAGCTGAGCAGCCGCCCATACGGAACATGATTCTCGCTCCAACGCCATGTCAGGCGTCTCCAGCAGGACGTGCAAATTGCGGATCAATTCGGCCACGTAGCTGTCCTGAATTACCGGTCGCGAAAATGACGGCGCTGGCAGTGGGCGGGCCATCGCCTCAGATGCCGCGTCGCCCACATCGGCCGCCGTAGGATAAAACGAGCGGAACATCCAGCCGTGCTGATCTGCCGGCTGTACGCTGTAGGCTTCGCCGGGATTGACGACCACGATGTCGCCCTGACTGGCGAGGTAACTGCCGCCGCGATACTGCACCCGGGCGGCTCCGTCTTCGATGAGGCTGATGTCAAATCGTTCCAGAATACGCCGCGGCAGCGATCGCATCTGGTAACTCGCGCTCATTAGTTCGAGGTTGCGCAGAGCTCGGACGCGCCAGAATTTTGTCTTGTTGCCAGTCACCGTGGTGCTCACTAAATGTCGCTCGCGACGTCGCCGCGTAGTCTATATACCAAACGACCGTGTTTCATATATGGTTTCTTGATTGGCGGAAGTTTCCGGAATTCATGGGCGGGCAAAACCGACGGTCTTCATCCTGTGCGACGTGACGCGACCTGGTTGCCTAAGTCCAATAGGTGCGATCGAGAGACCGGTAATGAACGGCTTCCGCCACGTGATCAGATGTGATCGTTTCTGAATCAGCCAGGTCGGCAATGGTGCGGCTGACTTTCAGGATTCGATCGTAGGCGCGAGCTGAAAGGCCCAACCTTCCCATCGCCCGTTCCAGCATGGTTTCGCTCTCGTTGTCGATTCGACAATAGCTGCGGATCAGTCGCGGCGTCATTGCGGCATTGGAAAAGATGCCTTCGTTGGCAAAACGTTCACGTTGCCGGTGGCGAGCATGGATCACGCGCCGACGAATGGCCTCTGAATCTTCCGCATCGGAAGGCGGATCGCCGGTTAATTCGCGAAACTTCACCGCCGGCACATCGATGTGTATATCGATGCGATCCAGCAATGGTCCGGAAATGCGCCCCACGTATCGCTGAATCTGCAAAGGCGTGCAGCGACACTCGCGCGTCGGGTCGTTCCAAAAGCCGCAAGGACACGGATTCATCGCGGCCGCCAGCATGAACGACGAGGGAAAAGTGAGCGACATCGCCGCGCGGCTGATAGTCACTCGTTGATCTTCCAGCGGTTGCCGCAGCACTTCCAGGACGCTGCGATCAAACTCCGGCAATTCATCCAGGAACAGCACGCCCTGATGCGCCAGCGAAACTTCGCCGGGGCGGGGGACTGCGCCGCCTCCAATCAGGCCCGCATCGCTGATGGTGTGATGCGGCGAGCGAAACGGGCGCTGAGTCACGAGACCGGCGCGGCCGGTCAATCCGGCCACGGAATGAATTTTGGTGAGTTCGAGGGCGGCCTCAAATTCCAGCGGCGGAAGAATCGTGGGCAGCCGCTTGGTGAGCATCGTCTTGCCTGATCCGGGCGGACCGATGAGCAGAATATTGTGACCACCTGCGGTCGCCACCTCGAGCGCGCGTTTCGCGGCGTGCTGGCCGCGCACTTCGCCAAAGTCGACATTGTAGGAGTCGTCATGAATCAGAATCTCAGACGGATCAACCCGCACCGGCGCGGGCGGCGTGTCGGAACGAATGGCGGCGATCACGTCGACGGCGTTTCGCAGATCTGATACCGGATAGACATTGATGTCGGAAACGACGGCCGCTTCCTTCGCGTTTTCTTCGGGCAGCAGCAGGTGCTTTGTTTGTGATTGTCGCGCCCGCAAAGCGATCGGCAGGGCGCCGCGAATTGCGCGGACGCGACCATCGAGCGACAACTCGCCGACAGAGAGAATGTCGGTCAAATGTTCCGAGTTCATCAGGTCGCCGTTGGCTCCGAGGATGCCGAGCGCAATGGGCAAATCGAAGCTCGCGCCTTCCTTGCGTACGTCAGCCGGAGCCAGATTGATCGTCGTTTTGTGGAACGGAAAGAAGAAGGCGCTGTTGTTGATGGCGGCGCGAATGCGTTCGCGCGACTCACGTACCGCGAGGTCAGGCAGACCGACGATAATCACGGTTGCCGCAGTGTCGGTTTCGTTACGTACGGGCGTCAGATCGACTTCAACGTCGACCAGATTCGCGTCGATTCCATAGACGGCGGCGGATAGAGTGCGGAAGAGCATGTGAGGTTAAGAAATAAAATCAAAGTGTCTTAACTCATTATTTGCCAATCATTACTTCGCCGGACTCCCTAAAGCGAGCAAGCGCGCCTCGTAGAAACGAAGCGCGCTTGCATGTCTCTTGGCGACCGGTTAAGCGGACGCGGTTTGAATAAGTCTTTCGGTTATCTCCTTCTTGAGCCCGACGGTGCCGGAGCCTGGGCCGCCGGCAGTTTGATTTCCTGGCCCGCATTGAGTTCCACATTAGGAGCAATGCCATTGAGACGGGAAACGTCGTCGGCGGAAACCTTGTTGGCCGCCGCAATTCTGGCGATCGTGTCGCCCTTACGGGCGCGCACCTTATTGAGACCAGGAGCGGTCGACGCGTCGGTCGCGTTGCGCCGCCAATTGGTCAGCCGTACGTTCGTATTGGGAACGACCAACTTCGTAGTCGACTTTGGATCGATGCCCGGGTTCATCGATTGCAGGGTGGCCACGCTTACGCCGGTGCGGCTCGCGACTGATTGCAGGTCCTCGCCCGGTGCGATGGAGACGATTCTCGCATTGTCGCGGGAATCAGGCGCCACGCGCTTGAGCAAAGCAGCGAGTTGTTTTCCTTTGCCGGCGGGAACGCGCACGTTGTAAGACTCGCCGCGGGGCGTCGTGTCGCGACGCAGCTCCGGATTAAGGGATTGGAGATAATCGACGCTTGAGTCGGTCATATCAGCAATCAAGCGGAGATTGGTGGCGTTCGAAACCGGGACCGTATCGAATGACATCGGCACTTCCGGTCTAATGTTGTGGAAACCGTACTTCTCGGGATTCTTCGCGATCATGATGACGGCGAGAATGTTCGGAACGTAGTTGCGAGTCTCCTGCGCGATGTACGGATAAATCGCCCAGTAGTTGGCTTGACCAGCGCGCGAGATGGCCCGGTCGACGTTCAGGGCGCCGGTGTTGTAGGCGGCCATCGCCAACAGCCAATCACCGTTATAGCGCTTGGACAAATCCTTGAGATAGCGAGCCGAAGCCGCCGTTGGTTTCTCAATTCCGTTCCGTTCATCAACCCAGGCGGTCTGGCGCAAACCGTATTGCGCGCCGGAACTCGGGACGAACTGCCACAGTCCGGAGGCCGCAGCCCAGGAACGGGCTTTGGGACTCCAGGCGCTCTCAACCTGTCCCAGCCAGGTGATATCCTCAGGCACGCCCATTTGCCGGAAAGTCTCACGGGCAATCTTCATGAAGCGGCCGGAGCGACGCAGACCGGCTTCCATCGTTGAACGTCCGCGACCCTGGTAATAGTTGATGTACTGTTGAATCAGCGGATTGATGGTGAAATTGAAATCCAGCGCGTTCTTGGCTTGTTCCAGTTGCGCGATGTCCGAATCAGACACTTTCTTTTCGGTGTCCGTCAGGATGAGCTTGCTCAAAGGATCGAGCGGGGAAGGATCAAAACCCTGCTGGCGAAACCCGATTTGCACCTGCTTCGGTTCCTGGGCCTTCGCGATCTGCTCAACTTTGTCAGTCTTTGCGGTCGCCGCGTCCTGCGCTACGACGGGCGTGGCTTGCTGCTGCGTTGGTTGCTGTAATTGCAGCACCGGGACCTCTTCCCGGTAGATTCTCTCCACCAGCTCCAGGTAATACTTCTGGAGCTTTTGGTGGGCGCGGACATCCATGCCGGACATCAGGATTTCATCGACGGCCTTGTCGAAATCCGAACGGGCCGCGTCGCGCTTGTTATCTTCCAGGTTGAGTTTGCCCTGCTTGAAATAAGCTTCTGACCGTTCGATCAGCTGATCGACGCGCGGTTCGGCCTTCTGAACCTCGTTGGGAATTTCGCGAGCTGAAGAAGCGCCCAATCCCTGGGCTTGGATAATGGCGGGGGTTATAAGACCAGCTGCAAATAAAGTGCTTACAGCTAAACTAAGACGAGCACGGGTCATCAATCGCTGTTCTCCTCTGGGTATTGCGTCGGGCGAATCCACGACTGCGACTTCCACCAAGTCGCGACGTGCGGCATTCACTATTATTAAAACAATACGGAACGCGGAAAAGTTCCGATTTTATGGCTTAAAATCAGCCACTCGAGTCGCGAGGTTATCACACGGGTAAGGGGGTGTCAAACCATTCTCACCCGCCAAAAATGGCCTCGCCAAGTCAAAAGCGGACTTTATGTAGATGCGCGGCTTGCCCGTAAGTTGCCCCGCAACAACCCGCGCTATTGTCGGATCTTCGGTCAGTAGCGCGCCGGGGTTGTGAACGGGTCAGACCGGCCGCGGAACATTTCGGCCGCCAGCTGCTTGCGGCATGCGGGACGGGCGCGGGGCACTGCCGACGGCCGGGGGAGCTTTTTCCTTCAGTGCTTCGCGAAAAACCTGGCGCATATTGTCAACAAACACAAATTGCACGTCTTTGAATGGTTCCTTGGGCACCTCGTCCAGATCTCTCCGGTTCTGGGCAGGCAAAATTATCTTGGTGACTCGTGCTCGCCGGGCAGCCAGCACTTTCTCTTTGATTCCCCCAACCGGCAGCACATTGCCGCGCAAAGTAATTTCCCCGGTCATGGCTACGTCCTTACGAACTGGGCGCTGCGACAATGCAGATACCAGCGCCGTGGCCAGCGTGATACCCGCCGACGGACCGTCCTTGGGAATAGCTCCCTCCGGAATGTGAATGTGCAAGTCATAGGTGTTGAAGTCTTCCGGGTCGATTTGCAGTTCTTTTGCCCGCGACTTGGCGTACGAGTAAGCGGCCTGGGCAGACTCGCGCATGACTTCGCCGAGTTGTCCCGTCAGCACCAGGGTCCCCTTGCCCTTCATCCGCAGCGCCTCGACAAACAGGACGTCGCCACCCACCACTGTCCACGCCAGACCCGTGGCCACACCTATTTGATCTTTCTTGAGGACCTCTTCGGGGATGATCTTTGGCGCCCCCAGAAACTCATGCAGGTTACTCGCGGAAACGCGCACCACATTCAGGTCGCCTTCACCAAGCCGGCGGGCGACTTTGCGGCAGATTGAAGCCACCTCTCGCTCAAGCTGCCGGAGTCCTGCTTCCTGCGTGTAGCGTTGAATCAGGGCCAACAGCGCCGAGCGTGAAATGTTCAGATTGCGCGCGGTGATCCCGTTTTCTTCCATCTGCTTCGGCATCAAGTGGCGGCGCGCGATTTCGATTTTCTCTTCTTCGGTGTAACCTGCGAGCCGAATCACTTCCATGCGATCGCGCAGAGCCGATTGCACCGTATCCAGAATGTTCGCGGTCGTCATGAAGATGACGTTAGAGAGATCAAACGACACGCCCAGATAGTTGTCGCGAAAACTGTAGTTCTGTTCCGGATCGAGTACCTCGAGCAGTGCCGATGAAGGATCGCCGCGAAAGTCCGCGCCCACCTTGTCGATCTCATCGAGCATAATCAGCGGATTATTTGTGCCGGCCTGTTGCACGGCTTGAATGATGCGTCCCGGCATGGCGCCGACGTAGGTGCGCCGATGGCCGCGAATCTCGGCCTCATCGTGAACCCCGCCAAGGCTCAGCCGAATAAATTTGCGCCCGAGGGCCCGGGCAATCGAACGGCCGAGGCTGGTCTTGCCGACTCCCGGCGGACCGACCAGACAAAGAATCGGACCCTTTGGTTTCTCCTTCAACTTGCGCACAGCCAAGGCCTCGATGATCCGCTCTTTGACCTTCTCGAGCCCGAAGTGATCTTCATTGAGAATCTTTTCGGCTTTGTGCAAATCGAGATTGTCTTTCGAGGATTTGGACCAGGGGAGATCGGTCATGATCTCAAGCCAGTTGCGCAGCGTGGCCGTCTCGGCGGCATCCGGATGCATTCGCTCGAGTTTCTTCAACTGCCGCAGCGTCTCATCTTCAGCGGGCTTGGGCATTTTCGCGGTTTCGATCTTTTCGCGAAACTGCTGAACTTCTTCCGCCAGCTCATTGCCTTCGCCGAGTTCCGTTTGAATCGCCTTCATCTGCTGGCGCAGATAGAACTCGCGCTGCGATCGATCGATGTCGGCGCGCGCCTGGGTATTGATTTCCTGCTGGACCGTCAGGACCTCGATCTCCTTGTTCAGCAGTTCGTTCACGCGCCGCAAGCGCGCAGTGGTATCCGCGATTTCCAGTACGGACTGTGCGTCTTCGACCTTCAATTCGAGATTGGACGCCGATAGATCGGCCAGCCGGCCGGCGTCATCGAGGTTCGCGATGATGGCCATCACCTCAGGCGAAATGTTCTTGCCGAGAGTCGCCGCCTTCTCCATTGACGCGCGCACATTGCGCATGAGGGCTTCAACTTCCAGCGACCTTTCAGGCGCCGCTTGTTCCGGCATCACTTGCAGGTGGGCTTGCAGGCACTCGCCCTCAGCATTGACTGAATCGACCTGCGCGCGCGCCACGCCCTGGACCAGGATGCGAATGCGCCCATCGGGCAGCTTCAGCATTCTCATGATGACAGCCACCGTGCCGACCTTATACAGATCGTCCTGCTGTGGTTCTTCCTTGTCCAAGTCTTTTTGGCAGGTGAGCAGGATCATGCGATCTTCGCCGAGCGCTTTATCGACCGCGCGGATCGACTTTTCGCGCGACACGAAGAGCGGCACAATCATGAATGGGTAGATGACGATATCGCGTAGCGGCAGCAGCGGCAGTTCATTAGGAATCTGCAGCGCCAGATCAGGCTCTGCCGATTCCAACGCGACGGTAATCTCATCGTTGATGTTGTCTACCATTTCCAAATCCTATTCGATCTCTGTAATCGGTACCTTAAACTCCGAGCCGCGGCGGTCCTTTAGCTTAGGCAAAAGAATCAACAATACGCCGTCCCGCAGTTCGGCGGTGGACTCGTTTATGCTGATGGTCCAGCGCAACGGCACCACGCGGCTAAAGCGTCCATAGCTCCGTTCGGAGCAAAGGTGCGAGACGATCTTCTGCCGCGGATTCCGTTTCTTCTTCTCGCCATAGACATGGATCTTGTCGCTGGTCAGCGCGATCTTGATCTGATTCGCCGCCACGCCCGGAAGTTCGATGCGCACACACACGGCGTCGGCGGTCTCGCAAACATCAGTCGGCGGTTTAAAGGCCGCCAGCGGCGTAAGTTCAGCTTCTGCGGCCTCGCGCAAAACCGAATAGATTTTGCCCACCCGCTCAGCTAATTGCTTCAGCTCGATTCGTTCCAGTCCCGCTGCGCCTGTGCTCTTAACCATGGCTCAAAATATTTGCTTCAGCGGTTAGCGCGGGCCCGCACCAGCGTTTTCAACTCGGTCATGAATTCCGATACGTCTTCAAATTCCAGATATACCGATGCGAAACGAACGTAAGCGACCTTATCCAGTTCTTTCAAGCGGCGCATTATCAATTCGCCGATCTTGCTGGTGGGTCTTTCACGCTCGGGCGACTCCTGCACGTATTTTTCAACCCCGTTGACGATGCTGTCCAGCTTTGATGACGGTACGGGACGCTTTTCGCAGGCCCGTAACAGGCCGGCCATTACTTTGTTACGGTCGAAGGTCTCGCGGCGGCCGTCTTTCTTGATCACCATGTAAGGGATTTCGTCGATGCGTTCATACGACGTGAATCTCCGCTCGCATTTCAGGCATTCGCGGCGGCGGCGAATTGCGTCACCCTCGCGCGATTCGCGCGAATCGACGACCTTGTCTTCGAGGAAACCGCAGAAAGGACATTTCATTCTCTTATACCCTCTCGGTATGCACGCCTCGGGCGTGCCTGTAAGGTCAAGCACGCCCGAGGCGTGCGTATCACTAAGCGCTTTCAGGAACTATCACCGGTTCATCTTCCACCGCATGTTCTACATTCTCGACCGACATCAGAGTTCGGAGGCGCGTGAGATTCACGTCGCCGCGCAAAAAGTAGAAGACGCCAAAAACGGCCGCCGGGCCGAAATCGACCAGGTGCATAATGATGGCGATGGCCGCGGCCTGATCTCGTCCCACGCCCAGCAGGATCAGGGCCGCGGCCGTGGCTGCATGAAAAGCGCCGGCCGCCCCGCCGGGTGTGGGCACTACCGAACCAACCATGGACCAGCCCAGGACAAAGATGATCTGACTGATTCCGAACGGAATGCCGAAGGCGCGGCAAACCAGCATGTTCGCGGCGACGACCGATCCCCAGAGCACAAACGACCAGAAGATGGTGGTCCCCAGCAGCCGCGCGTCAGAGAGGACGCTCAAGGCCGTGGCAAGTTGTTCGAGCGTGCTCAACAAGCCCCGCTTGACTCTTGATACCAACCCGGATTTCGAAGGGATACGATTGTCCAGCCAGTCGATCAGCGCCGCCGATCGTCGTTTGAACCAGATGAGAAAAGCGACTCCCACGACGAGCAGTGAGAGAAAGCTGAATCCGATGATCCGCGCCCAGCCGAATTCGGCCGCGGCGCTCGTCGGTTTGAACCACAGCAGATTCAGCGAAAACATCAGCACGACCGTCATCGTGTCGTAGAGCCGCTCAATCATTATGGTCACAAACGAGGCTGCGGGCCGGACCCGTCGATCTCGCATGGGCAGCGCCACGGGCCGCACCACTTCACCCGCGCGGCCGATGGTCAAAACGGCAGCAAAGCCAACGCAGGTCGCAATCCAAACCTCCTTGATGCTCGTCTCAGTTAACGGTTTCAAAAGCGCTTGCCAACGCACGACGCGCCACAGGTAGGCCAGCAGAATAATCACCACCGCGATGAGAATCAGTCGCCAGTCCGAACTCCGGACCGCAGTCTTCACCTGTTGCCAGTCGAGCTTGCGACCGAACAGCCAGATGATGGCGGCGGCAAGCAGCAGCAGGGCGGCGAATTCAATTATCTTCCGGTAGTTGGAAAGGGTCTTCACCGAATTATGAATGGCGTATGAGCTTGACTACGGAACTACTCGACCACAAGATATTGGGTGGCGGGGAAAGGCTACAACAGTTTAAGGGAGCACGCAAGAATCGCCTCAATCAGTCGGTGTCACGTCCATAATCGCTTGGAACTTTGTGCATTAGACGGACGTACGACGCTCGTGTCCGGCGCTGGATGGTCAGCCGTCGGGCTAACGCCGCAGAGATCGGGGAAGAGTAACTTTGGGAGCCGCCAAACTCTTGGCTACCAGTGAAGGCGCTGAATTAGTCAGAAGATGCCGCAAAGGTGATGGCGCGGCCTGGGAGGAAATTGTCCAGACCTACAGCCGCCGCATTTACAATCTGGCCTACCGTTTTACCTCGCGCGCAGATTCAGCCGAGGACCTGACCCAGGAAGTCTTCATTCGCGTCTACCGCTCCCTCGACCAATACAATCCCAAGCAGGGCGACCTGCAAAACTGGTTAATGCGACTGGCGCGCAACCTGATTATCGACGACTATCGCAAACGGCAGCGCGCTCCTCAGGACGAGGCGGCGGACGACCTGGAGGATCACAAATATCATCTGCGAGCGGCCGGTGGCACGGTCCAGCGCGAAATGGAGCGCCGGGAGCTGGGCGCGCAGGTGCAGGCCGGAATAGATAAACTGTCGCCCGACCTGAGAACCTGTGTAATCCTCCGCGATATCGAGGAGCTTAGCTACCAGGAAATTGTAGATCTGTTAAAAATTCCGGAAGGTACTGTCAAATCAAGAATTAATCGCGGTCGTATTGAACTTGCGAAGATTTTGCGTCGTATGCGAGTAGTGGAGGCGTAGTTGCCTTAGCGCAGTTGCCATCAATCCACCATGAAGAGGGACGGCAAATGGCAGATTGCAGATTCCAGAACAGAATGCAGAGTTAAGAGATGCTTTGTCACGAATTTGAAGATCAACTGACGGATTACCTCGACGGCACCTTAGAGGTGGAGGCGCACAAGGATTTTGCCGCGCACGCGCTGCGTTGCCCGGTCTGTCATGATCTGTTGAGTGATGTGAAGAACACGCTGGTTGCGTGTTCCGCCTCTGAGGCTCCTCCTGCCGGGCCTGAGTTAGAGGCGCGTATTCTGCTTCAGACCATTCCCGAGACCGCGATCACCTGTGAAGAATTTGAAGATTATCTGACTGATTATCTCGACGGCTTTTTGGTGGCGCCGTTATATCACCGTTGGGAGCGCCACGCCTCTTTATGTGAGAGTTGCGGTGAATTGCCCGGCGATGTGGTGCGGTCGATCGGCGCCTGCTACACCTATAAGCAGGATGAAATGCCGGTGCCGGTGGGACTCGAAGCGCGCATTCTGCAAAGTACGATCGGCAACGTGCTGCCGGCGCAGGTTCGCGCGCCGCTCAGTTCGCGGCTGGTTGAATGGATCCGCGGGGCGCTCGATCCGATTGTTTCACCGCAGTTGGCTACCGTCGCCACCATGCTCCTGGTTGCCGTCTTTGTGCTTACCAACACCGTTTCGACTGATGGATCTGTCGGCGGAATCTATCACGCGAGTCTGCAACTCGCCCACAAAACTGCCGATAATGCCACCAAGAGTTCAGTGCTGCCGGACGGCATGAAAAGATTCGAAGGCAGTGTTAATGATTTGATGGGAACTCCCGACGCCTCGGGCTCAGAAGACCAAACCAACAAAAATCAGAATCAGTCCCAGAATCAGAACAACGCGCAACAGAACTCGCAGGGCAGGCGCAAGGACGGTACGGAATCAAAAGGCCGCTAATGAGTTCAGATGATGACTTGCTCCTACCACACCAGAAATCCCGCGACTGTCCAGTGCAGCCAGTGCGCGCGCTCACTCTGCCCCGCATGTGATCACCGCATTCGCGGATTTCCCTATTGTCAGGATTGCATTGTCGCCGGCGTGGAGATGCTGCGTTATCAACAGTCCCGGACAACTGATGCTCACGTAATTCGCCGCAAGACATCGCCGTTCATTGCCACGTTTCTTTCGCTTTTTGTGCCGGGTCTGGGTGCGGCGTATAACGGACAGACGTCAAAGGCCATTGTTCACTTTGCAATTTTTGCCAGTTTTTTTCAGATGGCCGTCGTCACCGACGGCGTGACATTCTTTGTTCTCGGGGTGATTGGCACCTGGTTGTTCGCGGCGGTTGATGCTTGCCGCACGGCTCAATTGATGCGTGCGGGTCTGGCCCCCGACGCTGAGGAGGATGCGATTGCGCGGCAACTCTACGGAAACCCGATCGCCTGGGGAGTGACGTTAGTTGCGCTTGGCCTGGCGTTTTTGTCGCATACTTTGCTGGGTGTGCAGTTTCCGGTACGGCGGACTTTACCGGTAGCGCTGGTCATTCTCGGCTTGTACATGCTGTTCGATTATCTAAAGCGGCGCCGGCGACGCGAAGAGTTACGCGCCGTCGATATGACCCCGCCGGCATCTGTTGTTTCCAGTTGGCGGGTGGACTCGGCGCGATTGGGAGCGGACTTCCCGACACATGCGAGTTCGCGTCTTCGTTCGGCCAAGTAGCGCAAGCCCTTACTTGCGCGCACAAGAAAAGGACGCAAGCTAACAACTTGCGGAAAATGTTATGGGAATTCTAATTGCACTCTTTAAAGGCACCGCCGTGGCGACCGCGATTGTTTTCGCATTGGCTTTGCTCAAAGCCCTGGTCATCGGGTTCGGAGTTCTATTCGCGATCGTTAAGTTCGCCATCGTCCTTATCTTTGTGGTGCTCCTGGTCTCGATTGCCGTGGCCATGCTGCGCGAGTGGTCGAGCAAGAGCGGCATCAAAGACGCGTAAACTGCCGCGTCCTACTTTCGTACAAATCCAATCAATGTGCCAATAATGTGCCGAATTTCGTGATTTTCATCACCCGTCTCGCCTTTCTGCGGTTGCATCCTGCAACACCGCTATGATAGGGTCTGCCACTCTAGCAGCTACCAGGACGCGATTGCGAAATCGATACCCGGCGATTTCAATCGGAATTCGGCTGCTAGTTTCAAGCAGGGCTTGAACCTTCTAGCAGGTTCGATAGTTTTTTAGCACCTCACAGTTGAATAGTTGGCAGTCGCCCTCCGTCGGCGTCTGTAAACCTTTGCGGTCGCAGAGCGGCCCCCGTTTTACCAGCTCGCGCTGTGATCGACAGGAGCAGAAGATGACCAGAGACGACCGGTTTTATGCGTTTATTGTAGCCCGTACATCCAGATCCAGAGCCCATATTCGGCGAATTTGCGTTCACAAGCGTTGGTTGAAAATGTCAGCCGCCGCCTTGTTTGTGGTGCTGTGCGGATTGCTGTACGGCTTTTATGGATTAACTCAACAAGCTGAGCACCTGCGCATTGAGCGCGAGAACCAAAGACTGCGCGCCGAAAACGATCGACAACGGCAGGCGTTACAGAACCTGAACAATCGGGTCGACGCCGTTGAAGATACTTCGCGCAAATTAGCCGAAGTGTCAGGTGTCGACAAACCTGAAGCCGCGCCCCGCGGGCAAGGCGGACCGGCGCGCCCGGTCAACAGCCCGGCTGCGCTGGCAGCGCTTGAGGCCAAGACCGAAAAGCTTGAGCGCGAAATGCGTATGTATGAAGCGTTTCTGCGTTCGCGCGGCGTGGTGCCCTCGATTTGGCCGGTCTTCGGCCGACTCGAGAGCGGTGTCGGTGGTCGCCGCAACCCATTCACCGGTCGCGGCCATGAATACCACGAAGGCCAGGACATCGACGCAGCCTGGGGCACCCCGGTTGAAGCCGCAGCTTCGGGCAAGATCACCATCGCCGGTTGGCAGAGAGGCTACGGCAACGTGGTCTATGTCGATCATGGCAGCGGGATCTCCACGCGTTACGGACACCTGTCCAAGATCAATGTGAACGTCGGACAGACGGTGAGTACGGGCGACATCCTCGGTCTGGTCGGTTCGACCGGCCGATCAACTGGACCGCACTTGCATTACGAAGTGCGCGTCAATAATCAGCCAGTCGATCCCAAGCCATATCTGCCGGGCGCTACGGCTGACAAGAAATAGCCGGCATCATTCGTTCCGCGGCGGACTGCTGTCCGCCGGATTCGTTCCAGCAACTTCAGAGGCGGGCAGTAGCCCGCCTCTAAACGATTCTGCTAACATCCCTCCTCGTTACACCAAGCCAAAGGAAAAACTTGATGAAAACTAATCGCTCGCGCGGGGTTGTGTTCTTCGTCTCTCTGCTGACGCTCGTCAGCGTGCTCCCGGTTCGTGTTCTTGGTGACGAAGGGATGTTTCTGCCCGACACGCTCAATGAGTTGCCGCTCAAGAAGCTTCAGCAGATGGGTCTGCAAATTCCGTTGACCGACATTTACAACACGAAGGGGCCCAGCATTAAGGACGCGGTGGTGATTGTGGATGGCGGTACGGGAGAGTTTCTTTCCCGCGAAGGACTACTCCTGACGAACCATCACGTCGCTTTTGATGCGCTGGTTTCGGCGTCTGACCAGGCGAAGGACTATGCCACGAACGGTTACTTTGCCAAGACACGGGCAGAGGAATTGCCGGCGAAGGATTACACGGCGCAGGTAACCGTGGACATGAGAGACGTAACTGCGGAGGTGCTGAGCGGAATCTCTGACACGATGTCCGCCGATGAGCGGGCCGCGGCAATTTCTTCAAAGGTTCGTTTGATGCAAATCAACGAGGCAAAACCGTCTGAGGGTATTACCGCCACGGTTCTGCCGATGAACGAAGGACTATCGTTTTATCTGTTTCATTATCTGACTTTGGACGACGTGCGAATTGTTTATGCGCCACCGAAGAACATCGGCTTCTATGGCGGTGACCCGGACAATTTTGAATGGCCGCGGCACGACGGCGATTTCACTTTCATGCGTGTCTATGTCGGGGCCAACGGCAAGCCGGCTGAGTATTCGCCGAACAACGTGCCCTATCAGCCGAAGAAGTTTCTTTCCCTCTCGATGGCCGGGGTCAAGGACAATGACTTTGTCATGGTGCTCGGTTACCCGGGTTCGACCCGCCGCTATCGCGAAAGCTATTCGATCGCTTACAACCAGGACGTTTACATGCCGCTGCTGATCGACGTCTTGAAAACGCAGATGGATGCGCTCCAGGAAGAAGGAAAGGCGAACCGCGATTTGCAGATAAAGCTGCAAAGCAGAATCTTCGATATTTCCAACACGCTGAAAGACTACGAGGGTTCGGTCGCAGCTCTGCGGCGTGAAGGCGTAGTCGCGGAGCGCAAAAAGCAGGAAACGGAATTTGCCAAATGGGTGAATGCCAACCCCGAACGACAAAAGAAATATGGTGAGGTGTTGCCGTCGCTGGCCAAAGCCTATAGCGAACTCAGCAAGTGGCAACCGCGCGATACCCTGGTCCAGCAGCTCGCTGCCGCGACTGATTTAATGCAAATTGTCGGCGTCGCTGCCGGATTCGCGGTCGATAAAGAAAAACCTCAGGCGCAAAGGAGTACCAGACTGTTGGCGCTCGCAATGCAGGCGCGACTGCTCGCCGCCGATGTGGTCGGTGACCGTCTGCCGGGGTTTGAGCAGCGCGTTTTCGCGGCGCTGTTGCGCGATGCCGCCGAGTTGCCGGCGACCCAGAAGATTGAACCGATCGAAAAGCGATTCGGAAAATATACCGGAAACGCGCGGGTCAGCGCCGAAGAGGATTTCGCGCGGACCATGGTCGGGAGCAAGACGTTTTCCTCAGCCGAATCCATCAACAAACTATTTGAGATGTCGGTGGCGCAGCTGCGCAACCTGCACGATCCGATGATTGATCTGGCGCTGGATTTGAACGAACTCGCGTCAGAGTCGCAGGCCCGGACCCAATCATTCAATGATGTCGTCGGATTCTGGCGCCCGACGCTCCTACGCGGAATGATGGAGATGCACGGCGGCAAACTTTATCCTGATGCCAATCGGACCTTGCGTTTCACTTACGGCTCGGTCAGGGGATACGTCCCGCATGATGCCGCGGTCTATGAGCCATTCACGAATCTGTCCGGCGTGATCGAGAAAGATACCGGACGCGAGCCGTTCGATGCGCCCGAGAAACTGAAACAGCTTTATCGCACGCGTGACTTTGGTCCGTACGCGACCCCGGACGGCCAGAACGTGCCGGTGGATTTTCTCTCGACGACCGATATCATTGGCGGAAATTCCGGATCGCCGATCATGAATGGCCGCGGCGAACAAGTGGGCATCGTCTTCGACGGAAACTACGAAGGACTGGGGAACGATTTCTTCTACAACGATGTCAGGGGGCGCACCATTTCAGTCGATATTCGTTACGTCCTCTTCATTCTTGATAAATTCGGCGGCGCGGGCTACCTGCTGAAAGAGTTGGATATCAAAGACGCGCCCGCGTCGATGCGCAAGGCTGCCTAAGAAGATTTATCCGCAGATTACGCAGATGTAAAAACGAGTGTTTGCCTCGTTTTCTTGAATCTGTGTAATCGCGCAATCTGCGGATTATTCTCTATTCGTCGTCAGTGTTCTTTTTGGGCTTCTCGTCGGTAAAGAGGATGCTGGCGGCCAGGAACACTGCGGCCACCGCCGCGAGGATAAAGAAAATTGTCGGCAGTCCCGGATAGCCGAAGATCTTGAACGAAGTGTCGACTCGCATCATCAGCGCCGCCCCGATGATCAGCGCGGCGAGAATCAACCCCAGGGTGATGCGGTTGGCAATCTTCTGCAGCCCGTCGAGCACCACCTTCTCGTCAATCGCGTCAACGGCAATCTTCAATTCATTGTTTCCCACGGCCTCGAGAATCTTATTCACCTGACGCGGCAATTTTTCGGCGAACTCTTTCACCTCGACGGCGCGCGCCAGGAGATTGCCGGGCTCGACGCTTTGCGCCGCTTGCCGGGCCAGAATGTTCGTCGACTCTTGCCTGATCACCTCGGTGGGATTGAAACCTGGGTCGAGGACGTAAACCACCCGATCCAGATTCATCAGCGTCTTGGCAATCATGGTGAATTCCGGAGCCTGACGGAACCAGCAGTCAGCTCCAATGCGCTGGATGTCCAAAATCGCTTTGCCGGCATGCAGTTGTTCGATTGATGAATCTGTATTCCGCGCTATCAGCCTCGCGACCCGATGCGTAAAGTCATGCTTGTCAAAATTCACTTTGGCTTCGCCCATGGCGATCGAAATTTCGGCTGCATCATGGCCGCGGCCTTCGCTAATCGCCAGCAGCAATCGCAAGAGCTTCTCCCGAAAGTTGCCGGAAACGTGGGCCACCATGCCCAGATCGAGCAAGGCGATACGATCGTCATCGGTGAGAAAGACATTCCCCGGGTGCGGATCGGCGTGGAAGAACCCATCGACCAGAACCTGTTTTAGATAGGCGCGAAAAACCTCCTCCGCTAAACGCGGCCCGTCCAGCTCGACAAAGCGCAACGGACTGACTTCGGTAATTTTCCGGCCCGGAACGTAGGCCATCGTCAGGACGCGCGAGGTGGTGTAATCGTCGACCGGCTCGGGAACGATGATGTCTTCGAATTCGATCAGGCTGTGCCGCAATTTATGCAGGTTCGCCGCCTCGCGCTTGAAATCCAATTCATTCAGCAGACTCTGCCGCAAATCCGCAAGCATATTGGTAAATTCATAACGCTTGCCGACTTCGGTGTGCGCGTCGATGAATTCCGCGACCCTTTCCAATGCTTCAAGATCCTCGACGATAACTTCACGCACGCCGGGACGCAGCACCTTTACCACCACCGCCCGTCCGTCGCGCATGGTGGCCCGATGCACCTGCGCCAGCGAGGCGGCGGCCGTCGGCTGAGTTTCGAAATCAAGAAAGAGTTTCGAAAGACGCGCGCCAAGTTCTGACGAGACGATCCGCTCCACCTCCTCGTATGGGAACGGGCCGATTTGATCCTGCAGACGTTCAAGCGCTTCCAGGTACGGCTGCGGCAGCAAGTCGCCACGCGTGGAAAGTAGTTGGCCCAGCTTAATAAAGGTAGGCCCGAGATTTTCGAGGTCGTCGGCGAGTTCTTCGGCCTTTGGCGTTTGCGAACTCTTGAGAAGATTACTGCGGCCGATGAGACTCGAAGAGTCGACCAGATCGGAACGGCCGTACTTCACCAGCAGCGCCGCGATCTCTGCGTAGCGTTTCAATCGTTCTGTTTTTACTAATGCCACCATTGTCTAAATGTTCGGCTGTTACCTGATTTGGTAACGCAATCTGTTAGCTCGCGGCGCAAACTGACAGTTTGCGTTACAAGACCTGAGTCTCCCGTCTGCGAGTTGTCAACATCCCAATCGCCGTAGCCAGCAGAGCCAGGGTCGAAATGAAACCCAGCCAAAACCAACCGGTCAGTTGGGCCGCAACCAGTCCGCCTTCATCGGCAACGCGGACCCGTTGCTTGTTCATTAAGAGGCCAGTGACGACTGAAGCCAGCACACTCACGATGGCGAGCGAGCGCTCCTCGGCGCGTCGGCGCCAGGCGCCGGCAATCACTACCGCCAACATGAGCAGCGGGATCAGGAACAGGAGCATCTGATCGTGCCGAGCGAGATCGAACCCGCTCAGGCTGTCCCGCGCCCCGCCGCAGCTCACCTGTTCCCAAGGCAGAAAGAAGCAGACCACAACGATAAGCGCGGCGCTGATGTTTATTCGTCGCAGCATGGATGCGCCATTTCAGGGCATGGCCATTCTCCTGCAGTAGCCCGGCCGCCGGCGTGCACTCACTGTGAAACCTGTTGCACCACTTTACCGGCAGCGCGCGCGCTGTTGAGCCTGGTGGCCACGTCAGCCTGGGCGATGATTCCCCGCAGGCAATCGTGCTTGTCCACGACCGGAATGCGGCGCAACTGATTGTCTTCCATCAACTGCAGGACGCTGCGGACATCGTCATTGTCGCGGCAGGTTACGAGCCCTTCCGACATTACTTCTTCCACGGCCGTCGTTTTTGGATCGCGCGCCTCGGCCACTACTTTGATCGCCAGATCGCGATCGGTCACGATGCCCGCCAACTTCTTTTCTTCCTTGTCTGCAACCACAGGCACCGGGCCCACGTCTTCAGACTTCATGATTTGCGCCGCCTTCATCACCGGGTCTGTCGGCAGGCAGCATTCCGGATTCGCCGTCATTATTTCGCTGGCTATCATTACGCTAACTCCCTCTCCGGACCGCGGGCATCCTCGACCGCATGGCTCTGTCTCATGATTGTCTACGCAGCCTTGCTGCGCGCCCGCTGGTGAGCTTCGCCGCTGATTTCCAGACGGCGCGGTTTGCGCTCAGCGCGCTGTGGCGCCGGCATGGTCACTTCGAGCACGCCGTTGTGAAATGTGGCGTCGGCATCTTCGGGATTGACCCCGTCGGGCAGCGGCAACCGCCGGGAAAACTTCCCGTAGCTGCGCTCAGTGCGATAGTAAGCCTCGCCTTTCACTTCATTCTCGTTCTTGCGCTCACCCTCGATCGTGATGCCCTCGTCGGTGATCTCAACTTTCACGTCGTCCTTGGTCAGCCCCGGCAAATCGGCGCGCACCACAATCTCTTTGCCGCGTTCGAACATTTCGACTTGCGGGTGCCAAAGACCCTGCGCCAGGTTTGTTCCCTGCGTCAGCGGGGTCAGCCAGGTACGATCAAAGCCAAAGTCTTCAAAGAGATTTTCCATCTCTTCACTGAAACGCTTCATCAGGGTGAATGGGGTTGCCGCCAGTCTCTGCGCCACATCCTCAGCCTTGCGCGCCTGCAAAGCACCTGATTGATTGTTGCTGTTGCTTGTCTTCCGCTTTCCGTTGTTGGTTTGCTTTGCCATCGTTGCTCCTCTCCTTTAATGAATGCTGTTGGTTCAATTACGGTGTCGCCTTCGCGTACAGTCCGGTGCCCGAGCGTCCGTTTAGCTGTCAATAAACGGCCATTTTTCCAATGCGCTCGGCTCAGCGGAGTATTTGTGCAAGTGGAGTGCCGGGAGGGTCGATCAGCGCGCGAAATTTGCGATGTTTTCTGTTAGCATCACGAGGCGAACGAGCTGAAGTGTTGGGTGCAGAAGAGAAGAAGGTCCGCAGATTACACAGACTTGGTTCTCTTGATCTGTGAAATCCGCGAAATCTGCGGATAGATTCTTTTATCTCTCAACACCAGAACAACGCACCGTTATAGATTCTATGAGCACGCCATCACCCAAACCTTTGAACATTGCCTCAACGGCAGATATTCGCGCGCAGTTTCCAGCGCTGGAGCGCCAACACAACGGTTATCCGGTTGCTTATTTCGACGCGCCGGGCGGAACGCAGACGCCGCAGGTCGTCGTTGATGCCGTCGTCGATTACCTCCTGAATCACAACGCGAACACCCATTGGGAATATCCCACCAGCCACGAGACGGATGCGATCATCGAGAGCGCCCGGCATACCCTGGCTGATTTTCTCAACGCCGCGGCCAACGAAATCGTTTTTGGTCCGAACACCACGTCGATCATCTATCACTTGTCCCGCGCGCTGGGACGGACCCTGGGACCGGGCGATGAAATAGTCATCACTGAACTCGAACATCATGCCAACGTGGCGCCGTGGCAGGCGTTGGTGAAGGAGCGCGGCATCACCCTTCAGGTGGCGCAGATGGACACCGAAACCGGCCAGATCGATTGGGACGATTTTGCGCGGCTGGTTTCGCCGCGGACCAAAGTTGTGGCCTTTGGCGCCGGTTGTAATGCGCTGGGAACGGTGAACGATTATCGACGGGCAGTTGAGCTGGCGCACTCAGTCGGTTCGCTCGCGCTTATTGATGCGGTCCATTACGCGCCGTATTTTCTCTGCGATGTGAAAGAGATGGATTGCGATTTCCTGACCTGCTCGGCTTACAAATTCTATGGTCCGCACGTGAGCGTTTTCTATGGCAAGAGCGAACTACTGGAATCGATCGATTTTCCCAAGCTCCAGCCGGCCCCGGATATCGGCCCCGAACGAGTTGAGATGGGGACGCTAAATCATGAAGGCATCGCCGGCGCCGCCGCGGCCGTTGATTTCTACGCCTCGCTCGCGCGGGCCAGTGCCGGAGTTGATAGCGACCAGATTGACCAACCCGCTCAGACTCAACGCGCGCGGCTGACCTCGGCTTTCGCCGGACTGCGCGAACACAGCGCCCCGCAAGTGAAACGACTCTGGGAATCACTCGCCGGCATCAAGGGAGTGCGCCTTTACGGTCCGCCGCCACACGTCGCCCGCACGCCGACAGTTGCTTTCACCGTTGCCGGCGTGGGCTCGACCGACGTCGCTCGCAAATTGAGCGAACGCGGCCTGTTTGTTTCTCATGGTGATTTCTATGCGCAGACCGTTGTCGACCGGCTGGGTCTGCAACCCGAGGGCCTGGTGCGCGTCGGCTGCGCATGCTACACGAGCGATGAAGAGATCGATCGACTGATTGAAGAAGTCACGGCTCTGGCGACCTGAGGTCAGTACCGGAGCGTTTGCGACCGGGTCAATTTCGGGGTGAGCAATAATTGTGATCGGCGCCCCGGCGCTAACGCTGCCGGTACTGATTCCAACCGAATATGAAGCAGTACCACGACATCCTCCGCTCAATTCTCGCTCACGGCGCGCCGCATCAGGATCGCACCGGCGTCGGCACCATCTCGCACTTCGGTTTTCAGACGCGGTTTGATCTGCGCGCCGGATTTCCGCTGGTCACCACCAAGCGCGTGCCTTTTCGCTGGATCGCCGAAGAATTGTTCTGGTTTCTCTCCGGCGATACGAACGAGGCAAACCTGCGCGCCCAGGGCGTCGACATCTGGAAAGAGTGGGCTGATGAAGAACACACCAGCCGGTTTGGCCGCGAAGCCGGCGACATGGGACCTATCTACGGTTATCTCTGGCGATCGTTTGGCGGCAATTACCCCCAACATGACGGCGTCGATCAGATCGCGCGACTGATTAACCAGATCGAAACAAATCCATTTTCCCGAAGGCTGATCGTGAGTGGCTGGGATCCGCGCGAATGCGACAACGTCGATCTGCCGCCCTGCCATACGATCTTTCAGTTCAAGGTGGAAGAGGCACAAACCCTCCCTGACGGTCGGGCTACTGCCCCGATCCTTCATTGCCAGTTGTATCAGCGATCGGCAGATGCTTTTCTCGGTGTACCCTTCAACATTGCCTCTTATGCGTTGCTGACGCACATGGTGGCGCATGTCTGTGATTTGCAGGTGGGAGACTTCGTCTATTCGTTGGGTGATTACCACATTTATCAGAACCACCTCGAGCAGGTGAAGGAACTGCTGGCGCGGGAGCCGCGTCCGTTGCCGCGTTTGGAAATTGTGGCTGATGGGAAGCGCGGGCTCGAGGGCCTGCTGGGCTTTAGTTACGAGGACCTGAACCTCATTGGCTATGAGGCCCACGCCAAGATTGCCGCGCCGGTGGCGGTCTAAGTCCTACTCACTACTGGCGCACGAGCAGCGCCAAACCCACGAGACAGAAAATCAGTCCGATGAGGTTTCGCAGCGACAGGTGATCCTTGAACACCAGCAGGCCGACCGGGATCAGCACCACTGCGGCGGCTGCGTTGGTAGCTACGGCGGCAATGCTGATTCTCCAGCCCGAGCGATACGCGAGCAGAAAACCTAATTCGATCAATGCGGCGGCTGCTCCTAAGGTGAATACAGCCCAGTTCGACGCGCGGAAGGTTTCGACCAGGCTCTTCTTTCCCGGAGAGACTATTGCGAATACGACGCACAAAGCGATGCCGACGAGATACGCGATCACAATTACCCAAAAAGGGTTCGCGTCATGCGGCACCGACTTCTGTGAAAGGTGATACAGCAACATTCCAAAGACGGTAAGCGCAAATGCCAGGTAGAATCCGCTCATATTTGTATCGGGGGCTTTTGTCGTCGTAGTGCGGCCAGATGATACGATACGAATGGCGCGCGGGTCACTGGATAACCGGGGCACTAGCCCGACCGTCAGGGAGGGTTCCTCTCCGGCGAGTTATGAACCCTCCCTAACGGTCGGGCTACTGCCCCGATGGAAGATCATTGAAACTGGCTTTAGCCGAACTTTGAATAAAACAGACTTTCCATTCGGCTTTGGCTAAAGCCATTTATTTTTTTTGGCAGTCCACTAGCTAAAGCTAGTGGCAATTGATGCGACCAGCTAAAGCTAGTGGCAATTGATGCCAGGAGCTAAAGCTAACGGCAATTGATGGCAGACTAAATCTCGAGCATGGCAATCATCGGCATCGTTGCAGTTGATCGGAACTTCGCTATCGGCAAGGGCGGCAGTCTGCCCTGGCATTACTCAGCTGACCTGAAGTTCTTCAAACAGACAACCCTGGGAAATGCGGTGGTGATGGGAAGGCGGACCTGGCAGTCGCTGAAAAAGCCTCTGCCTGATCGGCTGAATGTGGTCCTGACGGGCAGCGCCGAAACCGCGCCGGTCGATTCGGTGGTCAGACTGCCCACAGTCGAATCGGTGCTGGCCCTGGCGGCTACCCTGAGGTCCGATCTGTTTGTTATCGGTGGCGCGAAAGTCTATCAATCGTTTCTCCCGCACATTGAGCGATGGATGGTTACGGAGGTCCCTTTATCGGTCGAAGATGCCGACACTTTTATGCCGCCGGAGTTCTTGAATGGCTTCGAACTTTCCGAAGTGAGGCAGTTGGATACTGAGCTGCGAACAAAATTCTACGAACGCCTGCCAGCCTAATTGCCGTTTTCACTCATATCGAGCAGGTCCAGGCGCGTAATGATTCCGGTGATGCGCCCGTACTCTTCAATCAGCACTGCGGGACTGGTGCGCAGCTTGCGCGACACCACGTTGACATCATCGTCCACGTCGACCGTCGGAAAACTTTTTTCCATTACCTCGCGGACGGGCACTTCCAGCAGTTCCCGATTATCGAAGACTTTCGAGAGCAGATGATTCTCGCGCAGAGATCCCACCGGCTTCCCGTCTTCCAGCACCGGCACCTGAGTTAGTCCGAGCTCATTCATCTTGGCCAGCGCCGCGCCAACCAGATCGTTGGGGTTGACTGTGATCAGTTCAGTGGGCGCTGCTTTGCTCTTGGTTTCGCTGATTAAGCCGGCGGTAATTTTCTGCGGCTCGAGCAGACGTTTCTCTTTCATCCATTCGTCTGAATGGAACTTTGTCAGATAGTGCTCGCCGGTATCGCAGACGATAAAGACGACCACGGCGTTTTCGTCCAGGTCGCGGGCGACCCGCAAGGCCGCGGCGCAGTTGGTGCCGGTCGAACCGCCGCAGAAGATTCCTTCGACGCGGCTTAGCTGGCGCGCGGCTTCAAACGAATCGCGGTCGGTGACATTGACTACCTCATCGACATACTGCATGTGGGCGTTGCCGGGCAGGACCTCCTGGCCGATGCCTTCCACCAGATATGGAGTCGTCTCCGGAACCTTGCCGGTCTCCTTGTAAGTCTTGTAGATCGAGCCGAACGGATCGGCGCCGATTATCCTGATGTCCGGGCTTTTCTCTTTGAGAAATTTGCCGGTGCCGGAGATGGTGCCGCCGGTGCCGATGCCCGAAACAAAATGCGTGATCCTGCCTTCAGTCTGTTCCCAGAGTTCCGGGCCGGTGGTGCGATAGTGAGCTTCCGGATTTGCCGGATGCGAATATTGATCGGGATAAAACGAATTCGGAGTTTCGGCGGCAATCCGGCGCGCGGTCGAAACGTAATGATCGGGCGTGCCTGGCTTGGCCGAGACGGGAGTGATTATCACGTCGGCGCCCAAAGCTTTCAGGTATCGAGACTTTTCGACTGACGCTTTGTCCGTCATCACGAAGATGCATTTGTAGCCTTTAACCGCCGCGGCGATTGCCAGACCAATGCCGGTATTACCCGAAGTTGCTTCGACAATGGTGCCGCCTGGTTTCAGTTTGCCTTCTCGTTCCGCGGCATTGATCATCGAAATGCCGATGCGATCCTTAACCGAAAAGCCGGGGTTCAGATTCTCCATCTTGGCGAGAATCAGCGGCTTCAGTCCTTTATTGATGCGATTGATTTTGATTAATGGCGTGTTCCCGATTAATTCCAACACGCTTTGGCGGTAGTTCATGTCGTGTTCGTACGCGAAAGACCTCTGACTAGATGATGAATCGAAGACGACATTCTCTGCGAAGTGCAGCGGTTTTGCAAAATGGAACTGTAGAGCGCGCCGGCTGAGCGCCGCCGTCCCGATTAATCGGGACTCTGCCACCGCGCTCCAAATTTCGTCGACATCAAACTGCGGCAGTGATCAAATTTCATCTTCATGTTTCTCTAGCCCAGGCGTTTACGCGCGGGTAAGAAGCAAGAGAGCAATTGAAGCCCCATGGGCAGTCATATAGTTGACTCACCTGATGCTCAGTGCGCGGAGCGCACGATGGCATAAAGCCTGGGGTGAATCCCGATTTATCGGGAGGAACCCCAGGAATACGGACATTTCGGAACCATGAGCCCGCGGAGCGGGCGACAGCCCTGGCGGTGGGCGCTACATTGACTCCAATGGGCTGTCGCCCGCTCCGCGGGCTCGAATTCTTTCTGCGATTGATCCTGGGGCTTACGCCCCAGGCTTTATGCCGTCGTCCGCTCCGCGGACTGGTGAGTCAACTACGGACT
>Ga0126383_10000196_pt1 | contig 30747 bp, 13 predicted proteins | sample PanSoiMetPlot_35_FD_96882 | JGI IMG/M metagenome (GOLD analysis project Ga0126383, IMG submission 96882) | Tropical forest soil microbial communities from Panama - MetaG Plot_35 | ecosystem: Environmental > Terrestrial > Soil > Tropical forest > Bulk soil | place: Panama | collected 2016-02-17 | reverse complement strand
GCTGATCGTGCAGTTACCGCTGGCGGTAAAGCTGACGGCCAGGTTGGATGAAGCGGTGGCGCTGACGGTGAAATCAGCATCCCCAAAGTTCTTATTCGCTAATGGGCCGAAGGTAATTGTCTGATTCGCCTTCTGCGCAGTTACCGATTCGGTCACCTGCGCTGCGGCATTGAAATTGGTATCGCCTGCCTGGTCATATTTGACCGTGCAGGTACCGCCGCCGCTGGTGATCGTGAACGTCGCGCCACTATTCGTGCAGGCGCCGGAGCTGCTGTAGCTGACGACTAATCCGGAAGATGACGTGGCCGCCACCGTGAAGTTCGTATTGTAGGTAGCAGTTGCCGGTGCGTGCGTATTCACGGTAATCGTCTGGGCGGCCTTCTGGGCCGTGACTGATTCCGTGACTTGCGCCGCGGCATTGTAGTTTGCATCGCCGGGTTGATCGTACTTCACCGCGCAATTGCCGGTGCCGCTGGTCATCGTGAACAGGGCACCCACATTTGTGCAGGCACCGGCGCTGCTGTAAACGACCGGCAGACCTGAACTGGCGGTGGCTGCGACGGTAAAGGTGGTGTTGTAAGTCGCGTTTGCCGGAGCATGTGTGACCACCGTGATGGTTTGATTGCCCTTGCTGTTGGTCAGGGCAAAATTCACGCTGCCCAAACCACCGCCCAGGCTGGCAACCACGTTGTATGGGCCACCCGCGGTTCCGTTCGCGGTGAAAGCTGGCGCGGTGGCAATGCCGCTCGTATTCGTGTTGACCGTGGCTGAGCCCGAGAACGCGCCACTGGCCCCGCTTCCCGGCGGCGTAAAGGTCACCGGAACGTTCGCGACGTTGTTACCGCTCTCTTTTACCGTCGCCTGCAAGGCGGTCGCGAACGCGGTGTTGATCGCCGCACTTTGCGGGGTTCCCGCGGTAGCGGTGATCGCGTAATTCGCTTCGACCGCGCCAATGTCTGCCTGCGCGCCTATCGGTCGCGGCAAGCCTCTCTGATCGACTCCAGTTGTCGCCGGATCGCCGGCATTGATCGCCGGACTGCCCGGTGCCGGCAACAATGTCGTAGTAGGTCCGCCATAGTTGGCCAGCGCCAGCAGATTGGGACTAACGCCGGTAATGTTATGCGTGGTCGTCCCGGTGACGGTGCCGCCGGCCGTAGTCTGGAACAGATTGTAGTCGTTAGAAGTGAATGGACCGCTGATGTCCGGGCCAACCCCGCTCGGCGCGAGCGTCCCACCGGCAATGATCGTATTCCCCACAGTGGTCGTTCCGCCGCCGTTTGAGATGTTACCGCCTGAGGTCCCCGCTGAGTTCCCGGAGATCGTGTTGTTTGTCAGGGTGAGATTCAAGAGGGTCCGAATGCCGCCCCCGGCGCCGCCCGTGCCGGCGGTGTTGTTGGCGATCGTGCTGTTCGTGATCGTCATTGAGCCGAAGCCCTGGTTCTGAATACCGCCGCCGCGGAATGCAGCGGTGTTGTTGGCGATGGTGCACCGATCAATCGTCACCGTTCCGCCTTCGTTATCAATGCCGCCGCCCAACATATTGTTTGCGAGCGTCACGTCGTTATTAATGATAGCGAGCCCGGTCAGATTCACCGGCCCCATCGCTGCAGCGTTGTTGATAAGAATGGCTCCGCCGCCGTTGGTGGTGGCTGAAGGTTTGCCATTCGTCAGAGTCATCCCGGAAATCGCCACGGTCGCCGCGCCGGCATGAATGTTGAAGATGCGCCAGGCGTTGTTCCCGTTAATCGTTAAGAGGTTCGCTCCCGGGCCGTTGATGGTAATCGCCTGGCCAATCGACAACTCGCCGCTGGTCAGCGTGATCGAAGTAACACTCGGATCGAAAGTCACGGTCATTCCCGGGCAGCCGGCGCCAATAATGTTACGTAAGGTGCCCGGACCGCTATCGGCATTGCTGGTCACGACGGTCGTGGCCGGACAGGCATTGGTCAGATTGAAGTTGACGCCCGCTATCCCGAGTACCGACGCTGCCACCTGATAGCTTCCTAAGGACGGGTTGGCAGTAAGGGTAGGCGCGGTGGCGATACCGTTGGCCCCTGTCAGCGCGGTGGCCGTCAAAGAATTGCCGGGGAAGGTCCCGGTGGCCGGGGCGCTGGGTGCCGTGAAGGTCACCGAAACGCCGGCTAATGGTTGATTGGCGCCGTCGCGAACGAGTACAGCCAGCGGGGTGGCAAACTGCTGCAAGGGCAGCGCACTTTGGGAATCGCCGCCGGCAATTGCCATCGACCCAGGTTGATTTCCAGTGATGGTCAGACTGAGGGCCTTGGTGCCCGGCGTACAACCAGCCAGGTCGGTGACCAGAACATTGAGGGGGAATGTCCCGGCCTGAGTCGGGGTCCCGAAAATGCCGCCGCCGGGTTGATTGAGCTGCATTCCATTGGGCAAAGTTCCGCTGCTGAATGAGTAAAGATATTGCGAGCTACCGCCTGACGATTGAATCTGTTGGTTGTACATGGTGCCCACCGCACCGTTGGGAAGTGAACTCGTCAGTACCGTTACCGGAGTGCAGGGCGGCGTTGGGTCAGTGCAAGTTGCCAGCGAGACGCTGAGCGTATAGCTAGTGCCTGATACTACCGTCCCAACGTCAGCTACCACTACCGTAAATGACTGACCAGCCGGAGCGTTAAATGAATAAGTGCTGGTAGGGTTCGAAAATCCCGCATCGGCGAGATAGTTCGTGCTGGGGTTGGCAGGCACAAAACCGGAGTTGTTATAGGCGGCGCTGAAAATATTGGTTGCGGCGGAACTCAGCGTAACCGTAACACATTGAGGGTTGGGGTTCGTGTTCGTAAAGGTGTAGGCATGATAGGCACGAGCGCCAAAATCGCTGGGAAGCAGCCCCGGGTTGGTTGTTGGATGTGCGCAGGTCGATATATTGCCACTTCGGGTCAGCCTTCCGGTTTGCGATCCGCTGGTTGAGGTAACTCCGGATGGCGTTGGGGGCGCACTACCGATCGTCGCGTTGATTGGCCCCGTCTGCTTGCCCACGATGGTCGTGAACGTGAATATCTGCTGAGTTGGATTGGGACCATTAAAATTCACAGTTAAGGTCCAGTTGATCGTCGTAGCGCACGGTACAGTCGAACTCACGCCAAAGACCCTAAGCCCACCAGCAGTGCCGCCAGGCGCGATCGCTCCAAGTCCCAGATCCGGAAACCTGATCGTAACGCCGGGCGTGCTGGTCGATAAGGTAGTATTCACGGCCTGGGCATTCACCATCGATGGATTCGTCAATTGAACCGTGAGATTGCTGGTCTCGCCGGGTTCGGCAAAGCCGTTGAGGTTCGAAAAGCCAGCATCACTTTGCGTCACGGCGCCCAGCAGCAGACTTGCCGTCGGCGTCGGGTTCACCGCCTGCATCGCCTGAAATGCCTGCACGATGCCGGCACCGCTAAGGACGTCGAAACCGGCGCTGTGAATATCGACCGCGGTCGTCGTCAGAATCGTTCTTATCTGGGCCGGGGTCAGCGCCGGATTCGCTGATTTGAGCAGCGCGGCGATCGCGCCGGCGTGCGGGGCGGCTGCCGACGTTCCATAGAACGGGTTCAGACCCGAGTTGCCCGGCAGAGTAGTCGTCACGCCATCGGCGGCGGTGATGTCGGGCTTTTGGCGCACAGCTCCGCCTCCGGTTCCGAACAAGACGTTGCCCGGCGTGATCGGGGTGCCATCGGCGTTATAGAAAACTCTGCGTGGGCCATCAGATGAAAAGGTCTCAACCTGATTCGCGGAGGTAAACGCGCCGGGGAACGGCCCTGTTAAAGAAAATCCGCCCGCGGCGGCCGCCGGTGTGGCGGCCACCCCGAAGGCGTTTACTGCCGTTGCGTGCCCGTGCGTCTGTCCCGTCGTGCCTATGGTGAGCACGCCGCGAATCGTGTTGATGGCGAAGCCGCGCACCGCGGCCGCCGCAGTTTTGAAGACGACCAGACGGTCGCCGTTTACAAGTACGGGCGGAGTGATTTGCTCGTAAGGATTCTGCGTGCCGGTCTGAAGATTCGTCGAAGACGCCTTGACTGTTCCCCCTGAGTCCACCAGGAAGAGATCGTAGTCATTGCTCGAGGCGCCGGCCGGATCGGACCAGTTTAGATTGTAGACGTTGCCCGGCGCGGTGATGATGTCGCCGTTGATGGGTGAGCCGACGGTGCCGAAGTTATGAATCGTTCCCGTCTTCGCGCCACCTGGGAAAGTGAATGCCGGCGAACCGGCATCATTAAAGTCACCTTCAAAATAACCGGCGGTGTTGTCGGCAAGGTTGCCTTCGTTGCCGGCGGCAGAAAAGTAAAGCGCGCCATCGGCGGTTACCGTGTTGACCGCCTGCGCCACGATGCCGTCCTGGAATGGTGATTCGTCAAAATAGAAAACGTCGTCGATGATGATGTCGCAATGGTAAGCCGGATTGCGCAGCGCCTTGATGTTGGCGGCATAGGACGCTTCGCCGAGATTGGCGGTGGCGAAAAACAGTTGGGCTTTCGGCGCGAGGTCATGAACGATCTGCAGCATCGCCCGGCCTTCGTCTGTGCCACCCGCGGATAAATCTTCAACCACCGTAACCGGCGTCGTGTTTCCGACGGGGTTGCCGGCCCCGGGCAGATCTCCGTTCGCGACATCGGCCGGGGCCTGCCCCAGATTGTTGTAGCTGTCCGACAAGATGCCAATGCGAATTCCCTGCCCTGCATAGCCATAGGTATTGCGCACATCATCTGCGCGGTGGGTGCGATCGCCTTCGGAATTCACGCTTCCGACCGGCGTCATCGGCATGGCGCTGCTGGCCAGCGCGTTCATCAATTGGCCGCGCACGCGCGCGGCTCGCTCGGCAAAGCCGGGCCGGTTCATAGGCAAATCCATTCCGGGACCGGCCGGCGCCACGGTCGCTGGAAGAGCCGGCGCAACGCCACGGCGGCTGCGACTGGTCAGCGAGCCAACCGCTGCCTGGATAAATTTGACTTGTGAATATGACGCAATGGTTTCGACGGCTCCGAGACTGACTTCTGCCCTGATCGTGTGATACTCAAAGGACGGATAGATTATGTGACCTCCCAGCGATTCAATGCGGCTGAGCAAGTCATCAGTGACATCCGCCGCGATGTCCACCTTCACCTTTCCGTTGGTATCGGTGCCAACGTCCACCTTGACCAGGTTGACTCCTGACGCCATTTTCTGCCCGCGCGATTCGCGCAGGGCCTGCAATAGTTGTGAGTCAATTTTTTGCTCGGTTGGGGTGCGATTCAGCTTCTCGGTTTCCAGCGCGATGATTTGATTAATCGCCTGGTCCGAGAGCGGAGCGTGCTGATCGAATTGCGCGGGCGCCGCCGGTGACCGGGTAGGGGCAGCCTGTCTGGTCGACTTGTCCGACTGCGCGCGGGCCGAAGGAACAAATTGTTTCCACGTAAGCAGACCGCCGGAGGCAACAACGATCGTAGCGACTAACCCGACGATTATGAGAATGAAGCCTCGGTTAAAAAGTTTTCGTGACTTTCGGTGGCGAGGTTTTGAGGATGTTCCCGGATGGCGTCTTTGAAACATTACGAAGCTCCTATGTGTCGGCTAACGGAAAAGTGCCAAATGCGATGATGCTTGGTCGGAGGAACGGATTACGCGGTAACCCTCTGGGATAGGCGACGTTCGTCCTGAAAAAAAAAGGTGCGCGCGCAGTTTAAACTGAGCCTCAAGGGCCGTCAATTAATTGGACGGGAAAGTGGGGAAACGAATTTAGTTTGGCTATCCTGAGGCGCCGGCACGACCCGGCTTGAGCGCTCATCAGGGACGAACGCGCCGCAGCCGCTCACTCAACGCCCTAATCTCTTTTGAGCCAAGAATGATCTGTTCCAGGTTATGGCTTGCCTGAATTGAAAGGTCCGCGTTTACGATTTTGGCGCTTTCGAAGATCGGGTTCGTGACAAACGTATCGATTGACTGGCTCAAGGCGGCCAGTTGTAGTCCCAGGTGTTCCCGGGTGTCGCCCGACGGCGTCGCGAGGTTGCCGCTTTCCACCCTTGGCAGAGATAAATTCTCCTTCAATCTTTCACCACGACGTCTGATCTCGGAGGCGTAGCGGGAAACAGCCTTAAGATCGGGTTCTGCCCGCCCCTTTTCTTTCTTCAACTCATCATCGATAACCTGAACGCGCAGAAAATCTGTCCTGATTTGATCGAGCAACTCCCGGCGCTGGTGCGCGGTGGCTGGTTGAGGCTTCCGGGCCAGAAGTTTCTCCATGGCCTCGGCTTCGAAACGACGCTGCAGTTCGCCCTGAATCGGATCGGGCCGCCTGGTCGCCGGGCCGGTCGGTGTTTGGGCCGGCGCCGCCAACGCGGCGGCGAGCCCGAGGCTGTAGCCCAGCAGCTTAACGACGAGTGGTGGCATCAATTAATTGGAGCACCACCCGATTATTCATCCGGGTAATCTCCTTGAGTTTCGCGTCCGGATCGAGCACCAGACTCGAGCCATTAAATTCAGTCGCCGGTAAGGTAACCTCAACCGTGCGGGGTCGCAGATCGGCCGGCGCTTCGAGTCCTGGCACGGCCGCCGTCGCAATCAGATGGCCCTGGCGGTCGAAGAGAGCCAGTTTGGTCGGCGGAGTGGCGACTGCTCCCAGACTGTGAACGGTGACCGTCATCGTGCGGCCGTGAAGCTTGACATCGTCAGCCGAGATGCCGAGGTCGGGCCGTTTCCAATAGGGAGTCCCCTGCTCTTTCAATTTCAGGGAGACGATGGTGGTGACCCTGGGCGCAAAGGTCAGCTCAATTGATCCGGTCCGCTCGAACTCCACCATTCGGGTCGCAGTCTCATCCGCTATGTCGTCGCCGTTGCGATTGACACCCTGAACGACTTCCCATTTGCCCGGATCGACATCCCAACCGGTCATGGTCGCGGTCACTGGTTTGTCGCTCAGATTGTACGCGATGATCTTGAGCGACTGCGGGGTCGCGTCGGGGATTAGTATCGCCGTCTTCTCTTCATCGCCGGGAACTTTGAAGTTCCAACTAACGGCGTTACCTGGATTGAGGGAGCCTCTGGTTATGGCGATGCCACCCAGGCGTGCTCGCTGCAACTCAGCATTAGGAACATCAACTCGATCGATCCACATACTGCCTTCGGTGTTCATGAACTGACGCAGGGCTGAGGTTTCGATCTGCGCGCCATAAAGCGATTCGAGAAAGGTCTTGTCGCCGGTCATTTGCCAGGCGAAATGCAGAGCGGCAAAGTTCGGTGGCGGCGGAACATTGAGGCGCTGACTGTTGGGATTAGGAGTGTTCGGACGAGCCAACCCCGAGCCTGACTTGATCGCCGTCACAACCTCTTTGCCCCATGTCCCGCGCACATTAAGTTGATCGAGCGCGTTCGCCGGAATCGCTTCCAGCGCCCGCGGCCCGAGGTCGCGAAACGGTTCGAGATATTTTTGATCGCCGGTAAATTTCCAGGCGGCCCAGAAAACCGGCAGCACGCCGCCGCGATTATTAGTGGCTTCCGCGTCGTCGCTGAAGCGTATGGCTATGTTTTGCCGGACGCGACCATCGAGGCGGTGCGCCAGATAGCCGTCGGCCAGTTCGGTAATGACGTTTCGGATCGTGGGATTGCCGTTGTAATTCCCGAGCATGATGGCCGGGTGCAGTACCAGAATAGAGCTTGGCTTGGACCAACCCCAGGGCTCTTCGGTGGCCATCTTCAAGCCGCTATAATAAGAAGTCTTGAAGTGGCGATGCCCCGCGCTGTTGATGCCGGTCAAATTGATCACCGCGCGGGCGGTTTCCATGGCCCGCTCGAGTTGCTTCGGGTCGCCATAATCAAGGAGCAAGGTGCCACCCAGTGCCTCAATTCCCTCTTCATAACTGTGCAATTCGTCAGCCTGAATCGTCGACAAGCCATTAGTGAACATGCCTTCCTGATAAAAGGCATCCATCTCGCGCATCAGTGAAGTTTTGATCTTGTCCGGCTCACAACCCAGGAAGGCAGTCGCCGGCCAGATATTCGTCAGGTCGTTATCGTCTGACAGGCCACCCCCAAACTCGCCGTTTTCGATTTGCCGGTGATCGATGTACCAGAGCACAAAATCCTTCAAATTTCGCAATTGTTCAGTCTGCCGAAAAGCCCACAAAGGGACGCCGGCCGGGGGACTTGGCTGGGTAAAGGCCGGCTTCGGATGACTGCGGTTGCTGTCGTACCAATAGGTCTGGGCCAGCCAATTGTCGGGATTTACCCGCAGGACATCCAGGACGTCGGCCGCAAACCGGTTATAGAGATTAAGCCGGGGATTGTTGGTGTGCTCTTCGATCAGCATGGCATAGCTGTCACGCGCTTGCGTAAAGCGATCCAGCTCATGCTCTTTCATGGCTTCAGCGCGTGGTTTGAAGATCAAGCGGATGCGCGCGCCGTCAAGGGACGATGGCGCAAACTCCTGCCCAGCTGCGGCCAGCGTCAGATAGAGGGCTTTGCCGGCCGGCAAAATGCGATCGCGGGTGTCGAGCCAAAGCGTCCGGGCTTCATTGGGCTTAACCGAAAAGCTGAAGTCGAGAAGATTGCGTTGCGGCCACAGCGGATCTTTGATCTGCAGGTTGAGCGGGATGAGCTTGCCGTCAATAGGCCGCACGTTCAATGCGGGTAGATCGATCGCGATCCCGTCGAGACCATCATCGAAGTTCTGCCAGCCGTTGGCCGGAACCAGAATATGGACCAGCGGCAGCGACGCTTGCGCGTTGCCGTTGGCGCCTGGCGGAGTAGTCGCAGCCGTTCCGCTCTCATCCGCTACCGCTATGATCGAAGCGCGTTCGTCCGCGGTGTAGCGCCCGTCGATAAAGCTCTTGATCGCGGCGATGCCGGCGTCGCTCGATTCAGCCCCCGCGCGCAGCGTGTAGCTGAGACGCCGGCTGCCGGCGGGTTCTTTGCCGCCCGCCACATAGTATGCCGAGAGCTCTCCGATCGGTTCTTCCTGTTCGACATTTTCAAAACGGATCTTTTCGCCGCGCATCGCCGGCAGCCGGTGGACCGTTTTCTCCTGTCCTTTCGGCCGCTCGAAAAGTACACGCTCTCCCGCGCCTTCAAGATACATCTTGCCCCAGGCGGCGCCCGAGATCTCCAGATGGTTCCAGGGTTCGTCGGGCATATTAAAGGTAATCGCCTTGCCTGAGAGCGAGTAACAATCCCAGTCCGGCAATTGAAAGTAATCGTTGCGCCCGGGAAGGCGCGAGCGATTGTAGACGCCGGGCCAGGTGGTCTCCCGAATGCCGTCGGTCGCTTTCCACCACCAGCGCTTCAAATCAAAGGCATCGTGGATCTCAACCTTGCGCACTGAAGTTTGCGCCGCATCCAGGTAAGGCGGCAGGTCGCCGTGACGGTTCCATCCATAGCGGAGCCGCCACTCGTCCTGCCACGGTTTATCGCGCACGCTGCGCGTAACGTCCGGAATTTTTTGCGGCGCAATTCCGCGGGCGATTGAGCTGATGTTGTCGGCAGAAAGTTGACGATCGTAAATGCGCAGCTCGTCAAGATCACCGCCGCGCACGAAATTGTAATCGCTCTGGACCTGCATTGGCCCAATCGTTCGCGAGTGCGGCCCGAACTGGTCCAATCCGGCGTAGAGCACCGCCGCGCGGTCCATCTGCGCCGCCAGTGCGCCGTTAACATAAAACCGGATGCCCACAGTCTCGTCCCACGTCAGCGCCAGGTGCACCCATTCGTTGGGCGCGGGAAATTTTGGCATGACGTACGAGACCCGAATGCGCGCCAGATTAATATCGGTGACAAACGCATCGAAGCCGCCGCGCCCGTTATAGTCGATGCGCAGCCACGCCATGTCCCAGCTCGAGTGGTCCGCATAGCCCACGCGAAAAATCGGGAACGCCGTCGCCCCTACCGGATAACGCGAGCGCCAGGAAAACGCGAGCGTGCCGCGCTCGGCATAGATATTGCCCGGCGCCCAATACGACATTAACTGCGTGTTCGCGCACTCAAAGCCCCGGCCCCTGGCGCCATCGGAAATAATCTTCACATCACGCAGAAAGTTCGGACGTGGATCGCCGCCGGCCGCGTAGTCGGCCACGAACTCATGATCCCCCGAGAGATAGAAGAGCAGGCCCGGTTCAGGCGGGTCGGCAAAACAGATGGTCGTACCGCCGAGTATCAAGATGAGAAGAAATGCTTTCATTTCGTGTTGCTAGACTGCCAAGGGCGTTCTCAAACGGGTAGGCTCGTCTCTGGCGAGCAGCAGGCCGGAGGCGTGCGTACCGACCAGATCAATCACGTTCCCGGCTGCACGTAGGGCACGGTGGCAAACAGCCGCCGTTCGCCGCCGCGCGGATCGTTTTCCAAGTGCGAAGGCACATTGAAAACCATGGTCTGGCGCCGCGGCAGAGTGTACATCTCCCAACGTGGAATCAATTTATTATTTGGATTCCCGGTGCGCGCGAAAGCGATAAAGGTCTCGCTCATTTGATCCGCCATTAGTCCAGCCTGTGGCCCAATCGCCGTGGCGCCGGGCTTGTCGATGTTGTCGAAAACCAGTTGAATGTCCGACGCGTGCGGCGCGCCAAACTTGCCCCCGTCTCGCGGGGTGGCCCAATCAAGCTGATAGGCAAAGGCCGGAGAGCCCGACTTGGCCCGTTCTTCCGCTTCGATGACGGCCCCGCGCCAGGATCGGCCCGCCGTGGTGGCCGCAAAGAACACCTCGCTCGGCGTGTAATGCGGATAGAGCCGGCGATATTCGGCGATCACAACTTCTGGTTGAATATCGACGCGCATGTTAGGAATCAGACGCTCAGCCACCTGGTCCCAGGTAAGCGTAAAGTTGCTGGCATCACCGCCGAGAAACGCGCGGGTCTCATCATGAGTATTCCCGATGATCATCGGGATGTGCGCTGATTGGTCGGGAGCGTCCGGATAGAACGGATGTCGAGTCAACGACCGCTCGTCCAGTACCGGAGCAAACGAGACTGAGCCGAAAGGCAGCACTGGATCGCGAACATTAATCGCTTCGAGCAGACGTTCGGCGGGAATTGTGCGCAACTCCGGGGCGCGTTCGGGCGTTAACTTGAGCGCCTCGAGCACGGCGCGCGCGCGCAGCGTCGCATTCAGCGGACCGGAACCCGTAACCTGCTGACCGCTCATCGTGGCTGCCCGATGGAACAGATCCCTGGCCGCGGGCATCGCCATCAAGGTGGCAATCTTCGCGCCGCCGCCGGACTGGCCAAAGACCATCACCCGGTTTGGGTCGCCACCGAATTCGGTGATGTTCGCTCGCACCCAGTTGAGAGCCAGCACCAGATCAAGCTGGCCCACGTTGCCGGAGTCGGCAAACTCAGGGCCGCCAAAACGCGCCAGATAGAGATAGCCAAACGCGTTAAGCCGGTGATTCACGCTCACGACCACCACGTCGCCGCGTTTGCACAGCCGTACGCCATCGTAGAGCGGACTCGATCCGGAGCCATTGTTATAGGCGCCGCCGTGAATATAGAACATGACCGGGCGCTTACGTCCGTCGCCCAGGGCGGGCGTCCAAACGTTGAGGAAGAGACAATCTTCACTGGGCTTGTCGTTACCGCGCGCGCCCTGCGGCGCGGACGATCCATAGACCAGCGCATCGCGCACTTCACTCCAGGGTTCCGGCGGCAGCGGCGGCTGGAAGCGGCGGCTGGAGGTATCGGCCCCGTAGCGAATTCCCTTGAAGACGTTAATACCGTTGTCTAAATAACCGCGGACTTTGCCGTGGCGAGTTGCGGCTACCGGCGAATCGGCAAATGAAGCGAATGCCGGCAGCAGACGAAATGCTCCGATGCCGGCCGCAACGGTAGATGTCTGACGAAGAAAGACTCTTCGACTCGTGTGTTTTGTGTTGAGCATGTGAATCAATCGACTATTCGCCCCTTCTGGCTTGCGCAGCAGGCAGAAGCCTAAGTCTTCAGCCCACCTGCCGCTATCTTCTTCAGCTCACTTGCCACTAGCTTCAGCTAGTGGACTGCGAAAGAAAACTAGACTGGGCTTTAGCCCAATCTCTTGGAGGCTAGTCAGATTTGGCCTAAAAGCATCTTGATTCTAAGTTCGGCTGAAGCCTTGCTCATATAGATCCTAACTCCACCAGCTCAAGCTGGTGGCAAGTTATCTGCGCCAACATTTCTCTCGGCATCCAACCCGATTACTTCTTCATGAACTCGCTCACCTTCAACGCGCGATCTGTAAACCGCACCTTACTGATTGCGCCTTTGAACCAATACACTTTGTTCATCCGGACGCCGAGCGATGTCTTTCCCTGGACCAGTGGCGCGATGGTCAGCGGGCCGGACATTTCCGCCTTACCATCGACATAGTGCGTCATGGTCTGGCCGTCAAAAACGAGCGCCACGTGATACCACTGTCCGAGTGGGTGCTTGAAATTTTCGGCGAAGAGCGCGCGGGACGAATCCCCTGACTTGATGAAAGTATCGAGAAACCAGTTCTGGCCGTCGAGCCGGGTCTCCAGCAGCACGCGATCATCTCTCGAGTCGCCCTGGACATGCAGCCAACGCTGCTCCTTCCCGCCTTCGGCATCGGGCCGAAAAACTGCCTCGACGGTAAAGGCCTTCAGGCCCGCCACCGGATTCGTATCGATCACCAGCCCATCGCCCGTGCCGTCGAAGACCACGGCTTTGCGGCCGGCCGTGGTGGTTATCTGCGGACTTCCGATAACCGCCGGCGTGCGACCGCCGATGTTCTTGAGATTATCGACTTGCCATGTCTCGGGACCCTGAGCGTGAACCGTAAGAACAGAGGCGAATGCCAGGCATGCGGCCGCAGCGATGCGATTGAGACCGAACGTCCCCGGAATGGAATTTTTGCTTGCGAATGAGTGCACGTTGATTCTCTCCAAATTGAGTTGCTGGTCCGACATGGTAAACGCCCCGGGATTTGGGGCGGTAGCCCGACCGTTAGGGAGGGCGCCCATGCATCAGTCTCTGAACCCTCCCTAACGGTCGGGCTACTGCCCCGAGACCTCCCGGTCACCGCCGCGCCGGCATCGTCTGCTTGAGAAATTCATCCGCATAATTCACCGTCGTATCAAACCACGGATGAAACAGCCAGAACGGGTGCGGCGTGTCGGGAATCACCACCATCTCTGAAACTATTCCGAGCGCCTTCAGCTGGTCGCGCATCTCCTCCCGCTGCTGAAACGGCCGGTACGAGCTGCTGTTGATAAATAGCACCGGCGCGCTGTGCGCATTGACATGGGTGATTGGCGAAGCGTCACGCCAGGCATCCGGCTTATCTTTGAAACTGCCGCCAATGAAGCGGGTGTTCGTGTCCAATGGTCCTTTGACTTCCTTGGCGATGTTGCCGGGATCAATGAAAGTCACCGGGCCGTCAATGTCGATCACCGATTGCACCGCGCTCGACACGTTGCGATTATCGCCGTCGCCTTCGAAGTTCGGCGTCCCGTTAGTCGCTCCCAGCAAGGCCACCAGGTGTCCGCCCGCCGAAGCGCCCACGGCCGCGATGCGATTCGGGTCAAGGTGAAAGCGCTCCGCGTTGGCGCGCAGCCAGCGCACCGAAGCTTTCAGGTCGTGGATGGCGGCCGGATACTTTGATTCGTTCGCCAGCCGGTATTCGATGGTGGCGGCGACGTAACCGCGGCGGGCCAATTCCATCGCAAACGGATTTTCCATCGCGTGATTGCCGGTGATCCAGGCGCCGCCATGGACCAAGATAACTGCCGGGAACGGCCCCGCGCCTTTTGGTTGAAAGAGATCCAGGTGCATCTCGCGCGCGCCGTAACGCTGGTACACGATTCCGAGACTGGCCGTCACGCCGGCGGGCAAATCGGTCGAGAGCCGGGTCACAAACGGGTAATTTTTGATCAGCCCCCGTTCAGCCGATTCGACTGAAAAGACAGTGTATCCCGGCGGCAGCGTCGCCTGTTCCTTCTGACTCGCCTCATCCAGCGGCGGCAGGGTGGCCGGCTTAATCTCGAACCAGTCGAAGTCAGCCGGCACGCTCATCTCACGGCCAGTGCCGGTCGCGAACATTCCGGCAAAAACTCCATTGAAGCCGTCAGCGATCTCGGACGCCAGATACCTGGTCTCAACCCCGCCGAGATCGACAAATGGCTGATCGCCCACTGCGTATGAGAACCGGTAGATCTCCGGATAGGAACGCACCCGCAAACGCACCGGGCCGCTATTGATTACCCTGGTCGCCGCGATGGTGCGGAGGCCGCCGATCCCGTAACGCAGAAACACTTCGCGCCCGTGTTCTCCCAGTCTGATCCCGAACTCGTAATGGTGCCGGTCGTTCATGCGCAAAGCCAGCCCGGCCTCTTCGCCCGCGCGCCGCGGCGCAAAATCAACCAGGGTGGTCATCTCGCTGTCAAAGAACTGCTGGCGGCGGCCGAGAAACACCGGCGGACTTTCGGCATCCGCCAGGGTGAAAGCCGAACCCTTGAGTCTTAACCAACCGGCGCGCTCTTGAAGCGACCAGCGGTTTGGCTCCAGGTTGCGCACCGAATTCCAGGCCGGATTCAAGCTGGCGGATGAAAAGTCGTCCCGCGCCGAGTCATCAGCCCAGCGTTGTTGCGGCAGGGTCTTCACCTCCATGCGCGGCGTGATCGTGCCGTTGCCATTGACGATGGGCCATCCATCCTCGGACCAGCTAACCGGCGCCAGAAAAGTCTCGCGTCCCAGATGATGGGCCATTCGGGTTGCCGGTCGAAAGCCGAGAAACACGGTCCACCAACTGCCGTCATGAGCTTGAATCAGATCGGCATGACCGGTGCCCTGAATCGGACTTGCCTTGAAATTGCGATGCGTGAGAATCGGGTTCCGAGCATACGCTTCGAAAGGCCCCCAGGGGCTGCGGCTGCGGGCGATAGTTTCGCCATGCCCGTATTCGGTGCCGCCTTCGGCAATCATCAGATAGTAATAGCCGTTGATCTTGTAAAGATGAGGCCCTTCAGGGCTGCTGCCACCGGTTCCGTTCCACAGCGGTTTGATTTCCGAAAGCCGCTTCCCGGTTTTGATATCGATTTCGGATTGGCAAATTCTGGTCGCGCAATTGCCGCCGCCGGTCGTTAAATAAACTTTGCCGTCCGTATCGAAGAGCAGAGACGGATCGATGCCGCCCTGATCCAACTCGATCGGATCCGACCACTCGCCGGCCGGGTCCTTCGTATAAACAAAAAAATTCCCATGGCCTTCGGTCTTGAGGGTCGTCACCATATAGAACATGCCATTGTGGTAACGAATCGTGGGCGCCCAGATGCCGCCGTTGCGCGCCAAGCGCACCAGCGGCAGTTGCGACGGCCGTGTCAAGGCATGACCAATCAGCCGCCAATGAATGAGATCCTTACTGTGATAGACGGGGACGCCGGGAAAGTATTCAAAGGTCGACGTTACCAGATAATAGTCATCGCCCACCCGGCAGACACTCGGGTCAGGCGCCATGCCGGCAATCACGGGCTCATCAAAACCGATGTTCTGGGGCGCACTCTGCGCTGGCCGGACGCCACTGAGGCAGAGACATCCCAAGGCAGCGGCGACTTTCAGAAAGAACCAAAACGAATGGAATGACTTACTTTTGTGGATCGCAAATGTAGTTCTTACCGAGATCACTTTGCCGCTCTGGAAAAGGGCCCTGTCCGCGAAGCGGACTGGATGAAAATAGCCCAACGCTTCAGCGTAGGGTATCAAACGCGAATACGATTGAGTCCGTGAAATGGGCGACTGAAAAAACTCGAGGCTACTGTGGTTCAGCCGTCCGTTCCACGGACTCGTTAATCGTTGTCCTCTAGACCCGCCGATTCATCGGCGGGCCAGTGTCAGGCTTAAAACACGAACCGCAACCCATACTGCACTTCGCGGCCGTTGTAGGCTACGAGTTTCGCATTTGGTGGGCTGATCTTGCCGAAGTTCACACTGGTGAAATCAACCGTGGGGTTCGCAAACATGATGCGGTTGAAGACATTGTAGGCTTCCACTCTGGCTTCCAGCCTAAAACGCTCCGTGATGCGGAAGGACTTGTTCATAGTCATGTCGCTTTGCCAGACACCGGGACCATAGAGGCCGGGAAAGGTCCAGGGATTGTCACGTTTGTGGAGATTAGGCGGCAAAGTCGGATCGGTCGACGTCGGCAAAGCATGAAACTTCGTCACGTCAAACCACATGGAAGTTGTGGGGTTACTGATCTTCGGATTGCCGTCCACGATCAGGTTCTGGTTAAAGAACAACGGCCGGCCCGAGTAGATGCGCGTTGAAGTCGTGAAGGTCCAACCGCCAATGACGTAGTCAAGAGCGGTCGGCATATCCTTGAGATACGCTCGTCCTTTGCCCACCGGGATGTCCCAGCTAATGGCGGAGGTAAAGCGCTGTCGCGGCGTGTCCGTGTCGCGCCATTGAAAACTCCGCGAGTAGGTCGCCAAATCGTCAAAGAACTCCTGCGTCTGTTCACGTTGATACGCGTAAGCCGCGAAGAAGCTCAGGCCTTTAGTGAATGGGCGCTGCAAAGATATTTCAGACGAGTGCAGGTGCTCGCCGCGCCCGGCCGTATTCGTCTGATTGATCGCCAGGTACTGCGGGTATGGCCGCAGCAGCGCGCCAATCGTAATGGTGCTCTGGGTGCGCAGGGTGCCGGGGAATTTATCCGGAGTGAGATAGTTAAAGAACGGATTGGCTACCGACTGGTTGAAAGTGGATTTCGGAATCTCATAAGAGAAACTCGGATCCGCCATATTGAGATCAACCGCATAGGGCAGATTGTTTTCGAGATTATAGAAGTACTCGAAATCGACTATGAATTTCTTCCAGATTTCTCGCTGGAAAGAAAAGCTGAAGCGATCGTTGACCGCCGGTCGCAGGTTGTACTGATCGATGCCGCTGGTGGCGTTACCGGCCGAGCCGATCGCGTTCCCCAGATTGGTATAGCGTCCGAGCGATTGGCCCAACGGTTGTTGAATCGGCGCGATCGTCGTCGGCCAGGGATTGGACAAGGTGGCTCTGGGAATAACACCCGACGGGCCGCCGGCAACCGTCGCCAGCGTGGCCGAGGGCGTGCTGGTCGAGAAGCCTGACATTTGGATGACGAAGTCACCGAGCGGATCGCGAATCTTGGCTGACGGGGACAAGTAACGGCCCCAACCCAGACGGACCACCGACTTGTCGCCGAGGCGATAGGCGAACCCCAGGCGCGGCAGCAAATTCATCACTTTTCGTTCCCACGCGTGGCGGTTGTCAGCGGTGGTAAAAACCCACGCGCCGTTGAAAAGCTGTTTCTGATTCTTCGAAGCCAGCAGGTTAGTAACCGTGGCGGGAATGGCAGGCGGCGTAGCCTGCATTTCCGGAATCGGATTCGTAAGGTCAAGCCGTTGCGAGAGACGATTGCCTCGATCAACGGGGCCCGGCTCATATTCCCAGCGCAATCCCAGATTGAGGGTCAGGTTCTTACTGTATTTCCAATCATCCATGAAATAGCCCGCGTAACCGAGCGTCACCGCCTCCTGAATCGGCACGCGCGCGGCGATCGAGGCGTTGTCGATGTAACCCAGCATAAAGGTCGCCCATTCGCTGCCGGTCTTATTAAGATCCGGGCTGGAATTGGCGTTGGCGGTGAGCGCCTGTTTGATACTGAAGGTCATCGGTTCAAAGCGCGCACCCTTGCCGCGGTCGACGCGGTATTCGCCGCCGAATTTAATCGTGTGGGGACCGGCGTAGTAATTCATACGCGCCGAGCCGCCATAGCCTTGCGGGTGCTGCCAGAACTCACGACCGGGACGGCCGATGCGATTGGCAGTGTTGCCGACGTCAAAAGCCGGTTCATAGTATTGCGGAAAAGTGTAGAGCGATTCCCAGAAGTTTCCGGGGAATAGGGCCGCGATGCCTTCTTTACCGATGAGCGACGGGTCCGCGGCGTACTCGTCAGTCAACTGGTGGTAGTTGGCGCGAATGTTCAGGACCCACCTGGGCGAAATCGTATAAACCGAATCCGCGGCGATGCTCATCCCGTAACGGTGGCTGCCGTTGATTGGCATCAACAGCTTACCCGTCGGGTTGGTTTCAAGCAGGATGGCTTTGAACTGTCCGTACCGGAAGAAACTGTGCCATTTCTCGGAAGGGTTCCAGTCAACCCGTTGAGAGAAATTCCAATAGGTCGTCTCATTGATCTTGAAGCCCTGCAGATTGTCCTGGCTGCCCGGCAAATTGGGCAGCGGCATATCATTGAGAAGTTTCAAGGCAGTGGGATCGAACCGGTCTTTCGGAATTATGTTGCCGGCAAATTTGGTGCGCGTGCCGCTGGTGCCGCTTGCGGTCAGGGGATCGTATATATCGCGAATCACTCCGTTGCGCGTTGACTGGCTGAAATCTCCGTTCCGTTCAGCCTGCGTCGGCACCGTGAGTGTGAAGGGCAAAGGCTGCGCGTCATTCCAGTGCTCGTACGAAGTGAAGGTAAACAACTTGTTCTTGATAATTGGGCCGCCGATCGTCCCGCCATAGACCTTCATGTTGGTGCCGCGAAAATTCGTCTCATCGGCGCCCACAGTCCGCTTAATGGTCGGATCGGTGAGCGCGTTGAATCTGGGATTGCGGAAGTTTGCGATTCCCGTTCCGTGAAAAGTGTTGGTCCCGGCCTTCATGTTGAGAACAATCACGCCGCCTGCGCTATAGCCGTACTCTGAGTCGATCGCATTTTTCTGAAAAGTCACTTCCTGAACGGCGTCAAGCGCCGGCGTGTATGAACTCTTATAACTGGAGACCAGCGGCACGCCATCGAGCAGCACATCATTGGCCCGCGTCGTTTGCCCGCCGACGTCGATGTCGCTGGCATAAGCGTGGTGATAGGGACGATTCTCGTTTGAAGTTGAACCGGTGCCGGGAGACACGGTCGGATCGAGCGTGGCGACGTTATAAGGGTTGCGCCCTCTGATCGGTAGCTGGTCGATCACCTTGTTCTCGACCGTCAGCAGGGTTGAACTGGAACCGAATTGGACCGCGACCGGCGGCGCTTCGACGGTAACCGTCTCCTGCATCACGCCGACAGCCAACTTAATGTCAACCGAGATATCGCCGCGGACGCGGACCAGCACATGTTCCTGGATGGCTTTCTTGAAGCCGCTCTTTTCCACGAGCACGCTGTACTCACCCGGCTCAACGAAATCAAAAACGTAACGACCGTCGTCATTTGACTGCCGGGTGGCTTCGACACCGTTGTTGATGTTATGTAACGTAACCTGAGCGCCGGGTACTGCCGCGCCATTATCATCGGCGATCAGTCCCTGCACCTTGCCGCGATAGTCCTGGCCGACAATCGGAACGGCTACTGCTAATACGAAAGCGAACACCGTAACCGCCAAACGCGCTGTCGAAGATCTCATTTTTAGCCTCCAATGCTTTTTCGGAACGAAGTGTTGGATCGAGCCTGACGCGTTGAAATCCGACTCTAAGACCTGGCGCAGGCCTGTGAGTCAGAGTTTGGATCCAGATTAACTGGCTAACCGAAGATCACCCGGTCAAGATAGAGCCTCGCCCCGTCGAAAGAGGCGATTCAACGCGCTGGCAATGTCTGTAAAAAGTGCGGCTGTAACTAAAACAGTTTACGTAAGAATGAGAATGACGACTCGCGTTTACAACCTATGATGGTCGCGTATTCTGTGCTTCCTACCCTGACCTGTCAAGACCTTTCTTCTCATCATTTGTGAGCATCACGCTTGTAAATTTTCATGAAAATTTTCACGGACAGAATCGTCTTTGGATTCTGACTGATCCTGCCGTACTACAGTTCTGCATCTTTTTGATTGAGCAACACTACGATATGAAAATGTGAGAAGCGGTTTGGCTCTGATCAGCTCGGATGCGTACTGACGAAAAGAGATCTGATAAGTCTCGCGGTGCAGGATCTAACTGCTGTCGCCGCGATGACCTAAGTCGTAGACGCCGGCTTACTTCAGTTCACTTCACATCACGAGGTGGTACGCGATTAGTTCGGTTCGGCAAACGAACCGAGTGCTTCGATGTCGGGAATGGTGAGCTTGCGATCTTCCAGGACGATTAATCCATCGTGTTGCAAACGCGAAAAGGCGCGGGAAATGACTTCGCGTACTGAACCGACGCGCGCCGCGATTTGCTGGTTAGTCTGCGCCAGGGTCAGGGTTACCGCGCCGCTCATGGGTTGCCCCTGCCTTCGCGCCTCTGAGATCAGATAACGTGCGACGCGCTGGCCAACTTCGGTTAGTGAAAGCGCTTCTACCAACTCCGCGCAACGTCGCAGCCTGGAGGCCAGCACTCGAACCGCTGCCAGGGAAATCTCGGGATGCGTCAGGCAAAGTTCTCGCACGTCCTGCTTTGCCAGAAACAGCGTCTCGGTGTCTTCATCGGCTGCGACTGTAGAAGGGTAAGCGCCATCGTCGAATACCGGGACTTCGGCCACAGTGGCTCCGGCCCTTTCGACGTGGATGACTTGTTCACGACCGTCGAGACTCTCGCGAAACGCCCGCACTGAGCCGCTGACAATCACGAAGAGTCCGCGGGCCTCGTCGCCGGCCAGGAACAATAATTCGTCTTTGCGAAAAGGGCGCGGCACGGCGTGGTCTGCCAGCACCCGCAGGCTGGAGTCGTCCAACTCACCGAACAGGGCCGTGCGTTTCAACGCGGCCACCTTATCGACTTCCATGCATGACATCATTATCAGAACAGGATCATAATTCAAGGCATCCCGCGGCGCTCCGTTAGCGCGTCGCACTCTTGGGGCAGTAGCCCGACCGTAAGGGAGGGCTCATAATGTAGGCGTCCTTCCTGATGATCGGGCTACCGCTCCTTTCCGTTACCGGACCGAATTGAATGAGTCGCGAAAACAAGCAAGCTAATGAGACTGCGGATAGCGAGCGTTTGCTCTGTCTCGATCACACGGACCTGCATCGTCTGTTAACTGACGCAATCGCTTCACTTGAGCGCCAGGATCTCGAAGCAGCGCACCGGCAGGTCGATTATTTCTGGGCGCGCCTGGCGATGCACATTCGCGCCGAACATCTGCATCTGTTTCCTTCTATTATTAATGCCATCGAAGGCGGCAAGGAAATCGGGCCCAAACGACGTGAAGAAATAACTGAGACGATCGCGCGGCTACGCAGGGACCACAACTTCTACATGAACAGCCTGGCGGAAGCAATCAACTCGTTGCGCGCAATGGTGAACCGCGGCTCCGCGAGCAGTGGTGAGGTCTTAACGAAAGTGCGCGATGTCCTGATCGCAATCGCCGCAAACCTGGAACCGCATAATGAAGCCGAAGAAAAATTGATTTATAAGTTACCGCCCACCCTCCTCAGCGGATCGGACCAGGCGAAGTTGTTAGTTGACATCACGCATGAGCTCGATCACTTGCCGCCGAGATTTCGCCCGAGTTAAGCGTCTCTGGTCGCTTACTAACACAGGCGTCGACAACCCGGCGACCAGGATCGAAGAGTTCAGGCTCGACCACGAAGCGCGAACTCAGTTCACCTGGTCTTCACGGGAAGGGCGATATACGACGCATTGTTGCCTGAACGAAATACTCGTTGCGTGGCTGGTTGAAAATCGGTCTCTTTGGCCAGAAAGATATTCGGTACAAACTTCTGCGGATTGCGATCGTAGAGCGGGAACCAACTGCTCTGAACCTGCACCATGATCCGGTGGCCCTGAAGAAACGCGTGATTGTTGGTGTGCAGATCGATCGCGTATTCGATGACCTGGTTGGCCGGAATCGGCTCCGGCTTGCTAAAGGAGTTACGGAACCGCCCGCGCAGGATTTCGTCTGCAATCATCAATTGATAGCCGCCCATCTTCGGGTCTTTGGCATAGCTTTCGGGATAGACGTCGATCAGTTTTACCACCCAGTCACTATCAGTGCCGGAAGTTGAAGCGAAGAGATGCGCGACGATATCTCCGGCGATGACCGTGTCGTCTGTTAACGGTTCGGTTTCCCAGGTCCGGACATCGGGACGATTCTCAACGAAGCGCTGGTCCTCCAGCAGCCACGTCGACCAGCGCGAGCCGCCCTGGTCAGCGGGGTTGTAAGTCGGCTCGACCGGACGCGCACGATACGGAACGGGATGCGCCGGATCGGAGACATAGCTGTCGAACTCATTCGCCGATCCCGACGGTGGATCAAATGACAGCTTGCCGCCATCGTGAAAATAGAGCTTGCGGTCCGTGGCGCTCGCGCGGGGCGGCCAGGCATCAAAAGAGGTCCACCGGTTCGAACCAGTCTCAAAGGTCACCGCTTCGGGCTGCTTTAGCTGGCCCTTGTCCTTTAAGTAATAGGCAAACCACGGATGAAGAATCTCGGCGCGAAAATATTGGCTGGCCGGATTGCCAAAGTCGATATTGCCAAGTTTGTCGCCGGTCGGCCGGTTCCAGCCGCCGTGATTCCAGGGGCCGGCCACCAGGTAATTAAAATGATTCGTGTCGGTCTTCTCCAGGATTTCATATGCCTTGAGCGGGCCATAAAAGTCTTCCTGATCCCACCAACCGCCGACGTGCATGATCGGGACCGTAACTTTTTTGAGCTGATTGACCAGGGCCTGCTGTTGCCAGAACTCGTCGTAATTCGGATGCGCGACGAAGTTATTCCAGGTCGGTATTTTGCCATGGAAATATTTGGTGTCGACGTTGGCCAATGAACCCAGCCGCAAATACCATTGATAGGTATCGTAACGATCGAACTTGAAGTTGGTGGTGAGATTTGAAGACTCGAGCATATAGCAATACTCGAATCCATAGCTCAGCCGGAAGGCCCCGTTATGATGAAAATCGTCGCCGAGAAACATGTCCGCCGGACTCGCTTCTTCGATCGCGGCTTTCAGGGCGGGATGCGGTTCGAGCACTGCCATGACCACCAGCCAACCAGGGTAAGAGGTGCCGAACATGCCCACGCGACCGTTGTTGTTGGGCACGTTCTTGATCATCCAGTCGATCGTGTCGTAGGTGTCCGTGCCTTCGTCGATGCCCTTCGCGTCTCCGGGCGCGCGCAGCGGACGCAGCATGACGAACTGTCCCTCTGACTTGAAGCGGCCGCGAATATCCTGAAATACAAAGATGAAGCCATCGTCAATCAGTTCTTTGAGAAGGCCACTGGGAAACGCGCGATAGATGCCGTCGATGCCATAAGGTGTGCGTTGGAAAAGCATCGGCAAAGATCCGCCGGGAGATTTTGGCGTGTAGATGATGGTGTGCAATTTCACGCCATCGCGCATGGGGATCATTTGCTCCATCTTCTCGAAACCCACGGGTGGATCGGGCGGATTCGTTTGCCCGTGGGCCATCAGGGGAAAAAGAAGAGCGGCGGCAGATATGATCAAGCCGAAGGATATTTTCCTGTTCATCGGGCCTCTCCGTTTGCGCGGACAATAACGCCGAAGGCGTTCGCGAATTCCAGCCCAGGGCAACGCCCTGGGTACAAGATGAATTGTATCTGGCGAACTTTGTAAGAGTTCGCGAAGGTTCGCGAACGGATTGAACCTGTTGATTGTCTATTGCCGATCAAGATGTTGCGAACTCTTTCAGAGTTCGCGGCTTCATTCTGGTCTTTTACCCAGGGCGTTGCCCTGGGCTGGACTGAGCGAACGCCTTCGGCGTTAAAGTTGCCGCGGGTGATTTTCATCATTGCGGCGCACTCCGAAACTTACTTAACTTTTCCCGGTCCCCACAACGCTTTTCCGGGTTTGGCGCCGGTGTGTTCGCCGTCCTTGAGCACCTGCACGCCGTTAACGAAGACATGCTTCACCCCGACGGCTAACTGATGCGGATTTTCGAAGGTGGCGCGGTCGGCGATTGTCTGCGGATCGAAGACGACAACGTCGGCGTACATTCCCGGCTTGAGAAAGCCACGATGATCGAGTCCCATGTTCGTGGCCGGCAGCCCTGACAATCGGCGCACAGCTTCTGTCAGTGAGATAACTTTCTCGTCCCGCACATACTTGCCCAGCAACCGGGCGAAGTTCCCGTAGGCGCGGGGGTGCGCCGAAGATTTTAGGAAGTTTCCTTCGGGAGCAATCGAAGCCGCATCAGAGCCAAATGAGACCCATGGCTGGCGAATCTGTTTCTTGATGTTGTCTTCGCTCATCAGGAAATAGATCGTGCCAATCCTCGATCGATCTTCGAGCACCAGATTCATGATCGACTCGACCGGATCCTCGCCGCGCATGCGGGCCACCTCTGCGAGCGTCTTGCCGGTCAGCGGTTTCAGCTTTTCCGATCGAAAACTCGCGAGCAGGATTCGATCCGGCGAGCCGGTCAGCAGATACAGGTTCTCCCATTCATTTGTCGGCGTGCGAATAGCCTCGGCAATCTTTTTCCGCGTCGCCGGATCCTGCAGACGCTGGTAGCCGGCCTCACGGCCACCGTCCCAAACCCAGGGTGGCATGGCGGCGTCGAGGCCGGTGCCGCCCGCCGGATAGGTATACATGTTCGCTGTGATCTTGACGCCCTGACGGCGCGCGTCCTCGATCATCCGGATCACCTGGTCCATCTTCGGCCAGTTGGCTTCACCGGAAGCTTTAAGGTGATAGATTTCGGCAGGCAGACCGGCCTCGCGACTGATGCGAATGGTTTCCTGCACTGCCTCGATCAACTGGTTCCCTTCACTGCGCATGTGCGTCGTGTACTTGCCCTGGTATTTGGCCGCGACTTTGCACAGCTCAATCAACTCGTCGGTCTTGGCAAAAAACGCGGGCGGATAAATGAGGGCGGTGGTGATTCCCAGCGCGCCGCCTTCCATGTCACGTCGCACCAGTTCGCGCATCTGATCGAGTTGCGCCGGCGTGGGCGGTTTGTCCTCGAGGCCGATGACGTTTTCGCGGATGGTGGCGGCCCCGATAAACGACGCGACATTTTGCGAGATGCCGCGCTTTTCCAGATAGTTGAGGTACTCCGTCAGTGTGGTCCATTCGATTTCGTATTTGACGTCGCCCTGCTGCTGGCGAAGACGCTGCTTCATCGCCTCGTTCAGCGGGCCCATCGACAGTTCGCCGAAAATCTGGGTGGTCACGCCCTGCTTGAGCTCGCTCAACGAACGCGGGTCGGCAATCAACGATGACTCGGAATGCGCGAGCATGTTGATGAATCCCGGCGCCACTGCGAGACCCCGGGCGTCGATGATAGCCGGCGCGGTGGCCCGGCTGAGGTTCCCGATCGCGGCGATGCGGTCGCCTTTGATACCGACGTCTGCTTTCATGGGCGGCCGGCCGGCGCCGTCGTAAACTGTGCCGCCTTTAATAATGACGTCGAATATTTGGGATTTAGAGCGAGGCTGCGCCGGCGCGATAAACGGAACCGCTAAAACGAAAATTAGCGCGAAGGTCAGGAGCTTTTCAGAGTTTCGCAATAACATTCTCTCGGAATTGATATCGTCCCATCTGTCCCATCTGTCCCATCTGTCCCATCTGTCCCATTCGTCCCATAGGACGTATAGGACTTATAGGACTTATAGGACCTATGCTCTTTGTCCTGGGCTGCCGTCATTGCGGGCTCTGCACCCCGGCGCCCGTGCTGTACTTCTTCATCAGATCGATCGCTTTGTCGGCCAGTTTGAACAGGTGTGGATGCGCGCGATTTCCGTTAGTGAGGATCGCGAAGCCCAACTTGCGATCGCGATTGCCCAGCAGAAAAGCGGTGTACCCGGCCACACTGCCGCTGTGCGCGATGTAACGGTCGCCGTCCCGTACTTCGGTCCACCAGGTCAGTCCAAATCCGGCGGTTTCATTTCCCCAGATGCCCTCGATGCCGCCCTTGAACTGATCGTATTGGCGCGTGTACATCTGGTCCAACGTCTGCTGGCTGATGATTCGTTTCTCTTTGAATACCCCGCCGTTGAGATTTGCGATCAGCCAGTTGGCCTGGTTGAGCACCGTCCCATACACAATTCCCGCCGGCCAGACTGAAGCCTTGACCCTGACCGTCGCCATCTGGGCGCCGGTCTTTTCATCAACCACGTAAGGGACCGATAGCCGCTCCCCCATCTCCGGCGTCGGTTCGAAGGCGGTACTGCTCATCTCCAGCGGCGCGAACACGTGTTCCTGTATGTATTGCTTGTAAGGTACCCCGGAAATTTTCTGCACCAGATAAGCGACCAGGGTGAAGGCCATGTTTGAATACTCAACCTTAGCCAGCGGCGGTCTCGTCACCTTCAAAGACTTTCGCAGATAGTCTTCGAGCGGCGGCGGCACGGTGTCGCCCCAGACTGAAAACCCGCCGAAGTCCGCGGGCAGCCCTGAAGTGTGCGTCAGCAGATGACGAAAGGTGATCGGGTGTTGCGGGTCTTCACCCTGAATCTTGAGATCGCCGAGATAGTCATGAACCGGATCGTCGAGTTTGAATTTGCCCTGCTCCATCAGCTGTAACAGCGCGGTGGTGGACATCGCTTTGAACGTCGAGCCAATCAGGTAAACCGTATTCGGCGTCGCCGGCGTGCGGGCCCAGAGGTTTGAGTAACCGTAAGCATTGGTCCAGATAACTCGATCGCCTGAGATTAGCGCTATGGATGCCGAGGGAATATTCCCCGCCACGAGCATTCGTTGAATCTCCGGCTCGAGTTCAGTGACCACCCGATCGATTTTGACGGTTTGAGCGGTAGTGACTTGGGAAGCAAGCAGAAGTATCGCGATGAAAGTAATGATGAAGACAGGATTGGACCGGTTTTTGGCGCTCACTCTTTCGAGAAAGCGGGGGTAAACCACCCTTCCTGACCATGAGGTTAATTCGCGAGTTCGTTCCATAGATGGTGATTGGGTCAGTAGTTGTTTTTAAGAGCGCCAGCCGGACCATACGAAACCTTCAAGACCTCTCAGGTCAGGAAGGGTGGCTCGCCCCCGCCGGTCATTACCGTGCTCGCGGCTTCGATACTCGATCAATCGGCGCCGGCCTGGGAACTTTGCGCGTTGGATTCTGCTCGAGCAGTTTCATTGCTTCCTGCACGGCCCGCTCCAACTGCGGGTCGTGTCCGCTGATTACCGCCGACGGCGTGTAATCAACTGAAACGTCTGGGGAGACGCCTTCGTTTTCAACCGCCCACTTTCCGGAAAGATCATAAAACGCCAGGATGGGCGCCGTGATGCCCTGGCCGTCGATTAGATTCGGAACTCCCAGCGTCCCCACCAGCCCGCCCCAGGTACGCGTGCCGACCATGGGGCCAATCCTTCGCTGGTGAAACATATAGGGCAGCGCATCACCGCCTGAACCGGCTGATTCGTTGATGAGCATGACTTTCGGTCCATAGATTCCGGCGGTAGGCGAAGTCGCCGGCTGGCCGTCACGCTGCACAAAATAACCCATCAGCTTTCGCTCCAACTCATTGACGATGTAGTCGGCGATCTGCCCGCCGTGGTTGTAGCGCTCGTCGATGATCGCACCTTCCTTGTCCTGCTGCGCATAGTAGTAGCGAGTGAAGTAGGTGTAGCCCTGGCCGCCGGTATTGGGCAGCCAAAGGTAAGCCAGCCGCCCGTTGGAAAGTTTGTCAACCAGCCGCCGATTGTCTTCGATCCAGGCCCGCGTGCGCAGCCCGTCATCGCTGGGCACCGGCGTCACCGTGACTACCCTTGAACCTTCCGCGGACGGATTCTTGCCGACGCGAATAAGTGTCTGCCGTCCTGCGGTGCCTTCGAACATGCTGTACAGATTAGTCGGCGGCGTCAGGGCGTGGCCGTTCACTTCCAACAGATAATCGCCTTCACTGACAGAGATACCGGGGGCGCTCAGCGGCGCGCGCAAGTCCGGGTTCCAATTCTCTCCGGAATAAATGTGTTTGATCCGGTAATGACCATTCTCGATGGCAAAGTCGGCGCCCAGCATTCCCACTGAGACAGGATCTTCGCTGGGCAGATCCCCGTAGCCTTGCAGGTACGAGTGTCCCACCGTCAGCTCACCGCCCACCATCGCCACCAGATAATTGAGATCGGAGCGATGGCCCACATACGGCAGCAGCGGCTTATACTTTTCATAGATCGCCTGCCAGTCGTTTCCGTGAAACTTCGGATCGTAGAAATACTCTCGTTGAATGCGCCAGTTCTCGCGATAGATTTGTTCCCATTCGGCCCGTGGATCGACGCGCATCTCCATCTGGGCCACATTTAACGGACCGTCGCCGACCCTTACCGGCGCCGGCCGATCAGTCGGCACAATTCCCCAACTGTTGGGAGCGAGTCCCTGGTAAAGAAGTTTCTTGCGGTCTCCCGAAAGCGAATAGGAGCGAATGCCTTCAAGAAAAGGCAGCGCGACCCGCTCTCTCAGTTGGTAACGCTGCAACCGGAATGAGGGCACGCCGGGCGCGGTGGGCTCGGCGTAATAGAAGCTCCCCGCAGCGCCGGCCGTCAGGTTGCCGTACTCACCGGCGGGAATGCTCAAGGCCAGGATGCGCTGGCCGATGTTGTCAAAGTCGATGCGCACCGTGACACTGCGCGGCGCCGCAGCCGGCGGCTGGGCCGGCGCACCCTCGGGCGGCTTCGGTGGCTCATCGCCCGTTTCCGGCAAGAGCGGTGACGGGTCGGTGGCGCTGAGCACGGCCAGATACATCGCACGACGCACCGGACGATCGATTGAACTCATCTCGAGCCACCCGCTGCTGGGCCCATAGTTCGTGCTGGCCATGAAGTAAAGGTATTTACCTCCGGCATCGAAAGCGGGCGAGATTGAATCTGCCAGCCCGTCAGTGATCTGATGAGACTTCTTGTCGGCCAGTGAATAGACAAAGATGGCCCGCAGATGGCTCGGCAGATTCTTTGAGTAAGTGATCCACTTCGAATCCGGCGACCAGCCGGCATCAAACGATCTGGCGGGATCGGGATAGTCGTCGGTGTCAATCTTTGTGGCGTTGCCGCCGGCCACTTCAATGGTCCAGAGATCCCGGTGATTGTCCTGGAGCAGAATTTGAGTTCCATCAGGCGACCATACCGGCGCCGAGAAAAACGCGGTGGACGGAAGGGCAATGCTCTTCGGCGTGGTCAGACCCAGGGGATCGCCCAGCATGAGTTGATATTCGCCGCTGGCATCTGACAGCCAGGCGAGACGAGCGCCGTCCGGCGACCAGGCCGGGCTGCGATCGTGCGCGCCGGAGCTTTGCGTGAGGTCTCGATAGTCGCCCTTTTCGGCAGGCACGGTGAAAATATCGCCGCGCGCTTCGAACGCGGCGCGAACGCCGGTCGGCGACAACGAAGCGTTGCGAATCATCGGGGCGACTTTTTTAAACTGCGGCCGGGCCCACGGCAGATCTCCGGTTACTTCGATGTTGAGTCTTTGCGCTTTGCCGGAACCGGCGTCAACCAGATAAATATAGCCGGCCTGTTCGTAAACGATCGCGTCAGCGCCAGCCGAGGCAGTCATGATGTCAAAGTCGTCATGATGGGTAAGCTGTTTGACCTGCTTCGAGGCGGTATTGTACGAGAACAGATTGTTGGTGAAATTACGATCCGACAAAAAATAGATGGTATTGCCGATCCACATCGGCGTCGTGTCGTTGCTGTTTTCCCAGGGAAGTTTCTCGACTGAGTAATCAGCCAGATTCATCAACAGGATTGGATGGGTGCGGCCGCCGCGATAATGCCGCCAGAAGCTGGTCTCGTACCAATCAGGAAAAAATACCGTGGCGAATTCTTCATAGGCGATCCGGCGGCTGTCGGCCGAATAGGCCGCACTGAAAGCACGCGGCATCGGCAGCGGCTCCGGAAATCCGCCATCGGCATTAACCGTCCACAACCGGACGTACGATTGCTGCGGCGCGGTGTCGCGGCCCGAAGCAAAGATCACGCGCCGGCCGTCGGGTGTCCATCCGCGCACCCGATCGGCGGCAGGATGAAAGGTCAAACGCTTCGGATCGCCGCCGGCGGTGGGCACCACATAGACGTCGGTGTTGCCGGCCACAGTAGCGGTGAAAGCGATCTGCGAACCGTCGGGCGAAAAATAGGGCTCGGTTTCGGCGCTCGGGGTGGCAGTCAGACGTCGCGCCTGGCCACCGCTGCGCGGGACCACCCAAAGATCACCAGCGTATTCAAAGGCCACCGAATCGCGGCTCACGGTCGGATGCCGCAGCAGCCGCGTACCCTGAGCGGCAGCGATGGAAGTGATCGAGAGACACAAAAGCAGTATGGTAATGACTCTTTGCATTTTATTCATAAGGTCCAGGGATAATAGTTTGTAAGGCTCGCTTTTTTGGAGTGCGGCGGCTCGACGCCGCTTTGATTTTGAATTCGCGGCCCGCGAACGTAAATCGGCCTCCAACCAAAGCGCCGTCAAACCGGCTCAGTCCAAAAGTTTTTCAGAAATTCAATTTCAACCCAAACTGAATGATACGCGGATTCACGGACGTCGACGTAATGGTGCCAAACGCCGTCGATGAAACGTTGGTGCTGGGATTGCTGAATTGCGTATGGTTGAAGACGTTGAAGAACTCCGTGCGAAGCTCAACGTTGCCGCTTTCACCCAGCACGTGTAGCGGCGTCCGCTTAACAATCGCCACGTCTGAGTTGTTCTGGCCCGGTCCGACGACAATGCCCACGCCACTGTTGCCGAAACCTGTCGCTTTACCGTCGTCCCCGACTATGGTCCAGATGGCGGTCCCGGCGGCATTGCGCAGGATGCAAGCCTTGTTGAAGTAATTAGTCAACCGGCTTTCTATCGATCCCGCAGTCAACAAAGTGTTGTTGGTGCACCCGGAAGCAAGCTGTGCGCGGTCGCCCGTGATCCCGTAAACGTTATTCGAGTTGGTGCCCGTTAACGTCAGCGGCGCGCCCGACTGAAGGGTGGTAACTCCAGCCAGTGACCAGCCATG
>Ga0126383_10000194_pt1 | contig 30849 bp, 32 predicted proteins | sample PanSoiMetPlot_35_FD_96882 | JGI IMG/M metagenome (GOLD analysis project Ga0126383, IMG submission 96882) | Tropical forest soil microbial communities from Panama - MetaG Plot_35 | ecosystem: Environmental > Terrestrial > Soil > Tropical forest > Bulk soil | place: Panama | collected 2016-02-17 | reverse complement strand
GTGTTCGTCAGTTCTGCTCTTTCGCGGACGCCGTGCTTCGTTCCAACGGTTCGAACGCGATCGGTACCTGCGACAACACCGTCGCCCCGTTGCAATAAGTTTAAGTTGGCAAAGTACCTGGGGAGGGTACAAGCCGGAAAAGCAGAGGAGAAATCCTCTGCTTTTTCTTTTTGGTGCGCTAACTCTCTGACAAAATTTGTCAGATTGACTGCTATCCGGTGCTGGAACTGTCGTAATAAGGCGCTGCTTGTTTTGCTTGCACCGGAAAATCAATGACTTACGCTATCTAAGTCGGGCCGCGTACGGCATGCCAAATGCAATATCGATGGTGTTCGAAAGCATCTGTACGCGATGCAGCTTGGGGGAGTTGCGATGCGACGGCAAAAAGGCTTTTCACTGATTGAACTTCTGATTGTGGTGGCGATCATCTTGATCATCGCCGCCATTGCGGTACCTAGCTACTTAAGGTCGCGCATAGCGGCCAACGAAGCCGCCGCGGTGGCGTCGGTTCGTACGCTCAACACTGCACAGGTTTCCTATAACTCGGCCTATCCAACAACCGGCTTCGCCGCCTCGATGACGGCCCTGGGTGGAACCAATTGCTCGCCGCCCGATTCCACCAGCGCCTGTCTCATTGACACGCAGCTCGCTGGCGGCCTGAAGAACGGCTACATTTTCGCCTTAAGCAACGTCACCGGTACGCCGAACTCTACTTATACCTTCATCGGAACACCGGTGTTGCCCAACGGATCGGGTATCCGCTACTTCTGCTCATTTCAGGATGCAGTCGTTCGGTTCAGTATGACAAACATTGCAAGCTGCGACGGAACCATTACTCCGCTGCAGTAAACCAGATTGGTGGCCGCAGACTTCGGAATCTCGCAACAATTCCGGCCTCTGCGGCCTCGTATTCTTGGCATTTACTTTGGTAATCTGTGACCTCCGCCATCCTCTCGGAGAAGTCCCTTTTCGTTGCCTATAATCCAGTCAGGCCAAAGTTTTTCGTGAACAAAATATGGCAGCCATCGAAATTGTGGGGCTCGAAAAGCGCTACCTCGTCGGATTCTGGCGCAAGCGGGAAAAGTTGGCGGTTCGAGCACTCACCCTCAATGTGGAAGAGGGCGAAGTTTTCGGCTTCCTCGGACCAAACGGCGCCGGCAAAACCACTACCTTGAAACTCCTCATGGGGCTGGTCTTCCCCACCGCTGGAACGGCTCGCATCCTGGGCATGGAACTCGACGACCCCCGGATGAAAGCACAGATCGGTTTTCTCCCCGAGCAGCCCTATTTCTACGACTACCTGACAGTGTCTGAGGTGCTCGAGTACTACGCGCAACTCTCTGGCGTGCCGGTCAAAGAACGTTCGCTGCGAGTCCAACGAACGCTCGAGCGTGTTCGAATGTCCGATGCCGGGGGCATGCAGCTCCGGAAACTCTCAAAAGGCATGATGCAGAGAATTGGGTTGGCCCAGGCCATCCTGCACGATCCCAAAGTCGTGTTCCTGGATGAGCCGATGTCCGGCCTCGATCCAATGGGCCGCCGCGAAGTCCGTGATCTGATTCAGGAATTGCATAGCGAGGGCAAAACCGTATTCTTCTCCACTCACATCCTCTCCGACGCCGAAGCTCTTTGTGATCGCGTTGCTGTCTTGCACCAGGGAGAGCTGCGGGGAGTCGGCGCAGTAGCTGATCTCACCTCGAAAGTTCACGGAAAAATCGAGATCATCTTCCATGCTTCGCACGTGCCACCGGCCCTGGCGAATCTCGGTGCCGACCTACACGTTGGCGGAGATGTTGTTCGCGCCGTTCTGCCTGAAAAGAACCAGGATGCTGCACTCGATCTGATGCGCCGCGAAAATGTTCGGCTCGTTTCGCTCAACCCGCTGCGCAGTTCGCTCGAAGAGTATTACGTTCAGAAACTACAACCTGCAGTCGAGAAGATGGGGGCGGGTGCATGAACACCCGTGTCGCTCATGTTGCCTTCAACACCTTCCGCGAAGCGGTACGCGACCGTGTCCTCTACAACCTGATTGCGTTTGCCGTGCTGCTGTCTGGCGCCGCGATCCTGGTAGGCCAGATTTCCATCGACATCGAACGGCTAGTGGTAATCAATCTCAGCCTCACGGTCGTCTCTCTTTTCGGTGTCGTGATTGCGATCTTCATCGGCATCGGACTGGTTTCCAAGGAAATCGAGAAGCGCACGCTGTATACCGTGCTCTCGCGCCCGGTACAGCGATGGGAATTCGTGGTCGGCAAGTTTTTCGGGCTTACCGGCACGCTAATAGTGAACACCTTCTTCATGGCGATTGGAGTGTTCCTGGCGCTCCTCTACGTGGCCCACAAACTCCAGGCGTCCGATATCTGGGTGCTGGTGGCGATCTACTTCATCATTCTGCAGTTCCTGATTGTTTGTGCGCTGGCGCTTCTGTTCTCATCCTTCTCCTCGCCCCTGCTCTCGGCCGTCTTTGCATTTGCCCTGTTCGTAATCGGCAGCCTGTCGGACGACTTACGCGGTTTCGCGGCCATCACTCACGGATTTACCGGCATCATCGCGACCGCAATCGCGTATCTCGTTCCAAATTTCTCAACGCTCAATGTCATCAGCCAGGTCGCGCACGGCGATGCCATTGCGGGACGCCTCATCTTCCACAACACTATGTATGCGTTCCTCTATTCGGCAGTGGCGATTTCGGCTGCGGTGTTGATCTTTCAGCGGCGCAACCTGAAATGAATACCACGCGCAAAACCACGGCTGCAGCCTTCGCGTTGCTGTGTGTTAGTTTTGTCGGCGCAATCGCGACCTTGCGCGCGATCGATCATCTCTCCAAGAAAACCGAGTCCCAGCAGACTCTCTATATCCGCTCTCCAAAGCTGCTGAAACGACTCTCACTCGGCTACACCGGACTGCTGGCCGATATTTATTGGACGCGTGCCGTCCAATATTTTGGTTACCAGCACTATCAGCAATCGAATGATTTCCATCTGCTGGCTCCCTTGCTGCAAATCGCAACTCAGCTGGATCCAAACCTGACCCCGGCCTATCAATTTGGCAGCAATTTCTTGGCGCAGAAACCACCTAACGGCGCAGGCGAGCCAGACGCCGCTCTTGAACTCGCCAGGTATGGCATTGAGAAAAATCCTGATCAGTGGCGGCTCTACTACAATCTCGGCTTTCTTTACTACACCGAGTTTAAAGACTATGCGAATGCTGCCGATGCATTCGCTCGCGGATCACAACTCCCCATCCACAATGAGTTCATGCCGATCCTGGCCGCGCGTATGGCCCAGCATGCCGGGGAGTTCGAAACCGCCCGCATGCTGTGGATCACGACCTTCCAGTCTACGAAAGATGAACAAATTCACCGTAATGCTCTCGATCACCTGACTGCGCTACGCGTGGACGAAGACGTCACCATGATCGAAGATGCGGTGATGAAATATCGCGCTGCCAAGGGGCATCTGCCGTCTTCGCTCGCAGAACTCGAGATCTCGGGCGTGATCCGCAGCCTGCCCGCGGATCCGGCCGGACTTCCATATGAACTTCATCCTGGCGGACGCGTGGAAGTACATGATCCCGACAACATTCCCTATATCACCAAGGGATTCCCGCCCGGATACCAGCCACCCAAACCCGGATCGAAGAAATAGGTCATCCCGCTTTTGCTCGGCCGCCGGCCCTTGTTGCCTCGGGCTACGCTAACCATGTTTGTTAGCATTCGTTCGTGTCTGCTGGATTTCCTGAACAGCTCTGGCGCGCCTTTCCGCGATGGTGGCGCGAACAGGTAGTGCAAAAAGGCATAGTCGGAGCCAGCATTACGCTTGCAGGTGAACTGGCCCACTTTCTACGCGACTCGGCTCCCGATCGCCGCCGCCAGCGCTATGGCGACATGGAGTACGACTGGGAACATCGCGTCAATACAACCGGTGGCACGGTCGCTTGGCGCGAGCGCTTCCTCGGATTTTTTCACTCTGCCTATCAGCCCACCGACCCATCTGCGTTCAGAGAAATGATGGCTTCCGTCCCAGTTGATTTCAGCTCATTCACATTCATCGATCTCGGTTCAGGCAAGGGGAGGACGCTGCTGATGGCATCGGATTATCCGTTTCACCGGATCATTGGCGTCGAGATCATGCCCGAGTTGAACCGCACGTCACAGGAAAATATCCGCGCCTATAACAGTCCGACCCAGCAATGCACAGCCATCGATTCCGTTTGTGACGACGCTACGGAACACGCTTTCCCCGACGAACCGCTTGTCATTTACCTTTTCAATCCCTTGCCCGAAGAGGGGCTTCGTCGAGTACTCAAGAACCTGGAATCCTCTTTGCAGCAATCTCCGCGGATGATTTTTCTGCTCTACCACAATGCTCTCCTGGACTCGATTCTCGACTCCAGCACTGCCTTGGAAAAAATTGCCCGGACGGATCAATACTCGCTCTACCGCGCTCGGCTCTGAGATTGACGTCAGTATCGGCACTGCCGACCGGGGGATTGCATCATACAGATGAGGGCCGCAAGTCTTCCAGGCACGCCCGGGAGAACTTGGCTACACAAAAATCGGCGATGCGACTTTCACCTGTTCTTAATTCCAACGTGCCCCGATGCAGGTAAAATTCATTGGGAACTCCATTGAACTATCGATTCCTAGCAGCGCTAACCTTGGCACTCGTCGTCAGCCTCGCGCCTGTCGGCGTCCGCGCCCAGGACGTTCACCAGGTCGCCCGTGCCGTCGATGACCATTACAACCATCTCCGTAGCTTGCAAGCCGATTTCACGGAGATTTACAGCGGCGCCGGGATGGATCGCAGCGAGTCGGGAACCCTCTGGCTGAAAAAGCCCCGCAAGATGCGTTGGGAATACCGTTCTCCCAAAGAGAAGCTGTTCGTCAGCGACGGCACGGCTGCGTGGTTTTACTTGCCTGCCGAGCGGCAACTCCGCAAAACGGAACTTAAGAAACTGGAAGACTTGCGATCTCCCATCGCCTTCTTGCTTGGCAAGACCAAGCTGGAGAGTGAGTTGCAGGGACTTTCAAAAATTACGGATCAGCCGCCGATGTACGCCGGGGATATCGTTTTGCGAGGCATCCCCAAGGCAATGGCAGATCGGGTTAGCGACGTCGTGCTGGAGGTCACGCCCGCCAACCAGATTGTACGGATCATGCTGACCGAGGTGGATGGAGCTACCACGGAATTTCGGTTTGCAAACTTGAAGGAAAATCAGGCTCTCGCCGATGACCGGTTTCGCTTCTCGCCTCCCCCGGGCGTTGAAACAGCCGAAGGCGAACTCGGCCCCTAGGCTGTATTACCTGAGTTTCAGGAGTGGATACTCCTTCGGTAACTGCTTGGGAAAGAAAGTGTTACACTTGCGTTAAGCTCGGCTGGCCGGACTTCCCTCATGGCAGAATTTCTGATCAAAGTCGCGAACGAGCAGGGCCATCTCCAGCAGCATGTGGAGCATGGTTACTCCGAAGCCGAGGTACGCGACCGCTACAGCCAGCAAGGCTATCTTGTCTATTGGGTCAAACCGCGCACAATTTTGACCTCGGGCGGGGTCCCGCTAGGCCGCCGCACGAAGCTTAAGCAGAGTACGTTCCTGATCTTCAACCAGCAGTTTCTTACTCTGATCAAAGCTGGATTGCCGATCCTCACCGCCCTCGACCTGCTCATCAAGCGACAGCGGGACAAGTTCCTCCTGCAGCTCCTTGAGAATGTGCGGGAACGGGTCAAAGGAGGAGAGCTTCTTTCAGACGCCTTCGCCGCTCAGCATGTCTTCCCCAAAATGTATACGACTACGCTGATGGCGGGCGAGAAAAGCGGCAACATGGAAGAGGTCTTGAGCCGCTATATCTCCTATCAGAAGCTGGTGCAGACTTTCCGAAAGAAATTGGCGGTTTCTCTGGTATACCCCGCGCTGCTGGTGTCGGTAGTTACGGTCATGCTGATCTTCCTGATCACCTATGTCGTGCCCAAGTTCGCCGATCTCTTCAACAACCTGGGCGCGCAGCTGCCGGCAATCACCGTTTTCATGCTGGCAGTCGGCTTGAACGCGCAGAAGTATGCGTGGATCGTAATCCTTGTCCTGCTGACCGCGATCGTGCTCCTCTGGCGATGGAAGCAGAGCGATAAAGGTGCCGAAGCAATCGACCGATTTTTGCTTTCGCTCCCTCTCATCGGAGAGATCCGCCAAAAGTATCAAGTCGCAAATTTTTCGCGAATATTAGCCACCCTGCTGCAAGGCGGATTGCCTCTCGTCCCCGCCATGGAGACCGCCGGTGCCTCCATGAGTTCACGTCAGATCCTGAATGGCATCCTGGCTGCGTCGGAGCGTGTGCGCGAAGGCCAGGGTCTGGCCAAGAGCCTCGAGACCCAGAAGATTTTTCCCGATCTCGCTGTCGAAATGCTGGAAGTTGGCGAGTCTACCGGCGCTTTGCCTGCAATGCTCGGCTCGGTCGCTGAGTTTTACGAAGAAGATGTGCAAACGGCGTTGGGTGCTGCCATGGCGCTCATCGAACCGGTCATCCTGATTGTCATGGCGGTTTTCGTCGGTGGGATCTTGATCTCGCTTTACCTGCCGATCTTTACCCTCGGGTCTGGAATCCACTGACACGGGGCTCACAACAAGGCTGTAAACTGGAATGGGAATGGCGGATAAGAAGACAGTAGTGGTGAACGGCGGGAATGGCGGCAAGTTGGTTCCCGAGACCGTCGGCGACGATATCGAACGCGCACGCGACATTGCGCGCCGGTATCGCTGTGAATTTGTCGACCTCAAAGACTTCACGCTGCACCACGACCTGTTCGAAAAAATCCCGGTTCACCTGATGTTCCGGTACAAGTTCGTCCCACTGGACGAGACCGCCGACGGGCGCCTGGTCGTCGCCATCGCCAACCCAAGCCAGCTCATGATGATCGACGAGATCAGCCTGCTGCTCGGGAAGCGCATTGTCACCAAGGTTTCCACCGAGAAGCAGATCTCCGACATTCTGCAAAAGACCGAGCAGTCCAAGCGCGTGCTGGAAGACGCCAGCGAGGGATTCACGCTCGATGTCATCCGCGAGGATGAAGCCGGCAACGACGAGACCATCTCGATCGACAAGCTGACAGCGGCCGCGGGCGACATGAGCCCGATCATCCGCCTCGTCGATACCACGATTTTCACCGCGCTCCAGCGGCGTGCCAGCGATATTCACATTGAGACCGGAGACACTTCGGTCGGCATTAAATTCCGCATCGACGGCGTCCTTACCCACGCCATGCCGCCCATCGGAAAAGAACATCACTCAACCATCATTTCCCGTATTAAGGTCATGAGCGAGCTCGACATCTCCGAGCGTCGCGTCCCGCAGGATGGGCGCTTCCGAGTGAAATACAACGGGCGCGCGATCGATTTCCGCGTCTCGATCATGCCCTCGATTCATGGCGAAGACGCTGTTCTCCGCGTGCTCGACAAAGAATCGATGAGCGAGAAGTTCAAGAAGCTCACGCTCGATGTCGTGGGATTCGACGAGATCGACCTGCGCCGCTTCCGCCGCTACATCAAGGAACCCTATGGGATGGTGCTGGTCACCGGCCCAACGGGCAGCGGCAAGACGACCACCCTCTATGCGGCGGTCAACGAAATCAAGACCGACGAAGACAAGATCATCACCATCGAGGACCCAGTTGAGTACCAACTGCGCGGCATCACCCAGATCCCCGTCAACGAGAAAAAGGGACTGACCTTTGCACGTGGCTTGCGGTCGATCTTGCGTCACGATCCGGACAAAATCATGGTGGGCGAAATCCGCGACACTGAAACCGCACAAATCGCCATCCAGTCCGCCCTCACCGGACACCTGGTCTTCACCACGGTCCACGCCAATAACGTGGTCGACGTGCTCGGACGCTTTCTAAACATGGGCGTCGAGCCTTACAACTTCGTTTCGGCATTGAACTGCATACTGGCGCAGCGGCTGGTGCGCGTGATCTGCGATTCGTGCCGAACCGCCGTTCACTATCCCCCCGAAGTACTCGAAGCAAGCGGACTTGACCCGCAGCAGTGGTCGCAGGTTCCACTCTACGAAGGGCAAGGCTGCATTGAATGCGCTGGGACCGGCTTTAAGGGACGGACGGCAATTCACGAATTGCTCGATTTGACTGACCGGATCCGCGAAATGATTCTGGCGAAGAAGCCGACCTCCGAAATCCGCCGTGCTGCCCGCGAAGAAGGAATGCGGTTCCTGCGCGAATCGGCGCTCGATAAGGTACGGTCCGGCGTGACCACGCTTAAGGAGATCAACAAGGTTACGTTCATTGAAACGTTCCGCTGAGGCGGATTGGCCGGAAGTTCAAGCCGCGGCACCCTCTGAGGTAACTGTTCTCCCCCTTTTGGGTCGGCGATACTATCCTTGCTTTGGTGAACTGGTCGTAAACTTACGCAAGCTGGGCGGTCTGCCACGTTCCTGATTAGCAGGCAGATCTGGCTCTCACAATCGTTTGATTTGAATGAAGAAACAAAGCAAACACGCTACTCGACCCTCGCTGGCTTGCGAGATCGCGGCTGACCGAGTCCTTGCCGGACGCGGCTCCGATGCCGGCCGCATGGTCGAAGTCTGCGCCGCCCGCGAACTGGCACCAGGAACCCTGGTCCCCGACCTGACCGAGAGCAACTTCCGCGACGGGGCCGCGGTTCGCCAGGCAATTGAAAACGCTTTGGGTGGGATCGCCGGACGCGGCCGTGACGTTGTCGCCGTTCTGCCGGATACCGCCGTACGCGTCGTTCTGGTCGATTTTGAAACGCTTCCCGCCAAGGCCGAAGAAGCTGAAGCCGTCGTTCGTTTTCGCCTGAAAAAGTCGTTGCCGTTCAATGTCGAGGAGGCCCGTATCTCTTACCACGCCCAAACCACTGCCAATGGGGTACGCGTTGTCGCCGCCGTGGTCTTGAACAGCGTTCTTCAGGAGTACGAATCGGCTTTCCGCGATGTCGGCTACAGCCCCGGCGTCGTGATGCCCTCGATGTTGGCGGCGCTCGGCGCAGCCGATGCCGAACGACCCACACTCGTCATCAAAGTGGACGCACGCACTACCAGCGTCGCGATTCTCGATCAGGAACAGATGCTGCTGTTCCGCACCCTCGAGAACCTCCGTGGAGTCACCATTAGCGGCGAGCAACTGGCTGAGGAAGTCTATCCATCGGTGGTCTTTTTTCAGGACACATACAACTTGAATATTGAGCGCATCTATGTAGCGGGCTTGCCCGATTTCGCATCAGCCGCTGCTGCGCTCAAAGCGCAAACAGGAGCTCAAGTCGAAGAGTTAGTCGCAGCATCCCAGATCGGCTCGACCAGCGGATCGGTTCCTCGCTGGCGGATGGCAGGCGTAGTGGGGGCGCTGATCGCATAGCTATGCGTCTCGATATCAATCTCGCGACTCGGCCCTACGAAGACGCGCGTGAATTCTGGTCGCGTTGGGGCGTTGGTGTTGGCGCGCTTGCTCTCGTAACGCTCGTGTTGTTCGGTTTTGCCCTGCGCGGCTGGATCAATGCCGGACGCGATCGCCACACCATCCAGCATCTTCAGGCGCAGATCGCCGAGCGTGACAACGAGCGGGCATCGGCACAGTCCTATCTGAATCTGCCTGCGAACCGCAGCACTCGCGACCAATCGCAATTCCTGAATGCGCTCATTCAGCGCAAATCGTTTTCCTGGACGCACGTGTTCGAAGATCTGGAGCGTGTCATGCCTCCTAACACCCACGTCGTCTCGCTCAAGCCGGAATTGAACGATCAGGGCCAGCTCTTGCTCGAAATGAAAGTCGTCGGCGATTCCCGGACGGCGAATATTGATCTCATCCATCGCATGGAAAGCTCTCCGCATTTCCAGGGCACACAACTGACCGCGGAAGTCCAGGCCGAGCAGAGCTCAGGCGTCGGCGCCGAAATTCTTGCCATCTACATTCCGGAACCGAATAAGAGTGTTGATGCGGCAGGCCGAGGTGGAAACTAATGCCCGAACTCCAGGGATCCCGGCGCAAGCTCAAGGTGGTCATCGGCGCACTTGTAGCCGTCGACGTCATTGCCATTGCGGTTCTCATCTCGCCGCTCGTCGGATCGGCTGAGTCGCGCCGGGAGCAGATCCAGCAGCTCTCGGCCGAACTGAAAGTCAAGACACACGCCGTCGAACCCTTGCGCGGCATGGATAAGAAGGTCGTGGTGGCCAAAGACCAGATCGCTGACTTCTACCGCGACCGGTTTGGTGGCCATGATTCCGACATCACCAGTGAACTCGGCAAGCTCGCCTCCGAAAGCGGTGTTCACATTCTGCAGGCAAAATACAAGCAGGAAGATCCCGAGGCTTCCGGAATCGTTCCAGTCGAGGTCGAGGGCAATTTCTCTGGCGACTACCTGCAGCTGGTGCGCTTTATCAATGCACTCGAACGTTCGAAATTATTTTTTACCGTTGACAGCATCAGCCTGGCCAGTGAGGGCACCGGCCCAATCCGGCTGGAAGTGAAGCTGCATAGTTATTTGAGGAACACTTAGTTGAAGTTGGGATCAGAAAATCGGAAGCAGGTCATTGTGCTGGCGGTGCTGGGCATCGTGGCGCTCGGACTGGTGCTGCGCGCCGTCTGGCCGTCGGGTCCCGCTCCTGCCGCTGCTCCTGCCCCCACGACGAGTGCAACCAACCGCCCGAGCTTCCGCCGGACCAGCTCTGGAAAGCTCGTCAAGGCCACCGAGCCCCGGCTCGATCCCACGCTTGCGCTCGATCTCCTGAAGCAAAGCGAACAAAGCAAGTACGCTGGCAAGGGCAGAAACATTTTTGCCAACGGTCAGATTGAGATTCCAGAAGTCAAGCGGCCGAAAGAAGTTGCGGACACTACGCCTCCTCCGCCTCCGCCGCCACCACCGATCAATCTGAAATTTTTCGGTTTCGCCAGCAAACCCGGAGAGCCAAAGCGCGTTTTCTTATCTCAGGGTGAAGACGTCTTCATTGCGGGAGAGGGCGATATCGTCGACCGTCGCTACCGGGTTCTGCACATTTCTCCTGGCGCGGTCGACATCGAAGATGTCATGAACAACAACCGTCAGAGCATTCCGCTGACGCAGGGATGAAGCCTGGGAACTCGTAATTCGTATTTGAAGATCCAAAGAGTTCGCGATGCGGCGCCGCCTCAAACCCGATTGCAAAATTACGAAGTCACGAAATGCACGTCAGGGCGGCTACATTCTCATCACCCTGATGCTCTTCATCACGCTGCTGACCATCGCTCTTACGGCGATGCTACCCAATGCCATTCAGCAAATTCAACGCGACCGCGAAGAAGAGATGATTCATCGCGCGCTCGGATACTCACGAGCCATCCAGCGCTACTATAAAAAATTCGGTCGATACCCGACTCGTCTCGAAGAACTTGAAAATACCAACAACTTGCGCTTCATCCGCAAGCGCTACAAAGATCCGATAACCGGAAAAGATTTCAAGCTGCTTCATATGCAGGACGTGACCTTGAACAACGGGCCCGTTCTTCCGGGAGCTAGCGGTTTTGTCGGAGCCCAGGGCGGTGGAATTCGTCAGGCCGGCCCCGGCGACCTGAACACACCGCAGGTCACCGGGCTTCCGTCCCAAAATGCTCAGCCGCCTAAGGCCGACAGCAGCGATGACTCCGCCGGCGGATCGGCCACCGATGCGTCCAAGGATTCCGACAAGCCCAGCTCAAGTGCCGGTCCGCTGGCGGCAGGAGGTCCAGGAGGCCTCTCTGGCACGGTCTTCGGCGGCGGCCCAATTCTTGGCGTGGCGAGCACCAGCAAGGACACGACGATCCGCGAATTCGCCAACAAGAACCACTACAACGATTGGCTCTTCATCTACGACCCAACCAGCGATCGCGGCGGTCTGCTCAATTCACCGTGGCAGCCAAACCCCATGGGCGCTATGCAGGGCATGCAACCCGGCATGCCGCTAAACAACTTGCCAAATCGCGGACCGGGAACGACCCCGCAGCCACAGCCCGGCGGCTCCAATCCGAACCCTAATCCAATGCCGCCCGATCAATAATCGGACAAGAGAAAAGCCCCGCCATGCCGGCGGGGCCTTTCACCACAAAATCTCAATTAGACGTTGAACGAGGATCCGCAACCGCAGGTACTTTTCACGTTGGGATTCTCGAACTTGAAGCCGGCGCCTTCCAGCGTCTCCACGTAGTCTACGTGCGCGCCGTTCAGGTACATCAATGAGGTCGCATCCACGTATACCTTCAGGCCATCCATGTCGAACACCTTGTCCATCATCCCCGCGCCGTTCTCGAAGGCCATAGAATACTGGAATCCGGAGCAGCCGCCACCGACCACCGACAGGCGCAATCCCGCAGGAACGGGGTTCTGCGAAGCCATAATTTCTTTGACCTTTGCGATCGCGTTCGCGGTCAAAACGACCGGCGCGGCCTTGGGTGTGACTTCCGGGGTGGTTGTGGTTGCCATCTCATATCTCCTTTAGAAACCGATTATAGCAAACTGTTCTGTCCAGCCATCGGCACTTCGGGTACTGGTAACCGAAACATTACCCTTACATTGGATGCCACGTCTCTCCCCCCGGACGCATGCCGGACTTGCCTTTTGGAGCTATAATGCCCGCATCAAGGGCCCGTACCCGAAACCTGGGAATTGGCTCGATCTCAGCTCCGAGGTGGCACATGTCTCCTTTGGTCGGGCTGCTGGTCGCGTGGGGTGTTCTAACCGCGATCCTCATTGTCCTCCTGATTTACCGCAGCACTCTCACCATGCACGAGGATGATTCCATCTTCCTCAATGAATCCGAATCCCACATGGAGAGAGAACAGGTTGACATTCTCAAGAAAGTGAACAAGATCACTCCCGTCGTCAAGGTACTCGGCGCCTTGTCAGGAGCAATGATCCTGGTCATTGCCGGGTTGTTCATCTATAACGGGCTGATGGCGTCGAACACGCTGCAATAAGCGGCGGTTTGTGGCCGGTTCTGCGCCACGACGTTTCCCCGGAAAAGAATCGATGTGGCGGCTCTCCGCTCTACAGGAGAAGTGTTGCCATCCGGAGTTTTCGCATCGTGACGCGCAGTTCCCAAGATTCAATTGCAATTGTCGGGGGCGGCCCAGCAGGCGCTTTAGCAGCAGACATTCTTGCATGCGCCGGAAAATCCGTTGTTCTCTTCGATGAAAAGCTGGCTTGGGAAAAACCTTGCGGCGGCGGAGTTACCCATAAAGCGCTCGAGCAATACCCGTTCTTGCGCGAGGCGCAATCGGAATACCGCGCTGTTTTCGACAGCGAGTTAATCAGCCCGTCCGGGCGACGCGCGCGATTTCATCTGCGCTTTCCCGTCGCCATCTTTTCACGATTCGTCCTGAATGAATTCCTGCTGGAGCGGGCTCGTCGGTCAGGAGCTGCAGTCCGCAAAGAACGAGTCATTCGGATCGCCGGAAAGGCAGGAGACTGGCGCCTCACCACCGCGGCTGGCGAATTCCCCACCCCTCAGATCGTGATGGCCGCTGGAGCGCGCAACCCTTTTCGCAAGCAGTTCACCGACCCGTTTACGCCCGACGATTTGCTGGTCACAGCCGGATACTTGATTCCCGCGCGCACCAGTCTGATGCAGGTTCAATTCCTCAAGGGAATCTCCGGCTACATTTGGCTCTTCCCTCGTCTCGATCATCTCTCGGCGGGAATTGCCGGGAAGATGGGTGAGGTTTCCACAGCTGACTTGCGCCGAAGGCTGGAGCAATGGCTCGCCGACCACGGCATAAGCTTGGAGGGCGCACAGTTCTATTCCCACATCATCCCGGCGTTACGCCTGCAGACCCTCGAAACCCTTCAGGTCGCTGGGGACGGCTGGGCGCTCATCGGAGACAGCGCAGGTCTCGTAGACCCCATCACTGGCGAAGGATTGTTCTACGCGCTTCGGTCGGCTGAGCTCTGTGCCAAGGCAATCCTCGAGGGCCACCCAGCTTTGTACGCTGGTTGGCTCGAGCAGGAAATTCTGCCGGAACTCAAGCTCGCCGCCCGCGTCTCCCACCGCTTCTATTTTGGGCAGGTATTCGGCGAGAGCGTTGCCGAACGCATCGTTGCATTCACCGAACAGAGTGAAACATTCCGCGACTTGATGTCAGATTTGTTTGCTGGTATTCAGGGCTATCGCGACTTGCGCTCTCGGCTCTATCGCACACTACCGGCACTCATGGCGGAGAGCTTGGCATCGGCTCTTCACCTGCCCTGGAACGATGCCCGCTTTGCGTCAGATCCCTTCGCAGAGTAACTGTAGCGCCGGCGACTCCGGCAGTCGCGACGACTTGCCCTCGCATTGCCGCCCCACAGGACCGAAATCTATGCCGCTTTCGCCTTCATTTGCTTGATATCGTCGAGCAAGACTTTCTCATGTCCCTCTGGGTTTACCTTCTCATACACCTTCTTGAGTACGCCATCGGGACCGATCACGAAGCTCGTGCGCTCCCAGAATGTCATGCCTTTCCATTCGCCCTTGCCGATTCCGAGTTGCTTGATGAAAGTCGAATCAGGGTCAGCGAGCAGATCGATTTTGAATGCGAACTTGTGCGAAAAATTCCTGTGCGAGGTCACATCGTCGGCACTCAGTCCGACCACCTTGATTCCGGCAGCGTCGTAATCTGCTTTGCTCGCTGTGAATGCCCTGCCCTGGGTCGTGCATCCCGGAGTGTCGTCTTTCGGATACACGTACAAGACCAGCCACTGACCGGCGAAATCGCCGAGCTTCATGATCTTGCCGTCCTGGTTGGGGAGCTCGAAATTGGGAAACGGAATGCCGGCCTGTAGCATGGAAGTGAGCATCCTTTCGCGAAATGTTGGAGGGAAATTGTAGCAGGATGGGAGCGGATGGTCCTCCGCTCCCGGTTAAGAGCGCACCCTAGGCTGCCGGTGCCATCTTTTTCATTCGCTCGTTCAATTCCTCCGGTGACACGTCTTCGACGTGGGTCGCAACGCCCCAGAGATGTCCAAACGGGTCCTGCAGGAAACCGGACCGATCGCCGTAGAACTGGTCCTGGACCGGCTTGAGTACCTTGGCTCCTTCCGATACGGCGCGGTTAAACACCTTGTCGACATCGGGGAGATAGAGATATAGGCTCACCGGGCTTCCGCCCATCGTGCTGGCGCTGGTATGGCCCTGCCCCATGCTGGGATTCTCGTCGGCCAGCATGATCTTGGCGTTGCCAATTTGCAGTTCTGCGTGGCCAACTGTTCCATTGGGACCGTCCATACGCATGACCACGGTGGCGCCGAATACCTTCTTGTAATATTCGATCGCTTGCGAAGCGCCTTTGATGATCAGGTATGGCGTGACAGAGCTGTAACCTTCAGGGATATATTTCACGGGACTCATTAAGTTCCTCCGATATTTAGTTTGAGGGTTTCGGTTTGGCGCGCTGCATTTCCGAGAACAGGAGCACGGGCCTGTTGGATATAGGTATGAGAACACAAGCAGCGTGATCCCTCAAGCGGGGATTATCCACAGACTACGCCGCTCCACTGCGCCTGGATTTCACCCATAGTCGCTGTCACCTAGGCTCTAGCTATGTGGGATAGCTGCCCATCGCGCTAAACCGCCGCCATTGTGATCTTAGCGAAATAATTTGACTTCAAAGGAAACCAAGTTGTTCAGGGCGAAGATTCCCTACCCGCAATTGTCATCCTGAGCGAAACAATTTGATTCGCTTTGTGAATCAAATTGTGTAGTAGAGGGACCCCTACCCACCCAACGCGCTTCAGACCAACTGGCAATTTAATCGTTTTGGGTGCCGCAGGGCTTGAGCACCCAATCTAGTCGCTGGGCGTCTTTGGGTAGCGCAGCGCCGGGGCCCATCAGGCCTGCTTTTGGCTTGATGGTGTGGAGGGCTTCAGCGCTGCGATGTAGGTACTAGAGAAAAACGGCTTTAGCCGCTGAGGTCTCACCCTCAATGCCCAAAGGACACTATTCGATTCCTATCTCTTTCACCAACTGCTTCCACTTCCCATCCACCAGTTCCCGGGTCTTGGAATCCATCTGAATCTCATCCGGCCACGGACGCGTGAATCCTTCCGTCGACCATTTGAGCGTCGCATCAATGCCCATCTTTGATCCATAATTTGGCAGCCGTGACGAATGGTCCAGCGAGTCGATCGGACCGAGTGTGAACTGAATGTCCCGCTCCGGATCAATATTGTTGAACACTTTCAGCGTCACATCAGCCAGGTTGTGCACATCAACATCTTCATCCACCACCACGAGGCATTTCGTGAACATCGCTTGCCCCAGCGACCAGATCGCGTTCATCACTTTGCGCGCTTGCCCCGGATACGATTTGCGGATCGATACGATCATCAGGTTGTGAAATACGCCCTCGATTGGCAAATTCACATCCACCAACTCGGGTATGGTCAGCTTCATCAGCGGCAAGAAAATACGCTCTACCGCCTTTCCCATCCATGCATCTTCCTGCGGCGGCTTGCCTACTACCGTCGTCGCATAGATCGGATCTTTGCGATGCGTCACGCAAGTTACGTGAAACACCGGATACTCATCCTCCAATGAATAGAACCCAGTGTGGTCGCCGAACGGCCCCTCGGTGCGCAGCTCATCAAGGTTTACGTAGCCCTCCAACACGATTTCCGCATCCGCTGGTACTTCCAGATCGATCGTTTCGCACTTTACTAGTTCAACCGGCTTCTGCCGCAAGAATCCTGCGATGATGTACTCCTCGACATCTGGAGGAGCGGGCACAATCGCCGAAAATGTCAGCGCAGGCTCGGTGCCGATTGCCACTGCCACATCCATTCTTCCGCTTGGCCGCTCGCCGTCAGCTAGCATTGCTCCGCCCGACGATCGCGCCATTAAGTCGACTCGTAGAGAGGCGGCTTGCTGTGTCTCCCGCAAGCGGTCGCGATAATGTTCCGCCGCCACCTTCTGGCGCTGCCAGTGCATGCCGGTCGTACGCTCGTCATATACCTGCAGTCGGTACATGCCGACATTACGTTTCCCTGTTCGCGGATCGCGCGTAATCACGCATGGCAGAGTGATAAATCTTCCGGCATCTTTCGGCCAGCATTGCAGAATTGGAAAATCCAACAGCGAGAAATTGTCGCGCTTGATCACTTCCTTACACGGTCCGGTTGGCACCACCTTGGGAAAAAACTTGCCCATCTCGGCCAGCATGGGCAGCATTTTCACCTTGTCGAGGAATCCCTGCGGTGATTTCACGTCCATGAAGCCGCGAATGCGTTCGGCTACCTCGTCGAGCGAATCCACTTCCAGCGCCATCCGCATACGTCGCGCCGACCCGAACTGGTTGATGAGCAGCTTCGAGCCCGGATAGCCCTTCACGTTCTCGAACAGAAGCGCCTTGCCGCCAACGTTGCCCTGGCGGTCGCGGCTCTTTGAGACACGGTCCGCAATTTCCGTGATCTCCAGAATCGGGTCTGCTTCGGTACGGATGCGTTTCAATTCCCCAGCGCGCTCGAGCGCCTTGATCCACTCCCGCAGATCGTCGTAGGCCAAAAATTCCTCCAATACGAACTCGATCAGAACTGATGAGAACTGACGATTATATGCCGCCGCTCGACTGTGTCCGGTCCTACCGGGACGGAGACGAATTTTGATTGTTGATTCTTAATTGAGAACCCAGGGAACAGGTTCCGTGATACGCCAATCCACAGCCGAGAATCGTCATCCACAATCACAATCATCAATCAATGTTTGCCACATTTCTCTCCCTGCGACTAGGATATGGTTGCAATTTCCGTACATTCTGGAAGTACATCACTCCGGAGGGGCCGTGATCAATCTCAAGGTGAATGGAAAGGATCGTTCCTTCGACGGCGATCTTGATATGCCGTTGCTGTGGTTTCTGCGCGATGTTTTAGGCCTGACTGGAACCAAGTTCGGCTGCGGGATGGCGCTCTGCGGCTCCTGCACCGTGCACCAGAACGGAGAGGCCATCCGTTCGTGCACTACTTCAATGAAAGAAGTCGCCGGCGCCGAAATCACCACCATCGAGGGCATCACTCCGCTGCATCCTGTCCAAAAGGCCTGGATGGAAATCAAAGTCCCGCAATGTGGCTACTGTCAGACCGGCCAGATCATGCAGGCGATCGCGCTTCTCAAGGACAACAAGAACCCTAGCGACCACGACATCGATACCGTCATGTCAGGCAATCTCTGCCGCTGCGGAACCTACCAGCGGATCCGGGCTGCCATTCACCAGGCGGCCAAGGAGATCGCATGAAGCTCATCGAAAATGTTTCACGCCGCGGGTTTTTGACCGGAGCACTGGCTACCGGTGCATTCGTGCTCGGAGCCAAGGTGGTCGGCAGTCATTTCTTAGCCGAGCGGGCCCAGGCTGCAGGCGGCGTCTTTCAACCCGACCTTTTCCTGGCGATCGACCCGGATGGAACCGTAACGATAGTGGCTCATCGTTCAGAGATGGGATGTGGCAGCCGTACCGCTCTTCCGCTCGTTGTCGCTGACGAACTTGATGCCGACTGGTCCAGGGTAAAGATCGATCAGGCAATCGGTGACCCCAAGTACGGTGATCAGGACACTGACGGCTCTCATTCGGTCCGCAGTTTCTTCGATCAAATGCGCCAGGTGGGCGCGACCGGCCGCGTCATGCTGATCAGCGCAGCAGCGGCACAATGGAACGTCTCTCCTAACGAATGCAAAACCGAGCCGCACTTTGTCATTCACACCGCTAGCGGCAGGAAACTCGGCTATGGCGAGCTAGCTGCTGCGGCTGCCAAGCTGCCAGTTCCCAAAAAAGACGCTGTTCCGCTCAAACAGCGTTCTGAGTGGCGATACATCGGCAACGAGAGCAACGCACTCTTCGATCTGCCGGACATGGTCACCGGCAAAGCGACGTTCGGCATGGATGCCGCCGTCCCTGGTATGGTCTATGCCTCCGTGGAACATCCTCCGGTGCTTGGCCAGAAAATCGCTTCCTACGACGACAAGGCCGCTCTCAAAGTTCGCGGCGTTCAAAAAACGCTCACCATCGACAGCGTGACTCCGCCACATCTTTTCAAGCCGCTCGGTGGCGTGGCCGTCATCGCCGACAATACCTGGTCGGCATTCCAGGGCCGAAAGGCGCTGAAGATCGATTGGAGCGATAGCCCGAACCAGTCGTACAACTCCGCCGAGTATCGCAAAACCTTGGAAGCTACTTCGCGTCAGCCCGGGAAAGTGGTGCGCAGCATTGGCGACGTCGATGCCGAATTCGCCAAAGGCGGAAAGATTATGGAGGCCGAATACTACACACCTCACCTCGCGCACGCCTCGATGGAGCCTCCAGTTGCTGTGGTCGACTACAACGGAGGCAAGCCGATCGCCTGGGCTCCAACCCAGAACCCGCAAGCCGTGCAGGAAACGTTGTCTGGAGTGCTCGGCATCAAGAAAGAAGATGTGACCTGCCATGTCCCGCTGCTGGGTGGCGGATTCGGACGCAAGTCAAAGCCCGACCAGGTCGCCGAAGCAGCCGTGCTTTCCAAGCAACTCGGCAAGCCTGTAAAAGTGGTCTGGAATCGCGAAGACGATATTCGCTTCGATTACTTCCACTCTGTGGCTGCGATGTACATGAAAGCCGCCATCGGTGCAGATGGCAGGCCCACGGCCTGGTTGCAGCGTACCGTCTACCCGCCGATCGCTTCCACCTTCGATCCAGCTGCCAAGTACGCCGATGACGAGATGGGGCTCGGCTGGAACAATCTTCCTTTCGACATCCCGAACCAGCGCGCCGAGAACGGACCCGCCGACTACCACGTCCGCATCGGATGGCTGCGTAGTGTGGCCAATATCTATCACGCGTTTGCGATCCATTCTTTTGCTGACGAACTCGCGCACAACGCGAACCAGGACCCCGTTCAGTACCTGCTCAACCTCATCGGCCCTCCGCGCGTCATCGATCTCGGGTTGAAGGGTGACGACGCGGAGGACGCGAAGAAGTTTCCTCTCGACACGGCACGTTATCGCCGCGTGGTCGAAATGGTCGCTGAAGAGTCGGGGTGGGGCAAACGTCCGATGGGTAAGGGCCACGGCATGGGCATTGCCGCCCATCGCAGCTTCCTGACGTATGTCGCGAGCGTGGTCGAGACTGAGGTCGACAACAAGGGCGAAGTTCACATTCCTAACGTCTGGACGGCAGTGGATTGTGGAACTGTCGTGGCCCCCGATAATGTCCGCAACCAGTTTGAGGGCGCGGCTGTTTTCGGAACGAGCCTGGCGCTGTTCAGCGAAATCACCGCCACCAAGGGAGCGATCAATCAGAGCAACTTCAGCGACTATCAGATCACCCGGATGAACCGCGCTCCGCGCAAGACGGAAGTGCACATCGTCGCGAGCGAAGCTCCGCCGGCCGGGGTTGGCGAGCCTGGGACACCGCCGATTGCCCCCGCGATCTATAACGCCGTTTTCGCTGCAACCGGAAAGCGCGTACGAGAATTGCCGTTGTCCAAGACCAAGCTGGTCTAGGCGAGTACGGTGCGGCGGCCGGACCGCCGCGGTCGTTCTGGCGAAGCCGCGGGCCTGTTTCCCTCGGCCTCGCATCTACCTTCCTAAGGATGAACTTGAGACTGTTTACGTTCGTCTTCCTTCTCCTACTCTCTGTCACCGCTGCGGCGCAGGAAATTACCGTTGCAGCCGCCGCTGATCTGAGCGCGGTTCTTCCCGAAATCGCTGCCCAATACAAAAAACAAACCGGGCAGGACGTGAAACTGTCTTTTGGCGCATCCGGTAATCTGACGACGCAAATCAAGAACGGTGCCCCGTTCGACGTCTTCTTCTCAGCCGACGAGGAATATCCGAAGCAACTGATCACCGACGGATTCGCTGACAAAGACACGCTCTACCGTTATGCCGTCGGACGCCTCGTTCTGTGGATGCCGAACGACTCTCCCCTCGACGTCGAAAAGCTTGGCATCCATGCGCTGCTTGATCCTTCGATCAAGAAGGTCGCCATTGCCAATCCGCAGCACGCTCCTTACGGCCGAGCCGCTGAGGCAGCGCTCAAAAAGCTGGGCGTGTACGACCAGATTTCTTCGAAGTTGGTGATTGGTGAGAATATCTCGCAGACGGCGCAGTTCGTGGAGTCTGGTAATGCGCAAGCCGGCCTCGTTGCGCTTTCGCACGCTCTTTCTCCTGCGATGAAAGGGAAAGGAAAGTACTGGGCGGTGCCGCTCGACGCGTACCCGACGCTGAACCAGGCGGCGGTGGTAATTTCGAAATCGAAGCAGCCTGCAGCAGCGAGAAAATTCCTCGACTACATTCGCGGTCCCGAGGCCACTTCCCTGCTCAAGAACTATGGCTTCAGCTTCTCAACGGAGCCTCACTAGATGAACTGGCCGGCCTTCTGGTTGACCGTACGGCTGGCAGTGATCGTCTCGTCCCTCCTGGTGGTCATCGGAATTCCGGTCGCACACTGGTTGACCTACTCGCGCTGGCGCTGGAAATTTCTGGTCGACGCCGTTGTCGCGCTACCGATCGTGCTGCCGCCGACCGTACTTGGCTTCTATGTTCTAATGGCGCTCGGATCGCGCAGCCCGATCGGGCGTTGGTGGGAATCTCTCACCGGCCACACTCTGGCATTCACCTTCGAGGGCCTTGTCATCGGATCTCTCATCTATAGCCTGCCATTTGCGGTTCAGCCGTTCGCGGCTGGATTTTCGGCGGTCGATCCGAGACTTCTTCGTGCCTCCGCATCACTCGGGCAATCGCCAATTCGAACATTTGTTCGCGTCGTTCTGCCTCTCTCCAAGTCGGGACTGATTACGGGATTCGCGCTCAGCTTCGCACACACCCTCGGTGAATTTGGCGTAGTACTCATGGTCGGCGGCAACATTCCTGGCGTCACGCGCACAATCTCGATCGACATCTATGACCGCGTTCAGGCGGCCGAGTATGCCGCCGCCAACTTGACCGCCCTTGTGTTGCTGGTCCTGTCATTCCTTATCCTGTCTCTTGTCTACGGCATCAATCGACGCCCTTGGGCCATGGGTGCGTGGAAATGAGCGAGGCCGCGCCGGCGTCTTCGAGGTCGTCCGATCTGGAAGTCCGCATTCGAAAACGGTACCCGCACCCCGAAGGAACATTCCACCTCAACGTTCACTTTCGCGCGAAGCCGGGTTTCACGATTCTGTTTGGCGCCTCTGGCGCGGGCAAGACTACGATTCTCGATTCCATCGCGGGCCTGGACGGCCCTGACGAAGGCCGCATCTCTATTGGCGGCGAGGATTTCGTCGATTCCGAAAAGAAGGTAAACGTTCCTGCGTGGAAACGACGCATCGGATATGTACTCCAGGACCTTGCACTCTTTCCGCATCTCACCGCTGAACAAAACGTCGCTTACGGAATTTACGACCTCCCCTTTGCTGACCGGCGCCGTCGCAGCCGCGAAATTCTCCGTACATTTCGTGTGGAACAGCTACACGGCCGCCATATCTCCGAAATCTCGGGCGGCGAGCGCCAGCGTGTCGCGCTCGCGCGTACACTCATTACCGAACCGCGCGCTCTACTCCTGGACGAGCCCCTCGCGGCTCTCGATCGACGTGCGAAATCGCACATCGTCGATGATCTACGGGCCTGGAACCGCGCTCACAATGTCCCGATTCTTTACGTCACGCACAGCCGGGAGGAGGTCTTTGCTCTCGGCGAACAGGTTATCGTGCTCGATGCTGGACGCATCGTTGCACAGGGCCCTCCCCACGAGGTGATGCGCGCCCCGCAGCTGGAAACCGTAGCCCAGCTCTCGGGCGTCGAAAATCTGTTTGATGCCGTCGTCATCGGCATTCACGAAGATCGCGGAACGATGACGTGCCGCGTGAATCGCGGGCCGGTGGAACTTGAAACGCCGCTTGTGCACGCAAAGATTGGATCGAAGCTCCGCCTCGGGATTCGTGCCGGCGACCTTCTCTTGGCCATTGAGACCCCACGCGGACTGAGTGCGCGGAACGTTATACCCGGCAAGATCCATAAGCTAGAGCAGCGGGACGTCATTGTCTCCGCCCTTGTGGATTGCTCAGGCACCGAGTTTGAAGCGCACCTGACGCTGGCCGCCCGCGAATCGCTCAGTCTCTCGGAAGGAAGAAAGGTCTGGATCGTCGTCAAAACGTACTCGTGCCACTTGATGAGCGCTTAGAGGTACGTGGGCCCAGGTTCCCAACCTCTCAAACAAATTGTCATTCCGAACCGTCCTAGTCGCAGGCCAGCACGATCGAGGGATCTGTATTTGATACGCAGCCAACTCGCGCCATATAGGTTTGGGTGGGGACGGCTTCAGCCGTGTCATAGGAGCCAACAAACGAGCTGAGTATTCGCTCCAGCGGCCGCAAAAGCTCACTGCGTTTCGATGGGTTCTGCACGAGTCTCATCCCCGCAGATGCTAACTCCGCATTCTCTTCCCGCTCCACACCAATCACAGCGACCCACTGACCATTTCGCTCCTTGCGGAAGAGAACCCGTCCTCCGATTTGCGACGCAATTTCCTCCGGCGGAAGGTCGCGATGATATCCGAAGTAGCGCTCTTTCACCTCCTCCCACCATCGCCAATTATCAAAGAAGGCGTGATCGGGCTGATATTTCGTGGAGAACACCAGCGTCACGTCATATTGCCCAATAGCAGCCGCGGCACGAGCTACTTGCGGTCCGCTAAAGTCCTCGATCCGCACCACGGGAAACGCTTCTCGCACGTATCCGAGCCATGGACGCGAGAGTTCGTCTGACGCAGGCCACGCCGTCAGCACGCGCGTTCTCGGAAAACGCATCGCGAGAAAGTTGTCCGCCTCAACGTGCAAGAGAATGTAGTCACGATAAGCGAGATTGTCTTCGAGTGAAAATCCGTAGGGCGGATTGGTAAAAAGCCCAGCAACGAACGCAATGGCAACCAAGGCGACAATCAACTTCCAGTAGCGAAGCCGCCGGTAGAGCGTCGATACCCATACGAGGATCGCCAGCGGGACGACCGGCAGCATGTAGCGCGCAAGCACTGCACCACCCACCACTGACATGAAAAGAACATAGGCCAGTAACACCGCCAGAAATGCAATCTGGATCCATATCGCAATTCGCGGGCTTGGTTCACCATGCCCGCCCCGCGCCGGACGGAACATCGCCAGGAGTCCCGCTACCGTGAGCAGCCACAGGCCGAAATATCCGAAGATTTGCCACAAACGCAGACCCAGCGCGAGTGGGATGCGGAAAGGTGAAAGCGTCGCCGCCACGTTGTACCGAAAGAATTCAGGATTCCCAAGCAGATATCCTGTCTTCGCGAGATGAAATGCATACCAGCCGGCTAGCGGTACTAATGGAATCAAAAGGTGAAACGCGGTCGTCCGCCGTCCCGCCGGCGGTGCGGCCTCTGGCCAACGCGAGCTCACTACACTCGCGAGCATCAACCAACCAAACAGAGCGATCGGCGCCAAGATCGCCGTCTCCTTTGCCAACGCCGCGAGCGCGAACCAAATCGCTTGTTGCCAGGGCCGATCTTCCGCGAACGCCAAAAGTCCCCAGAACGTGAAACCGGCCGCCGCGAGGTCCACATGCGCCAACGAACTTTGCGCGAAGAACACCGGATAGATCCCGGTGCACACCGTAGTTGCAATCGCTACCGGTGTGTTCGCGACACAACGCGCCAAGCGAAACAGCCCTAACAACGTAAAAGCGCCAATTGTCAGCATGGCCGTTCGGGTCACGACAGGCGCGAATCCAGCAATTCGCCATGCCAGCGCGATCCATGCCATCACCAGCGGAGGGTGTGCATTTGACGGCGTCGACTGCGGAATCAACAGTCCTTTAAGAAACAGATCGCGAGCGGCCGGAACGTAATATCCGGCCTCGTCCCAGAAATATGGAAGGTGTAGAAGTGGAGCATGAAGCAGCATCAACCCGACGAACACCAGCGCATAGAAGAGCGCTTGCTGGCTCCAGGGAAAAACCGAAGAGGACGAAGTTGCGCCAGACTGGAAGTCCGCTTTCCCCGAGGCAGTCGGAGCAGCGCTCATCAGTGGATCGGCCCGGCCGCCGCACGCGCTTCCAACTGGATCGGTCCGAATGCCGCTTCGTAATTCGACACATTCTGCTGCAGCAGCGACATCAATGCTTTCGCCTGCTGCGGGCTCAGGTAGATTCCCTGGAAGTTCCGCAGCTCCACCTGCGTCTCAGAACTCTGCTGCATCGTGCCAAACACGAGAAAGAAATCCCAGACATTCACTCGAATCTGAACGCTATTGGCGTATGTCTCGCGGTAATCGGGCGTGTTCACGAATTTGATATTGGGCTGCGTCGGTGTCGTCATAGCTGGCAGTGTAACGTCTGTCGACGATGGAGAGCAAAACGGCATGGTCGCAGATTCCCGCTTGCTATATCAGCCACTGACCGAGACGAGATTTTCGATTATTGATTCTTGATTTTGCTGAAGCCTCAAACTACCCCTAAGCGCAGCTTCTCAAAGCGTCGATCGGACTTCCTGATTACGTCAATATTTCGTGCGATCAAAATTCAACAATCATCAATTCCCAATCACTTCATAGCTCACAAACGCGAACTTCTTAGAATCCGGCGACCATGAGTTGACGTTAATCGTGCCCTGTCCCCCGAAAATTTGCGTAAGCACGCGAATCGCCTCTTCGTCTTTCGGAGGAGCCGCCCCAGCACCGCTTGACGGCATCGCCATCATCCGAAGCTGCACCGCTGTCTTGAAGTCGTGACCCTTCATCCCCGCCGGAAACGACAAGAACACCAGCCACCTACCATCGGGCGACGGATGCGGAAACCAGTCCTCCTGCTCGTCTCCCGTGACCCGCTTGGCCTTCGCATCGCCCGCTCCCGCACCATCGGCCGGAAACCGCCAGATATCCCACCCGCCCGACCGGTCCGAGTTGATGTAAATCCACTTCCCGTCCGGTGAATAGTCCGGACCGTCATCAAAGCCCGGGCTCGAGGTCAATCTCTCTTCGCTTCCACCCGACGCAGCCACACGGTAGATATCGAAATTTCCTCCGCGCTCGGCAACAAACGCCAGCCACTTCCCGTCCGGAGACCAGCCATGAAAGTAACTCGGAGCATTCTGAGTCATCAATTTCGGGGCGCTGCCATCGGCACCAGCCAGAAATACCTGCGAGCCTCCTGCCGACCCATGCTCCGCCGAGAAGGCCAGCCACTTCCCATCTGGCGAGATCGCTTTGTCGTTGTTGCATTCATAGGCGCCGTCGAGCGCCAGCTTTTCGGGATGAACGGGAGCCTCGCCGAGATCGAAGCGATAGATGACCCCGCCGGAATTGGCGATCAAATACTTCCCGTCTGGCGACCAGTTCGGTGCCTCCCACAGCTTGTCATCGCTGAAGACAACGCTTGTGCCGTTGCTCGCGACGTCGTACACGCTGATCTTGCTGCGCACGTGGGTCGGATTTGCCTCGCCCTTCGTAGCCGCCCTCTCTTCGACACTCACATTCGAAAACACGGCCGTCTCGAGCACATTCGCATCATGCGAACAAACCCCGATCCCCAAATAGATCGGCCCCTCCATCACTACGGTTGTCGGCTCCGACTCGATCAGTTTTTCTCCCGGCTTCCCCACCGACATATAAAACTGTGCTCCGCGCCGCTCCAACCTCAGCCGCACCGGACCATTCACCACCGACCTCACCTCCGAGGTCTCCGCTCGAGCGACTGGCCGGAATTGCAGTGCCGTTAGCCCGTCCCCATGAAGTGCGACGTCCGCATAGGCCGCGTTCGGATCGAGACTTTGACGCGCGATCAGCACCGCCTTCCGATGGTCGACCGCGCCTTTGCCTTCAAATTTCACATCAGCCGTGATCACGAAGTCTCCGGCAACCTGCTTCCACGAAAACTGGAAGGCATCGACCGTGCTCCACATATTCGCGCCGCCTCCCGTGACCCGATACGTTTTGCTTCCTGGATCAAATACAACCGTTCCCTTACGCGGAGTGTCCCCAATGTCGGTGTGCCTTTCGAACAGCCCAATCCGCATGGACTCCTGAGCGCTTGCAAAAGTCGCGACGAGCAGAACGGTCAGCCCGCAGAAAAGCCGATAGAAGTTCATGCGAGGATGTTACAGCACGTCCGGGAGTAAACTATGAAGGCCGTCTGCGTGGGGGAAATACGGCAGATGGCTGGGCCGCCCGGTTCGGTCTCCCACAGCCGGGAGGTCTATTCAAAAGCCACCGAGCATTTCCAGCAACCTCGGCCCCCGACCTGCCAGACATGCACCGATAGACAGGGGACAGCCTGTAGAGTTTGACAGTATGCCTCAAAGCAACCGGAAGTGAGGATGTCTCGGTCGCAACTCTCAGAGCGGGACCGTACTCGGGGGAGGGCGATCCCGCTTTTTCTCGTCCAAGAATTGGTCATCCACCAAACAAACTACGAGGCATCGCAGTGTCAGACCGTCGTGTACTTTATCCGAAGTGGGAGCCTCAGCTGTTTGCGGCAATCGACGAAACCGATCCCGTACGGCTCTCGAAGCGCATCGACGAGGTTCGAGAAATACTTGCAAAACGCGTGGACAGAATTGGTGGCAGCCGATCCCACGCAGCTGAACTCGCCGCGATCGAAGAAGCGATGGATGTTTTGGAAGCGCTAAGACGTCGAGTAAATCCTCCCAAAGCCTCCTAGTAGAACGAATGGGGCCGAAAGTTCTCGCCACGATCTAAAGCATCAATCCAGCCACCCTGCACCTGAAGAACTGCCCCGCTTTTTCTTGGTTGCGCGCACAATCTGTAGACTTGTGCCCCTATCACTATTAACAGTGTTTTGAGTCGGGTTCTGCCAGTAATCTCACTTCTCGAGGACGTGGAAGGTTGCTCTCCTGCTCCGTTCCGAACCGCCATTTTGGAGGTGCAGTATGTCTAAGTGCCTGGGTCTGATCGTGATTGTCACGGCAATAATTTCTTCGTTCGCGCAGAATTCCTCGTCAGACTATCAGCCGGCCACAGTCATGGGAGTCTCTGCTCACCAGAATGCACCTGGAGAGCCCGATGTTGCCCGCTACGACGTGACCTTGAAAGCAGCCAACAACGTTTATGTGGTGCTTTACACACCACCCCAAGGACAGCGCGGGGTGGAGTATGCGGCCGGTATGGATCTTCTTGTGCTGGTCCAAAACGACTCCATCCGATTCAGCAAGTTTGGCACAACCGCCGACGTGCCCATCGTCAGCCATGAAGCGCTGCCAATCCAAAAAACTATCGATTGGTCAAAAGCGCCTGGCCAATACTTCACGATGAAAATGCAAAATCTCACGCAACACCTGTCCCTGACGGACGATCAGCAGGCCAAGATCAAACCAATCGCTGAGCAGGAAGCAGGCGAGTTGGGATATCTCTGGCGGAATCCCGTCATGTCCGATAAGGACAAGCTCAAGCAGCTTGAGAAAGTTGTGCAGTCTAACGACGCAAAAATAAAGCCCATTCTCTCAGCCGAGCAGCAGACGAAACTTGAACAGATGCGTGAGGAACAGAAGCATGAACTCGAGGCCCTCGTCGCTGCACGGAAGGAAGCAAAGAATAAAGAGTAGGTCGGAACAGCCGAAATCCTGAGCGAGCACAGGCAAGTCGAAGGATCTCAACAAACTCTGGTGCGAAAGGGGGGACTCGAACCCCCACGGGTTTCCCCGCCAGATCCTAAGTTCCGCTCAATGCGGAAACAAACGACTTACACAAATTGCGACTCATAACGATGAAATGCGACAAGGTGCTAGACGCAAAAGGACTTGCGACGGTCTTGTCGCATTCAGTCGCAATCGGTCGGGATTGGTGGTGGGCACAAAATTGGGCACAGTGATTGTGCCTAGCACGACTGCATCATTGACACTCTGAATCCCCGGAAATAGAGTTTGTCCGGGACAGCTTTAAAAACGGGCTGAGCGAGTGTTCACGCACTCACCCAGCCCTAACCACATCGCCTGCAAGGAGGCAATAATGCTGGGCACGACGCTACCACAGCATTTTCTAGACTTCCATTCGCACAAGCTGCCAAGATTTGGCTCGCAAGTAAAGGCGCAGAGATCAGCGGCAGAACCTTCATAAACTACATGAATTCGTTCATGATCCTGAATCGGGCCTTCGGCACTCGCCCTCTGTGCGAAATCACGATCGGCGAGATTCTTACATACCGACAGGAGCGACTGAAGAATGCAGGGCCCACCACTGTCAACCATGAGTGCAGACTTCTCGCTCAGGTGCTGATAAGAGCTGGTCTTTGGGGTGAAATCAAATCGGATTATGAACCGTTTCGCCCAAACCCGAACCCGACAGCGAGGCCGAAATTGATATTGCTGCAGGGAGGCAAGCAATCTTCAGGCTAGGGCTGGCATTATTGGGAGTATGCAGCACTGCCAAAGCCTTCTAGATTGCCCTCACACCGAAATGCAAAGCCTCAAGCACCGCCCAATGGCCTGATATGAGATCTCCCGTTGGGCGGCTTTTTCTGGGAAGAAGTTTCAGAATGGAACGTTCATCCGAGTCGCGGCCCCCGTTCGGTGCATGAGTGCTTTCAAACGCCTGGCTAGGCGTTGCAGACTGGCAGGAAGTGCACTCTCCAAAGCACACTAAGAGACGGGGCCGGGATCGAGGAAGGCGGCCCCGCCTTTTTCTCGCCAGCGAGGAAGCTTGCCCTAGTTACCGTCGGACGACCTTTTCTTAGGAAGGTTCAGCGTCTTGCGTCGTTCCACAAACGAGTAGTTCGCGATCCTAGAGCGAAGAGCCGCGGCGTGTCGGCGCAACAATACTCGAAGTTCCTCAGAGATCTGGCTTTTCCTCATCCGTTTCAGTGACGACCTCGGAGCAAAGTTGGCGAATCCGGTCTTCCATGCGGCGTTTCATTGGCTCGCGGGGGAACGCGCCGCGCAATTCGGAGAATACCAGCCAGGCTGGATGATCCGCTCTACGGTAAGGGCTGTATATCCTTTGCGCCAGTCTTCGGCTCGTCTTGTCTCGCGACCCTTTCACCAGCGCTAAGGCGACGACATATCTCTTCTGCCAGGGCGACAAGCTTTTCAGGTTCGGTTTCGACTGAAGCATGCTCGCACAACTCTCTCAGCGTTGGTCTTTTGCGGTGGACAGAATTTCCGCGGGCCATCAATGGACCTCAGGGACTTTCCTAACTTTCTCGGTATAGCCAGTCTCTAGCAGCGCAAGCGATCGTGTATGTACTAAGCACTACCGTGGCGTAAGTTGGCGCTTCAGCGGTGCGCGGGTTTAGGCATCAAAACTGAGCGGCATTTTTCCGACAATCTGAATCCTAGAGACGCTCTCACCTCGTTCCGACTGTTCACCCGGTGCAGAGAGAGAGCAGGGCCGTCCTTCGCGTTAGGGCGGCCTTCATTCTGATTAGCGGCTTTCCACCATCCCTGACGGTTGCTCAATGTTTATGCTGAGCGGCCAGGAACTTCTCGATAGCACGGATCTTTTCTGTTGTTTCGCGAAGCTGCACAAGGTCCTCAGCTGTCATCTTGAGGACTGGGGTAATCAGCAAGTTATCGCGATATTGGTTTAGGGTTTGCAACAGTTCTTCGGCCTGCCTGATAGCGTCGCCCAGCAGTTCACGCAAGTCCTCTTCTTCCACGAACCGAGATTAGGCGAAAGCCGGTGGCTGGCGAATGGCACGTTCGAACAAGCGCCATGGCAAGAAAGTAATCGAGAGTAACCAACCCGATGCCACAAACCGCGAGCGCCATCTTGAACTAGATGTTCTAATAGAACGCGATGCCTGGCGCCCGCAGAGTCATCAAACTTCCATACACCGAAAAGCAAATGCAGTGTCCGCACTGCCGGGCGTCGCTCAGTATTCCTACCGTGATGGGAACGATCACTCTGTCTTCTCGACGCTGCCCGAAATGC
>Ga0126383_10000193_pt1 | contig 30956 bp, 23 predicted proteins | sample PanSoiMetPlot_35_FD_96882 | JGI IMG/M metagenome (GOLD analysis project Ga0126383, IMG submission 96882) | Tropical forest soil microbial communities from Panama - MetaG Plot_35 | ecosystem: Environmental > Terrestrial > Soil > Tropical forest > Bulk soil | place: Panama | collected 2016-02-17 | reverse complement strand
TCAATTCGATTTCGCCTGACGCGCGCGAGACCCGGTGACTCGCCGAATCGACAATCAAATCGGCCAGCTGAAAGACGTCGGGCCGCAGCTGCGAGTCGCGGCGCAGCAGCGCGCGCACCCGGGCCAGCAATTCGCGGAACGCAAACGGCTTCGTCAGGTAATCATCCGCGCCGGCGTCAAATCCGGTGACGCGATCGTCAATCGCCGCGCGCGCGGTAAGCATGAGCACGGGCGTCGCATCGCCGCGCGCCCGCAGCTCGCGGCAGACGTCAAACCCGTCGCGCCGCGGGAGCAGCACGTCCAGGAGGATCAAGTCATAGTCGTTAATCGAGCTCTGATAGAGGGCAGCTTCGCCGTCTTCCGCGACATCGACGGCATAAGAATTTTCCCGGAGGCCCTTGGCGATAACGCCGGCCATGCGTGGCTCATCTTCGACTACCAGGATGCGCATAGAAGAATAATCCGCAGATTACGCAGATTGCGCAGACAGGAAACGAGTGGTACTGACCCACAGACTGGTGGACCCGATTTATGGCCAGGCCCCGCGTTCACCGATGGTTCCGGTATCGGTCCGGCGGCCACTTTGATCCGGTCGCTACCGCTCCCGGTTCTGTAATCTGCGGATCTTGCTGGCTCCTATTTAATCCGCAACTTGAACGGCATCATGTAAACGGGTTCGCCTTTGGCCGCGCGGTCCATCAATTGGGCGTAGCGAAAACCTTCACGCAAATCCTCAGGCAGCGCCGACAAGAGCGACGCCTGTTGTTTCGCGCGCAGTTCGGCAGCGTCATCATCGTCGTTCGCGGTGATCAACTGTTCGAGGAAACTGGGCGGCTGCGGCATGATCACCCGTTGAATGCTTTTATCGCCGGAGATGTTCGCGAGTTCTTTCGCAATCTCGATCGCCTTGTCCAGTCCGCCATATTCGTCGACCAGCCCTTTGTCTTTGCCCTGCGCGCCGGTCCAGACGCGGCCCTGTCCAATTGAATCGATGTAGGTCTTGTCTTTGCTGCGGCCTTTGCCGACCTTGGTGATGAAGTCTTCGTAGGTGTTCCTGAGAAACTCTTCAAATTTCGCTCGCTCGGCGTCGTTGAACTTCTCGGTCTCGCGGAACATGCCGGCGTTCTTGCCGCGCATCACATACTCGTTGCTGACGCCAATCCAATCGTAGAAACCTTTGACCACCGGCTTGCCGCCGACGACGCCGATCGAGCCGGTGATGGTCGACGGTTCGGCCACAATCTTGTTGGCGTTGCAGGCGATGTAATATCCGCCGGAGGCCGCCACGTCACTCATGGAAACGACCACCGGCTTCTTGGCTTTGGCGGCTTCGATGGCTCGCCAGATGATGTCCGAAGCCAGGCCCGAGCCACCGGGGCTGTCGATGCGCAGGACGATCGCCTTGATGCCTTTGTCTTCGCGCGCTTCGTTGAGGACCTTTACCAGAGAATCAGATCCAATCGTCTCTTCGCCGTTCCCACCGAAGGATGATTTGCCCGAAACAATATCGCCGGCGGCATAGACCACCGCAATCTTCTCGCCCTTGTTGAGACCGAGGGATTCCTGCGTAATCTGCTTGTAGTCGCCGCCGCGGGCAATGTGCAATTGATCGTTCTCGCCGTAGCCGAGCCGCTTCTTCAACTCTTTTTCCACGTCGTCGCGATAAAGCGCGCCATCGATCAGCCCGTTTTCTTTCGCCTGGGCCGCGCTGTAAGGAGCGTTGTCGATCAGGGTCTTGACGTCATCGACGGACTTTTTGCGCGAGGCGGCGATGCCTTCAACGTAGCGACCGTACAGATCGTCAACCATCGAATTGATGTACTCGCGATGCGCGTCGGTCATCTGTTTCTGGGTGAAAGTGTCGCCGGCGCTTTTGTATTTTCCAATCTGGTAGACATCAGGATAGACACCTAGCTTGTCGAGCGATCCCCGGAAAAACATCACGTCCGCAGCCAGACCAATCGTGAACAATTCGCCCGGCGGCGGCACGAAAATTTTGTCGCAGGCGCTGGCAATGTAGTAGTCCTTGTTCAGGCCCATCTCCATGTAGGCGTAGACCGGCTTCCCCGAAGTGCGAAAATCCTGAATCGCGCTGCGAATCTCTTCTGACTTGGCCCAACCTGCTTCCGAAATATCGATGTCGAGCAGCACCGCCGTGATCCGCTTGTCGACTTTGGCTTTGCGAAACTGGGCCAGCAAACTGCCCAATGATTGCGTCTGCCCGCCGAAGACACGGCGCAACGGATCGTCGGGAACATAGTCCGGCATGGGCCCGGAAATCCGCAGGGCCAGCACGCTGTTGTCCTGAATTGAAGGCCGATTACCGCGCAGCGCGGACATGACGAGGGCGACGCACACCACCACGACCAGCACGATAACAAGCACGATGCCGCCGATGATGAGCGCGACTTTACGGGTTGTGGACATTGCCATAATTAGTTTTTCCTAAGAGTCTTGTGTCAGAAGCCCGGCCGCCAGGGAGGGCCAGTCTCGAGAGCAGCCCTGCCTAACGGCCGGGCTTCTGACACGTTGATACGAGCGGAGAGGCAAAAAGTTTTAGGGGTCCTACTTCACAATCCAACCGCCGCCCAGCACTTCGTCGTCCCGGTAAAAGACCGTGGCCTGCCCGGGCGTGATGGCGCGCTGAGGCTCGTCAAATATGACGCGCGCGCGATTGTTTGCCAGCGGAGTGATGCTGGCCGGCGCCGCTTGATGACGGTAACGCACGCGCACTTCAGCGCGGACGGTCTCTACCGGATTGGCGAAAGCAATCCAATTAACGCCGGCCGCGTTGAACTCGCCCCGCAAGAGCTCATCATCGCCACCGGCAATTACCTGGTTCTGTTCGGCATTGATTCCCAGCACGTAAAGCGGGCGCGGTTGGGCGATGCCAATTCCGCGACGCTGCCCAATGGTGTAGCGATGGATGCCGTTGTGGGCGCCGATGACCTGGCCATTGCTGGTCACAATTTCGCCCGCCGGCGGCACCCGCTCCGTCTGCGCTTCCGCGGCCAGGTAACGATCGATAAATCCGGCGTAATCACCGTCCGGCACAAAACAGATTTCCTGCGATTCTTTCTTCTCGGCCACCGCCAGTTGATGATCACGGGCGGCCTGCCGCGCGTCGCTCTTGGACGACTCGCCGAGTGGAAACAGCGCGCGTGACAGCTGATCCTGAGTCAACTCCCAAAGAAAATACGACTGGTCCTTCTGCAAATCGCGGCCGCGCCGGAGACGATAGCGGTTGGCGTCCCGGTCAAAATCCACGCGCGCGTAATGGCCGGTGGCGACTTTTTCGCAACCCAGGCTCACCGCCAGTTTATCGAGCGAGGCAAATTTCAGACGGCTGTTGCAGGCGACGCAGGGAATCGGCGTCTCCCCTTGCAGATAGCTGTCAACGAAGGGCTGCACCACGTCGCGCTCAAATTCCTTTTCCAGATTCAAGACATAGAAAGGAAAGTCGAGTTCGCCGGCGACCCGGCGGGCGTCGTACACATCGTCGAGCGAGCAGCACCGCGAGGGCAGCGGCTCGCCGTTCTCATCCACGCTAATCCCGCGCCGCTGGTTCCACAGCTGCATAGTGAAGCCGACCAGTTCGTGCCCCTGCTGTTTGAGAATTGCGGCGGCGGCGGACGAATCCACACCACCTGACATTGCCACTGCGATCTTCATTGCTGGGAAATAAATCGTAAATCCTAATAGAGCGTAGCACCTGGGGACGAGCCCTCGCAAAGCGGTGTTCACTCATTAGCCCGTTACTCGACCGGGGCAGTAGCCCGACCGTCAGCGAGGGCTCCTATTGCCGGCCCTGCGAGCCCTCCCTGACGGTCGGGCTACTGCCCCGATTCTCCGAAGGACTTAGCAACCCAACTTTTAGTACAGCGTCCTCGACTATTCACCATTTACCATTTACGATTTACCCTCGCTTATGCCCGAACGAGCAATCGAAGAATACAAAATCGCTGACGAGCCTTATTACCTGCCGGTTTATAACGAGGTCGGCTTGTTTGAAGCCGCGCACGCCGCGCACCTGCCGGTCATACTCAAAGGACCGACGGGCTGCGGCAAGACTCGCTTTGTCGAGCACATGGCCTGGCGCCTGGAAAGACCGCTCATCACGGTGGCCTGTCACGAGGATCTTTCGTCGACGGATCTCGTGGGCCGGTTTCTGATCGAAGGCGAAGAGACGGTCTGGCACGATGGACCATTGACCTCGGCCGTCCGTCACGGGGCCATCTGTTATCTGGATGAAGTCGTCGAAGCGCGCAAAGACACCGTCGTCATCATTCACCCCTTGACGGATCACCGGCGGCGTCTGCCCATTGAAAAGCGCGGCACCATTCTCGAGGCACCGTCTGATTTCATGCTGGTGGTTTCATACAATCCGGGTTATCAGTCGATCCTAAAAGACCTCAAGCAATCAACCCGGCAGCGTTTTGTGGCCATCGATTTCGATTATCCCCCGGCAGAATTGGAAGCCGCGATCGTCGCCCGTGAGGGCAGCGTCGATGAAGGCACCGCCCGTGATCTGGTCTTGATTGGGCAGAAGGTCCGCAACCTGCGCGGGCACGGATTGGAAGAGGGCGTCTCAACCCGGCTTTTGATTTATGCGGCGCAACTGATCTCAAATGGAATCGCCCCCACCCGCGCGGCCGAAGTAGCGATGTGCTCACCGATTACCGACGACCGCGATCTGCAAAGAAGCATCCGCGAAATCATCACGACGGTGATTTGACCGTGTCTGAGCCCAACTCCGCAAACGAACTGCGCGCCGAAATCAGCGCCCGCCTTCGCTCGATCAAAAATCCAACTGAACGACGAACTATTGCCGGTTTGCTCCGCGAGATTGGCCGGCTGCCGCTCGACCACACGCGCGCCGCGCTGGAAACCAGCGCCGCCATCGCCGGGGTCTCGTTGCGCGCCAGCATTGAATTCCTGCGCGCGGTCCCCGAGGCGGCGCAGGTACTGGAACCGGCTGAACTGCGCGCCTGGGGCGAGCTCGGCCGCCGATTGACGATGGCTGATATCGAAACCGGGATCAGCTTTTTTCTTTCCGGAGTCGGTGAATTTGAACAAGTGCCGTCGCCGGCGCGGCCGTTTGTGTTTCAGGTTTGCGCGCGCCAGATGATTTTGTCGGCGACTACGGCGGCTGAGACCTTCCGTACCGCCGCGTCGTTGTCGGCGGCGGTTTCGGAGGCCGCGTCGTTGCGGTCGATTTACGAAATTGCCGCCTCCATTTCACGCCGATCGGCCAAACACAGCGCCGAGTTCTTGCGGGCGACCCCGGGAGTCCTCGCCTCTTTCAAATCGGATGATTCGTTTAGCGGCGGGCTACTGCCTGCCGGTACCTCAGGCAGTATTCCGCCTCTAAGCGACGAACTGGTCATTGCCGCGATCCGTCTCGTCAGCGCTTTCGCCGAACATGCGGGAGGAATTGCCGCCGATGCCTGGGGCGCATTGCCGCATGCAATAGAAGGTCTGTCACGAACAGAATCGTTGTTGCTCTTGAAGCGCTCGACCAGTTTTCTCGACCGGGGCGGCGCCGTCGCCTTTCATCTGCTCAATGCCGGCGGCGACATTCTGCGCGCTTTACCTGAGTGCTTCGACGACTGGATCGAATTGCTCTGGACCATCGCGCCGCATGGCAACGCCGCATTGGTGGCTTTCATTCGCGCCAGCCCTCGCTTTTTTCAGAACATCGCCGTTACCAGGAACCAAGTCGGCCCGGCGGCGCTGGCCCAGCGGGTCATCGCCCTGACGCGCGAAGTGGCCCGCACTGATGCCGAGGCGGCGCTCGCCTGTATGCGATCCAGCGCCAAGGCGCTGCATACGGTGTCCATCGAGCAATTTGAAAATTGGGCCCGGGCCGGTCTGATTGCCGGGGATGCGCGGGCGCGCCGCAGTTATTACGCGTTGGAAACCCGCAGCAGCAACGAAGCATTGCGCGCGGACGACGCCGGCATTTCGTTGGAATCAATCCAGGCGTTGCTGCGGCTGTACGTCGAAGCGCTGACCGGCCGGGTGGTTGAAATCGCGCCGCTGGCGGCGGTGCCGCTGGAAACTCGCGTGGCCGACGGGCGCACCATTCACTTGCCGGCGGTCGTCTCTGAGTTCGGCGATGAAGAGCTCGACTTTCGCCTTTACAAAGTGCTCGCGGCCCACGCCGCGGGTCAGATTGAGTTCGGCACGTATGCGAAAGATACGAGCGGGTTGCGGGCCGCCCAGACGGCGCTAAGCGATCTCTACGATCCCGCGAAACAGAATGAGCGGGACGCGTTCGCCATCGACCAAAACCAGTTAGCTGAGATTGAGACTCACGCAAAGAAATCAGAATCGCCTGCGGTAGCGAGCGGGCCCGACGCCTCCCTGGATTATCGCCGGATTATCAACCTCTTTCCCATTCCGGCGCTGGCGCGGCGCATCTTCGGCACATTGGAAAACGGCCGCATCGACCGCCGTTTGCGACAGACGTATCGCGGTCTGGCGCGTGATCTAAATTTAATTCGCGACCATCTCCGTCATCGGCGGCCGCAGATCATCGATCTGCCGCCGGCGCTGGTTCCTTTTGAATTGCTCTTCCAGGTCACCCTGCTGGGCGGCGCGCTGGACGACGCCCGCGAGTTCCATCATCAGGTGGTCTCGGAGTTGGAAACGATCGTGGCCGAGTATCTCAACCAGGCAGCGGCCACGGTCGCCGATTCGTTGATGGCGACGAGCCGCGTCTATGCGCTGTTTCAATCGTTGACCATGGACCAGTCCGAAGAGCAGATCGAAGTTCCCGACCAGCAGGACCAGGAAGACCAACAAAGCCAGGCTGAGCAGATGCTTAATCAGCGCGAAGCCGACAGCCGGCCGCAGCGGCGCGATGCGCGCGAACTCTTCAACGCCTGGAACGCCGAGAGCGAGGGCGAATTCGATGAACTCGACGCCAGCGAAAGTTGGAGCGAAGGCGAGACCGCAGAGCAAGGCCTCGAAGAGGGCGAGGTGGCTTTCAACTACGACGAATGGGACCGCGAACTGGTCGATCATCGGGTGGGCTGGTGCCGGGTGATTGAAAAGAAGGTGAAGCGCGGCAGCCGCGACTTTGTCGATAACACGCGCGAGCGCTACAAGGGCGTGGTCTCTTCGATTCGGCATCAGTTCCAGTTGATGAAGCCGGAAAACCTGACGCGCATCGCGAACGAGATCGATGGCGAAGATTACGATCTGAACGCCGTCGTCGACTTCTTCATCGACCGGCGCGCCGACGGGCAACAATCAGAACGCATCTATACCAAGCGTCTGCGCCGTCGTCGCGATGTGGCCGTTTCCTTCCTGCTCGATCAATCGTCATCGACGGCGCGCACCATCGGACGTCACCCGCTGCAGCCCTACACTCATCCCGGCCGCCGCATCATCGAGATCGAAAAGGAAGGCCTGGTGTTGATGAGCGAGGCGCTGGAAGCCGTGGGAGACGTTTATTCCATCAACGGCTTCACTTCTGAAGGCCGGCGCAATGTGAAGTTCTATGTGCTGAAGGATTTTCAGGAGCACTATACCGACGAAGTGATGCGCCGTATCGGAGGGATCACTTATCAAAACAATACCAGGCTCGGCGCGGCGATTCGGCATGCGGCGGCCAAGCTCGAAAAACAGGAAGCGCGCACGCGCCTGCTGATTGTTTTGTCTGACGGCCGGCCCTACGATCACGACTACGGCGATGCCCGCTACGCCCGCGAAGACACCCGGGAAGCTTTGATTGACGCTAAGACGCACGGTATTACGCCCTTCTGCATTACGATCGATCGCGAATCGGAAAGCGAACTGCGCGATCTTTACGGCGAGATCGGATATACAATCATCGACGATGTAATGAGTCTGCCGGAAAGGTTGCCGGGAATTTACCGGCGGCTGACTACCTGAAGAGGAAAAGAGATTCCAACCGATCCCCGACAACAACAAAGCGAAGCGGAAGAGCGCGAGCGCATCCTCGCGCGATACTTCAAAGTCTCGTCAATCAAAGGTGACCATCGCCAACTGGTGAAGCGCTTCCTGTTGGGCGCCATCTGGGCTGCGGTGCTGACGCCCCTGATTTTCTATTTAAAGTTCGGCTCGATTAATTGGTTCACCATCGGCTTCACCATCTTTCTGGTAGCGCTCTGTTTGTTACTCGCGCTCGGACTGTTCATTCAAAACAAAACCGAATATCACACGGCCGTGCCGACTGAGCGTTCGCTCGCGGACCGCATCGGCGCATTCTGGCTCTTGGCCTGCGCCTTCGGCCCGCTCTTCGGATGGCTGTTGACCGCCATCCCGGCCAGCGCGTCGAGTTGGAAATGGCAATATCTCGGGCGCGCCTTCCTCGCAGTCATCCTGCCGGTCATCACCGCGGTGCCGCTGGTCCCTTACGCGCGCGGAAAAGCCGCGCTCATCGCCGTTCCGCTGTTGCTGGTGATTACGGCTTTGCCGGTGCTGAGTTGTTGGTGGGTGCTCGCCGATCTACAGCAGGGAGCGGAAACAGTGGTGGTCGATATCTGGCGCCGGCCTCCTGCGCTGCAACTCCAGTGCGTCAGCCGGACCACCTCGACCATCACCTGCGATGACCTTCATCCGGCGCTGGCCGGAGCGGCGGTCATGATCAAATGGCTGCCGCATACGCGGCGGGTCTTGTCCCAGGGCCCGGTCACGCATTGATCCGCTGACGTCTGACGACGCGCACGCCGGCGCGCCAATCTTCGTTTATATCGAACCGGTACATCTCGATGTCGGGCGCTATCGCGCTCGCCAGCGTCGCGAATGAGGGATGAAAGCGGAGTGTTGGCGCGACCAGATAAACCAGCGGAGATTCGTCGCTGATCTCTCGATCTCCAAAGAGCCTCGCACTGCTGAGGTGGCCGCGCCGGCGATGCGCTTCGACGCGCCGCCAGTAATCAACGCCCTGGAAAACGTGCTCGCGATCCTCATTCACTTTCAGTTCGATTACCACCAGCCGCCCATCCTGACGCAAAGCGAGCAAATCGATGGGCCGCGATCCGGCCGGGCCTCCAGGGGAAGTGCGAAACTGGGCGTGCACGGGCGCCACCATCAAACCCGTATCGAGTCTGGTTATGTCGCGGCGCAGAATTGATTCCAGCCAGGCCTCGCCCGCCGCGCGATAGAACCAGTGGCGGCGGTTGCGACCTTGATCAGATCGGTGCGTTTGCAGATCAGTCAACAGCTTCGCGAACTCGCGCTGTTGATATTCGCCCAGCAGACGTCGCGGCGAGCCTTCGACCCCAAACCAGACGTAATCGCGTTCCATCACCCGGCGAACGCGCGCGAAGGCCAGTCCGTGATAACGCAGCGTCGCACCGTGTCGCACCGCGACCACGTCGATCGCCTGAGGGGCGGCGGCGGCGATTTCTGCGGCGCGGTTCGATGCGATCGCTTCGATCACCGGCGGAAAGCGTGGCAGCCGTTTGCGCCAGAGATACTTTCTTTCCCAGACGCCGGCCGATTCCACTTCCTGCCAGGCGTCATCAATCTGTAACAACTCGATTCGCTGACGCACCGAATCGCGCAAGAGTACGTACCGCGCCCGCGCGGCTTCCAGGATATTTCTTTCGACGACGATCAGCAGACGGCTGAGGTGCGGACGTTTGGGACTGGAGGTCAGTCGCGCGAACCACAGCAACGCCGATGAAAATAGTGAATCAATATTGCGAGGATCGCTCTGCGCCACCGTCGCCGTGACCGCCAGGCGTTGCTGCGCCAGACGCAAAATGATGCGCGCATAGCGCCCCGGCTGATCGCGCCGCATGCCGGGACTCAAGGTCGCGCGCTCGATCTTTACCGGTGGCCCGGACTTTACGCTCTGACTGTCGGCCGGAGAATCAAGGACTGAACTCTGCGCCACCAGCTGGGCCAACTGCTCACATCTCGCCTGCCGCGCGGCGGCGATACTCGCCACCAGCGCTTTGGCTGACGCTCGCGGCGCCAGCTCGATGGTCGCGACTTCGGCGCCCATGCGGCGGCTCGCGCGCAGCACAAGCTTGTCGCCGGAGATCTGCCAGTCGCTGATGTGCCAATTGCGCGACCCCTGCTCGGTCCAACTCGAGAAGATGAGCCGGCCGTGCGCCATCGAGAAATCAAATTCGCGGCGATTCAGCTCAAGCGGAATATGTCCGTCAGGCGATAAGAACCAGTCAGGATGTGCGTCAGCGAAGTGGTTAAGCTCGCGCGTCGCGCCTTCCGGCGATTGCCCGGACTTCCAGGTGGGACGATTTGCGGGAGACATCGCGCGCTATGCTAACATCGAAGTTCAACCTGGCCCAGAGTCAGCGCCACCTGCGGTAGCGGGTGGTTCAAGCTAAGTCAACAGCTCGTTCATCGAGAGAGTACCCACCCGCTACCGCAGGTGGTACCGGCCCTATGACAACAGTATTTCTCGCCGGCGCGGTGCGCACGCCGATTGGACGCTTTGGCGGATCTTTGAAAGATTGGAGCGCCGCCGATCTCGGCGTGGCTGCCGCGGCTGAAAGTCTGCGGCGCGCGAACGTGCGCGCCGATCAACTCGATGATTCAATCTGGGGTTGCGCGCGCCAGGCGGGCGGTGGTCCAAACGTCGGCCGGCAGATAACCTATCGCGCCGGAGCGCCGGATCGGGTGCCGGCAATGACAGTCAACCAGGCTTGCGGCTCCGGACTGCGCGCGATCATTCTCGCGGCCGAAAAGATTTTGTTGGGCCGCGCCAACATCGTGCTCGCCGGCGGCACCGAGAGCATGTCGCGGGTTCCTTACTTTGCTGAGGGCGCGCGTTGGGGCGCCCGTTTGGGACATGTCGATTTGGTGGACGGAATGTATCGCGACGGCTTCAACGATCCGCTCTCGGGACTGGTGATGGGCGAAACCGCAGAGCGTCTCGCCGGCCAATACGAGATCAGTCGCGACGAGCAGGATGAATACGCGCTGCGTTCACAACAACGCGCGGCCGCGGCGACGGCGGCGGGAAAATTCAGCGACGAAATTGTGCCGCTTGAAATAAAGGGCCGAAAGGGTTCGGTGACGTCGTTCGCCACTGATGAGCATGTGCGCGCAGATGCGAAACTCGAAAGCCTGCGCAAGCTGGCGCCGGTCTTTGCCAACCAGGGAACAGTAACGGCGGGAAATTCGTCTGGCATCACCGACGGCGCGGCGGCGGTGGTGGTGATGAGCGAAGCCGCGGTGAACGCCTCCGGCGCGACGCCGCTGGCCCGCATCGTCGATTACGAAATCGCGGGAGTGCCGCCTGAGACCATGGGGATTGGACCCGTGCCGGCCACGCGGGCGCTGCTCGATCGCCGGCAGTTGGCGTTGTCAGATATCGATCTGATCGAACTCAACGAAGCCTTTGCGGCCCAGGTGCTCGCCTGTGACCGAGAGTTGCAATTCGATCACGAACGTTTGAATGTTAACGGCGGTGCCATCGCGCTCGGTCATCCGATAGGCTGCACCGGCGTGCGCATCACCACGACGTTGCTCTATGAAATGCAGAAGCAGAAAGCGCGGCGCGGATTGGCGACGCTCTGCATCAGCGGCGGCATGGGCATTACGTTGTTACTCGAACGGGCATAGTCGGGGTCGGGCCTTCAGTCGCCACGACTCAAAGGCGGCACGAAGATGGGCCTCTGCGCCAGAGCCAACCGCGCTCATGAATGAGGCATCGGACTTTCCAGCTCAATTCAAGGAAGGTTAGCAATTCGTGAATAAACAACATTTCCACAGCAAATTCTTCGTTACCGGTTGCGCGATTGTCATGGTCGCCGCTCTGTCCGTGGCTCAAACGCGCCGGCCGGCTGCGCCGCCAGCGGCGACGGTCACCAATTATGTGCCGGCTTCCGACGCCATCGCAGTCGTTGACGTGAAGCGCATGCTGAACGAGACGATGCCGGGCATTTTCGGCGGTGACGCCGCCAAGCTCGCCCAGGCCAACGCCGAAATCGACAAGTTCAAGACCAGGACCGGAGTTGACCTGCGTTCTGTCAATCACCTGACCGTGGCCACGCGATACGGTTATCCTTCCCCAAAAACGACGAAGCTCGACACGGTGGCAATCGCACATGGCAGCTTCAATCCCGCCGCGGTGATCGCCGCCGTGAACCAGGCGGGAGCGAACGGCAAGATGCGCCAGATGACCTATCACGGTCTTACCATCAACGTCATCAACGTCAATGACGACGTGAAAATGCTCGGGCTGTGGAATATGCACGTGGGTGAATTGGCGGTTTGTGTGCTCGATCAAAATACGATTGCCTTCGGCGAGCCATCATCCGTGCGCGCAGCCATCGATGCCGGCAAAGCCGGGCGTGCCCCCGCGGAGCTGGTGGCCCTGGCCACCAAAGATCAAAATGCCGTGATGGGCTTCGGCGCCAACGTGACCCCCGAACTGCTGGCGCAGCTTGATCTGGGAAATGACACCATCGCGAAAGATGTCGGATCGATCAAACAGGCTTACGGCTCGCTGCTGTCGGCTGAGGGCAATGTTGCGCTGACAATAGTGGCGCGCACAGATTCCGTCGCCGCCGCCAAGAACCTGGGCGATACTGTTGAAGGCGTGCGCCAGCTCGGCGGCATCTTTATCATGCGGATGACTGAGCCGCGCAAGAGTCTGGCCGAGAGCGCGCTGAACAATTTGAAGGTCACTCCGCGCGGAAATGAACTCGAGATTCGCACGCAGGTCACCGCCGCCAGTCTGGCAGCGCTGGTCAAGTAAATTTGGCTAATACGAAACCGCAGGAAGGAAACCCGGCCCCCGAGTTCGCGTTGCCGAGCGGCGACGGCTCTCAGTGGCGACTGTCGGATCACCGTGGCCAGGTCGTCGTGTTGCTTTTCTATCCGGGCGACGAAACTCCGGTGTGCACGCGGCAGATGTGTTCCGTGCGCGATCGCTGGGAGGATTATGCGGCGACGGGCGCTGAGGTGGTCGGCATCTCGACGAATTCAGTCGAGTCGCACAAGAGTTTCGCTGAACACCACGACCTGCCGTTGCGCCTTTTGGCCGACACAGATCGAAAGGTGGCGGATATGTATGGCGCCCAGTCCTTGATTCCCGGTAAGGTGGCGCGCTCAGTATTTGTGATCAATCGAGAGGGAGTCATCACCTATCGAGATGTGCGGCCGCTGGGTTTATTCAGACCGAAAGACGACGACACTATTGCCGCGATCAAAGCCGCTCAATAGTCAGAACCGGTTGCGGTAGCGACCGGGCCTGTGGGTTTTCGTGGTGAGAGTGAAAGATTATTTGATATTGGAGATTTGATATTTGAGATTTGATATTTGAGATTTGTTGATTAAGAGAGAGATGATTAATCAGTGCTCCGTTCTTGAATTACAAATCTCAAATCTCCAATATCAAATATCAAATGAAACTCTCAGATGCCTAACAGGCACGACCTGGTTATGCTAAAAACCCCGGTCGCTACCGCAACCGGTTCTGACCTATAATTTTCGTGGTGAGAGTGAAAGATTATTTGATATTGGAGATTTGATATTTGAGATTTGTTGATTAAGAGAGAGATGATTGATCAGTGCTCCGTTCTTGAATTACAAATCTCCAATATCAAATATCAAATGAAGCTCTCACATGACTAACATGCACGACCTGGTTATGCCTAAAGGCCCGGTCGCTACCGCAACCGGTTCTGACCTATAATCGGCTGCAGGAGAACCGCCATGTCAGACGAAATCAAATGCGCCCGCTGCGGGCAGAAGCGCGCACCGCTCGGTTATGCGCCGTTACCGACCGAAATGGGCCAGCAGATCGGCGCCGAAGTTTGCCAGTCGTGCTGGGCCGAATGGCTCCAGACCCAGACGCGGATCATCAATCATTACGGTCTCGACCTCACTAGTCCGGACGCCCAGGGTTTCTTGATGGACAACATGAAAGGCTTCTTCTATGGATCGAATGAAGAGCTGGCGCAGATTGATACTTCCAAAGAAGGATCGATTAAGTGGTAGCCGCGCCGCTCGCAGATCTTGCAAGATTGCCGAATTAAGTGTGGCAGAATCCGTTAGCAAGAATATATAATCCTCTTCACGCCCCAGACGTAAGCAAATCCCCCAGCCCCGAACGATACTCATTGGCAGCGCGATCAGGATGTTGAACTCCTGATTCACGCTCAGTGGCGCAGACCAGGTCTGTGCCCGTGTAGTCGCCCGATTCGCGAGGAAGAGCTAAGCCTCATCTGCCCCGGAATGGAGTTGTTTATATGAGCCGTAGGTGTGGGGTCAGTGAAATTCCGTTACCGCAGCGGCGTCTGCAAACGCAGCTGCCGTTGGCCATAACCTTTCTTCTATTCCTGTTCGCCTGCATGCCGGTGAATGCGGCGACGCTGCTGACCGGATTTTCGGAAACGCAGGTGGCCGGTGGGATATCAAACCCAACCGCCATGGACTTCGCGCCGGACGGAAGGCTGTTCGTCTGTCAGCAGACGGGACAATTACGCGTAATCAAAAACGGCGCACTGCTGGCGACGCCATTTGTGACGCTGACGGTCGACTCCAGCGTTGAACGTGGACTGCTGGGGATCGCCTTCGATCCAAACTTCGCGACCAATAATTTTCTCTACGTCTATTACACGGTCCCGGGAAGTCCGGCGCACAATCGCGTCAGCCGGTTCACGGCCAACGGCGACGTGGCGGTAGCCGGAAGTGAATTTGTCGTGGTCGATCTGGATAACCTCAGCGGCGCCGGCAATCATAACGGCGGCGCGATTCATTTCGGTCCGGACGCCAAGCTCTACATCGCGGTGGGTGACAATGCGAACGCCGCCAACTCGCAGACGCTTGGCATCCGGCTGGGAAAGATTCTCCGGCTCAACCCCGACGCGACGATCCCGGGCGACAATCCGTTCTTCAATACGGCGACCGGCGCGAACAGATCTATCTGGGCCATGGGCCTGCGCAATCCGTTCACCTTCGCCTTTCAGCCGGGCACCGGCCGCTTGTTCATCAACGACGTCGGCGAAACCACCTGGGAAGAAATCAACGACGGGATTGCCGGCTCGAATTACGGTTGGAACATTTGTGAAGGCGCCTGTTCACCACCCAACGCCAATTTTCGCGATCCCCTGTTTCAATATGGTCATGGATCAACGGCGACGACCGGCTGCGCGATCGTGGGCGGAGGTTTTTACAATCCCGCGACGGCCCAGTTCGGGCCCGCTTTTGTCGGGAAATATTTCTTCGCCGATTTATGCACCGGCTGGATTCGCCTGTTTGATCCGGCGACCGGGACCGCCAGCGGTTTCGCGACCGGCATTAATGCTCCGGTTGATTTGAAGGTCGGCAGCGACGGCAGTCTTTACTATCTGACGATTGGCGCGGCCGCAGTTTTCAGAATTCAATTCAACGGCACGGCGCCCACGATTACGGCTCAACCCAATAACCAGACGGTGACCCAGGGACAACCGGCCACCTTCGGAGTCGCCGCCAGCGGCAGCCCCACTCTGGCGTATCAATGGCAAAGAAACCAGGTGAACATCGGCGGGGCCACGTCGCCCAACTACACGACTCCAGCGACTACTGCGGCTGATAATGGGGCGAAGTTCCGGTGCGTGGTAACCAACCCTTTCGGCAGCGCCACCAGCAACGAAGTCACCCTGACGGTGCAACCGCCGCCACCGGCTCTGGCCATGGAGGATGGGAGCGACAGCGCGATCGCGCTGGATTCGGTAACGCTGTTCCGCGATCCCTTCCCGCTGACGAATGCTTTTAATCTCAGCACCGACAATCGCACGCGCATCATGCTGTTTGCGACCAACCTGACGCTCGGTCCGGGTGAGAATGCTTCCGCGGTAACTGCGCAGGCGGTGGACGCGCAGATGAATATTTATCCCATGACGGTGGAATTTGTCGGAGCCCTGCCAGCCGTCAATTCTTTCACTGAGGTGGTGGTGTTGCTGCCGTCAAATCTGCCTGGTGGTCAAAGCGTTTTGATTAGCCTTACGTGGCATTCGCTCACGACCAACCAGGTGCGGATCCGAATCAAGTGACGGTGGCGTTAACGCGAATCGGCCTTGGCCGGCGCCGGATCTTTTAACAAGGCGCGCGCGAGTAACATTCGCGCAACCAGTTTCAATTCACTTCGCTGAAATCGATCGGCCAGGGCCTTGGTGCGATCGAAATCGACTTTAGCCAAAGCCGCTATGCCCGGGGAGAACTGCGTCATCTGCAAATCCAGCGGCAATTGGGGTTGGTTGAGAATTATCTCCCCGTTCCTGGTCGCCCCTGACTTCGCGATCTTGTCCAACAGCAGAAGCTTCGCGACCTCGTCATTAGTGCGATCGATCACCGGCTCGATCATGGCGAACGCCTTGGGCGGCTCGACCAGAGCATAACCAAACATCACCGCCAGCAGGGCATTAGACTGGGCGTAGTCAGTGAGGTTGACTTTCACCAGGTCGCGCGCTTCATCGAGCAACTTCACCGCGGCCTCGTGCTGGTCCTTCTTCTCAAGCAGCGCGGCGGTCTCAGCCATGGCCATCGCGCGCTGCTCCTTAACCCGAATCATTGGCAGCAGCTTTTCCAGATCGTCGAGGTTGCCGTGCGCGATATCGTTGTACCACTGCTCCTGGTTCAGCGCATCGAGGGCCTCTTTTCGCCGCGTCTCGTCGTCGAGGCTGTTAAGCAGTTCACGGTAACGGTCTGCGGCTCCACTCTCGACAGCTTTGGCTGCCGCCATATATAAGAGGCCGTTACGCTGACTGTTCGTCGCCTTTTCAAAGATGCCGATCATTTCCTCCGGCGTGGCGTTTTGCAGCTGCGTGCTGAAATCGTTCCACTCACGCATCGTAGGCGACAACGTGCGGTTGTACTCCGCGACTCGCGTCTTCACCTTGGCCATGCGCTCAGGCGCATACTGCTCGATTTCAGGCATCACCCACTGGATGATTTGCAGGGCGTTTCCGCCGCCGGTTGGATTGAGAGCTGCGTCGGTAATGAGAAAAACCAGGTCTTGCCGCTGATGATCGTCAAGCTTCAGTCGCGTGATCGGCCCGGGGCTTTCCGACTCACTGGTCGCCACCAGCACGGCGCCGCTCGTCCGGCTTGACTGCAATAAAGTGAAGGCCATGTTAGGAGCGAAACTGGTGGGGTCCGAAAGATTCTCGGTCTTTAATTTTGCGATGATGTCGCCGGCCAGTTTCGTCCCCGCGTCCTGATCTTTCCTATTGAGGTCTCTCAGCAGATTCAGCACTTGAAAGTTCAAATGCTTCGCCAGATCGTCGCGAGCAACTTGTAAGGCGCGCTTCGGATCATTCGCAGCAGCGGCGAAAGTAAGCTCCTGTTCAAAAGCCGTTTCGAGATCATTTGCAGCGTTTCCGGGCACCGCCGGCAAAGGGTTTGGCCGGGTAGAGCGCATCATCTCGAGCGCGAGTTCCGGATCACGCCGGGCGACTTTTCGCAGGAAGACCATGCGCGTATCCGCGCGCGCAAAATAGATCTTTGAGTCTGCGAGCTGTTCTTTAGTTGGACCGTTAGGGGTTGAACCATTGGAGGGCGCCGCCTTGGTCGAGTCGTCCGTCGTCTTTGGGGTGGCCGGATTGGCTTCCTGGTAAGGAGGCAAGTTCAGCGCGCCCAGCGCTTCCCAGTACAATGCGCGCGCGCGCTTCTCGTCATGCGGCCAAAGCAGGTCGGCAGCGCTAATCAAAATGTACGAACGGTTCTCGCCTAACTTGAGGCCATAGGCGCCGGCAATCACTTCGTCGAGCAGCTTGAGCGTGCTCTTTTCCAATGCTTGTTGTTTCGCCGCCGCTTGCTCGGCCTTTTCCGATTCACTGGTTTGAGCCGGCGTCAGCGGCAGGAGGACGAACGCCGCCAGCAGCGCGCACCAGATGAAAGAGAAGAGACGCGTCTTTGACGTAAGAATCATAACCACATAATTCTGGCAGCAGCTCGTCGAGGTCCGGGTTGAAGCAAAGATACTCCCGACCAACGCTCCGGGCAATGGTCTGAGCTTTATTGGGTGCGACTCGGATGTCGAGAGACCGGTTTGGATCAATCGCTTATCTTGAGCCGGTCAGACTCCAGGGGCAAAGGTGGCACGCAGCCGCAATCTCAAATAGAATGCGCGCTCTGTAACGCAAACTGTCAGTTTGCGATCGATAATGTAAGCAAACTGTTCTTTTTCCGATCAATAACTAGGACCAAACCTGATGACCTTTCGCAGAGTCTTCGCCAACCTACTCGCGCCCGCATTGTTTGCCATGGTCGCGCTTGCACAGACACCAGCGCCCATTGGGATTCGCCCGCAACCGCCCGAGGGCAAGGGGGTGGTGGTCTTAAAAGCGGCCCGGTTGATTGACGGCACCGGCGCCGCAGCCATCCCGAACGCGGTAATCGTAGTTACCGACAACAAGATTACCGCCGTGGGCAGCGCCGGCAGCACCTCAGTTCCGGCGGACGCCAGGGTGATCGATCTCGGCGACGTGACCTTGTTGCCCGGCTTTATCGATGCGCACACACACCTGGTGGGCCGGGTGCTCGGCGATCCCGAAGGCGACGCGGCGCCGGTGCGTGATTACGAATCGTTCGGCGCAATTCTCGGCGTGCTGCATGCGCGCGACACTTTGCTGGCGGGTTTCACCAGCGTGCGCAATGTGGGCGCGCAGGGAAATTTTGACGATATGGCTTTGCGAAAAGCGATTAACGAAGGCTGGATCATCGGACCACGCATGGAAACGGCGGGCCATGCAATCGGTATCACCGGCGGTCATTGCGATGAAAACGGATTTCGCCCGGGGATCGCGCAACAGGATCCGATGAATGGCGTAGCTGATGGTCCGGAGGAAATTCGCAAGGCAGTCCGGCTGCAAATCAAATATGGCGCCGACGTGATTAAGACCTGCGCCACCGGCGGCGTGCTTTCGGAAGGCGACGCCGTCGGCGCGACGCAATACAGCTTTGAAGAATTGAAAGCGCTCGTCGATGAAGCGAAGAAGCTCGATCGCAAAGTTGCGGCGCACGCTCACGGGACGGAAGGAATCAAGATCGCGACCCGCGCCGGTGTGTCATCCATTGAGCATGGATCGTTTCTGGACGAAGAAGGCGCCACGCTGATGGGCCAGCGCGGGACGTTCCTGGTTCCGACGCTGTCGGCTGCTGAGGCGGTCGAGCGCGCCGCCAAGTCTGGAGTGTTAAAAGGACTGCGTGCCGAGAAAGCTCTCGCCGCCGCCGCCGCCGCGCGCCACGCAACCAGGATTGCTCTGGCCGCCGGCGTGTCCATCGCACTCGGCACTGATGCCGGCGTCATCCCGCACGGCACGAACGCGCGTGAATTTTTCCTGATGGTCGATTGGGGCGGTTTATCGAACATGCAATCAATCCAGGCCGGCACCTTGAACGGCGCGAAGCTGCTCGGCTGGGACAAGAATCTGGGATCGTTAACGCCCGGCAAATGGGCCGACATCGTCGCCGTGTCGGGCGATCCGTTGAGAGATATTCAGGCCATGGAAAAGGTCGTGTTTGTGATGAAGAATGGCGTCGTTTATCGAAAGGACTAACGGGTCGGCAAGTATTCAACTATCCACTCGGTAAAGTCATAGCGAAGATCGGGCGCGAACGGCCGCACGGTAATCATCGGTTTCAAGTTCTCGCTGGGATCCGCCGGCGCCGAATCGAATCGGCCGCCCACGTAATCGCTGTCGCGGACAATCCAAAAATAGCCGATGGTTATCCGATCGCCCGGCTGCAAGATCATCACGTTTGTCATGTAGCTGTTTCCACTCGTCGACGCCAGGTATTCATGGCCGTCTGCTCCCCGGCGGTAACCGCGAACTTCTTCGCGGCCGGCGATTAGAGTTGCGGGCGCGTCCCGAGGCAGGACAATGACAGGCACCCCGTTGAAACCGCGCGCGTCTGATTCCGTCACTCCCTCAGCAGTCAGAAACAGATTCATTCTTCCCGGCTTCTCTGCCTGAAACTGTGCCCCGAGGCTCAGGGTGTAACCGGGGATGCGATGGATTAGCTTGTGAGCGGTACGACCCAGATAACGCAGGACTGGCGCTGCCGGGTTCGCAACGGTTTCTTCCCGTAAGACGTGTGATGCGATCGCAGAACCGGCCGGCGAATCCTTCTCGTCCTGGTAATCCGACTTTACCAATTTGAACTGGCGCCCTGAATACTTGTCGACGAACACCGGCACGATAATCGTATCTCCCAGACAGAACCTTCCATAGACGCCACTCTCCGGCCCGCCGCGGCGGCAACCCTCTGGCCCGACACTGAAGCGAAGCTCATGCTCGCGTATTTCCAGCGGCTCTGATTCACGATAGCGGTATTGCAGGTAGAAGTGGCCGGTATGTTTCGGTTTTACCAGCGCCAGCCAGTAGGTCCCGCCCCCGCGTTCCACCGCGCGAGTCTTGAATTCATCGTTTACCAGATCGAAATCTTTGCCGCAGGCGGCGATAAAGCGCTGCCGCAGAGCCGCGCCAGTATTTTGAGCGTGAGCCGTTTGCATGATCGAGAGCACGCAGGCCAAAGCTGCGGCCAGGCTTCTGATTTTGCCGGGCAACATTCGTGACCACTGAACGGTTGAGGCGACTGGCTCTTGCGGGCGAGTAACTCGCGGGCTGAGTCGGGGCAGTAGCCCGACTGTAAGAGAGGGCTCCCACTTGAGGCACTATGAGCCCTCCCTCACGGTCGGGCTACTGCCCCGGCAGTTTAATTGACTTCTGTAGTTCAGTCCGAATCTGCGTGAGAATCTCATAATACTTCCACGCGGCCGGGGCGTTCGGTTCCTGGTGGTGGTCCGGCTTCAGAATGAGATCGCCGGTTGAGAGCAGCACCTTCTGCACTTCGGGATTCTGTTTCACTTTTTCCCAGGTGGCGGCGACGATCAACTGGTAGTGTTCCCCTGGCGTGGCCGGTTTGTATTCGAAGCGCTTGCCTTCAAAGCTCACCCAGGTGATGCCCATCTTGTCCATGTTCTTGCTGGCCAAAGCGCCGGCGGCGTTCGCTTCGAAGGCGACCATTTGCGCAACCTGATCGCGCGTATATTTCCACTCGAGCCCCGCGAAGGTGGCGCGCGGATCGTCCGGGCCTTCGGGATATTTCATCATCTGCCAAAAACCTTCGAGACTCGCGTAGCGCTGGCCGTGAAAGACAAATGGGGTCGGGGCGAAATTGGACAGCAGTCCCAGCTCGTGACGCTTTGAGAGAATAACTTCGCCGGGCCCGGCTTCCTGCGGCATGATTTCCCAGTCAGGTTTCTTCGGATCGTTGATGGGCGTCCACCAATGCGCGGGATAGCGTGGGTCGCGTTTGGCCTGTTGAGCCAAACCCGTGGCCGCGGCGCTGATCAGAAGCAACGCCAGGGTGCATTTGAGTACGCGCATGACTGGTTCCTTCATTCGGTGTGGGCCTCAATACAAATTGAAATTGTATTGGAGCTGCATATACATCGAAACCGGACGGCCGTTTATCAAAGCCGGCGTGAACTTGATCCGCTTCGCGGCGGCAACCGCGAGATCGTTTAATCCATCCGGCAGCCCCGCTTCCACCTGAATGTTCGTTACCTGCCCGTTCGCGGCGAATATCGTTTTCAAGATCACCGTACCGGTAACCTCATGCTGGCGAGCGGTGGCGGTGTATCCGGGCTCAGGCTTTTCGATAATCCTGGCTTTGCGATCAACTTCGCGGCCGGTAAAAGTGGCGTTGTAATCAATTGGATACTTCCGGATGGGGTGGGGATTGTCAGGATTGCCGCCGCCCTCGCCAGGCCCTTCCATGACCCCGGCGCCTATTCCGTTTGTGGTGTTTGGCGCTGGATTCATTTCCAACTTTTGTCGCGGGGGAGTGCCGTTCAAAACTGGTTTGGCTTCGATTGGCGGCGAGGGGACCGGCTCGGCCACGGTCGCAGCGGCGCGCGGAGTCGACCCGTTACCGTTTTCCAGCGGCGACGAACGAGGAGTCGCAGTCTGTTGCGCGATGGTTCCAGGCGAGGGCTGCTCCGCGGAAGGAGCCGGCGTCACTTCTGCCGTGTCGTCACGGTGAGTGGCACAGGCGCCGGCGAAGATCAATATCAACACCGTCATTAAACCGGCAGGCGCAGATAGTCGAGAGCGCATCGAGTTCCTCTTTTTTAATTTGCGTAGTAACCCGGCCGCGCCCGCGTCTTCAAATCCGGGTGCGCCGCGAGCTCGATGGTCACCATTCGCCATGAGCCATCACGCTTTTGATTCGTCGAGCGGTAACCCAAACTATAGACCTGGCTCAAGTCTTCGATTACCTGTTCGTAGACGCCGTTGAGGTCTTCGATCTTTTTTGCCTTGTAGTAAAGCCCGCCGCTCTCGGTCGCCAGCAGCGCCAGGGTGCTGCGCGCGTTTTCATAAATGCGATGGGTGAAGGTGTCGCGGCCTTCGGTATCGAGATAAATCGGAACTATCAAGGCGTCGTGGGTGCGGACTGATTCCAACAAATCGGAAAAGGTGATTCGCGAACCCATATTCCCGGCAGAGGCCAGCGCATTGTCCGCCCCGTCAGTCATAAACACGACGGCGCGCCGCCGCGGCGTGGTGGTGTATTCGAAAGTGTGATCGAGCACATAGGCGAGCGCATCCCAGACGTGCGAACCCCCGTCGCCCTCGATTTGTTCGGCGGCGGCCAGGAGCTTAAAACGATCGTTGGTCAGCGGCGACACGGTCCATATTTCGTCGGCAAAAGTTATGATGGCAATCCGATCGGAGGGCCGCGCGGCTTCGATAAATTTCCTGGTGGATTTGCGAATTAAATCCCGTTTACCGGACGTCGAACCGGACAGATCGAGTAACAGCACAAGATCGAAAGGCACGTCGGCAGCAGCAAAGAAACTGATCTCCTGCGGCTTGCCGTCTTCCTTAATTTGAAAGTCCTTTTGCTCGAGCCGGTTTACTGCCGTGCCTAACTTGTTGGCAAAGACGCTGACGTGCAGGTTCACCAGGTTTGTATCGACCTTTACCACATCGACATCGTCACCGGAGGAGCTGGCGGCCATGTTCTTGTCGGTGGCCTCGGCTATGCGCACCTGTGAGTTATCGGAATAGGAATTGGTCAACGCGCCGGTGGCTTTGATCAGCGGCAGCCGATACATCAGCTCCAGGCTGCGCAGGTAAAGCTGCAAAGGAACCAGGTCGTACTGTTTGCGCCGCGCGTCAACGTGTTTCTCGTCGGTAATGGGAAACAGGACCAGGAAACCGTTTTTGATCGTCGCCTGCGTCCCGAAGATCTGCTTCAAGCCGGCATTGATCCGCAAGCGATCGATGTAGGTGGCAAACGAGCCCTTATCAACTTCACCAGTCTTTAAAGCGGCGATGATTACCGGAAGCAGATCGCGCTGGAGTTCGGCGCCCACGGCGTTACGCAGCAGCACAAATGCATCGCGCGCGCCCTTCTCGCCGGCCAGGTCGTGTGTGGGCCAACCGTAGTGCTTCAGGATCACGCAGAGATCTCTGGTGTTCTGCTCGCGCGCCTCGCGCATCGCCTTTAGCAGCGTCTCGCCGCTCTTATTGTCCGCTACCTTATTGCCTACGCGCTGTTCTTCCCTGCCGGCCAGCTTGTCCAGTTGCTCGGCCAGCTTGCCGTCGAAGGGGCGGGCCGTCCTGGCCTCAACCTGTGAGGTGAGGTGTTTGATTTCATCGGCCGTCAGACAACTGGTTTGCGCGTGAAGAGGCCCAACTGCCACGGCGAACAACAGTAAACAGAGCAACCGAAGGGTGAGGCGCCTGAAGTCCACGGCGTAAGAGTACCAACTTTAGTTGGGCGTTTGAAGAGTAAGGTATTAAGCGAACGCTCCTGGCCGCATCCTGGTCCGTTCTTATTTCTTACGCCCCTGGCCAACCGGGACCCGGACCTCAGGATGAAGATTGTCGTTGAATAGCTTCAGTATCCGTTTGTATTCATCGGCCCAACTCTCTTCGCGTTCAAATCCGTGATCTTCCACCGGGTAGGGCGCGACCTGCCAGTTGGTTTTGCGGAGTTCGATCAATTTTTCAACCAGCCTTACGGTGTCCTGGAAATTCACGTTGGTGTCGACCATGCCGTGACAGATTAAGAGCGCGCCCTTCAAGCCATTGGCGAAGTAAATGGGCGAGCTTTGTTTGTACGCCTCCGTGTCGCTCTGCGGCAGGTTGAGAATGTTCGAGGTGTAACCATTGTTGTAGTGGGCCCAGTCGGTCACCGGGCGCAGGGCCGCGCCCGCCGCGAAGACATCCGGCTGTGTGAACATGGCCATCAGGGTGATAAAGCCGCCATAGCTCCCGCCGTACAGACCCACGCGCTTGGGATCGACGTTGAATTCCTTAACCAGATAATTCACCGCATCAACATGATCGGTTAGGTCTTTGCCTCCCATGTGCCGATAAATGCCGGTCCGCCAATCACGGCCATAGCCGGCGCTGCCTCGATAGTCGATGTCCAGCACAACGAAGCCGCTGTCCATCAGGAGGTGATTGAACATGTATTCGCGATAGTACTGGCTCCACCAACGATGCACGTTCTGCAGGTAACCCGCGCCGTGCACGAAGAGCACCGCCGGCCCGCCGCCTTTGTAATTTGCGGGGACATACAAACGTCCCCAGACGGTGGCGCCGTCGCGCGCTTTAAAGCTGACCAGGCGCGGATCGATCCAGTCGTGGGTGAAGAACTCCGGAATGGGAGAATTCGTCACCGGCTTAACGCTAACGGCTGTCTTGTCATCTATCGGTCTGTTTGCGAGCAGGTAGAGTTCGGGCGGCACGTTGCTATACGAACGGACGTCGGCCAGCATCGTTTCATCGGGAGAAATGTCGACCTGGTTTTGTCCCGCCAATCCGGTTATTTGGGCGCGCGCGCCCCCCTCGATCGGCATCGAGAACAGGTGCCGCATAAACACGCTGCCCTCGCTCGAGGTGAAATAAAACTTCGTCTTGTCAGCCGACAAACGAACGTCGGAAACTTCGAATGGTCCTGAAGTGAGTTGCTTTGGCTCGCCGCCATCGAGCGAGACTGAATAGAGATGCGCCCACCCGTCGCGCTCTGATTCGAAGTACACGTGCTGGCTGTCGGGCAGCCACCCGAGGGTGAAAGCCCCGGGACCGTCGACCCAGTCGTCATCGTGAACAGTCGCGAGCACCTTGGTTTTGCCGGTGGCAGGATCCAGCAGCATCACCCAACGATCTTTGTTGTCGGCAGCGCGGCCCATCAGCACTGCATGCTTGCCGTCTTCGGACCATTGCAGTTGGGAGAGTTGCACATCGCGATCTTTCGGCGCGTTTGCCTGGGTACGCTGGGTGTCGACGCGGTCGCTGCCGCTCCCGGTACTGACCCGTGGCGTATCGGTCGCATTCATCTCGGTTCGTTGTGGGGGAGCGGCAGCGGGCAAGCGTTGACCGTGATCGACGTTCCTGGTATCGCCGGAATCGGTGTTGATGATTACGAGACGGGTGCGATTTTGTAAGTCACCGACTTTGGAGCGGCCCGGAATATCTTCGGTATAGCCGGATTCAGTCACATAATTCGGCACGATCGTGTTTTTCGATCCGATGCCGGGTTCGCTGATGGTCGCAATCACAAACTTGCCATCCGGCGCGAGATTAAGATTGATCACGTTCTGGCCACCGGGAACATTGAACGGCTTTCGCTTCTCGCGTTCTTTGCGGCGCTTGTCCTGTTCTTCGCGCTGCTCAGCCCGCTCGCGCACGGCGTCGAGCAAGCCGCGCTCTTCCTTCTTCAAAGATTCCTGGCTGTCAGTGCCCCTCTGCGGCGAGGCGCCGGCCACGGCTGAACTGCCCGGCGCGCCCCCGGCGCGAATATCGGTCAACTGCTCCAGCGGCCCGCCCTCAAGCGGCATCACATAGAGATTGTTCAGCCGGGTGAAGTAGATGTGTTTTTGATCGAAAGTGAAATGCGCATTGGTCTCGGCATCAACTGTGCGGGTGATTTGGCGCCGGGCCTGCTGCGCGTGATCGTAAATGAAGATGTCGCCTTCATCGGTGAACACCGTCATCGTTTTATCTTTCGATAGCTCTCCATTTGGCGGCGGCGCCTGCTTCGCTTCTTCTTCAGTCAGCCGCCGCAAACCTGAGCCGTCGCGATTGACGACGTAGAGACTCATCTCCTTCAGACGCGGCTCATCAGCCTGCTTCCAGCGAAAGTAGACGCGCTGGCTGTCCTGCGACCAATAGACCCCGGTCGGGGGATAACCGACGAGTCGCGGCCCGCGCATGATGCTGTCGACGGTGAGTTCGAACGGTTTCGCACTGGCGGTCTGTTTCTGGGCCGGCACGGCCAGCGGCAGCCCGATCGACAAGACGCAGAGCGCGGCGGTCACACGGATCAGTTTTCGAGTTTTCATTCGCTTCGGTTGATATGCAGCAAGAGTCGGACGAGCGGGTGTAAGACTATGGATTGAAGGGCAAATCTTCAAGCAGGGGACGCCGATCCTTGTGACGCTCGATCCATTCCCGCAGGTGATCACATGGTTTCCGCGTCGCTTCCGGCCGCTGCCAGGTGGAGCCGTCGGCGAATAACACGCACTGGAGCTGGCCAGATTGTCTGAAGCGCGCCTTGGGATCTTTTTCCAGGGCCGCCGCGTCTACAACTTTAGGCGGCCCGAGCTGGGTGTTGAATCGCACGGTTTTTTTCTGACCCGGGTCAATCTTCTGGAGATTTGCGAATGAATGCCGCAACTGTTCCGCGCCCGTAGCCGGATCCGCAAAGATGAAATCCCAGGCCAGCGCCTTGACCACCTTTGGTCCATCGTTGGTCAACTCCATTGAATAGGCCCGCAACTCGGTCCGCTCGAGGTTAACGACCGAGCCGTCAGTCGGCAGCGGCAAACGGTTCGGATTGCTGTCCGGCGCGCCGGCAACCGAGCCGACGGGTTTGACGATATTCAAGGTCTCAAACTTGACGCTGCGCACGGTGAGACCGGGCGGTTCTACCGGCGATGAATTCTGGGCCCACGCAACCGCCGCGGTGAAGATAACCACACACAGAACTGTAAGTCCCCGCGTCATTACTAACGTCACACTCACCGAGTCATCTGGGCTTGTAATCGCGCAAGTTATCACACAACCCCGGTTTAGCCTGCGGATTTATCCATAACGATCTGTCGGCGTATACGACGCACTCAATCACCACCCGTTCTCCATATGGCGAAGCCGCGCCAGATGAATTCGCGTTTATCACCCAGGGCGGCGAAGAGGGACTCCAGAATCGCACGCTCTTTTTTTCGGAGTGACGGATCGTGGCCGCGCCAAAACCGAGAAACCGCTTTAGCTCCGTGTGTGTTTCTTTGTCGCTAAGAATATAAGACAATTTGACTGCCTTAATATCCTTTGCGCCGCGATTGAGTATCTCAACGTAATAGCTATAGAACCGGTGCTCAGTTGGCTTTCCCGGGATATTCGGATTGGGCACCACCACCGGCATCGGATCGCGGTCCCGCCCTTCTCGTGCAATCGTCTCACTCGGCGCCGCCGGAGTAGTGCTGGCGGGAGTTTTGAATTCGGTCACCACCCACTTGATCGAGAGGACTTCAACATCCGGCGGCGCAGAGACCGGTTGCGCCGGCGCAGTCTGCGCAGAGGTTTGGCCATTCGCGCATGCGTAAACGCCGATCATCATCAGCAGGAATATGACGATGCGTTTGATTGGCATGGTCGACAACGCTAATTTGGCCTGACGCCGCTGCGCCGCGGCTTCAAGGTCCGTAACAGTTCACCCGACTCGTGGACGATGGCGCTAATCATCGGGATAACAATCACTCCCATCTCAGGGAATATAGGCGCCGTTCGACCGGTGACTTGGTTGGGGTGGATTCAGAGTGAACTTCACCAGCTCGTCACAGGTTTTCTGATCAGCGTCGGGCGCTTTCCAGCCGGTGCCGTCCATAAAGAGCACACACTTGATCTCGGCTCGTTCGTCAAACGGCGATCGCTTGTCTTTCTGCAGACCCGCAATGCTCACTTTTTGAGGTGGCCCGAGGCCTGGTCCGCTCTTTAACCATTTTGTTTCCTTTACCCCAATCGTCCCGAAAGCCCTGAGCGAATAACGCTTCAACTCTTCCTTATTTCCGGGATCGGTGAACACATAGTCATAGGCGATCGAACGAATGTTCCGGGGACTGTTGTTCTCTACCTTGATGGAAATGAAGTAGCCAAAGGCCGACTTGTATAACTCATCGTTGACGGCTTTGGTCCGCGCATCCGGCGGCAAGCTTCCGTCGCCCGAGCGTCTCAAGTCACTGTTATCGTTAGGTGGTTTGAGCTGGCCAGTCTGCTCGTCAACCACCGGCGCATCGATGGTTGGCGCCGCTTTGCTGAAAAACCGAACCTTCTCCCACTTACTGTCAACCACCGAGATACCAGGCGGGCCGGCGGTTGTCGCGGTCGACTGCGCCGCTGCGATTCCACAACAAAACAGGCTGAGACTTAGCATGAGAAGTCTCAGCCTGCGACTGGGCGATTGAATTGTCATGACGACCTCAACGGTCGAAAGTGATTACTGGTTCTTGGCCGCGGTACGGTCGGCGACTCGTTTTTCAAAAGCAGCGGTGTTGGCTTTGTCTGCTTTCCCCTTGGCGATGGCGGCATCAGCCGCCGCCTGGGCTTCATCCTTCTTGCCCAGGTCCCAAAGGATGTTCGACTTCAACGACAGGTTGCCGAAAGTCTCTTTGACCTTGATGGCCTGGTCCACGTACTTCAGCGCTCCTTCGTTGTCCTTGAAGCGCCCCCACAAGGTTTGCGCTACCTGGGCCGGGAGTTGGCCGGCCGTGGGATTTGCGGCAATCAAATCGTCAGCGCGTTTGAGCCAGGCCGCCTTGACGTCTTTGACTTCCACGGTAAACGGCACGCTCATCTTCTCCCAGCGCAGATTGACGGTCGCCGAATTGTCGGTCACCGGATCGAAGGTGTATTCGAGCCACTCCTGACTATCGGCGGCCGAACGTGCCTTGGTCTTGATTCGCAGCACATCCTTTTTGTTGTCGTAAGTGAAACTGCCCCACTGGCCGGCGTCGCTGTTGAAGATGATGGTCCATTCATCTTTGCCGGGAATCGTATGCATGCTGTAGGTGCCCGCCTTCAATGGCTGTCCGTTTATCAGGACATCATCAGACACCTGAAACATGGTTGCCTCGTTCGCGCCCGCGCGCCACACGTGATTGTAAGGAACGATGGGCCAGCCAGGCTTGCGCTCGTTCTGGTTGTCGAGCGTGGCCTCGCCCTTATGCAGCGCCTCCATTTCCGGCGGCGCGTCGGCAAAAATCGTCCGCTTATTCACCGGAGGACGGCTGTAAGTAATGGTGATGTCCGTGACGCCGATGGTTTGCATCACGCTCGCCTTCTGGCTGGGACGCAACGGTTTAATCGCCAGCGGCGGCTGTTGCGCATATACCTGACCAGCGCAGCCAACCGCCAGCAGAATCAAGATATTCGAAATTCGTTTGAGAGAAATCATTGGTGGCACTCCTCGTCTGTAGAATTTGGCGCGCATTATGTATCGCCGTCATAGCCAGCGGCAAGCCGCGCTATCAGGTCAGTACCGGAAGCGGTAGCGACCGGGCCTCGTGAACTTGCATGGTCAAACAGCCTAACGACTACCTGGTCTCACGCTCCCGGTGCTGACCGCATGATGCAGTATCACATCTTGCCGGCTTTTAGATCCGCCAGCACTTTTTCGAAGCGGGCCGTGTCGGCGCCTTCGGCCTTGCCGCGCGCGACTGCCTGCTCGCCGACGGCGATCGCGTCCTGCTTCTTGCCCATGTTCAAAAGCAGGCTCGCTTTGGTGCGCAGGTTGGCGAAGGTTTCTTTGACCTTGATCGACTTATCGACCCAAACGATAGCATCGTCGAATTTGTCGTCATTGAAATAGGCATTGGCAACCGTCAAAGGGATCTGCCAATCAGTTGGATTCGCGGCGACGGCGGCATCAATCTTCGAACGCACCAGGGCATCCTGATTAGGCACTTCGATCGTGAAAGGCAACGCGATTTTCTCCCAGCGGAGAATTACTTTGGCTGAGTTCGCGGTCATCGCCGGAATTTCGTAGTCCAGTTGCTCAACTGAATCGCTGGTCCATACGGGTTTGGCTTTCACCCGCAAGGCATCCTGCTTGGCGTCATAACGAAAGCTGCCCCATTGGTCGGCGGTCTTGTTGAAGATGATCGTGAAGTCATCTTTACCGGGAATCACGTGCAGGCTATAGGCGCCGGCCGCCAGTTTCTGTCCGTTGACCAGCACGTCGTCAGAGATGGTGATCTTCGTTGCCTCGTTGGCGCCGGCGCGCCACACATGACCGTTCGGCGCCAGGGGAAAGTCTTTGCCCGAGCCGGGCGCGCCATCGACGGTCCCTTCACCTTCGGCCGTCGGCTGAACGGCGTTGGCTTTAATCAGCGCCGCGACTTTTTCCGCCGGGATATCTCCCCAGACCATGCGGCCCTTAACCGCCGGCCGGTGATAAGTGATTGCGACATCAGTGATGCCGATCGTCTGCGATACCGTCGCGGATGGACTGGCTTGCGGCAAACGGACCTTGGTTGGTGATTGCGCAGAAGCGAGCGAAATGGTCGCCAGGATCAGCAGAGCTGAAAATGTGAACAGAGAAACGCGTTTGATAGAGCTCATTTTTGGGACCTCCTTCATGCCTGGAAATGCGAGCGCGAAGTATAACGCGACGGTCGCCGAATAAGTTCTACGCGCCAGGTGAATTCACAACTTTTTACAAGCATGTCAGCGGCCAAATTGGAGTGCGCCGACTTGGCGGCGCCTTTATTTGCGTGATCGAAAGCGGTGACAAGTCACCGCACTCAGCAGTGACCGAGTTTCATCTTGACGTTTCTCTAGCCCAGGCGTTTACGCCTGGGTAAAAGAAGCAAGAGGGCAATTGAAGCCCCATTAATGGGCAATCATATAGTTGACTCACCAGTCCGCGGAGCGGACGACGGCATAAAGCCTGGGGCGTAAGCCCCAGGATCAATCGCAGAAAGAATTCGAGCCCGCGGAGCG
>Ga0126383_10000192_pt1 | contig 30963 bp, 27 predicted proteins | sample PanSoiMetPlot_35_FD_96882 | JGI IMG/M metagenome (GOLD analysis project Ga0126383, IMG submission 96882) | Tropical forest soil microbial communities from Panama - MetaG Plot_35 | ecosystem: Environmental > Terrestrial > Soil > Tropical forest > Bulk soil | place: Panama | collected 2016-02-17 | reverse complement strand
TGCCGGTCTACGGCGTTTCGGGGGTGTTTCTCGAGGCCGACGACATTCGCGCGCACGGCAAGGATGAGCGCATCGGCGTCGCCGAATACTACACCGGTGCCGAGTTCACCTATCGGCTCGTCAAAGCGCTGTCAGCGTCCGGTCGGCGCTGAGCGAACGCATTGCGGGCGTGAACGCCCGGTCATATGATTCGCGCTCTCCATCTTCCACCGGGAGTCCGCATGTTGCGTCGCGTCGTCCTCGTGGCGTGGTCGATCATCGCGTTCGCTGCGCCGTCCCTGGCTCACGCCCAGACCCTGCGCGACCAGATCCGGCAGTTGTTCACTTTCGGCAGCTGCGGCGAATTCGTGTGCCTCTCCAACCTCACCGGCTTTCACGGGGCGCACTTCAAGCTGTCCGCGGACACCGACGGCACGGCGATGGTCGCATTTCTGGGCAGCTCGATCGGCCTGAGCGTGTCCAACACGCCGATCAGCTCCTCGTCCAGCGGCACCACGTTCAAGTTCGTTGGCGGGGTCCCGGTCAAGACGTCGACGTCGGCCGGCCCCATCTTCGCCGAGCGATCCCAGACGCTGGGCCGCGGCCGCTGGTTCGTGGGTCTCGGTCTGACCCAGATGAACTTCCAGCGGTTGCGCGGTGTGCCGCTGAACGCACTTTCGTTCAATTACACCCACCAGGACATCGGCGACTCGGCGACCGGAGCGGGAATTGATACTCTGGGCAGCCCCTCCTTCGAGAACGACTTCATCAACGTGAAAATGGCGATCGACGTCAACCTGCTGGTTGCCTCCCTCGCCCTGACATACGGTCTCGTCGACGGCGTCGACGTCGGCGTGACGGTGCCGTTCGTGCGGACCTCGATTCATGGCAATGGCGTCGCGCAGATCGTGCCGGCGGGCGGGGCAATCGTACACTATTTCGCTGGAACGGCCACGGATCCCGTGCTCACGGCGGTCTCCTCCGCCGACGGAGTGGCGAGCGGCATCGGAGACCTGGAAGCGCACCTCAAGGTGAATGTCGCACAAACGGACAAAGTCGGCGGGGCGCTGTTCGTCTCGGCGCGGTTTCCCACGGGTGACGACAAGAACCTGCTTGGATCCGGGGCATTTTCCGGACGTGCCCTCGGAGTCGTCTCCGCCCGCTTCGGCAGCTTCAGTCCCCACGTGAATCTCGGCTACACGGTGCGAGACGCCTCGGATCAGAACAACTCCATCGACGGCGCCCTCGGGTACGATGCGCTGCTCTCGCCCTGGGCCACCATGGCGGTCGACCTGCTGAGCTCCTGGGAGATCGGCACCTCGCGACTGCACGTCCCGGCGCCGGTGCACTATCTGGCGCCCGCCAACCGCACGCTCGACGTGACGAACATCCCGAGCCAGCCCGATAACCTGATGAGCCTCAACTTCGGGTTCAAACTCCGCACGCGGCGCGGTATTCAGATCGTCACGAATACGCTGTTCCCGTTGCGGAATTCGGGTTTGCAGCCCAGTGTGGCGTGGACGGCAGGACTGGAGTACAACTTCTAGGAGACGGTATGAGACGGTGGGAGGCAGGCAGACGTGGTCTTTCCCGTTACCTGGACATCGTTTAGACAGCGGTGAGCTGCCGTTCAAAGCGGGCGGGGCTCTCGTAGTCCAAGGTTGAATGAAGCCGCCGCGAAAAAAAGCCCCCGACTACGGCATTATCCTAATCACATCGGACACCTCCTACCGTCTCCTACCATCCCTAGTTGTTCAGCGCCCCGTTATTGATCCACGCCCTGATGATCTTCTGCTGCGCTGCTGGGAGCCCGCTCGTGGCCGGGGGCATGAAGCCGCAGATGCCGCCGTCAAAGATCCGCCGGTACACCACGCTGTTCGTCGCGTTGCCCGGGGCGACCCGGAAGAAACCGCTATTGCACGACGCCACGACGTTGACCGTCGAGCCGCGCGAATTGCCGGTCGAGAGGTCGGGCGCCGTGCCGCCAGTGAAGTGGCATCCCGTGCAGTTCCCGGTGTAGATCGGCTGCACGTCGCCCGACAAGATGTAAATCGCGGATGCAGCGAAAGACGTCGACCCGGCTCCCGAGGCAGAAGCGCTCAGGGAGTTCGCCATCGTGCCGTTCGCGGCGTCGGCGCTCGAGCTTCCCATCGTCCAGCCGCCCAGGGTCGCAATTCCGCTGGCGTTGGTCGAGGGAGCGGTGGGGGCAGTCAGGCTGCCTCCGCCACCAGTGGTGCTGAACGTGACGGTGGCGCCGGGCACCGCGTTACTGAACGCGTCGCGCACCAGCACCGATGGAGCCGTCGTCACCGCGGTGCCGACCCGGGCGGTCTGATTGTTCCCGGCGTTCACGACGATCGATGCAGCTCCAGCGGCATTCACGGTCACTGACGCCGTCTGGGTGATCGTCCCAAAGCTGGTCACTGTCGCCTGAATCGTCTTGGCCTGGGCCAGGGTCGAGTTGAAGGTCGACGTGAAGACGCCGCTCCCGTTCGTCGTTCCGCTCGTTGGACTGAAGGTGCAGCTGGTGCCAACCGAGCAGGACGGCGTGACCGTCGCGCCCCCGATGCCGTTGCCGAACTGATCGGTCACCGTCGCCGTCAGGAGCGACGCCGTACCGCCGCCGGTGGTGCACGAGGCGCTGCACGCGGTGATCGGGCTGTTGCTGGCCGTGAACGTCGACGCACTGAGGCTGACGCTGCTCGGGCTCACCGTGACCGCCGCGGTCTGGGTCAGCGTACCGGACCCCGTCACCGCCGCGCTGATCGTCTTTCCCTGGGCCGCGGTCGACGAGAACGTGGCGGAGAAGACGCCGCTGCCATTCGTGGTTCCGGATGGGGACGGTGTGAACGTGTTCGCCGATCCCGTCGAGGACAACGTCACCGTCTTGCCGCTGATCACGTTGCCGAACTGATCCTTGATCGTGGCGGTGATCGTCGACGCGGTGCCACCCCCCGTGGTGCAGGAAGTACTGCACGCGGTGATCGAGGCGCTGCTCGCCGCCAGCGTCGACGCCGTCAGATCCACCGATCCGGGCGACGAGGTGGCGACGAATCGCACCGGGCTCCCCGTCAATCCGGCCGATGTGGCGAGCACTGTGTCATTGCCGACGGTCTGATCAAGCGTCCAGGACGTCACCGTGGCGACTCCCGTGCCGCTCGTCGACTGCGATCCTCCCGTCACGGTGCCGCTCGTCACCGAGGTGGCAGCGAACGTGACGGAGACGCCCGACACAGCGTTGCCGCCGCGGTCGGTGACCTTCACCGACGGGGCGGGGGAGACCGCGGTGTTCACGGTCCCGCTAAGCAGCGTCGCGCTGTTCGCGGCGATCGTCGTCGCGTGTCCAGGGTTCGCGGTGGCGGTGAACGTCACCGGTGACCCGGACGGCACGGTGGCGCTCGCCTGTACGGTCGGCGAGCCGGCAATACTACCCAGCGTGCGCGTGACGCTCGCGTGCCCGGCGCCATCGGTCGGCTTGATCACGGGACCTGCGCCGCCGTCGATCGCGCCCCCGCCCGCGGTGATCGTGAATGTCACATTCACGCCGCTCACCGCGTTCCCGAATTGATCCGTTACCAACACGGTGTACGGCGTCGGGAGCGTCGCCCCGATGGTGTCCGTCTGGCCGCCGCCGCCGGCGGATGCCAGCGTCTGCGCCGCCGCGGCAGTTCCGGTCGCCGTAAACGACACCGGTGCGACGGCGCCGACCGTGGCGCTCATCGTGTTCGACCCGACGGTGGTACCGAGTGTCCACGTGACGGACGCGTGTCCTGCCGCATCGGTTCCTACCGGGGTGGACGCGCCACCGTTCACCTGGCCGCCGCCCGAGGTCACCGCGAAGGTCACCGTCGCGGACGGCACCGGGTTACCGAACTGATCGGTCACGAGTACCTGTGGGTTGGTCGAGACCGCCGAGCCGACGGTCGCCGACTGGCCGTCGCCGGCGCTCTTTGCGATGGCGGCCGCGGTCCCGGCCGTCCCGCTCGCGCTGAAGCTCACGGGCGTGAGCGCGCCTGAGGAGGCGCTCAGCGTGTTCGCCCCGGCGGCCGTGCCGAGCCTCCAGCTGGTGAGCGCGGCGGTCCCGCCTGCGCTCGTTGCGATGATCACCGGACCCGCGCCCCCATTGATGGCGCCCCCGCCCCCCGTGATCGTGAACGTCACATTGATGCCGCTCTCGGCGTTCCCGTAAGCGTCCTTCACGCTCACGGTAGGCGCCACGGCGACCGTCGTGTTCACGGTGGCGCTTTGGCCATCACCGGCCTGCTTCGCCAGCTGGGCCGGGTTCCCGGGGTTCGCCGTCGCGCTGAAGGTGACGGGCGATCCGGTGAGGCCGCCCACGGCAGCCGTCGCCGTCTGGGTGCCCGCTGTGTCCCCGAGCACGCGAGTGGCGCGTGCGATGCCGCCGGCGTCTGTCTGCGATGTTGCGGTGATCGAGCCGCCGCCCTTCGTTATCGTCCAGGAGACCGTCACGCCCTGAACCGGATTGCTGCTGCCGTCCGTCACGAGCACGGCGTACTGCGTCCCGAGCGTCGCTCGTACGGTGTCGGTCTGGTTGTTGCCGGCCGAGAGCGCCATCGTGGTCGCCGATCCCGAGATTCCGGTCGCAAGGAACCGGACGGGGCTTCCCGTGAGCGCCGGTGACGATGTCGCAGCCAGCGTATCTGGCCCGGCTGTGGCTCCGAGTGTCCAACTGCCCACGGCGGCGAGTCCCGACGCGTTGGTCGTGGCGAGCGGACCGGTGATGGTGCCGCTGCGGGCGCTCGTCGCGAACGTGACCGACACGCCCGCGACGGGATTGCCGAACTGGTCGGTGACGATGACGCGGGGCGGAATCGGGACCGCCGTACCGACGGTGGCCGACTGATTGTTGCCGGCGCTGACCGCGATCGTGGTCGGCTTGTCGTTCGTCGCGGTGGCGCTGAATGTCACTGGGGAGCCGGTCAGACCGGCCGCCGTGGCGGTAGCGCCCTGCGGTCCGGCTGTGGTGCCGAGCGTTCGCATGACACTCGTGATGCCGTTGGCGCCGGTCGTCGTGGGCGTGACACTGATGGAGCCGCCGCCAGTAGCAGCCCACGCTACCGAGACGTTCTGCACGGGGTTCGCCGCACGGTCCGTGGCGAGCACGGCATACGCCACGGCGAGGGTATGGCCGACCGTATCGGTTTGATTGTTCCCCGCGGAGAGAGCGAGCGTCGTGGCGTGCCCGCTCGTCGTCGTTACCGCGAAGAGCACCGGAGAACCCGTGAGTCCGGCCGCCTTGGCGGTGTCCGTCGCTGTGCCGGGGGTCGTGCCGAGCACCCGGCTCGCGGTCGCGATGCCGTTCGCGTCGGTCGTTGCAGCTCCGGGCGTCAGCGTTCCCGAGCCTCCGATCGCCCATGTGATGGGGACACCCGCGACGGCGTTCCCCAAACCGTCGGTCACCTTCACGGTGTCGGCGAACGATCCCCCGATCGAATCGCCGCGGGCGCCTGCGCTGATCCGGGTGAGCGTGGTGGGGCTTCCCGCGGTAGCCGTTGCGGTGAACAGGACGGAGGGGAGTCCCGTTGCACTTGCGGTCAGCGTATCGACCTTCGCGGTCGAACCGAGGGTCCAGCTTCCCACGGCGGCAGTTCCCGCCGCGCCGGTCGTGGTCACCGATCCGGAGAGCGACCCGTTCCCGGCCATCACGCTGAACGTCACTTGCACACCAGGCACCGGATTGGCGAAGGCGTCCTTCACCACGACTGTCGGGGCAGTCGCGACGGCTGTGCCCGCAGCCGCCGTTTGGCCATCGCCCGCGCTCTTGGCGAGTGACGTGGCCGGGCCCGCGGTCCCCGTTGCGGTGAACGTCACCGGGCTGCCGGAGAGGCTGCCCGCGCTGGCGTGGAGTGAATTGCTCCCAGCGGCCGTGCCGAGCGTCCAACTTCCTACGGCGGCGAGCCCCGCGGCGTCGGACGTCGCGACGGGTCCGGTGATGCTGCCGCCGCCGGTCACGACCGTGAAGGTCACCGCAACTCCCGATACCGGATTGCCGAACTGATCGGTCACCTTCACGCGCGGCGGCGTCGCGACGGCGGCGTTGACGGTGGCCGTTTGCCCGTTCCCGGCGCTGGCCTGGACTTGCGACGCCGCGTCGGGGGTCGCCGTCGCAGTGAAGCGCGCGCTCACCGAGCCGGCTGTGGCGATGAGGGTGTCGATCCGGGCCACCGTCCCGAGCGTCCAGCTGCCCACCGCCGCGTCGCCGGTCGCATTGGCGATCGCGACTCCACCCGTGACACTGCCGCTCCCCGCTGTGGGAGCGAAGCTCACGCTGGTGCCGGGCACCGGGTTGCCGAACTGGTCCTCGACTCGCACCGCCGGCGCCGTGGCGACCGCGGAGTTGACGGTAGCGCTCTGCGCGTCGCCGCTGGTCTTCACCAGCTGGCTCGGGGGACCAGCCGTGGCCGTTGCGGTGAAGGTCACCGGAGATCCCGGAAGCGGCGCCGCCGTGGCGGTGAGCGAGTCGACGCCGATCGCCGTTCCCAGACGCCACGTGGTGACCCGCGCGCGCCCGTTCGTGTCCGTCGTGTCGACTGCCCCGGTAACGCTCCCCTTTGCGGACACGACGGCGAACGTAACCGGGACACCGGGTACCGGATTGCCGTATTGATCGCGCACGATCACCGTGGGCGCCACGGCGACGGTGGTGTTCACCGCAGCCGACTGACCAAGCCCGGAATCTGCCACGACCTGGGTCGGCGCGCCGGTGCCAAGGACCAGCCGGGCGACGACGGTGTGTGGACTGTTGCTCGCGCGCGGGGCGCGCAGCAGCACGCGGCCGAGATAGGTGCCCGGGGCGAAGCCCGTACTCGCGTCTGTAACATCGATGGTATCGGGAGCGGACGTCGAGCGGTGCGTCACGAGAAGCCAACCGGTGGCGCCGGGGTCGTACCTGATGGTGTCGCTGAGGCTGTCGAGCGTGCCGCCGCTGCCATTGGTGACGATCACAGTTTGCGGCGCGGGCATCGGGCCGTTGGCGATGGCTGAGAACGAGACGGTGTCGGCGCTGGTCACGATCAGGGGAGGTGGCGTCACAGTCACTTGGGCTGTGGCCGTCATTCCTCCCGCCCGCGCGCTGACCGCCGTGGCCCCGGGCGCTTTCCCCGCCACCTCGCCCGAGGATGACACAGAGGCGATCGAGGAATCGGCCGTCGTCCAATCGGTGGCAACACCGATGAACTGGATGCCCGAGGGATCGGTGGCCACCGATATCAGCCGCACCCGCTGGCCAACCGAGATCGTGGTCGCTGCGGGAGTCACCACCAGCGAGACGATCCGCTGGGGACCGACCGCCGTATCGGTGGTGCAGGCGAGGACGATCGCCGTGGCGACCACGATGCATAGCCGTCTCGACGTCATCCCGGGACTCCTCGGGCTATTGAATGGCCGTGATCACCCACGCCCCGCCCGCGCGCGTGAGGCGCGCGCGGAAGGTCGTGGGGTTTCGTTCCTGGCGACGTGTATTGGTATTCTGGTATGACAGCGTGCCGCTCACTGCGACGTCGGCTTGATCGCCGTTGACGTCTATCTGGCTCGGTCGCAGGTCGGCGTGAATGTCCCGCGCGTTATCGAAGAGATCCTGCCAGGCCTGAGCCTGGGTAGCGGTGATCTGTGGATAGAGCCGCCGCAATGCGCTCACGTCCCGGCTTTCGAGCGCTCGGCCGTATGCGGCGATCGTTTCGCGGATTTGTGGCGTCGGGTCAACGGGGGGCGGCGCGGGAGCCGGGGTCCGTGACGCCGAGTCGACCGCCGCGGGCCGGTGCTGCGCGGTGACGCGATTCGCCGTCGCGCTGCTTTCGGCGGCGCTGAAGGATCCCGCCGCGGCGCGCAGCAGCGCGAACGCATCGGCCCGGTGTCCCCGTTGACGCAGATTCTGCGCCTGTGCGATCGCTGCGTCGCCCGTGGACAGATCGGCAGCAACGGCGCCGGCGCTCACGGCCCGGCTACGGGCTGTCTGCGCGGAAACGAGCGCCACGGCGACCGTGGCATCCGAGCTATCCGCAGGCGGGCGCGTGCGGTCGCGGGCCCGGTCCTCAGAGGAAGGTGAACCAGAGCCGGAGGGGGCGGGGTTGCCTGGCGCGGGAGATGTCACCGCTGCCGCCGCCGACTCGACGGGTTGTCGGGCAGGCTGGGAATCGACGACGCCGGCTCCGCGTCGGACGCCGAGGGTGTCCACGGTGGCGGGAGGCCGCTCCGACGACCGCCAAGGCTGGATCAGGAAGAGCGCCAACGCCGCCGCGATGGCGACGCCCCCGGCGATCAGCCCGATCGTGCGGCCGCGGCCACGCGCGGCCTCGACGGTGATCGTCGCCGTGGCGCTCGTATCGGCGCTCGATGCGGTGATCGTGACCGTCCCCGGGGCCATCGCCGACACGAGTCCGGTTTCCGTGACCAGCGCGATGTCGGGATTGGTGGAAGCCCAGCTCACCGGACGGCCGCCGAGCGTCTGGCCCTGCCGCGTCTTGGCGGTGGCCCGGAGCTGGACCCCGTCGCCGACAACGACCGTCACGCGCGCCGGCGTGATCGCGAGCACGGCGATCGACGAGCGCCGCGTCGTGGTCACGCCGCCGGAGCGCTGCACCGACGGCTGGCTCACCGGCGTGCTGAAGCGCTCCAGCAGCTTCAGGTTCTCTCCCGCCGCGGCGAGCGTCATCATCTGGGTGCGCACCGGGTCGTCGGGCGAGAGCGACACCGTCCCCATCGCGCTGGTGGCCGCCTCCATGGTGGGGAAGCGCTGCGCCTGGTCCTTCTCCAGCATGCGCATCACGGTCGACGCCAGGTCCAACGGACAATCGGGGCGCACCTGGACCACGGGGCGCGGCGGCTGATTGAAGTGCGCGTACATCACCGCCATGACCGACTCGGCGATGAACGGGAGCTTCCCCGACAACATCTCATAGGCGACGACGCCGAGCGAGTACTGATCGGTGGCGCCGGTGAGCTCCTGGGCGGCGCACTGCTCGGGGCTCATGTACGACGGCGTCCCGACCGTCGCCCCCGTCACCGTCAGTCCCTGCGTCTCCTTCACCTTCGCGATGCCGAAGTCCGTCACGATGGCCCAGCCATCGGAATCGAGCATGATGTTCGCGGGTTTGATGTCCCGGTGAATCACGCCGCGCTTGTGCGCGTAGCCGAGCGCGCCTCCGACCTGCATGAGGATGGTGCGGACCATCGGAATCGGCAGCGCACCGACCTCGCGGATGATCGAATCGAGCGGCCGTCCTTCGATGAACTTCATCACGAAGAACAGCAGGTCCCCGCTTTCCTGAACCGAGTAGATGGGGATGATGTGCGGGTGCGAGAGCTGCGCCGCGGTGCGCGCTTCGCGTTTGAAGCGCTCGGCCATGCCCTCGCCGGAGAAGAGCTGGGGGGACATGACCTTGATCGCGACTTTGCGGCCGAGCGCGATGTCGTGCGCCAGGAACACGGTGGCCATGCCGCCGCGCCCCAGCTCAGTCATGATCTCGTAGTCGCCGAGCGTCGCCTGACGCAGCGCGTCGCGCAGCGCGTCCCCCCGTTGCGGTGTGGACTGCACGTGGAGCGTAGTGACACCGCCCTGAGGCGATGAGATGTCCAGCCCGCAGCTGGCGCAGAAATGTGCGCCGGCCGGGATCGCCGCACCGCAGCGATTGCAAGACACCGAATTAGATGCCACGCTCATGAGCCCACCGAGGAATTCCTAATATGCCGGCTGGCGAATGTGTATGCCAAATCGTAGCTTGGCTGCAACACTGCCGGAGACTTTCTACCCCATGGGGTCATGGCTGGAACGGTACCTCGGGTTAGGCCCGGCAATGCAGCAACGCCTGCTCGACACGATCGTCATTGTGGCCGGGCTGTGGGTGCTCCAGAGCGTTGCCCTCGCCGTGACGTACCGCCGGTCCAGCGACCCCCGTGTCCGCTACCAATGGCGCAAAACCATCACCTACCTGGCCCTGCTGATCGGCCTGGTGGCGATCGGTCATATCTGGGTGGAGCGCATCGAGTCCCTCGCTACGTTCCTCGGACTGCTCACGGCCGGGATCGCGATTGCGCTCAAGGACATCATTGCAAACCTCGCCGGCTGGGCGTTCATCGTATGGAGCCGACCCTTCGACGTCGGTGACCGCGTGCAGGTGGGTCCGTACGCCGGCGACGTCATCGACCTGCATCTGTTTCAGTTCACCCTCAATGAAATCGGCAACTGGGTCGACGCCGACCAGAGCACCGGCCGGATCATCCACGTTCCCAACGGCAAAGTATTATCGGACCCCATCGCCAACTACGACAAGGGGTTCCGTTACATCTGGAGTGAGATTCCGGTCACCATCACAGCCGACAGTAACTGGAAGAAAGCCAAACAGATCCTCGAGGGGATCGCCACACGGCATGCGGAGCAGCTCAACGACCAGATCGAAAAGGAGCTGCTCGAGGCCTCGCGCCGCTACCTCATCGCCTATACCAAGCTGACGCCCATCGTCTACGTCCGGGTCGCCGATCACGGCATCCGGCTGACGCTGCGCTACCTCATTCGCTCACGGTACCGGCGCGGCAGCGAAAACGCGATCTGGCAGGACGTGCTCGACGAATTCGGACGCGAACCGGACCTGCGACTCTCCTACCCGACGGCTCGCAAGACCCAGACCACCGGCTCACCCCACTGACATCACGGGGCGACGCCCACCTCATAGTGCGTCACCGTGGGCTCGAGGTAGAGCAGGAATTCGCGGTCCTCGGGATAGTAGTGGGCACGCTCGACGTCCGCGCCGGCGAAGCGCTTGATGGCGTCGTACGACTCCCACAGCGAAATGAAGAGGAACTCCGTCTCGCTAGGCAGATTGCGCCGCAGCACCCACACGCCTTTGTTGCCGGGCGTCGCGCGGCACTCGCGCACGCCGGTGCGGTCGAGATAGGCGGCGTAGGCGTCGCCGCGCTCCGGGAGCACCGCACCACGCCAGAGTCTCGCGATCACGTACGCTCCTCCCCCGTCCTCCACCATCCTGCACAACCATGAAACATCATTCCAGACTCTCGAGGATCCTGTCTGTTCCCCACACCGTGGCGAATTCGCCGTTGAGATCCGCGAGTGCTACGTCATGCAGCAGCTGCGCGGAGAACAGCCGGCCGTCGGGACCAGTGTTGTCGAAGGTCGCGGTCGCGTCGGAGACTACGTAGGTATCGAAGCCGAGATTTCCCGCCATCCGCGCAGTGGTCGAGACGCAGAGGTTGGTCTGCATCCCCGTCACCACGAGCGTCCGGCGTCCGGCGGCACGCAGGTCGGCTTCGAGCGATGTTCCGATGAAAGCGCTGTTCACCGACTTCTGCACCACCGGCTCACCGGAGAGCGGGCCCACTTCGCGCTTGATCTCGACCCCCGGCTGGTTGGGACGCAGCGGCGACTGCGGCAGCCGCGAGACGTGCTGCACGAAGACCACGGGGCGTCCCGTCGCCCGCCAGCGGTCGAGCAGCCGGGCGATGTTCCGCTCCAGCTCCGGGTTGTTGCGGTGCAGCGACTCGTTGTATTGATCGAACCCCTGCTGGACGTCGACGACGAGAAGGACTGCATCGCGGCTGAGTGACATGGTTCCTCTACCCTCCACCGACCTCCACCAACTTTTCCTTCTTCACCGCATCGCCAATCTCCACCACGGTCTTTACGAGTAGATCAAAATCCTCTCTCCGCGAACGCTGGTTCGTGTTGGCGACCCGGATCGCGAAGCGGCCGTCGAGCACCGTATGCGAGGGCAGGGCGACACCGCTTTCCTGCAGTCGCCACAGAATTTCCTGATTGAGCGCATTCAGCGCCGTCGCGTCGAGCCCCGGCGCGACGTACCGGAAGCAGCAGATGTTGAGCGGGGCGGGCGCCAGCAGCTCGAGCTGCGGATGCGCTTCGATCAGGGATACGAGATAGCGGATCTGCGCCACGTTCTGCGCGATCACTTCGCCGATCGCGTCGATGCCGTGCGTCTTGAACGCCATCCACACCTTGAGCGCGCGGAACCCGCGCGACAGCTGGATCCCGAGATCGGCGAACAGCACCCCGCCTGCCGCGAGCCCACGCGCCGTCGCGCCGAGATAGCTCGGCGCCGCGGCGAAGGTGTCGCGGTGGATGTCCGGGTGCCGCACCAGCGTGCATCCGACCTCGAACGGCAGATAGCCCCACTTATGGAGATCGAACGCGACCGAGTCCGCGGTTTCGAGACCGCGGACGATGCCGGCCAGCCCGGGGGCCAGGCGCAGCAACGCACCGAATGCGCCATCGACGTGGAACCAGAGGTTCTCGGCGCGGCACAGTGCGCCCAGCGCCGCCAGGTCATCGGTGGCGCCGGTGTTCACCGTGCCGGCGCTGCCGACGACGCAAATCGGACGGCGTCCCTGCGCGCGGTCGGCGGCGATCGCCGCCTTCAAGGCGGCGATGTCGATGCGGTAGGCGGCATCCACAGGGATGAGGCGGAGATTGCGGCTCCCGAGACCCATCAACTCGACGGCCTTCTTCACCGAGCTGTGGCCTTCCGTGGATGTGTAGACGACCAGCGCCGGTGCGCCGTTCCCGACTCCCTGCTCGCGCACGTCGAACCCCGCCTTCGCCTGGCGTGCGACGGCGAGGGCGACGAGGTTCGCCATCGAGCCGCCCGACACCAGCAGACCGCTCGAGCCGGCGGGGAACCCCATCACCTCGGCGAGCCACGCGATCACGCGCTCTTCCACGTGGCGCGCGCCTTCCTGCACCCCTGCCGCCTGCGGGTTCATCCCCGACGCGAGCATATCGGCGAGCATCGCGAGCGGGGTTCCGGTGCCGATCACCCAGCCCCAGAACCGCGGGTGAATGTTGCCGGGCGGATAGGGCAGCACGTCCCGCTTGAACTGCTCGTAGACGGCTGCCGCGGGCTTCCCCTCGTGCGGCAGCGGCTCGGCGAGACGCGCCCGCACGGCATCCGGGAAGGGTTGCCACACCGGCCGCTCCCGGACGGAGGCGAGGTAGTCAACCATGTCGTCGAGCATGCGATGTCCCAACGTGCGGAATTCATCCCACGATTGGGGGTCGAGGGTCAACTCGTTCACGCAGCCTCCGTATTGCGCAGAGGCGTTTTGGGTAATGGGTCATCGGTGTTTGATGTGTCTACCGAGGGCGCCTTACCCACAACCGGCAACGCCGTATGAGAGAATTGAATCCACACCACTGCCGCGAGCGTCAACACAATCGCCACGATCATCCTGCCGGTGATCGGCTCGCCCAGGAACGCCCAGCCGAGCAGCACCGCGATCACGGGGTTCACGTAGGCGTAGGTGCCCACGATCGTCGCCGACGCGTGGCGCAGGGCGTAGCTGTAGGAGCTGTAGCCGATGATCGATCCGAAGACGACGAGATAGGCGATCGCCGCCGCGCCGCGCCCGCTGAGGTGCCACTGGCCCCATTCGCCGAGCAACGACCCGACGATCGCGACGGTGAGTCCGCCGGCCAACATCTGGATTGCGGCCGACATGTATGCGCTCGATTGCGTCGGATGCCGCTTGGCGTAGATCGAGCCCAAGGACCACGAGGCGCTGGCGCAGGTGAGCGCGATCGGTCCCCGCAAGTCGGCGGAGAGGATCTCGCGCGGGTTGGCGCCGACGAGCAGCGCCGTCCCGAAGAACCCGACGAGCAGCCCGACAATCACGCGCCACGTCAGCCGGCTCGTGCCGCCCGGTATCGTGGCGTCGAAGAAAGCCATCCACAGGGCCACGGTCACGACAAAGACGCTGGCGACGCCCGAGGGCGTGTATTGCTCCGACCACACGACGAACGCGTTGCCGCCTGCGAGCAGAAAGACGCCGACGATCGCCGACGTGCGCCAGTCGGCGGCGCGACGCGGCAAGGTGTCCCCGAACGCCAGCGCGATGACGAGCAACAGCCCGCCGGCGATGGCGAAGCGCAGTCCGGCGAACAGGAACGGCGGCAGCACACCGACGCCGATCTTGATGGCGAGGTACGTCGATCCCCAGAACACGCAGACGAGGAGCCAGGCGACCAACGCCTTGCCGCGCAGGCCGGCCATCAGTCGAGCTCCTCGGCGAGCAGCCCGGGCTTCTCGAACACGGTGCCGAGCACGATCGTCGTGCGCGTGTTGATCGACTTCTGGCCCTCGGTGAGGGTGCGCAGGATTCCTTGCACTCCCTCGAGATCGGGCGCGACGATTTTCAGGATGTAGCAATCCTCACCCGCGACATGATGGCATTCGATGACGCCGGGGTGTTTCGCCATCTGCCGGATGCGCGGTTCGTCGACGACGTAGGTCGGATTGCCGTAGCGCACCGAGACGAACGCGGTGACCGGGTAACCAAGCTTCTTGCGATCGAGGTGAGCGCCGTAGCCGGTGATGTAACCCGATTCCTCGAGCCGCTTGACGCGTTCCATCACCGCGGGGCGAGAGAGCCCGACGGTGTCGGCGACGGACTGGTAACTCGAGCGGCCATCACTGGCGAGGAGGCTGAGAATGCGACGATCGATGGCATCGAGAGCGGGTTTGGTTGCCATTTCGTAACCTCGCTGGGCAACACATTCGGACGTTTCGTCAATCGCAGCGTATAGAAACCTAACGAATAGGTAGTCTAGAGGGTTCCGGGCTGACGAACTATCCGATTCTTGTGAGCAAACTGTCCTTGAGTTAGGACACTAGGGTCTGCTACCTTGCCCGCCATGCAGGTGTTCGACACGCTCATCGCCACGATCCGTCCCTATCAATCGGTGCTGATCGGGTACTCGGGCGGCGTCGACTCCACCCTCGTCGCCGTGGCGGCGCGGCGGGCCCTCGGTCGCGACTCGGTGTTGGCGGTCATCGGACGCAGCGCCTCATATCCCGAGCAGCAGCGGGCGGCCGCCGAATCGATTGCCGCCCGGTTCGATCTCCCGCTCGTCGCCATCGACACCCACGAGCTCGAGAATCCCGCCTACCTCGCCAACCCCACCAACCGCTGTTTCTACTGCAAGTCCGAGCTGTGGACGCGCCTCGGCGCGCTCGCGCTCGAGCGAGGCTTGCGGGTGGTGTGCGACGGCACCAACGCCGACGACCTGCACGAACATCGGCCCGGGTACGCCGCGGGGCGGCAGGCAGGAATTCGCTCGCCGCTCGCGGAGGCGGGTGTAACGAAGGCGGACGTACGGGCGGCGGCCCAGGAGCTGGGGCTTCCCAACTGGGACGCCCCGGCGGCGCCCTGTCTCTCGAGCCGGGTGCAGTACGGCATCGCCATCACCCCGCGACGGCTGCAGCAAGTCGAGGCGGGGGAGGCGTACCTGCGCGCGCTCGGAGTCAGCGGGAACCTGCGGGTACGCCATCGCGGGACGACGGCCTCGGTGGAGGTCGATCCAGAGTGGATCGGGTGGATCGAGGCGCGTCGCGACGCCGTCACGACGCGCCTGCAGGCGCTCGGGTTTGGGGAGGTGCAGATCGACCCGCGCGGTTACCGTCGCGGCAGTCTGATCCTCGACGCTCGCGACGCGTGAGGCTGTTCATCGCGCTCACCCCTCCTCCCACCGTTCAGCGCGCAGTGTGGGACGCGTTCGCGCCACTGCGCGACCGAAGGCTGCCCGTCAAATGGGTGCCGCCCGAGAATGTGCACCTGACCCTCAAGTTCCTGGGCGAAGTCGCGCCCGAGCGGCAGCCGGAAATCGTCGCAGCGCTGGCATCGGCGTCACAGGGGACGAAGGCGATTCCGCTGGTGGTGCACGGGGCAGGGGCGTTCCCGAACGCTCGAGTACCGCGCGTGGTGTGGGCCGGGATCGAGCCCGATCCCGCGATCGAGATATTGGCGGACCGGGTCGAGCGCGGCTGCGCGTCGCTGGGATTTCCGCCCGAGGGCCGGCCGTTCCGGCCGCATCTGACGCTGGGCCGGGCGGAGCGCGATGCTCGCGCCCGCGACTGGGCGGGGGTGGCGGAGCTGCTCGACGGGCTCGCTGTGGATGCCAGCACCCTGTTGGACGGTGTGGATCTGGTCCGTTCCGAGCTCCGCCGCGGCGGGTCGGTGTATCACAGGGTACATCGTGAACGGTTGTCTTAAGGGGCTGTTTCGCCTCTTCCTCTTCGTCCTGCTGCTCGTGGGCGTCGCCGCGGCCTACTGGTATCGCCAGCCGATCGGCCGCGCCTTCAACCATCTGGTGGGACGCCGCGACACCGCCCTGCCGAAGGTGTCCTCCGACTCCGGCATCGGGGCGCCGACTCCGACCGCGCTGGCGTCGGCCCAGCGCAAGCTCGCCTCCCTGGCCGCACCCCGGGGCCCCGACTCCGTGGTGCTGACGCCGAACGAGATGGCGTCGCTCGTCGGCAATGGGATCGACTGGACGGTGCGCAAGACGTTCGACTCGCTGCGCATCGAGTTGTCGGAGGGGTCGATCGCCGTGAACGCCCGGCTCGACACGAAGCTGATTCCCCAGGACGCCCTCGGTCCGCTGCGCGGGTTGCTCGCCGAGCGCGAGCCGATTCGCATCGCGGGTCCGCTGCGCATTGCGCGCCCCGGGGTGGCGCGCTGGACGGTGCAGTCGATCGCGCTGCGCGGCTTTCCGTTCCCCGGGCCGGCGGTGAAGGCGCTGGCGCGGCAGACGGCGGGCGCGGACACGACCGGCTCGATCGCGCTGCAGGTCGATCCCGCCGTCGCCAATCTCGCGATCCACTCGGGCGGTGTCGTGCTGTACCGGAAACGCCGTTCATGAGCCGCCGCGTTCTGGTGGTCGACGACGAGAAGGGCGTGCGCGAGGCTCTGAAGCAGGTGCTCGAGTTCGAGGACCTCGACGTGCAGACGTGCGCCTCCGGCTTCGACGCAGTGGAGGCGTACGAGGAATTCCGTCCGCACCTCGTCTTCCTCGACGTGAAGATGCAGGGGATGGACGGGCTCGAAGTCCTGCGGCGACTGCGCGAGCGGGATCCGCACGCCCAGGTCGTGATGATTTCGGGCCACGGGACGATTCAAACGGCCGTCGAAGCGACCCAGCTCGGCGCCTACGACTTCCTGGAAAAGCCGCTCGACACCGATCGCATCCTGCTGACGCTGCGCAACGCGCTGCAGCACATCGATCTCTCGGAAGAGAACGTACGGCTGCGGGCGGAAGTCGAGGCGCAGTACGAAATCGTCGGGTCGAGCAAGGCGATCAAGTCGGTGATCGACCGGATCGAGAAAGTGGCGCCGACGCCGGCCCGGGTATTGATCACCGGCGAGAACGGGACCGGCAAGGAGCTCGTGGCGCGGGCGATTCACGCGCTCAGCTCGCGCGGGCGGGGCCCGTTCGTCGAGGTCAATTGCGCGGCGATCCCGGCGGAGCTGATCGAGAGCGAGCTGTTCGGGCACTTGAAGGGGAGCTTTACCGGCGCGATCGCCGACCGGCCCGGCAAGTTCGAGCTGGCCGACGGCGGGACGCTGTTCCTCGACGAGATCGGTGACATGAGTCTGAACGCCCAGGCGAAGGTGCTGCGGGCGTTGCAGGAAGGTGTGATCTCGCGGATCGGCTCGGGGAAGCCGCAGCAGGTGGACGTGCGGGTGATCGCGGCGACCAACAAGACGCTGGAGCAGGAGATCGCGGCAGGGCGGTTCCGCGAAGATCTGTTGTATCGCCTGAACGTCGTGCCGATCGAGGTGCCGCCGCTCCGCGCGCGCCGCACCGACATCCCCCAGCTGGTGCAGCACTTCACCGATCAGCTCTCGGGGACCGGCCGTGCCGGCTTGAAGCCGAAGGAGTTCAACGAAGCGGCGCTGCAGCGGCTCGCCGTGCACGACTGGCCCGGCAATATCCGCGAGCTGCGCAACGCGGTGGAGCGCCTCCTCATCCTCGCGGCCGGAGATGCCGTGACCGAGGCCGACGTCGACAAGCTGGTGGGTGACGGGGGCCGCACCGTAGCGGCCGGGGACGCGGCGGCCGGCGGTATGCTGTTCCGCGCCGGGACGTTCGAAGAGTTCAAGCAGGCCGCCGAGAAGTCCTACCTCCTGGCCAAGCTCAAGGAGCACGACTGGAACGTTTCCGAAACGGCGCGTACGTTGGCGATGCCGCGCAGCAACCTCTATAAGAAGATCGAGCGCTACCACCTGGCCCGGGAGAGCTGAGTGCAGAAGAACCAGGAGCGTGACTGGGACAAGGAGCTGGCCGAAGTGGACCGGCTGCTGAACCAGCTCCCGTCGCACCGCGAGGAGCAGGTCGCCGCGCAGGCGGCGAAGCGGGCCCAGCCGTCCGTGCGTCCGGGCGGCGCTCCACCGGACCAGGGCGGCGGCGGCCGCATCGGCACGTGGGCGCGCGTCGCCCTCGGCCTGCTGCTCGGGGTCGGGATGCCGCTGTGGCCGTATGACCACGGGTGCGGCATCAAGCTGTTCATCTATCTGGGTGGCGTGCTGACGCTGGTCGTCGCCGGCGTGTGGAGCAGCCTGTCATCGTGGAAACGCCGCATGGGAACCGCGCACCTCATATCGCAGCTCCTCGTGATCTGGGGACTCGTGCTGACGGCGCAGGTCGTGTTGCCACGGACCGGGTATGCGAAAGCGCCCGCGACGTGGTTCTGTCCCTGAGAAACGCTCTCGGCCGTCAGCTTTCAGCTTTCAGCCATACTCACCCCTGTTAGCTTAGCTGTCAGCCGACAGCCGACAGCTGACAGCTGATAGCGCCTTTTTTGGGGTTCACATGCCAGACAATTTCAAGAACTTCATCGGCGGCGAGTGGGTAGCCCCTGCGTCCGGCGCCTACTTCGAGAACCGCAACCCTGCCGACTGGAACGACCTGATCGGCTGTTTCCCGCGCTCCGGTCTGGACGACGTGCGCCGCGCGGTGGAATCGGCGAAGCGCGGATTCGCGCTGTGGTCGAAGACGCCGGCGCCGGCGCGCGGCGCCGTATTGCAGCGCGTCGGCGAGCTGCTGGTGGCGAACAAGGAGCCGCTCGCGCGCGCCATGACGCGGGAGATGGGGAAAGTCCTCACCGAAACGCGTGGCGACGTGCAGGAAGGAATCGATACGGCGTTCTACGCGGCCACCGAAGGGCGCCGCCTCTTCGGGCACGTCGTTCCCTCCGAGCTGCGCAACAAATGGGCGATGACCTACCGCCGGCCGATCGGCATCGCGGGACTCGTCACTCCCTTCAACTTCCCGCTCGCCATCCCCACCTGGAAGATGTTTCCGGCATTGCTGTGCGGAAACGCGGTCATCTTCAAACCCGCCGAGGACGTGCCGCATACCGCGCATCTCCTGATCGAGCTGTTGCTGCAGGCGGGACTCCCACCCGAGGTGGTGCAGCTGCTGCACGGCTACGGCCACGAGGTCGGGAAGGCCATCGTCGAGCACCCCGACATCCCGGTGATCTCGTTCACGGGGTCGACGGCGACGGGTGCGGCGATCGGCGAGACGTGCGGCCGGATGCACAAGCGGCTGTCGCTCGAGATGGGCGGCAAGAACGCGATGCTCGTCATGGACGACGCCGATCTCGACCTCGCGCTCGACGGCGTGCTGTGGGGGGCGTTCGGGACGACGGGGCAGCGCTGCACCGCGACGAGCCGGCTCGTGCTGCACGAAAAGATTCACGACCGCTTCATCCGGATGGTCGCCGAGCGGGCCGAGAAACTGCGGCTGGGTCCCGGGCTGTCGGACGGCACCGAGGTCGGGCCGCTGATCCACGAGGAGTCGCGCACCAAGGTCGGCGGCTATGTGGAGGTCGGGAAGAAGGAAGGGGCCGCGTTGGTGATCGGCGGCGCCCCCGCCACCGGCAACGGCCTCGAGGCCGGCTGGTTCTTCCAGCCCACGATTCTCGCCGGCGTGAAGCCGGGGGACCGGGTGGAACAGGAGGAGATCTTCGGCCCGGTGCTGTCCGTCATCAAGGTCGGCTCGCTGGACGAGGCGATCCGCGTCAACAACGACGTGAAGTACGGCCTCTCGAGCGCGCTCTATACGCGCGACGTGAATGCCGCCTTCCGGGCCATGAGCGATCTCGACAACGGCATCACCTACGTCAACGCCCCCACGATCGGAGCCGAAGCGCACCTGCCGTTCGGGGGGGTGAAGCAGACCGGCAACGGCCACCGCGAGGGCGGGTGGGAGGTGTACGAGTTCTATTCCGAGACCAAGGTCTGCTACATCGACTACTCGGGACAGCTGCAGCGGGCGCAGATCGACATGTACGAATTATGAATGCAGAATGAGGAATGCAGAGTTCGACAATTGGACATTCTGCATTCATCATTCTGCATTCGTCTTCACTCTGGGGTGTAGCTCAACTGGCGGAGCGTCCGGCTGTTAACCGGAAGGTTGGAGGTTCGAGTCCTCCCGCCCCAGCTGTTCCTCGTTACACCTTGAGCGCGTCGAGCAGCGAGCGCAGCGCTCCCTGATTCGGCAGCATCACGAGATGCCCGCCGAACGCCGCATCCTCGCCGTCCATCGACAAGCGCGTCTCGATGCAGAGACCGATGTCGTCCGCTTCGCCGGAGGCGCGATGCTTCGCCAGCACCTGGTCCGGCGGCTCGATGCCGAACGTCGGCACCGAGAGCATGACGACGCCGTTCAGCATCTGTCCCAGCGCGCTCGAGTACGCCCCGCCGAGGATATTGCCGGTCTCGGTCACCGTCGACTGGGCGAGCTTGTCGAACGTCGTGCCGGGGCCGAACGGCTGCCCCAGCAGCATGGTGCACAAGCGGCGCGCGTCCGGCTCCGGCATCAGAAAGACGAGGGAGCCGGTCATGTCGCCCAGCAGATGCATCGCGACCACGACCACGGGCTCACCCGAGTAACCCAGCACGACCGGGATTTCGTCGATGGCCACCGCTTCGAACTCCGGCACGGTGATCATGATGCGGCGATCGGTCAGCTGGCCCAGCGCCGTGGCGGCGTGCCCGCTCGCGATGTTCGCCACCTCGCGCAGGGCGTCGAGCTGCATGCGGTGCAGCGACTCGTGGATCGCGGCCACTAGTTCACCGCGTCGTTGAGGGCTTCGAGCACCCGCGAGCGGGTGAACGGCTTCACGATGAAGCTGCGCGCTCCCGCGGCGACGGCCTCTTCCATCAGCTTCTCCTGGCCCATCGCACTGCACATCACGATGCACGCTTCGGGATCGAGCTTCTTGATGGCGCGCGCGGCGTCCAGTCCGCTCATGTCGGGCATCACGATATCGAGCACGACGATATCGGGGCGGAGGCGGTCGTACTGCTCCACCGCCTCCTGGCCGTTCTCGGCCTGTCCGATCACCATGAAGCCGGCGTCGGAGATGATCCCGGTGATCATCACCCGGGTGAACATGGCGTCGTCACACAACAACACGGTGTAGCTCATCGCTCCTCCACGGTCCTTTCCGTTCTTTGGGCTTTCGCCCACTCGAGTATTTTTTCCGACAACCCCGCGAGGGGGACCAGCTCGTCCACCGCCCCACGCGCCGCCGCCTCGCGCGGCATGCCGAACACCACACAGCTCGCTTCATCCTGTCCCAGCGTCGCGGCCCCCGCCGTCCGCATGGCGAGCAGCCCCTCCGCGCCGTCGTCGCCCATCCCGGTCATGATCACGCCCAGGGCGTCCGGGCCGACCGCCCGCGCCACCGATCGGAACAGCACATCGGCGCTCGGCCGGTGGCGCGAGACGAGCGGTCCGCGCGTCACCTCGACGGTGCAGCCGCCGGTCTCGCGATGCACCTCGAGGTGATGGTCGCCCGGCGCGATTAGCGCCCGTCCCGGGCGCACTACATCTCCCGTCGCCGCCTCCTTCACCTCGATTTGACACGTCTGGTTGAGGTGCTCCGCGAACGCCGCGGTGAACCCGGCCGGCATGTGCTGCACCACCACGACGCCGGGGGCATCGGGGGGCAGGCCTCCGAGCAGTTCGTGCAGGGCAGGGGGGCCGCCGGTGGAGGCCGCGATCGCCACGAGACCGTCGCTTGCCGCGGCCGGCACCGCGAGCGTCCGCTGGGGCCGCTGGACGGGGCGCGCGGCGATGGCCTCCCGGCGGCGCCCGCCCCGCACCCGGGCCCGCGTCGCGGCACGGATCGCGTCGATCAGCTGGATCGACGATTCCTGCACGAAGTCGCGCACCCCCATCTGCGGCTTCGCCACCACGTCGACCGCGCCCTCGCGCAGCGCCTCGAGCGCCACGCGCGACCCCCGCGTACTGTGGCTCGAGCAGATCACCACGGGCAACGGATTCGTTCCCATGAGGTCGCGCAGGAAGGTGAGGCCGTCTTCCTGCGGCATCTGCAGGTCGAGCACGATGACGTCGGGCCGCTGGGCGGCGATCTTGCGGCGCGCCACGATCGGATCATTGGCCGTCGCGACCGAGAACCCGCCCGTCGCAGTCAGCAGGGCGGTCATCGATTCGCGCATCACCGCCGAATCATCCACCACGAGCACGTGCACCGGCGCTTCGGTCATACGACCGCCGCCACGGCGCGGCGCTGGTACACCGCCGGCATCACCGGTCGGAGATCGGTCGCCGTGCGAGCCGCCGACTCCGCGTGACCGAGAAAGAGGTATCCCCCGGGCACCAGGCGGCGCGTGAGACGCTCGATCACCCGCACGCGCGACGGCGGATCGAAGTAGATGAGGACGTTGCGGCAGAAAATCGCGTCGAACATCCCCGTCACCGGGTACTCGTCATCGTTGAGGTTGATGCGCTCGAACCGCACCGGCGTGCGCGCCGCCTTGCCGGCGCGGCAATTGCCCTCTTCGGGGCCGATGCCGCGCAGCATGTAGCGACGCCGGTAGTGCTCGGGAATCTCGTCCGCCCGCCCCATCGGGAAGACCGCCTGGGCGGCGCGATCGAGCACCTTGGTCGAGAGGTCGCTGGCCACGATTTCGACATCCCAGTCCTCCCCCAGCCGGTCGAGCAGGACCATCGCGATCGAGTACGGCTCTTCGCCGGTGGAGCACGCCGCGCTCCACACGCGCACGCGCCGCGCCCGTCGTCCGGCCGCCGCCTCGACGAGCCATTCGCTGCACACCCGGCCCTCGAGCAGCTCGAACTGCTTCGGCTCGCGGAAGAAGTGGGTTTCGTTGGTCGCGATGGCGTCGAGCAGCCGCACGAGCTCCTGGGCGTCGCCGCCCGCGATGCGCGCGTAGTACGCCCCGAACGTCGGCAGCTCGAGCTCACGCACCCGGCGGATCAGCCGGCCCACCAGGAGCGCCCGCTTGGCCTCGGACAGGTAGATCCCCGCCTCGCGCAGGATGAGGCGTTGAAACAGGGTGAACTCCTGCTCCGTGAGCGACGCCGGCTCGTTTGCCGACCGCAGGGCGATCACGCGACCATCCGTTCGGCCTGCGTGACGCGGAAATAGCCCACGAGCTGCTGCAGCGCCTCGGCCTGCGACGACAGCTCCTGCGCCGTGCTCGCCAGCTCCTCGGCCGCTGACGCCGCCCGCTGTGTCACCTGGTCCACCTGCGTCATCGCCCGGTTGATCTGGTTGACCCCGCTCTCCTGCTCGCGCGACGCCGCGGCGACTTCCTGCACCAGCTCCGCCGTCCTCCGGATCGCCGGCACAAGGTCCGCCAGACGCTTGCCCGACGCTCGCGCCACGCTCACACTGCTTCCCGCCAGCTCGTTGATCGCCGTCGCCGCCACCTGGCTGCGCTCGGCGAGCTTGCGGACTTCCGTCGCCACCACGGCGAAGCCGCGCCCATGCTCACCGGCCCGAGCCGCCTCGATCGCGGCGTTCAACGCCAACAGGTTCGTCTGGTAAGCGATGTCCTCGACGATCGTGATCTTCTCGGCGATCGTGGTCATCGCCGTCATGCTCCGGGCGACCGCCTCGCCCGAGCCTTCGGCGTCCTGCGCTCCCTGGAGCGCCATCTGCTCGGTCTGTCTGGCGCTTTCGGCGTTGCGGGTGATGGTCGCGCTCATCTGCTGCAGGCCGGCCGTGGTCTCCAGGACCGATGCCGCCTGCTCGCTCGTGCCCTGTGAGAGGGATTGTGCGGTCGCCGCGACCTGACCGGAGGCGGCGGAGAGGGCGTCGGCGCCGGCGCGGACCCGGGTCATGGTCTCGCGCAGCCGCAGCGACATCTCGTGCAACGCCCGCTCGAGCTGCCCGATCTCATCCGTGCGCGTGTCGCCGTGGTGGCCGTTGCGCGACAGGTCGCCCTGAGCGATGTGCCGGGCGAGTGTGACGGCACGCGCCAGCGGCAGGACGACACCGCGCGCCGTGACGATCGACAGCGAGACCAGCCCACCGAGGGTGAGCAGCGCGACGATCGACGCCCAGCGAAGCGACGACGACGAACGGCGCTGCGCCGCGGTGAAGGCCGTCGCGATGGCCGCTTCGTCATGCTGTGCCGCCACGTCGAGCTCGCGTTTCAGCCCCGCATAGCTCGCCCGCAGCTGCGCCAGGTCGCTGCCGAGCGACGCGACGCCGTCACCCGTGATGAGGCGCCGGCTCGTTCCCTGTGCCAGCGCGTAGTACGCGTCGAAATGCCCCCGCAGGGTATCGAGATCGGCTCCCTGCAGCATCGGATTGCCGCGGCCGCCCTGCAGGGCGCGACGGAAGTCGTCGGCCAGAGAATCGACCGACCGCAGGGCGTCTTCATCACGGGCCGCCACGGCGTCCTGCAGCCCGCGACCCACTGCCGTGAGCCGACCCTGCAGGGAGTGCATCAGCTCCACCGCCGGGTAGTGGCCGGTGCGGATCTGAGTGAGCGTGCGCAGGTCGCTCCGCCCCATCCAGGCGATCGTGGCGACCGCCAATCCGAGCGCGATCGCAGCGAGGGCCGGTAACAGCAGAATGCGATGTGCCACCTTCAGCGTCGGCATCAGTCGGTCGCTCATTGTTCAACGCGTGATGGTGATCGGTTTCAGGTCCGACGTGAGGCGGACCCCGGCGGACACATAGCCGATGGCATTGGGGTGCTGGCGCACGTAGGCCATGACCTCGCTGTCCGACGACTCGGCCGGCGGCGGCGATGCCTTGCCCTGGAACACCATCTGCTCCCAATAGACCGTGACGTCCGTCGGGCTCTTGTGGTGGATCTCCCGGATGAACGCCGCACGGGCGGGAGACTCGCCGCCCGGCTCGACGGGCAGGACCGGCTGGCCGTTGAACGCCCAGGTCGTGGTTTTTGCCAGGAACAGGCGCGACAGCTCCTGCGGCGACAGCAGCCCTACCGGGTTCTCGGCATTGACGATCACCCGGTAGGGGCGGGCGTCGCCCGCCCCCTGAGCCGGCAGCCGGACGGCGCCGAGCGCCGCCAGCGTGATCACTGCGAGGGCAACGTGCTTCATGACGGCAGCTCCGTGGTGTCGGTCGTCGTTGCGGGCAACGCCTGCTGCTCTTCAGTCGTGAGAACCCGATCGGTGTTGAGCAGCAGGATGAATCGTTTGTCCGACCGGCCCAGGCCCTGCAGCCAGTCGCTGCGCACGCCGGTCCCGAAATCCGGCGCCGGCTCGATCGTGCCCGGAGCCAGCTCGGCCACCTGACTGACGCGATCGGCCGCGATGCCCATCACCGTGCGCTGGCCGTCGCGCTGCAACTCGACGACGACGATGCAGCTGCGCCGCGTCACCGGGCTCGGGGTTCGTCCGAACTTCACGGCCAGGTCGACCACCGGGACGACGCTGCCGCGCAGGTTGATCACACCACGGATGAAGCGCGGCGCATTGGGCACCGTCGTCACCGTGTCGTACTCGATGATCTCTTTCGCCTGCAGAATCCCGACGCCGTACTCCTCGTCCCCGACGCAGAACGTCAGGTATTGGGTCTGCAGTGGATCCGCCGCGGTCGTGGTCATGAGCGCTCCCCTAAAACCTTGTGAAGTGGGGGGCGTCGCTCTCGATCAGCGCGGTCGCGACCCGGTTCGTGCGGTGGCCGTTGCCGCCGTTCCCGTTCCCGGCTTTCTGCTCCGGGACGGTGGCCGCCACGTGCGGCTGGACGACGGCGTGATGCTCCGGCGCGTTGGAGACGCGGAAGAAGGCGACGAGCTGCTGCAACGCTTCGGCCTGCGACGACAACTCCTCCGCCGTGCTCGCCAGCTCTTCGGACGCCGACGCGGCCCGCTGCGTCACCTGGTCCACCTGCGTCATCGCCTTGTTGATCTGATTCACACCGCTCGCCTGCTCGCGTGAGGCGGCCGCCACTTCCTGCACCAGCTCCGCCGTCCTTCGGATCGCCGGCACCAGCTCCGCCAGCCGCTCCCCCGACGCTTGCGCCACATTGACGCTGCTCCCGGCCAGCTCGTTGATCGACGTCGCGGCCACCTGGCTGCGCTCGGCGAGCTTGCGCACCTCGGTCGCGACCACCGCGAAGCCGCGCCCGTGCTCACCGGCCCGGGCCGCCTCGATCGCCGCGTTCAACGCCAGCAGGTTGGTCTGGTAGGCGATGTCCTCGATGATCGAGATCTTCTCGGCGATGGTCGACATCGCCGCCATGCTCTGACGCACCGCTTCGCCCGAGCCTTCGGCGTCCTGCGCCCCCTTGAGGGCCATCTGCTCGGTCTGGCGGGCGTTCTCGGCGTTCTGCGTGATCGACGCGCTCATCTCTTCGAGCCCCGCGGTCGTCTCTTCGACCGAGGCGGCCTGCTCGCTCGTGCCCTGTGAGAGGGCCTGGGCGGTCGAGGCGACCTGGCCGGAAGCGGCGGAAAGGGCATCGGCGCCGGCGCGGACCTGCGTCATGGTCTCGCGCAGCCGCAGCGACATCTCGCGCAGCGCGCGCTGCAGCTGGCCGATCTCGTCGTTGCCGTCGACCGTGATGTCCTGCATCAGGTCGCCGCCCGACACCGCTTCCGCGAGCTCGACGCCGTGGCGGATCGGGATGACGATGCCGCGGATGATCATGGTCGCGAACGCTGCCGCTAGGGCGATCGCCGCGATGAGCAGCACGAAGAAGCTCGTCCGCATACGTGTGTACGCGGCACTCGCCCGCTCCGCGAGACGGGCCATGTCCGCCTGGCCGTCGTTCGCGATGACCTGCACGACCGAGTCAAACGCAGCGGTTGGCGCGCGGTCCATCCCCTTCACGAGGCTGTCGACGACATGGGCCGACTTGGCATCGCGGCCGTTGAAGCGGGTGAGAGCGGTGCGGTAGCGCTGCCCCAGGTCGGCATGCGCCCGGATCAGCGAATCCAGCGTCGTCGTGTCGGCGCCGGTCTGCACGACCTGCTGGCGGACCGAAGCCAGGCCCGTCTGCACGGCACGCTCTTCCTGCACGAACCCGTTCAGGTACTTGCTGAACGCCGCCGAATCGCTGCCGCGCAGCAGGATGTCCTTCCAATCCTGCACCTGGATCTTGAAGTGGACCTGCGCCGCGCGGGTTGCGTCCAGCGTGCGCATCGACGTTTGTGCGGCGCTCGTGGCGTCGCGAAGCCGCTGCTCCACGGCGCGCGCGCCCTGCAGCCCGACCAGCGCCAGCACCACCGCCGCGACCAACAGGCCGCCCGTGAGCCCCCACAGCCGAACGCCGATCTTCACCGACCGCAACATTGCTTCTTCTCCTCCGTCGCCTCAGGCGACGCTTGCGAGTGTGGTATGCACCACGTCAGGCCGATGCCTGGTGGCTCCGGGCGCGGCTCGTCTCTCTGGCGAGCCCGATTACCTGGGGTACATCGAGAATCAACGCGACCCGTCCGTCGCCGAGGATCGTGGATCCGGCGATACCGGGGAGCTGCTGCAGCACGCCGCTCAACGGTTTGATCACCGCGGGACAATCCCCCTCCAGCACGTCCACGACGAGGCCGATGCGACGCTCGCCGTGGCGCACGACGACGACGCTCTCCCGCGCGGCCGGCACGCCCGGCAACCCGAGCACGTCGCGCAGCCGCGCGAACGGCACCGCCGCACCGCGCAGGTTGAGCACCCCGTCCTCGGCACGCTCGGCGGGACGGCTGCGCACGCCCCGCGCGTCGAGGCACTCCTCGACCGCCTCGAGCGGGAGCACGTACACCTCGCCACCGGCCCGCACGCGGAAGCCGTCGATGATCGCGACGGTGAGCGGCAGCTGAATGCTGAAGCGCGTGCCGTGGCCGGGCGCCGACGTCGTGTCGATGGTGCCGCGCAGGCCGCGGATGTTGCGGCGTACGATGTCCATGCCGACGCCGCGGCCCGACACCGCCGTCACCTCCGCGGCGGTCGAGAAGCCGGGCTCGAAGATCAGCGACAACAGCTGCTCGTCCGTCAGCTGCCTGGCGTCCGCGACGAGTCCCGAGGTTTCGGCCCTGGCGGCGATGCGCGCCCGGTCGAGTCCGCGCCCGTCGTCCACCAGCTCGATGACGACCGAGCCGGCGCGGTGCAGGGCGCGCAACGTGATAGTGCCCGACGGCGGCTTGCCGGCCGACACGCGGTCGGCGGGCAGCTCGATGCCGTGGTCGACGGCATTGCGAATCATGTGCGTGAGCGGATCGCGCATCTGCTCGGCGATCGAGGTATCGACTTCGACGTCGTGCCCCTCGATCACGAGCTGCACCTGCTTGCCCTGTTTGCGCGCGATGTCCCGCACCGTGCGGTGGCAGGCGCGCAGCGTGGGGCCGAGCGGCACCATGCGCAGCCGCATGACCTCTTCCTGGACCGCGGCGTGCAGCTGCTCGAGCTGTCCCAGGGTCGCCACGGCCGACTCGGTCACCGGCTCACCGGGGACGACGAGCTGGGCGAGGCGCCCGCGCGCGATCGTGATCTCGGCGGTGAGGTCGAGCAGCGTGTCGAGCCGGGCAACGTTGACGCGCAGCGTGGCGTCGCGGGCCGGACCCTTCGGCTCGGCCGGCGCCGCGTCACCGATGCGCGCCACGACGGGCTCGGCGTCCAGCGCGGCGCGCAACAGGCGGCGCAGGCCGTCGACCGCCTCGAGGAAACGGGTGATCAGGTCCGCGCTGAAGGGCAGTGTCCCGTCGTGCAACCGCTCCAGCTGGTCCTCGAGCTGGTGCGCTGCCTGCGCCACCGCCTCGAATCCCATCGTGGCGCTATTGCCTTTGAGGGTGTGCGCCGCGCGCAGCACCGCGTGCACGAGCCCCGAGTCGCAGCGCCCGCTGCGCTCCAACGCCAGCAGCGCCTGCTCCATGGTGGACAGGTTCTCGGCCGATTCGGTGCGGTACACCTCGGCGATGCGCTGCAGCTCGGCATCCATGACCATCGCCTACAGCACCTTGACGACGAGGTCGCCGGTGTGGGCATGGAGGACCACGCGCCGCCCGCGGTTGCCCTCGACGTCGGTCATGACGACCGGCACGCTTGCTTCGAACAACGCCTGCACCGCCGCGAGCACGTTCTGCCGGCCTACGTGCGACGGATGATCGCGATAGACGTCGAGCACGCACGCCCCGCCGAGGACTTTCGCCTGCAGGCGGTGCTGGACGGCGCCGCATTCCACCATCGCGTCGACGAGGCGCGGCACCGCCACGTCCCCGAAGCGCAGCGAGTTGCTCTTGGCCGGGGCGCGCGGCAGGAGGAAATGGTTGAGGCCGCCGATGCGCGCGACCGGGTCGAACAGCGCGACGGCGACGCACGACCCGAGGATCGTCGTGATCGTGCAGGGCGCGACCGCCACGGTGAACTGGCCCGGGTGCAGGTAGACGCGGCCGCACTCGGCGGTGACCGACCCCGATTCGCGGCGCGAGGGCACGGGCTCGATGAGCTGGTCCGGAATCCCGATCACGCGTCGTCGCTCCCCTGGTCGACGGCGACGTCGAGCCAGCTTTCCACCTTCGCCAGCAGCTCGAGCTGATCGACGGGTTTCATGACGTAGTCGGTGCAGCCGCTCGTGAACCCCGCCTCGACGTCCCACTCCTCGTTTTGCGACGTCACGAGAATGATGGGCGTGGCCCGCGTCTCGGGGCGCTCGCGCAGGGCCTTGCATGCGGAGAGACCGTCGAGCTTGGGCATGACGACGTCCAGAAGGATCAGGTCCGGCTGTACGCTCGCGCCGCAGCGCAGCGCCGTCTCGCCATCTTCTGCGGTGAACACCTCGTAGCGGTGCTTCAGCATCATCTCGAGCCAGAGGCGGTAGGTCGGTGAGTCGTCCACGATCAGGACTCGCGGTTTGCGGCCGACGTGCGTCACCGGCGCTCTCCGAACGACGATAGGTTCAGGCATGTATCAGGCGGACGCCGCGTGGCCGAACTGCATTTCGGCGCGGGCGGCGAACTCTCCGGCGAGGGGATGGCATACGTGGTAGCCCTGCACCAGCTCGATCCCGAAATGGGCGGCGAGCTGCAGGTCGCAATCGGACTCCACTCCTTCGGCGACCACTTCGAGCCCGCTCTGCCGGATCTGCTCGAGCACCGTCAGCAATCGCTGGCGGGTGCTCGGCTGGTGGTGGGCGCCGCGGAACAGGCGCCCGTCCAGCTTCACGACGTCGGGGCGGCAGGGGCAGGACTGGAGCGGCCGGGCATCGGTCTTGGTCGCGCCGAAATCGTCGAGCGCGACGAGCACTCCCAGGTTGCGCAGCGAGCGCAGGGCCGGCATGAGCGCCGCCTTGTCGCAGTCGCGCTCCTGCTCGACGACCTCGACGGTCACGCGGCGCCAGTCGACACCGTTCCCGGCGGCCGTCGTGGCGAGGAAGTCGGGGAAGGTCCGATCCGACATCAGGGTGACCGGGCTGACATTGACGAACAACCGGGATCTGATGCCGCAGTGAGCGGCGGTCTCGAACGCGGTTGTGACGCAGGCGCGGTCCATCTTGGCTTCGAGGTGACACGCGCGCGATGCGGCGAACAGCACGGCGGCTTCCGCGTACGGCGAGCCGTTGGGTCCGCGGGTGAGGCATTCCAGCGCGTGCAGGCTCCAGCTGCCGGCCCGGCATCGAACGATCGGCTGGAACACCGTGCGCAGCGCGCCCGGCGTATGGATCACATCCGCCAGGTTGAGCAGCGGTGCGGCAGCGCTACTGGCGGGCTCGACTACGACCATCGTCTCGACTCTCCCTTTCTCGGCGTTTATTCGGGCAGGGCTCTCTGCCCGCGCGCACGTGTAACGAACGTGTCACGCGCGGGCGACATTCTAGCGAAGAAGGACCAACTGATTCCAATACTCCTTCGCTAGGAGTTGCATACGCGGCGTGCATAGCGGAGCGTATAGCAGAAACGGAGCCCTACGTTGGACTTGCG
>Ga0126383_10000191_pt1 | contig 30976 bp, 26 predicted proteins | sample PanSoiMetPlot_35_FD_96882 | JGI IMG/M metagenome (GOLD analysis project Ga0126383, IMG submission 96882) | Tropical forest soil microbial communities from Panama - MetaG Plot_35 | ecosystem: Environmental > Terrestrial > Soil > Tropical forest > Bulk soil | place: Panama | collected 2016-02-17 | reverse complement strand
TTCAAACTCATTGCGGCGGACCAATTCCGCCACCAGCTTGTCCTTCGCTTCGTGCTCGGCGTGATGGCGCCGCTCCGCCTCGATATTCTCACGAATGCGTTTTTGCACGTCGTCAATCGTTGCAAACTCGCCCAGGCTCTTCGCGAACTCCTCATTCAACTCCGGCAGGCTCTTCTGTTTCAGCGCGTGAACCTTGACCGTGTAGCTGAACGTCTTTCCCGCTAGCCGCTTGTCCTGTGCGTCGTCCGGATAGTGCACGTCGAAGGTCCGTTCGTCACCGACAACTGCACCGCGCAGGTTCTCGGTGAACTCGGGCATGGTGTTTTTTCCGCCAATCTCGACCAGCACTTCATCCATATGCACCGGCTGACCTTCACTCTCTTTGGGAGTTCCGTCGAGCGAAACTTGCGCGAAGTCACCCTCGGCCAGCGCGCGACCCTCGATGTTGTTGAAGCTCGCTTGCTGTTCCCGCAGATCGTTAAGCGCCTGCTCGACGTCCGCGTCGGTGACCGTGATTTCCGGTTTTTCGGCGCGCAACTCTTTATACCCCTCGACCTTCACCTCGGGCAGCACTTCGAATGCGGCTTTGAAGCGCAGCGGTTCGCCATCATGAAGATGGAGATCTGTCACTCGCGGCTGCGAGACCGGGTGCATTCCCAGTCGTTCGGTTTCTTGCCGGAAATAGCGGGGAATCAGCGCCTCGACAACGTCGGTCTTGATCTCTTCTGAAAAGCGCTGCTTGATAATCGATGGCGGCACATGCCCGCGGCGAAAGCCAGGCAGCCGTGCCATCTTCTGATATTTCTGGATCAAAGACTCTGTCTGCCGGGCCACTTCGGCCGCGGGAATCTCGACTTGGATTTCACGCTTAGTAGTACTTTCGTTGGTTTCAGTGGGGCTCACAGTTGCCTTTCAAAACCCGAGCGCGGCCCGCTGGAGCCATTCGCACCTGCTCCACTTTTTCGCACGCCAAGCCGCCAAACCTGAGTGTAAAGACTAGGGAAGAGCAACGTCAAACGCATGAGGCTACGTCCCAGCGACTAGGGTAATCAGAGTGACTTCAGGTGGGCAGTTCAACCTCACCGGCGGCGCCACCATGCCGATCCCTCGGTTCGTGTACGCCTGCAGATTGCCGACCTGGTATAGCCCTCGCGGATATTTTTGCGCGAGTTCCGGCAAAATCGGCGCTCCGTAACCCGGAATCCACACCTGACCGCCATGCGAGTGCCCGGACAATTGCAAATCCACTCCGTGCCGCGTAACCACGTCCGCAAAATCGGGTTCGTGCACGGCCACGATCCTCATTTCCTCGCTCGGAACTCCTTCGAGCGCTTTTCCGAGATCGTTTGCCTCTTCAAACACGTCATCGACACCGACCAGCCAGATCCGTTGTCCATTGCGTTCAATCGGGATCGACCGGTTCCGCAGAATTGGAATCTGGTGCGTTTTGAGAATTTCCTCGACCGCGTCCGCTCCGTTCCAGTGATCGTGATTCCCGAGCACGCCCACTACCTGTGATCCCGTGAGCTGCCGCAAGATCTTGCCGCACGGATCGGCATGCTTCGCCCCGGCCGGCCCATCGGGTTTGAACAAAGGATGAGAGACGAAGTCTCCGGTGAAGACGGTCAAATCAGGACGAAGAGAGAGTGCCAGACGGACTGCATGCTCAATCTGCGACTCGCCGATCCACGGGCCGAAGTGAAAATCGCCCATCACCACCAGGCGAAATTGGTGAAACGCCTCCGGCAAGCGCCGCAGTCGAACCGTCACGCGCTCGATGACCGGAATTCGCGGCTCAACGAGAAATCCATCAATAGTTGATAGGGCCCCGACACCCAAGACGCCGACAGCAAGTCTCTTCAGGAACTTTCTTCGGTCCAATCGCCACTCACCCTGAATCACATTCCATTATAGAAGGCGCAATTGGAGGAGAAAGTGACCCGAAGCTTATTCCAGGGGATATCCATTGCGATTCCGCGCGTTAACCTACACGCCACTACAATGCCTCCATGCCCGATCCCGAGTGGCTTCGAGTCCTAAACGCCGAGGTGATTTCCTGCACGCGCTGTCCTCGTCTCGTTAGTTATCGTGGACGGATCGCGGTGGAGAAGCGTCGGGCTTATCTTTCCTTGGACTATTGGGGAAAGCCCGTGCCCGGCTTCGGCGATCCGAACGCCCGCGTCATGGTGCTCGGACTTGCGCCGGGCGCCCATGGTTCAAATCGCACCGGACGTCCTTTTACTGGCGATGCGTCCGGCAACTTCATGTGTCCGATCCTCTATGAGACGGGCTTCGCCAATCAACCCACCGCGACCGACCGCGACGACGGATTGGTGCTGCGCGACCTTTACATTACGGCCGCAGTCCGTTGTGCTCCACCCGACAACAAGCCTCTGCCCTCGGAGCTCGTCAACTGTGCGCCCTATCTTGATCGCGAAATCGACGGCATGACGCGGTTGCGGGTCATTGTGGCCCTCGGCCGGATCGGCTTCGATGCCTATCTGAATCACCTGCGGCGTCGGAAGACAATCGCCGGCAAGCGCGAATTTGTGTTCCGGCACGGCGCCGAATACGCACTGCCCGATGGCCGCACTCTGCTGGCTTCCTATCATCCCTCCAATCAGAACACCCAGACCGGAAAGCTCACCAAGGCGATGTTCCGGAAGGTGTTTATGCGCGCCGCGGTTCTTGCCGATCGTTGAAGGGGCGGATTCCGCGGCTGGTAGATGACCTTGGGCCGGCCTGGTCTCAACCCGCCATCGCTAAACATCACATCATGGTGTGACGCATGTCGCAGAACGACGCAAAAGGCGGCGTTTACAGTCGTATATGAAATTGAAATTGAATTTCATTTTCATATTGGAGCGTCCATGCTTCGCCATCTTCTCAGGCTTTTCGTGCTCGCCCTGGCTGCCTCGCTCGCCATTCCGGCAGCCGCCCAGGCCCCTTCCGGCCCCATTCAGGACAACAGCTTTCTTGTCGAGGAGGCCTACAACCAGGAAAAAGGTGTTATGCAGCACATCAATACGTTCTCTTATTTCACTCAGGGTCATGACTGGATGTACACCTTCACGCAGGAGTGGCCCGCGCCGCGCGACGAGCGCCACCAGTTGAGCTATACGCTCGCTTACGAGCGCATGGGAGACTTCGCATCCCACGGACCGGGCATCGGCGACGCACTCCTCAACTACCGCTACCAGTTAGTCGGTAACGGCGACACGCGCATCGCCTTTGCCCCCCGACTCTCGCTGATTATGCCGGTTGGAAATTCCGACTATGGACGCGGCTACGGAGGAACCGGCCTTCAAACCAATCTGCCGCTAAGCACAGTCATCAGCCGCAAGCTCGTGATGCACTGGAATGCCGGCGCGACGTGGGTGCCCCACGCCCAGAATTCCGCGGGAGACCATGCGGGCATCGTCGGATACAACGGTGGTCAAAGCATGATCTGGTTGGCCACGCCGCGTTTCAACGTCATGCTTGAGAGCGTCTTCACCAGCATGCAATCGGTGACTGCGCCCGGCAAGACGCAATGGTCGAATTCGGCATTCATTAATCCGGGCATTCGCTGGGCGCATAACTTTCAGAGTGGATTGCAAATCGTGCCCGGAATTTCCAGTCCCATCGGAGTGGGCCCAAGCGCAGGCGAGAAAGGAGTGTTCGTCTATCTGAGCTTCGAACATCCGCTCTCCGCTCTTCGCAGGCGTTAAAGCCGGCCGCCTGTCACTTGACTCTCGTAGTCGCGACCTCAAGTTGGTACTCGCGTTTGGAGTTTGGATCCTCCACCGAGCCAATTACGACCGGCCTGTCCGAAGTCACGACGGTGCTTCCGTTGATGCGTAGTTGACGGAGTAGAGGCATGGTGGCCGGCGGTTGGTGCTCGGGGCTTGCAATGTTGCTGAGGTCTGCTCGCACGTCGAGTTGCAGCGCACCTCCGGCTTCTACCAGTCGTGCCGAGATACTTGTGCCGATGTCGAGGTATTGCATCTCTCCCTGCTTCAGCTCAATGGGAACGCGGGTCCCAATCTTCAGATCCTGGTAGACGACTCCTGCCACGAGATTCATCGCGTACTGGCGCGTGTTGATTTTCTTACCGTCCTCCAGTTCATGCAGGGAAAGGCTCAGCCGGTACGCCGCCACTGGCTTTGACGTTTCCTGGGCTGCAACCGCTATCGTCCAACCAAACAAGACTGCGACCCCCACCGCCGACAGAATTGATTTCCGCATTTTGATTTCCTCATTTCACTTGTTCAGGTGTTTTGCCGAACCTCTGCTCGTCCGCGCGAGCGTCTTCCAACCGATCTTGTTTCAACAACTCCACTTGTGCCCTGGCCACGAGAACGGCCTGCTGATAGTGCTCACGCACATACCTGGCCAACAACTGCTCCTGCTCGCTCAGCGGCGAGGGAGAAGGGAACTGCTCGCGCCGCGCCGCGCTTGGCTCGACCGAAGTGCCATCGCTGGCACGTCCGGCCGGATTGGTGTTCGCGAATCTATGAACTATGTGTGGATGCTCGCGGCCCGCGACGTTCCGCTTGGTCGATGTCTTCGCGATGACAGGGGTACCGGCAATACGAGGGCGTGGAGCCGCAGGCGGCGGTCCCAGCGATGCGATGATCACCAGCGCGGCCGCCACTGCAGTTCCTGTTGCCAGCACGACCGACCACCAGAGCCGGCTTCTCGCTGGTTGCGCCTCCCGTTCTCGCAATACGGTCAATACTCTTAGTTCCAGACCTGCACGTGGCTCTACGCTGCCATACCGCCTCAGAGCCGCGTCCAGCCACTGATCATCCAGTTGCGGTCGTTCACTTCGCATGGTTTATCTCCAGCAATGCCGCGAGTCTTTCTATAACGATTTGCCGCGCGCGGAATACTCTGGATCGCACAGCGGCCTCGTCGATCTCGAGCATCTTTGCAATTTCCGCCGATGACATCTCTTCGATCGTCGACAGCACCAGTGGTCCGCGGAGTTTTTCCGGAAGACTCGCAATCACCTTCTCAAGGGCGTTAGCGGCCTCCGCCTGAACAAGAATGTCGTCAGCGCCGGACGCCGTAGAACGCAGCAGGTCGATTTCATGCGCTGCATCGGTGGCGGGTTGTCTCTTCTTGTGGCGCTCGATCGCCACGCGCCACGCGATGCGTGCCAGCCAACTTCGCACATCCGTCACGCGCGAGATCTTGCCGCCGTAGCGCATCACGCGGAAAAAGGTTTCCTGCGTCGCGTCCTCAGCGTCGTGATGGTTGCGCAAAACCGAGTATGCAATCCGGAATACGAGCCGCGCGTGTTCTCGAACGGCAATTTCCAGTGCTTCGTCGCGCGTTTGTGCTGCTGTTGTTGCACCCACGATGCTCGACACCGTTCCCACTCGTACGCTCCCAAATCATGAAGACCGGATCATCGCAGATTTGTTCAGATTTATTTTTGGAACGCTTGGACATGCGAGAATTGCGAATGTTGCGCAACCTGGGCCGTGGCGGACTCGAGTGGGCACTCCTCTCTTTTCTGCCCTTTGCCGTTATGGCCTTTAGCCTTTTCTGAGAACTGAGAACTGAGAACTGAGAACTGAGAACTGAGAACTGGGTCCTGGATGCCGGGTACTGCCTTTCCATGCTCGCTCCGGTGTATAAGTTCTCGAACCGATACGGAGGTGCCATTTGAACCTCGGCAACCCGAATCAGCGGTTTGGGATCACCTGGCTATTCTTCGGATATACCCTTGCCCTTCACGTTCTCGATGAAGCCGGAAACAATTTCCTCTCCTACTACATCCCCAATGCGCTTGCAATCCGTCGCGCAATGCCTTTTCTGCCCATTCCGCTCTTCACGTTTCGCAGTTGGATTGGCAGCCTGCTGTGTGCGCTCACGATCTGGCTTCTACTGAGTCTATTCGCGTTTCAGGGAATGAACTGGACCAGGATTCTGGCAATTCCAGTCGCGCTCGTGGCCGGGCTCGCGAACGGCACCGCTCACATTGTTTCCTCGATTTATCTTGGTCGCCTCATGCCTGGAATGCTGAGTGCGCCGCTAATGCTGTTGAGCGGCTACCTTCTCCTGCGCAGCGCGCTTAGGAATGGGTTGAAGGCGTCTGCCACTGAATAGCAGAGTCGTGTTGCCGGCTGCTACGTGCGCTCAAGTGCTCCAACAAACACGGGTTCCGGCTCCAGGAAGAGGCCCCACTCTTCTCCCACCCGCATTTGAATTTCGCTCTTAAGCTGAATGATATCTGCCGCTGTCGCCTCTCCGGGATTGACCAACGCCAGCGCGTGTTTGTGCGAAATGCCCGCCGCGCCTAACCTGTATCCTTTGGAGAAACCGGAATGCTCGACCAGCCATGCCGCCGAAACCTTGTGCTGCCCATCGCCCGCCGGATAGTTTGGAATCTCGAAACCTCGTGCGCCCGCCCGGCTGCTCACGTCATCGAATTGCACCTCACTGAGAACGGGATTCTTGAAGAATGAGCCCACGCTCCTCGAATCGGGATCGCCCGGAACGATCAGCATGCCCTTGGAGCGGCGAATCTCGCACACCGCCCGCCGCACATCGCCGAGCGTTGGAGTCTTCTCGTCGAAGTGTTTCTGCAGATCGGCATACTTCAGCGTTGGCTTTCCGTTTTCGCACAAGTGAAATTTCACCCGCAGAATGATGTGCCGGCCACGCTCCGCCGTATTGAATATGCTGGCGCGATAGCCGAAGCCACACGCGGCGTTGTCCATCTCGATTACCCGGTCGGACTTCAAATCCAGCACGCGAACCGCTTCGATCGTCGCGGAGACCTCCTGCCCGTACGCTCCCACATTCTGAACCGGCGTCCCGCCGGTGCTGCCCGGGATGCCGCTCAGGCACTCGATGCCGGCACAATTTCGGCCGACCGCTTTAGCCACGAAGTCGTCCCATACCACGCCTGCACCGACATCGAATACAACTCGATCGCCGTCGGCATGGACCTCAACTCCGGCGAGCGACATCTTCAATACCAGCCCGGGCCATCCTGCGTCGGCAACCACCAAGTTACTTCCTCCACCTAGCACGAAGAGCGGCAAACTGCGTTCGCGAGAGAACTCAACCGCTTCACGCACCTCTTCCTCGCTTCTCGCCTCGGCGAAATATCGCGCTGGACCGCCCACACGCAGCGTCGTCCATGGCGCCAGCGCCACACCTTCCTGAATCAGCATCGTTAGTTTGCTCTGTTGCCAAAGCATCTCACGGATGTCGCGCTCCGGCATATTAGAATGAAGCTAACAAGGATGAGGAGAGACATGTATCCAGAAATTATGGTTGTCCCAATGCGCGAGGAACTCACGCGTCTAGGCGTGGAAGAACTGCGAACTGCCGCCGATGTCGATCGCGTCGTGACCGGCTACCCAGGCACCACCATGGTGATCGTGAACTCGATTTGCGGTTGTGCCGCAGGACGCATGCGTCCTGCCGTTCGCCTCGCGCTGCAGCATGGCACCATCCCTAACAATATCGCCAGCGTCTTTGCCGGACAGGATAAAGAGGCGACCGATCGCGCCCGCTCCTACTTCACAGGCTACCCGCCTTCCTCACCATCGATTGCCCTTCTTCGCGACGGCAAGCTGCTTTACATGATGCAACGCAGCCAGATCGAAACTCGCGACGCCCACGCGATCGCAGCCGATCTGAAAGCAGCTTTCGATCAACACTGCTTGGCGGCTCCGGCCCATTGAGTCCATCGGAACTCGAAGTGTCTGCTCCGCGCACTGGCAATCACAGCAATCCGTAAGCGACATCACAGCGCCGAGTTCTGGCTTGGCGAATCATAAGTGCCAGGGATTTCTGTCCGGCTTGCTCCCGCGGCCGCGACAATGGCGCCGCTGGACCTCCCGCGCCGGCGGAAGGTCACCTTCACGGAGGCATCCTCATGAATTATGCCCACTGGACCGGTGGCACGGAGGCAGGTCTTGGTAAACCGCTGACTGCAGCCCAAACTCTGATTCTGAAACGCGCGGTTGCCAAAATTGTTTTCCTGGGAGCTCAGGTCGGAGTCAGCACCGATCAGATGATTACGCTCTTGGAATCCGGCCTGACCGTTGGCGAATTGCTCGATTACATCGGCGCCCGCGGACGCAACATGGCATGACTACCGATTGCTAGCCGAAGCGCAGAGGAGGCGGAACACTATGCGTAGCAGATTGGGAATTACGATCGCAATCCTGTTGTTGGGAGCGACAGCTTTTGCCCAACAGGATTCCTCCACGGCAACTTCGACTGGAACCATCGTGGTAAGACTTTCCGGTAAGCAGCTATACGCCTCCTATTGTGCCTTGTGCCATGGCGCAGACGGCAAAGGCGGCGGTCCATTCTCCCCCCAACTGAAAACGTGGCCTCCTGATTTGACGACCGTCTCGAAGAAGAATGGCGGTGCTTTCCCGACACTCCACATAGCCGAGATCATCGATGGCGAATTCGAGAGTCCCTCTCACGGTTCGCAAGACATGCCGATCTGGGGTCCGATCTTCCGGTCTATGGCTCACGGGCGCTCCGATAGCGCCAAGCGGCGCATTGACAACCTCGTCAATTACCTGGAATCCATTCAACAGAAGTAAGCACCGAAGGCGGCAAACTGGCCGTTGTTCGCGGCTTTTCCTCGAGGATTGCATTGTGGCCTCAACTCCGGAGGGGCCGGTCCGCGAACCCGCCTTTCGGCGGGTGCAGTTCCTGTTTGCCCATAGACCAATGTTCCGCTACTCTGATCCGATGCCATTTCGCTTATACCCTCTCCGCATGCAACTCAGGGCAGCCATCGGCGTACTTGTGCTCGGTCTTTGTGCAATCGAAGCTTGCGCTCAACAACCCGCCCCGACACAAAATCCGCCGGATGCCCCGTCTTCTACCACCCGCCAGGCGCCTTCGGCTCCGGTAAAGATGGTCGAGACCTTGAACCAGAAATCGGTCTTCTTCCCGGACCTTGCTACTTCGAAAGGTCCGCTTTCGCCCGCACAAAAGTTCAAGCTCTTTGCGAATAACAGCATCGCACTGAGCACGATTTTTTATTCGGCGGCTGGCGCTGGGATCTCTCAGGCCACCAACAGCCCGGATGGATATGGCCAAGGCGGGGAAGGATACGGGAAACGGTTTGGCGCGAACATGGCGCGGAGTGCGTCTAACCAATTCTTTGGCACCTTCATTCTGGCTTCGCTGTTGCATGAGGATCCGCGATTTTTTCCCCAGGCTAATCCCACCTTTGGTGGAAGCATCAAATATTCCATCCAGCGGGTGTTTGTCACGCGATCGGATTCCGGCAAAGATACCGCCAACATCTCTGGCCTGCTCGGACCGGTGTTCGGAGAAGCTTTGGCCAACAGCTACTATCCGGATCAGAACCGCAGCGTGGGCGAAACCGCTGAACGCTATGGTTGGGACATTGCCGGGCGGATTGGGGGCAATATGTTCAAGAACTACTGGCCCGTGTTCTTCAAGAGACTGCGCGGCAAATAGGCACCTGCCCTGTCACACTGGGTTGCGCCATCCTGACGACGGAAGCGACTTTTGCCGAACAACGAGCGATAATTGTCGAAACGATCTCATTTGAAACGGGAGACCGAGATTGAGCAGGAGAATACTGTCCCTGATAGGCATTTGGGCCTTGTTCCTGGGTGTGGCTTCAGCGCAATCCAACCGGTTTAACTTCAATGTCGGAGGCGGGTTCGGCGCATCGCTGGGCGACCTCGGCAATTTCACCAACACGTCATATCAGGCCGGAGCTGGTGCCGGCATCAATCTCACTCGGCGCTTTGGCGTCGACGCCGAATACATGTATTACCACCTCTCCTTCACCGACACTGTCCTGCGCCAGCAGGTCCCGGATGCGAGCGGACACATGCAGTCCATCACCCTCAACGGCATCTTCAAGATTTACAACCAGGAAAAGTGGGGCCTCTATGGCATCGCTGGTGTGGGATGGTACCGGCGCAACGTTGAAGGCCGCAGTGAAGTACTTGTTCCCGGCACTGTGTGTCAACCCTCATGGGCGCTGTGGGGTGTGACCTGCACCAATAATGTGATTACGGAACAACAGACTCTCTCTTCTCGCACGCTCAATGCCGGGGGCTACAACGCGGGCGGAGGAATCACCTACAAGATTCCATTTCACAACGCCAAATTTTATGTCGAGGCTCGCTACCATCACGCGAACCACAACGACGTCAGAACTTCCATCCTTCCGATCACTCTCGGACTTCGTTGGTAGGCTTCATTACACAGAGAATATTGGTTCACAACTCGGTGACGGCACTGCGAGGCGTACAATCGCTGTCATCTCGTGCCGTCTAGGCACCTATCGACAGAGGATGGATAGCAAGAGAATTTCTCCGCGGTATCCTTTCAACGCCCGCTTTCGTATTTCTCTCCAACGCGATGGCGAATCGATTGTGATCGAGGGTTGGGCTCGTGACATCAGTGAGGGTGGCGTCGGCGCATTCGTAGGGCAGCCTATTGCACTGGGCGAAATAGTCACGATCATGCTCCCCATCCCCGGTCTGGAGAAGGCGTCACTCCAGGCGAAGGTGGCCCGAGTGGTCGGCACCCAATACGGTTTTCAATTCCTAACCCTGAGTCCGTCGCAGCGTTCCCACATTCAGGCACTGATTCAAAGCCGCTTGCACAAACCAAGCGAAACAGGCATCTAGCCGGGCTTACTTCAGTAACTTGTGACTGCCTGTTCGGCCTTCATACTCTGAAAGGGGAAAATCTCGGCCTGTCGTGGACCGTGTGGGGGAGAGTTCCGCGTTCACGGCGAGCGTGGGGTCGAAATCTCGTTTCTTGTGTGTATTGGACCATCCTCCGTTCGATGTGTCCAAAGAACAATTTAGAACGAAGCGCGCAAGCTCATGAGCACAATGATTGGGCAGTCCAACTCGTGGTACTCGATGAGTCTTAGCGCGCGTGCCTTTCTCGCTGTCATCGCTCTAAGCGGGACTGCAGTAGTCAGCTTTGGTCTGCTCCATTGGTCGAGCAACGAGCCGCTGCAGACCGTTTGCTACCTGCTGATTGCCGTTCTCGCCTCACGCCTCAAGGTGAAATTGCCCGGCATCAGCGGGACGATGTCCGCGAGTTTTCTCGTCGTCCTGCTCAGCACGGTTGAATTGTCGTTGTCCGAGACGTTGGTCATTGGCTGCGTCACCAGCCTTGCGCAATCGCTGTGGCGTGACCGCCCTAAATTCGTCCAACTGCTATTCAACATATGTGCCAGCGCTCTTGCGGTGGGAATTACATACCGTGTCTATCATCTGACGATCCTCGATGGACCTGCTGGCAAGGCCGTTCCTTTACTGGCGGCGGCATGCACCTACTTCCTTGCGAACACGATTCCGGTCTCTACCATCATTGCGCTCACTGAAGACAAGCCATTCCGTAAAACATGGAGTGAAAGCTATTTCTGGGCGTTTCCTTACTACTTGATCGGCGCTGGACTGGCCGGCCTCTTCAACTGGCTGAACGGCAGAATCAATTGGCAGACTTCCTTATTGGTCTTGCCCGGCATTTATCTGATCTATGGTTCCTATCGCCTCTACCTGGGGAAGCTCGAGGCCGAAAAGAATCACGCTGAACAGATGGCAAAGCTGCACCTGCGAACCATCGAGGTTCTCGCGTTGGCGATCGAAGCTAAAGATCAGACCACGCACGCGCACCTGCAGCGCGTTCGCGTCTACGCCATGGAGATCGGAAAGGAGCTGAAGCTCAGTTCCGATGAACTGGAAGCCCTGCAGGCTGCCGCGTTGCTGCATGACATTGGCAAACTCGCGGTGCCGGAACACATCATCTCGAAACCCGGGAGGCTAACTCCCGAAGAGTTCGAGAAGATGAAAATTCATCCAGTGGTCGGCGCAGAACTGCTCTCGAAGGTCGAGTTCCCCTATCCGGTGGTTCCAATTGTTCGTGCTCATCACGAGAAGTGGGATGGTTCCGGCTACCCGTTCGGCTTGAAAGGTGAAGAGATTCCTATCGGCGCGCGCATCCTGGCGGCGGTCGATTTCCTTGATGCCCTTGCATCCGACAGGCAATATCGTCCGGCACTGCCGATCGACGATGTCATGAAACGACTCTCGACGGAGTCCGGAAAATCCTTCGATCCAAAAGTGGTCGCCATTATTCGCAGGCGCTACAAGCAGCTGGAAAATCTGATCGAATCCCGTGGCCCTAACACCAATGTACCAAAGCTCATCACGGACTTCAGGGTAGAGAACGGAGCCGAACCTGCCAGTGGATTCGAGGCTTCGGCCGAGTCACCCGGCCCGGCGATGAGCGAATCGACCTTCCTCGATTCGATCGCGGCCGCTAAGCAGGAGGTCCAAGTCCTGTTCGAGTTGAGTCAGGAACTCGGAACCTCATTAAGTCTCGACGACACACTCTCGGTGTTTGCCGCTAAGCTTCGACGCCTTGTTCCCTATGACTCGATCGTAATTTACATCCGATACGACGATGTTCTCCTCCCCGAGCATGTCAGCGGCGAGAACATGCGCAAGTTTTCGGGTCTCAGGATTCCGCTGGGGGAAGGCGTATCGGGGTGGGTCGCATATAACCGCAAGCCCATTCTGAATGGAAACCCCTCGGTCGAGCCGGGCTACACTGACGAATCCACCACATTTGTGCCCTTGAATTCTGCGCTGTCCGTCCCATTGGAAGGTCTCGAAAGAGTCGTCGGGGTGGTCACTCTATACCGCGTCGAGAAGGATGCTTTCTCAAAGGATCATTTGCGTGTCCTTCTCGCTGTCAATTCGAAGATCGCGTTGGCCATCGAAAATGCGCAGAAGTACGAGCAAGCGGAGAATTCGGCCACGACCGATTACTTGACCGGGCTTCCAAATGCGCGCTCCATGTTCGTGCAGGTTGGCCGGGAACTCACGCGAGCCAAGCGAACCAACGGTTCAGTTACAGTCATGGTCTGCGACCTCGACGGATTCAAACAGATCAACGACCGCTTTGGGCACCTGGAAGGCAATCGCGTGCTGCAGCTGTTCGCGCGGCGAGTGCGTGAAACCTGCCGTGAGTACGACTATGTGGCGCGCATGGGTGGCGATGAATTTGTTGTCATTGTTCCCGACCTCTCACCCGAAGCCGCCAACTCGAAAGCAGCTCAGTTGCGTCAAATCGCCCGTGAAGCCGGACAGGTCGTCTGCGGCGAAGATCTTCTGTCTCTCAGCGTCGGAAAAACGGTCTTCCCGCATGATGCGGAGGACATGGACACGCTCCTTGCCGAGGCTGACCGCCGCATGTATGCCGAGAAGCAACTTCGTTCCGGCAAAAAGAATCGTCGCGTGTATCCGAGGCTGGTCTGCTGCGCGCCCGTCGAGTTGTATCAGGAGGGAACAAAGTCGCCGGTCTTTGGCAAGGTCTCGGACATCAGTGCAGGCGGCTGCTTCGTCGAAACCGGCACCATCATCTCGGCCGCAACGAAGTGGAAGCTCGTTTTTGCGCTCGATCATGGGAGCGCCGAGATCGAAGGTGTCGTTGTCCGAAGCAATCCGGGCGTCGGCGTTGGAATCAAGTTCAACGATGTCACACTGCGCGACCGCGAAGTGCTGAAAACGATCCTGGAATTTATTGAGAGAACATCGGGCCCCGATCAGAGCGCGCAGCGTTATCTCGCCAGCCTTTCTCGCACCCAGGTTTAGCCCTTATCCTCGCATCCCTTTGACGAAGGCATTACATTAGAGGATCTCGCTTCGGAGAGCCTCGCATGCTCGATGTTGGCTTGGTCGGCTATGGCTTCGCAGGCCGGGCCTTTCACGCACCGATCATCACCAGTGTTTCTGGACTGCGCCTTGCCGCTGTGGTACAGAGAACTGGCTCGGAAGCCGCTGAGCGGTATCCCGGTGTCCGCATAGTTCGCAGTCTGGAGGAGTTGCTAGGCATCCCCGAGATCGGCCTTGTCACCGTCGCCACGCCCAACACAACTCATTTCGATTTTGCACGGCAATGCCTCTTGGCCGGAAAGCACCTCGTCGTCGACAAGCCGTTCGCAACCTCCTACGGCGAAGGCAGTGAACTGGCAACAATTGCCCGCGAGACCGGACGCATTCTCAGCATCTACCAGAATCGCCGCTGGGATGGCGATTTCAAGACTGTGCGCAAGCTCGTTGAGAAAAATTCTCTGGGCCCGATCGTTCTCTACGAATCGCATTTCGATCGTTACCGGCCCCATCTCCATCCTGGTGCCTGGCGCGAGCGCAACGAACCGGGAAGTGGACTGCTCTTTGATCTCGGCACACATCTCATCGACCAAGCGATGCTCCTCTTTGGACGTCCTGACGCCGTCTCTGCTGATATTCGGCGGGAGCGCGGGCGTGCAGTGGTGGACGACGCCTTCGATGTCACGCTTCGTTACCCATCGATGCGCGCTCTTTTGCGCGTTACCATGTTCGCCTCGGCTGTGGGTCCGCGTTTTCTGCTGCACGGCACGAATGGCACTTACGTGAAGTATGGACTTGATCCTCAGGAGGAAGCGCTGAAGCGAGGCGAAACTCCTGGCGGCGAAGAGTGGGGAAAGGAAGAAACGGCCTCTTACGGAATTCTCACCACGAACGAGGCCGACAAGATTACAACTCGCGCGATTCCGACCGAGAGTGGCGACTATCGAGCCTTTTACGAAAATGTCCGTGACGCAATTCTTGGCCACGCTCCGCTCGCCGTCATTCCGGAACAAGCGCTGGATGTTTTATGCACAATCGAATTAGCGCGCGAAAGTAGTGCCCGCGGGTGTACTATTCCGTGGCGTTGAACGCCGGGGGTGGGTATGAAGGAAATACTCAGGACCCAATGCTGCATCGTGGGCGGCGGTCCAGCCGGAATGATGCTCGGATTCCTGTTGGCGCGGTCCGGCGTTGACGTGGTGGTACTCGAGAAACACGCTGACTTTCTACGCGACTTTCGCGGCGATACCATCCACCCCTCCACTCTTCAAGTGATGCATGAGCTCGGGATCCTCGACGAGTTTCTGAAGCGCCCGCATCAGGAAGTCCGGCAGCTCGACGGCTGGATCGGCCCCGAAGTCGTCACCATCGCCGACTTCTCACATCTTCCCACGCGTTGCCAGTTCATCGCTTTCATGCCGCAATGGCACTTTCTGAATTTTATTGCTCAGCAGGCGTCCGCCTACAGTACCTTCCGGCTGGTCGTGCAGGCGGAAGTCACCGACTTGATCGAAAACAGCAACATGATTGAGGGTGTGCGTGCCACCACGCCATCAGGAACACTCGAAGTGCAGGCAGGGTTGACGGTCGGCGCGGATGGCAGACATTCGGTGGTGCGCGATCGTGCCGGCTTTCAAGTGCTCAACATTGGTGCTCCCATGGACGTCATGTGGATGCGTGTCAGCCGCAAGCTGAGTGATCCTGGGCAAACTCTCGGCCGGATGGATTCCGGCCGCATGATCGCCTTGCTTGATCGCGATGACTACTGGCAGGTCGCTTACGTGATTCCGAAAGGCACCGCCGATCGAATCCAGAAGAAAGGGATGCCGGCATTCCGTGAAGACCTTGCGTTGCACGTGCCTTTCCTGGCCGATCGCGTCAATGAGCTGCGTGATTGGGACGACGTCAAGCTTTTGACCGTTGCAGTAGATCGCCTCGAAAAATGGTGGCGCCCGGGTTTGCTGTGTATCGGAGATGCCGCGCATGCAATGTCGCCCGTCGGGGGCGTCGGCATCAATCTCGCTATTCAGGATGCCGTGGCCGCCGCGAACATTCTGGGTCCGAAGCTGGCGTTGGGGAACTGTACCAAGGACGATCTCGCGGCCGTTCAGCGGCGCAGAATGTTTCCCATGCGTGCTACTCAGAAGATGCAGGTGCTGGTTCAAAACAATGTGATCACCAAAGTCCTCACCAGCGCCGCGCCGATGACAGTACCGCGCGTAATAAAACTGATGCAGCGTTTTCCGATCCTTCAGCGCGTTCCTGCCCGCGTGATTGGGATGGGTTTTCGTCCGGAACACGTGCGGCTGAAATCCACCGCCAGACATACGAAGGTTCTTAACGCAGCTTGAAGATCTTCTTCGCCTCGGCCGTAGGATCCGCTTCTGTCCTTGGCAGCAGCGTGTAGACCCCCTCCATTGAATAGGTGTTCCCCGCATTCAGCTGGCGCAGCGGATTGTGAAACTCCAACTCCACGTATGTCGAATGGTCACCCGGACTCGTGTAGATCTCCGTTCGCGAACCTTGGTCAGCCCAATCGGCCTTGTTCTTTACCGGCGGAGCGTTCGTTTCGAGCAGCAGGCTCACGCTTTTTCCAACCCACAGGATCGCGTCTCCATCAGTTCCAACCTCCGCGCTTTTGTCCAGCCTGCGTGTAAGAGACAGCAAGCGTCCTTCAACTTTGACATCGGTCGGCGGATCCGGAAACAAGTTCACGTATCCATTTTCAAACACAGAATGCTCAGGCAACAGAATGAATGCACGCTCGGGTGAGTCAAGCTGTGTGATGGTCCACACCGCCATCCGCATTGTCGAACCTTGAACCTTTTCGTACGCAGTCCTGATGCGCAGCACGGGTTTGTTTGAATCCAGCGAAATCGTCCTGCGGACGCGGACGCCATAGATCGCGTCCACAGGCGAGACTAATTCCAGTGCATGTCCCTTGATGTTTGCGGAAAAAGCGGTGGCATCGAAGCCCGCGGGTGGCGGCCAACCTCGTCCGATGATCTTCGGCCATTCCGACTGGGGCGCGGGCCACGCCTTGTCGCCGCCGAGATTCCTCCAGCCTTCCACGTCCGGCGCCAGATCTTTGCTTAGTGAGGGATTATTCCAAACCGGTCCCGCTATGACTTCACCCTTGCTATCGATCAGGTCGAACTTCATGACTCGACCGATCTCGGGCACGACTACAACCTGCGCCGACGCGGTGCGCATCACGAACGCAGCCCATCCATGGAAATCAGCCTGCGTAATTCCCGCGACGGATTGAGCCGCAGGCTTGTTCGCGTCTTTTGCAACAGCACACCGCGGCGCCAGCAGCCCAACCATCACCAGCGCAAATGAGAACCGCAAACCTCGCGAGAAATTTATTCGCCTCATGTGCTCTACGCTGGTACCACTTCGGTTTTTGCGTCCTTGCCGTTGGGCGTGGTGAAGCATAGGGCGGCTCCGCCGGCGATGCCCGCATCTTCTCCGTAGCGCGCGCTTACCAGGGGAATCTCACGGCAGCGCTGATTCACGCAGCAAGCAGGCAGCCGATCTTGAATCTCGGGAAAGAATGGTTTCAGCATCGTCGACACTCCGCCGCCCACAACCATGACGTCGGGCTCGAGCAGGTCGACAATATTTCCGAACCAGATCGACAACAGTTCGATCGTCTCTTTTAGTACTTCGGTTGCGACCGGATCTCCCGCCGCATGGGCCTTTCCCACCATCTCGCTGGTCACCCGCTCGATCGTTCCTCCTGCGAGCTCCAGCAGGCTCGAACTGCGCCCGCTCTCGAGTTTGGCGCGGGCTCGCCTCGCGATCGCAGGACCCGACGCCAGCACCTCAATGCATCCAGGCTTGCCGCAGCCGCAACGCGGAGCGTTGTAGTCGATGCTCATGTGGCCGCCCTCAGCGGCGGCGCCAGTCCGGCCATGATAGATTTGGCCATCGATCAAGATCCCCGTCCCGATCCCAGTTCCGAGAGTCGCGTAGAAAACATTCTTGTAGCCGCGTGCTGCTCCCCAGAGCGCCTCCGCCAGGCCCGCGGCATTCGCATCATTGTCGAGCTTCACGCGCACGCGATAGATGCGTGCGACTTCTCCCGTCAGCGGAAAATCTCTCCAACATGGTAGGTTCGGCGGGTTGATCACCACGCCCGCCCTTGGATCGAGCGGGCCAGGCGAGCACATACCGATCCCGCGAATCAGGTTCTGTGGTCCGGTTGCCGCGACTGCCTTCTCCGATACGGTCTCGATTGTCTTGGTTACGGCAGCGAGTCCCTTGGCCGGCCCGTCATTGCACACCATGGGATTGCGCGTATGGCACAGGATCTCCCCACTCGGATCTACCAGGCCCGCGGCAACTTTTGTGCCGCCAATGTCGACTCCGATTACTAGTCCGTCGCGTACTGCCAGGGAAGCCATTGCCTCAGCCTTTCATGGTGTGGCTCGATCAGAATGCCCATGCGTCGCAGTTGCATACGGCTGCTACGCCTTCGCGTACCTCTCGCTGTTTGGCTTCGAGCCACTGACTGCAAAGAAAAGAATGTAGAGATAACAAATCGTTGCAATGATGAGTGCGTGGTGAATGCCTTGTCCCCAACTCGATTCGCCATGAGTCATCGCCGGATAGTAGGCGCGATTGATAAGGTCGGCGACTTTGCCAACCACCCACGGAATGACCGCGCCGCCAACAATTGCCATGTTCAGAATTCCCGAACCGTCTCCGGTCAGAGGCCCGAGTTCCTCGATGCCCATGGTGAAGATGCACGGGAACATGATGGAATTGAATAAGCCAACAGCCAGAATGCTCCACATCGCGACAGATCCACTGCTGAGCACTGACACAGTTACTAGCAGCGCCGCCATGATTGCGGCAAAGGCCAACAGCTTGCCGGGCTTGATCTTCTGCAGCACTGCCGATCCTATGAATCGCCCGACCATCGCCCCAAACCAATAGACCGAGATGTATCGCGCCGCTACGCTCTTCGCGGTGAGATACCTGGCCGCTGGCTCAACCACGTCAACCGAGAAGTGGCCGATATTCGGCAGCGCCAGGTAGTTTGCGATCGAACTTCCAATCGCCACCTCACCCCCGACGTACACGAAGATTCCAATCGCTCCGTACACGAGGTTGGGATGCTTCCAGACCGAATCATTCACTTTCTGGCCGATCTGACGTTGCGCTGACTCGATCTTCGGCAGATTCGACGCTCCGATGCCGAGCGCGAGCAAAAAAAGCGCGAGCGCAAAGAAATAAACGTAGAGTCGAATGATGGCGTGTGCCTGCTCTGACGTATTCTGCGCGATTGCTGTCGAACTCGCGCCCAGGATGACGTGCGCCCCAATCCATGGGAAAACGGTTGTGCCTAGCGAGTTGAACGCTTGCGTCAGATTTAGTCGGCTTGACGCTGTCTGTGGTTTCCCGAGGACAGCGACGTACGGGTTCGCGGCAACTTGAAGAATCGTGATTCCCGTAGCCAGCACAATCAGGGCAACCAGAAAAAACGGGAAAGACGGAATCTTCGCGGCCGGATAAACCATCAAGCACGCGACAACCATCGTCAGTAGCCCGACCACGATCGCGCGCTTATATCCGATCCAATCGATGATTCGGGCCGAGGGAATCGAAAAGATGAAGTAGGCCGCGAAAAATGCCGTCTGGATCAGCATGCTCTCGGCCAGCGTCAGCTTGAATGCGTCCTGGGCGTACGGAATCAAAACATCGTTCAACGACGTGAGCGATCCCCACATGAAGAACAACGTTGTGACAATCGCCAGTGGCCCACGATAGCTGGTCGGTGCTCCCGTCGTAAGCGTTTCCGACGGCTGGGTGCTAGGTACGCTGGACGGCATTACGCTCCGTTACTCTGCTATGCAGTGGAAGCCTTGATCCGCAGAAGATCCCTGCTAGGAAACGGAATCATACCATCCACCCCGCCGAACCGGCTCGACTTTATTTTTTGCGAGAATCGCGGGAGTTCCAGCCAAAAACGTTTCAATACAGCGATCCAAAGGGAGGTGTGTGCACCTGATTGCGACTCCTTACGGTCGGATTTTTTGCGATTTGAACGACGATCTCATCGAAACCACTCTAGATCCACGACTTTCCCCATCGCTTCGTGCCCCGCAGTGCCCGGATGCAAGTGGTCTCCGCCGTCAAATTGCGGCGCAATCCTGGCAGGATTCGCCGGATCACGCAGCGCAGCGTCGAAATCAGCCACGCCATCAAAAGCGCCCGATGTCCGGATCCACTGATTCACCGCAACACGCTTGGCTTCGCCCTGCGAGTTCCATGCTGCAAAGCCCTGGTAGGGAAGAATTGTGGCGCCGTAGATCTTCAGCCCGCGGGCGTGCGTCCGCGCGATGATCTGCTTGTATCCCGCGATAATTTCATCCGCGGTCACCGGAGTCCTGCTGAGACACTCTCCGATATTTCCCGCTGGGGTATCCGGCTGGCCAATGTCGTTGGTGCCTTCAAACAGAATCACCGCTTCAATCCCAGCCTGCCCCAGCACATCGCGTCCCAACCGCGCCAGGGCGTTCACACCCCAGCACGGGGAACTTGTAAGCACACGGTTGCCGCTAGTCCCTGCGTTCACTACCCCAACCTGAATCTTGTTATCGCGCAGGCGGCGTGCAAGCACGTCCGGCCATCGTTCATTCTTGTCCGTGGGCGAAGAGGCTCCGTCGGTGATGGAATCTCCGAGCGCAACCACCGTGCCTTTCGCGCCTGCCGGGGCCAGCACATCGACTGCGCTCAGGAAATACCAGGACTCCACGGTTTTCGAAAAATGGCTTGCATCCTCGGATCCTGCAAAATTCCCCGCATCTGAAACATAGTTGGTTTGGAGCGCCATGCCATGCACCGTCGCCGGCCCGGAGTCTCCTGGGATGAACAGGCTGATGGCAACGTCTTGCGCATCTTGCACAGCGAATGCAACCGGATCGCTGATCACCTCAGCGCCTTCCGGAATGCTGATTGCTTTGGCCCCGCCGAACGTAACTTCACGATTCGATCCCGCGACAAGCGTTGCCCCTTCTTTTGGCAGCCCCACATAAACTGCATCGATCTTCACTGCGCGCGTTCCGAACGTATTCGAGAGCCGAATCCGGACCGCGCTGCCGCCCACCGTGACGTGCACAATGTTCCGTATGGTCTGATTGGAAAACGTGGCCGGATGCTCGCTCGACACGACCGAAGTACCCCAAGTCGCAATCCAATGCGGCTCCACTTTTTGGGCAGCTGCAATCCCAACGCAGGAAGCCAACATCAGAAGCACCAATAGACACCGCGCCACACGACAAGAATTCCGATTGTTCATAGGAATCAAATTCTGCAGATTCAAGATGTTCGAAACAGGGTCCAGTATTACGTGAAGACTATAGCGTTCTCGCCGGTCCAGTCGATTCGCGAACCACCAGCGTCGGTTCGATCGCGATCTCGTTAACGTACTCCTGGCTGTTTTCGATCATGCTGATCACGGTCTCGGCCGCAAGCTGACCCATCCTGCCGAGCGGTTGACGCACCGTGGTCAGGCTTGGTGTATGGAAAGCAGCCCATTGGATATCGTCGAAACCAACTACCGAAATATCCTGTGGTATGCGCAGTCCCTCTTCCTGGAGCGCACGGATCGCACCCATCGCAGAAATGTCGTTATATGCGAACAGCGCGGTGAATGGCTTCTTTCGAGCCAGCAACTGCTTTGCATACGGATACCCGACCTGTGGCGAAGGGTCGTCGTACTCGAGGTGAACAATTAGATCGGGATCCATTTCGATACCCAGCTCTTGCGCGACTGTCGAAATTCCTCGCCAGCGGTCCTCCGAGTCAGAGCTGAATGGCTGGCCTTTCATGAATGCGATCTTCGTGTGTCCAAGCTTCAGAAGGTGTTCGAGGGCCGCCCGCGCTCCCCGCTCCTGATCGAGCACGATGTTCGTAACTCCGGGGAGTATTCTGTGCCCCGCTACTGAGACCGTTGGCAATGGAAGCGGTTCCTGCAGGCTGGTATCGACGGTGATGAATCCTTCGACTGCGCGCTCAAGCAAGAGTTGGGAGTAATCGCGCAGCATGGAAACATCGTGCCGGTGTACAACCGTCAGGAAGAAATAATTGTGCTGGCGGAGATAAGCTTCGACACCGCTGATCACCATCGATCCATAGGAATCGCCAATCTCTTCCAGGATGAGTCCTACGGTGTAGGTGCGCTTCTTGCGCAGCGAGCGTGCCAGGAAATTAGGACGGTAATTCAGCTCCTGTGCGGCCGCGTGAATGCGTTGCCGGGTATGTTCCGGGATGGAACGCGCGGAGGGAGCGTCATTCAAAACCGCCGATACTGTTCCTGGCGCTAGCCCTACTCGCTGCGCCACGGCTTTCAGCGTCACTGCTCCCGGTTGGCCGAGTCGAGACTTTTTGCTTTTCACCATTCCATGCGCCTTCGCTGACGGCTCAATTCTCCGCGCTTAGACTCGCAAATCGCCGAGAGAAGAGCAATCGCAATTCGAATTGTGATCACCTGTCTTCTTAAACCAGAACCGGAAGCTATTGTTTCGCCGGCTCCTCTTGCAAAAAAGCGTCCGTAATATTTCGAATTCGCATCGACTTTCGCAACTCATCCAAGCCCGATTTGCTCTTCACCTGCAGCGTTACCGGCTCGTTCGGAAGCAGGTGGAAGTAGTTGTCGGAAATTTGTGCGTCGATATCTCCAAAGCTCACATACACGTCTCGGGCGAGGACCGCCGACTGTAATCGCAGCACGTATCCTCCGCCTTCGCTGGTCAGATCCGCTCGGATCGAAGGCTGCGGGAGCTCCAGATTCCGCGTACGGTCAAACAACTGAAGGTTCCGCGAAATCAACTTGCCGCCTTGCACCAGATCGAATACGGCAAATGCATGATGTGCATCAGATCCCTTCAAGAGTTCGTCCCTCGAGAAGCTTGCAAACACCTTGCTCGACAGTTCCGGCACCGCAATGGCCAGGCTCTTTTCAAAGAGTACCTTTCCCGAGAAATCCATCGCGCGCACTCGCAACTCCGCCTGCATTCCCTGCAATTTGTCAGAGACCACATAAACCGACAGCGTTCCGTTTTCCTCCCCCGGCGACACGAGCACGTCGTCATAGAACCGGCGCGCATAGTAATGAAGCGCCTTCCAGTGGCCGTAGTAGTCAATACTCGCCCACGATGCCACCGGCCAGCAGTCATTCAACTGCCAATACAGCGATCCCATGGTTCGCGGACGCTGCCGCCGCAAGTGCTCCGCGCCCACCTTGATCGCTTCCGCTTGCAGCACCTGGCTGACGTAAAGGAAAGACTCGAAATCCTTGGGTTCGCGGTATTCGCGCAGCATGTAGGTCCGGATCCGCTCGTTTCCGCCGACATTTTTCTGGTGCGCTTGCATCACCGGCGAAATGATGTCGAGATCCTGCGGTTCCGCGAACTTTTTCACGGTCTGGATATCAGGAAACGATTGGAACCCATACTCCGACATGAATCGCGGAAACTGATGGGTGTAGTCTTCGATCGGCTTCAGCGCGTGCCAAACCTCCCAGTAATGCATGTCCCCATTGCGCTCCCCGCCCAGGACATCTTCGAAATTGGCCGATGGCGAACTCGGCCAATAGGGAACAGGCGCGCCATACTCCCCAACCACGCTTTTGATAATGTCATGAAACAGAACTACGTAGTCCTGCCAAACGCGCTCGCGCTCCGGTGGGCTGACCGTCTCTTTGAAAGCCAGCCGGTCGCCCCAGTACTTCCATCCGGTCTCAACCTCGTTGTTGCCGCTCCACAGTGAAAGACTCGGATGATCCCGCAGCCGCTTCACTTGCTCGGTAACTTCTGCGCGCACGTTCTCCTGGAATGCGAGATCGCCCGGCACCATGGCGCCGCCGAACATGAAGTCCTGCCACACCATGATCCCCAGCTCATCGCAGATGTCGTAGAAGTCGTCGCTCTCGTAATATCCGCCGCCCCAGTGGCGGATCATGTTCATGTGCGCGTCGCGCGCCGCTTCGAGAATCTGCCGGTGCTGCGCAGGAGTGACGCGCGTCATGAAGCTGTCAAATGGGATGACATCCGCGCCCTTGGCGAAGATTGGAATGCCGTTGACTACAAATGTGAAGCTCTTGCCCCATTCGTCAGGTACGCGGCGCAATTCGAGCGAACGAAGCCCCGTTCGCAGGTCTGCGACATCCTCAATCACGCTTCCTTTGCCCTGGCGAATCGCGATCGTCCCCGAAAAGTTGTAGAGCGCTTGCGCACCGTATCCGTTTGGATACCAAAGCCGCGGCTCTTTTATGCGGAAGGGAATGGAGACGTGATTCGGTCCAATATCGAGGTTTGCCGTTTGTTCAGCGTCCAGTCCTCGTGAGCGACTTTCCTCGCTGTGCGATACCGTTACTGTCACACTGTTCTTGGTCGCCGCAACAACGTCGAACTCCGCCCAGAGCCTGGCTTCTTCCTTCGTCACCTTCTCTTGTCGGACGTGGAAGTTGTCGATGCGCAGATTGTCCCACGCCACCAACTGCACCGGTTTCCAGATTCCCTCAGTGACGTAGCGCGGTCCCCAATCCCATCCATAGTTGTAAGGCGCCTTCCGCGTATACGGATCGGTGGCAATGCCCTCCTCGCTCACCTCTTGGACTTGGTCAACGGTCGGTAGGCGATAGGGAAGCGCCTTGACCTTCGGCATCATCAGCATGATCGGAGAACGCAACACGATCCGCAGCGAGTTCTTCCCGGCATGGAGCTTGCCCTTCACAGGAACTCGCCACGACCGGAACATGTTATCGGCTTGCAGAATCTGTGCGTCATTGAGGAACACGTCCGCGAACGTGTCGAGTCCCGCAAAAACGAGATCGACGTTGGCACGCGAGAGAGTGGCGGCCGTCACGTCGAACTCTGTCTGATATTCCCAGTCGGTCAACCCAATCCATTGCAGAGACTTCTCGTTATCTCGATAAAACGGATCGGGGATCAGTTTGTTGCGCAGAAGGTCCATTTGCACAACGCCGGGTACCTCTGCGTCATGCCATTGCTCAACTCCCGGATGCCCCTTGTCATTGAGAGCGTGGAACTTCCACCCGGTTTGGATCGGAACGGCGCTGGGTGTCGCCGCCAGCGCAGAACCGAGCGCAAGAGCGAGAAGAATCGGCACAACGGCAAATTGAAACCGGGCGCCGCTATGTCTAACTAATGAAACCGGATAGCGCCTAAGAACATTCCAGGAGATCGGACTTGCGGATGCGACCATGGATGTGGTCGTACAGGATTCGGGCCGGATTATACTCGCGCACCCCTTGGCCAACCAAACAAATGTCCAAGAGAAAACCGATTTACCTTTGGACACCGATTCTCGACCCCTTACCCGTGCCTCGATCCAGGAGGTCAAATTTTCCACTTCCCTTCTCGGCCATAGTAACCTACAATATCGATTTTGTAGCGATTTAGTTAACGATCTTTTCCAATTTTGACCCGGCGCTCACCTTAACCGTCCCGGAGGCTTCATGAAATCGCGCGTTGTGAAGTGCGCTCTCCTTCTCTCCGTTTTCTCTTTCGCACTCAGCGTGTGGGCTGGCGATTCTATCCCGAAGATCGCCTGGAAGCGTGCCATCGGCGAGCCCCTGGCAGACGCCGGAACTCGCAAGGCCAAGCTCACCGACATCATTGACGATGGCTATTGGCAGGGCGCTCCCGTCGGTGGTTTCGGAGCCGGGACGTTCTCCCGTACCTATCGCGGCGACTTTTCACGCTGGCACTTGAAGGCTGGTATCCACAAGTACGAGACGGTTTACGCCAACCAGTTTGCAATTTATGAAAAAGCTGAGGGCGCATCTCAAGGGACTGCACAGGTTCTGCTCGCTGATCATCCCAAGAATGGCGACCTTCATAGCTGGAAGTGGGACTACCCGGTCGGCGCTGGTACTTACTATTCGCTTTATCCGAAGTCGTGGTACGACTACCGCTGGGACAAGCTTCCCGCCCACGTAACTCTCGAGCAGTTCTCGCCTGTCCTTCCCAATAACTATCGCGAGACGAGTTTCCCGATCGCCGTATATCGCTGGCACGCTGAGAATCCCACCGACAAGCCAGTCACGGTCTCGATCATGCTCTCATGGGCCAATATGCTTGGCTGGCTTCGCTATCCCTCGCGCGATTTCAACGGCCGTATGAATTCCGGCAACTTCAACAGCGTGGTTTCCACTCCGCTTGCTTCGGGCACGATGAAGGGAATTCTCTTTGATCGCATCCGCCCCGATAAGGTCAAAGACGACTGGGACGGTCAGTTTGCCATCGCCGCCCTCGAATCCCCTGGTGTGGACGTCACCTATCTGAATACTTTCATTCCCGATGACACGGGCGGCGACCAGTTGTGGAATTCATTTTCAAAAGACGGCCGCCTTTCCAACAGTGATTTCAAGTGGATCAGCAGCGGCGAGAATCTTGCCGGCGCGATCGCCGTCCGCTTTACTCTCAAGCCCGGCGAAAAGCGCGTCGTTCCGATGGTGATCTCGTGGGACCTGCCCATCATGGAATTCGGCACAGGGCGCCGCTGGTACCGCCACTACACTGATTACTTCGACACTACCGGCAAAAACGCAGTCAAGATCGCGGCGGAGGGCCTGACGCACGCCTCTGAGTGGAGCGATGCCATCGATGCGTGGCAGGCTCCTTATGTCAGCGACGACACCAAGCCTGAGTGGTATCGCTCAGCTCTCTTCAACGAGCTCTACATCCTCGCCGATGGCGGGTCTTTTTGGGGGCGTCCCATTGACTCCGACCCAAAGACGCCGTCCATGTTCTCGTTCATGGAGTGCTACGACTACCCCTACTATTCCACCCTCGACGTTCGCTTCTACGGGTCCATGCCGCTGGTAAAGTTCTGGCCTGACCTCGACAAGCAGGAGATGCGCACCTTTGCCGAGACCGTACTCCGCAACGAGCCCGAGAAGCTCATCTGGACCTGGAAGACTGAGCAGGAAGGGAAGCCGAATTTCCGCACGCGCAAGAGCAAAGGCGCCGTTCCCCACGACCTTGGAGCGCCCGAAGAGGATCCGTTCTTCAAGGTGAATCAGTTCAGTTGGCAGAACACCGACGACTGGAAAGACCTGAACACGAAATTCGTTCTCATGGTCTATCGCGACTACGTTCTCACTGGACGCAACGACACTCAGTTCCTGCGCGACACCTGGCCGTCGGTTCAGCTCTCCCTCGACTATCTGCGTAAGTACGATCGCGACAACGACGGGATTCCCGAGAATGACGGTTTCCCCGATCAGACCTACGACGTCTGGGTCGTTCGCGGCACCAGCGCCTATTGTGGCGGCCTGTGGCTTGCCGCCTTACGCGCTGCCGAAGAGATTGCCAAGGTGCTGAACGATCCCACCGCCACCGCCAAGTACCACGAGCTTTACGCCCGCAGTCAGGCCAGCTACATCAAGAAACTCTGGAACGGCGAGTACTTCCGCTACGACACCGACAGTGAATACAAAAACGACATCCAGGCCGATCAGCTGGCAGGGCAGTGGTATGCCCACATGACAGGCCTGGGCGAACTCGTCCCGGTCGACATGCAGCGCAAAGCGCTCAAGAAGATTTACGACTTCAACGTGATGAAGTTCGCCAACGGAGAGATGGGTGCGGTGAACGGCATCGGTCCCGATGGCTCCTTGCTCAAGTCCAACGAGCAGGTACAGGAAGTCTGGTGCGGCACTACGTTCAGCGTTGCCGCACTCATGCTGGCCGACGGTCTCAAGGACGAGGGATACCACACCGCGTGGGGCGTCTACCACGTTTCCTATGAGACCAAGGGATATTGGTTCCGAACTCCCGAGGCCTACGAAATCGATGGCAAATTCAGGGCCTCTATGTACATGCGCCCCGCCGCAATCTGGGCGATGGAGATGCTCGAACCGCCTTCGGCCACCGTCGCCAAAGCGGGTGCAAACTAAGGTCGATCGGCGCCGCTCAGGCAACTGTCGAGATTCGGTCCGGCCATCCGGACGCGAATTCAGTCGTCCCGATGGCCTCGTGTTTACCGCCCGGGATGTCCTTTCGGCGCCGTCGTTCGTTGTCCGTTCGACGCGTAACCAACCATGTCCATCGGCTGATTCTGCATCCGACAGGGTCGCGCATCCTCATCTTCTTCTGTAATCTTGTCCGCTCCCAGCAACCGCGCGACACTGCGGCCACGACATGTCCGCCGCGCCTCAAATGCACTATTCGCGGGATACTGATTCGCTCGCGCGCGCATACAATAGCGCTGCAGTGGAACAACGTCCCGTCGAGGCAGCCGGAATGACAGAGACATGGAAGCAGTGGCAGGGTCGCGCGATTCGCGGATCACTCCCTCTGCAACGTTATCTCGGCGGCTCCGATCACAGCGCAGTCTTCCTGTCCCAGCGTGGCTCTGAAAAAGTTGCGATCAAGCTGGTTGCCGCCGATCCGGCCAACGCCGAAGCGCAACTCTCCCGCTGGCGTCTGGCCGCCAAGCTCTCTGATCCGCGCTTGCTCCATATCTTTGAAGCCGGCCGCGACCGTCTCGACAACACCGAAATTCTTTACGTCGTCATGGAGTACGCGGAAGAAGATCTCTCGCAAATCCTTCCCCAGCGATCCCTCACCGCCGACGAAGTCCGCGCGATGATGAAGCCAATCCTCGGCGCGCTTGCCTACATTCACGGACAAGGCTGCGTTCACGGCCGCATTCGTCCTTCGAACGTGCACGCCACGGGCGATCAGATCAAGCTCTCGAGCGACAGCCTTACCGCTTCCGGCGAGACCACGCGCTCGGAGCCTTCGATGTACGACGCGCCCGAATCCGCCGATCACGCGTTGTCACCGCCTTCGGATGTGTGGTCCGTTGGGGTCCTGATTTGCGAAGCACTGACGCAGCGCCTGCCCGATACCGTTCCTTCGGGGCCGGCCGTTCTTCCCGCAGGCGTGCCGGAGCCTTTCGCAGAAATTGCTCGCCGCTCCCTGCATGGCGATCCACGCCAGCGCTGGAAAATTGCGCAAATCTCCACTCGCCTTGAGCCGGTCTCGGCGACTTCGTTGAAAGCGGATTCTAATCTTGCAACTCCCGTTGCGCGAGCGGCTGAGCCCCTCCCCACGCCTGTTCCGGCACGACAATCGTTCCGGTTGCTGTACCTGATTCCCCTCGTGGTGGCGGGGCTTGCCGCGTGGTTCCTGATGTCAGGCTCGAAGACGACGAAGGCTCCGACTTCGTCCACGCCTCCGACTCAAACCGAGCAGCAGGCCCAGCCCGCGAATTCTCCCCAGCCGACGCCGGCGACGCCGGAAGAAAAGCCAAGTCCGGTAACGCCGGCGAAAGCGCGCAAAGGTGCGAAGTCCGGCGCAAGCTCGACTTCCGAGGTTGCATCGAACACCGCGCCCAGTGCTGAATCGGGCTCAACCGCAGTCAAGACTGGCAGCGCCTCGTCGGTTCCAGGAGTCGTTCACACGGTGATGCCAGCGGTCGCGCCGAGCGCACGGCGTACGATCACGGGCAAAGTTCGCGTCGGCGTGCGGGTTGATGTGGACACATCAGGCAACGTAACCAAGGCTGTTCTCGACTCCTCCGGTCCGAGCCAGTACTTTGCACGTCTCGCGGTCGAAGCCGCGCGCCAATGGAAATTCACCCCCGCCCAAGCCAACGGACAGTTCGTCGCCAGCCAATGGATCCTCCACTTCGGATACACCCGTCGCGATACCGAAGTCGTCCCCAAACGCATCGCGCCATGAGTTGAGATTTGGTTCCTTCTCATGCTGTCTGCCCGATCGAAAGCCTGTTAATTAATGTCAGTGCGATCTTTCGCCGTTAACATTCCTTTAACATCCGGAATAACTGTCACTTCTGACAGTTTCTCGTGATTCAGGATTGACTACCTTCATTCAAAAACGTAATAACAAAAACTGGAGCATCAATTATGAAGAATGTTTTCCTTGGTTTTCTGCTGGTGTGCATAGTGTGTTCTCCGTTGTTTGCGCAATCGAAAGACGATCAATATCAGAGCGGAACGATTGTAAGCATAGACAATCATCCGGTGTCCGACAGGGGAGGTACAGATGCTGCTCTAGCGTCAAACGTCGCCGATCATGACATTTCCATTCAGGTGGGCGATACCGTTTACGTCTGCCGCTATCACACCCCTAGCGATAAAGACTTATCCTGGTTGCGCAACAGGGATGTCCAGGCAAAGATTCAGGGTAAAGTCATGTACATAAAGGTTAATGGCAAAGAGAAAAAGGCAAGGATCGTCAGCTCGTCCAAAGCTCAAGGATGATCCGCGCGAACAGTGCGCCCCAATTCGTAGCGAACTTGACGGAAGCGTGGTGCCCCAGGTTCGGCGCCCCAGTGTTGGGCGCTAACCTGGGCTTAGATTCCTTCTGAATTTAAACCACGGATCCGCCTCTCCTGCCTCTGGCTATGCGGGTATAAGGCAACGATGAAATCGGTCCAACTGAAAGCTGCGGTTTCTGCAATTTTCCTCTTCGTTGATCCCCCAACAGTTCCAGTTCGTTGAGTTGACCCAGCGCGCCAGGTAGTCCGCCGCCTTGACCAAGCATTCATGTCGCGTTCACGGTGATTGGCCTGGAGAACGCCTGAGACCGCACGATTTTCCTGGCATGGGAACTCGATTCTGCCTTGAACCAGCGGTTCCAAACTCTGGGTCGAAAACTATCCCAAGCGCATCTAACCACTTGCCGGTCTCTGAACTGGCTCCGCCCGCGCCCGATGCGCAGGCCACGATTAAGTTGGGAGAAATAAAGACCTGATGACCGAAGAGAAAACCGACGCTCTATGCAAGGACTGCGAGCCCACATTCGCAGCATTCCTTAAGGAAATGGCCGAGCACAATAAGGAACAAGTTGCCGAATTGAGCGGGAAGGTGACCTGCCCGACGTGCGGCAAAGTGCATCAGTACCCGTCGTCCTCTCGCAACTCGAGTATTCCAGCTGCCTCCTGATAGGCAACGCTTTTCGAGATCTTTGCTCAGGGCAATTGTTGGTTGCTAATCGCTGAATGGCAATCGCGACTGTCAACCGCCGATCGCCATTAGCCAGTCGCCAACCGCTAATGGCCAATAGTCGCCCCTGTGATCCCGGTCACCTGTCAACCCCCACTCAGATCACAAACTTCATTTCATCCCACTCATTCCGCTTGGAATATAGGTCCTCGCACTTTGGCGGGTTTACCCCATCCCGCTGGCTATTCTGAAAATAGGGACCACAGATGGAGCGATACCGCCTGTCCTAGGCAGAACCGGGCGGCGCTTGAGGGAAACAGCCGAGGCGAACGATCCCTACATCGAGTGCGGGAGACCCGCTTCAGTGCAG
>Ga0126383_10000190_pt1 | contig 31057 bp, 30 predicted proteins | sample PanSoiMetPlot_35_FD_96882 | JGI IMG/M metagenome (GOLD analysis project Ga0126383, IMG submission 96882) | Tropical forest soil microbial communities from Panama - MetaG Plot_35 | ecosystem: Environmental > Terrestrial > Soil > Tropical forest > Bulk soil | place: Panama | collected 2016-02-17 | reverse complement strand
CAACTCAGCTTCGTGACTGGGTCAGGTAGTTCCTGGAGCCAACCATTATTTGCGTAGCGGCCGTCGTCCATTCCGTAGCTGCCGGTCAACACAATCTCCGGCGATTCTGACGTCGGAGCGGCTGACAGCGACGAGGAATCAGCTGGCAGACTCGCGGCTGCGCCGGCATTGAAGGCAGCGGGCTGATCAGTGCTTTGAATGTGCGCAGCAAAACCGTCGTGCAGAAAGCGCGACCACACTGTTTGAAAATCGCCCGGCGGATTCGTCAGGCGAAAAGTCTTCTGCACGAGCTCGGGACCTTCCACTTTCGGACCGCCAAGGAGCATGTTCATCAGCTCAATTTCACTGAGGCCGCCGAAAAGCGGCAGGATCATCGGTTGAACGGACAAGTAATCGCCACCGGCCGTGAGCGCGTCGCCCCAAGATTCGAGATAATGCGCCAGCGGAACATGCCACTGACTCAGCGCCGACGTAGCGTCCTCGTGGTAACCAAGCCGGACAATGTTGGGGACTTTCTTTTGCAAGTCTGCCCAATCGAGCGGCGCCTTTGTTTGCGAATCTTCCACCAACCCGCGCGGCGCGTTATACACGGGGTCACCGCCGAAAATGAACAACTGCTTCACACGCCCGTCGTTTATCTCCGTCGCGAGCTTAGCGATATCGATTGTTTTCGGATTGCGCGGAACCTGACGGACGACCAGCGTTTGCCCGATATTTTTCAGCGCATCGTTGATTGCATAAACCAGCATTTGCACAGCGACCGGTTGTGTTGGACCGGCGAGCACCAAGCTCGCTCCCGGTTTCGCCATTAGATCAGTGGCAACTCCGTCGATCCATTGTTGGTCGAAAGTGTTTGACCCGCCTTGGAATTTACCAAGCAGAGAGTCGAGTTTGGCATCATTCGTCCCCGCGAGAATTTTGCTCGCAAGTGCGTGCGTGAATGCGGGAATCTGGCTGGCCGGGCAACGCAGCCGATGATCGGCCATCGCGCCTGTAAGGGTGAAACGATGTTCGACCACATACAGGCGGTTCATGCTGTCCTTGGGCGCGCTCACACGCCGGCGCGACGTGAACGCGCGCACGGTTTCCAGGTCGCCCTGGCCGCAATCAAGAAAATCGCTGTCCAGCGCCAGAATCACGTCGGCGCGATCCAGTTTGGGCAGCACTCGCGCGTTGGCGCCGAAAGCTGTTTGCATGGCAATGTTTGCTTCCTGGCCAAGGCGCGGCTCGTAAACGCACCAGCGCATACCCGGGAAATTTTTCTCCAATTCCGCCCGGAGACGTTCCCGTGTAGGTGAATTCGTTTCCTCGACAAGAAAAGCGAGACCACTGCCGTGATCGCTCATTATCGTAGTGCGAAATTCTCCGAAGAATTTCTCTAACTCTTCGCGCGTGCTCATCTTCCCCTTGCGAAGAAAACGTTTGGAGCGCGTCGGATCGTAAAGATCAAGAATTGACGCTTGGATAAACGTGTCCGTGGTGCCGGCGCTTGCCGGGTGCAGCGGATTGCCTTCAAGCTTTATGGGGCGCCCATCAACCGTCGTGGCAATCAGCGGAATGCCACCGGTGCGCCGCGGCATCGCGGTCGCGTAGTAAAGGAATTTTCCGGGGATGGTCCATTCCACATTTTTGGTGAAGGGAACAAGATGCAATTCGGGGCGGCGACAACTCGTTAGGCCAACCCCTGCCAGCGCCATCGAGGCGCTCATTAATTTGAGAAAATCCCGCCGCGACCACTCGTCGCCATTCAGTTCGGCAGCGCCCGGGGGAAATTCGCGTTCCAACCACTGCCGAAACTCCGGCGTATCATTCAACTCGCCGAGGCTGCGCCAGTATTTTGTGCCGGTCGCCGGCTCAAGTGGATGATGGAACACGCGTTTCATCGGTGGCACCCCTGGCAATTCGTTGGTGGACTAATCTTCCAGCGCTCTTTCAACGTTTGACCGATCTCCGATTGGGTGAGCTGTTTCTTCTTGGAAAAATCTTCACCCGCGTCGCTTGGCTGACCGTACTTAGCGACAAACTCCGCCGGCTTCACGTCCTCCGGTTTCCAATCGAGATTGAAAACCTGATCGTCCGGCCGCAGATAATTTTCAGGGTGCCGATGGCAATCCAGGCACCACGCCATGCTGTGCGGTTGGGCGATGTGAACCACCGACATGTGATTGACCGGTCCGTGGCAACTGAAACAGCTGATGCCCCGGTTCACGTGCGCGGAGTGATTGTAATAAACGTAATCGACGGTGCGGTAGAGCCACACCCACTCGACCGGTTCGCCGCTCTTCCAACTGTCCTGCACTGGCTGCAGTTTGGGATTGTCTTTCGCCACCTGCGTGTGGCAGTTCATGCAGGTGGCAGTGTTCGGCACATTCGACTGCGCGGCCATTTCCACGAAGCTGTGACAATATCGGCAGTCCATCCCCAGTTGCGTCACGTGAATATCGTGCGGAAACGGCACCGGTTGGATCGGTTGGTATCCGACCTTCGTGTACTTCGGCGTGGCGTAATACCAGGTGGCGCCGGTTAGCCCGCAAGCGATCACAATGACACAGACGGCCAGCTTGATCGGTATCCAATTCGTCCAACGTGGAAAGAAATTGGCCATGGCGCTAGACGGCGTCCGCGCTGACGCAGAGCAACCGCCAGCTCCGCCACGGCGACTTCGTGCCGTGGCGAACTACCGATGGAATAAGACTGTGCTCAGGATGTGCTTCGTTCAGACGCTGCAAAGGGTTAAGGTTAATCGCTCGCGCGAGGCAACGTGGATTCTATGAATGCACAGCCGGAGGGCAAAACAAATTTCTTTTTCCACTTTCGCTGCCGGCTCGCTCGTTACGATCGCGGCGATTTTCGCGCGAAATGGCCGAGACTCTTCAGAGAAACGGAAGCGAGACAACTTCGACCGGAAGTACTCCAGCCGCGTCCGGCGAAAGTGCCTCTAGTTTCGTGGCTGGATTGTTGAAACCGCGTTTCACGTAGCCGAGCGCAATTCGCTTATCGAGCCGCTGGCTGCGGGCGGCGCTTGTGACCCAGCCGGCTTGCTTGCCCGACGCTGAAGGCGCAGCAAGCTTCATCCCCGACTGCAGCGGCGTGTTGTCGAGCGAGATCAATCCGCACAATCGCTTGTTTGTTTGTCCCGACATTTTCATTCGGGAGATTACTTCCTGGCCAATGTAACAACCTTTTTCGTAATCAATCGTGCGTTGCTCAAGATTTGCTTCGATCGGGATAATCTCCTCGGTGAGTTCGCGGCCCCACCGTGGCAGTCCTTGTTCGATCCGCATGACTTCTGCGGCAGCAGAATCGATAAATACGAAATCTGAAAACAATTGATCCCGCAGAGCGTCGCGACGTGCTGCCTCACTCCAAATTTCCCAACCCCGTGTGGCGAAACGGTGCACAGAAACAATCCGGCTGGCTTCGAGCATTGGCGACTCCTCGGCCAAAACATGGAAGAGCGAGAATTCGTCGGTGACGTCCTCGATGTGAACGTCGTCGGCAATGACATAGCGCTCCAGCCGTGCTTCGAGCGTTTCGCGAAGATCGGGCTCGGCGTCGACCAGAAAACTTTCGTCGAGCACGGAGATGAAAATGTGCGCGTTCAATTTGCCTTTCGCATTGAGCACGCACGCTTCAATAGCGACGGTCTCGCTCGCCTTGCGCAAATCGTTTGTGATTTGCCCGTTGAGAAACCGGAACCGGTCAGCCCCTGTCACGCGAAACTTTGCGCGCGCAGAGAGGTCGAGGAACAACGCCCGCCCCGTTTCTGAACCCCGCGTCATTCTTGGCCGGACGAAAGCCGGCTCAGCAACTGCCTCAGAAATCCACGCCGCAGGGGCGCTGTAGTAGGAGGCGTTGCGCTCAAAGTAAGCAAGGACTCCTGCGAAACCACCACATCTGCCTCTTGGACTTCGAGGTTTTCGGTCGTCGCTTCCGCTGCACCGGCCAGCGCTTCCTCCGTGGCCAAGCGCTCGTGCGGCTCCGGCATTTGTGGCTCTTCGTAAAATCCCGGCGCAGGCTCATGCAAATATTTGCGTAGCACGGCGGAATAATCCTGCTCGCCGTGGCCCCATTGCATTTGCTCGCCCAGTTGATCGCGCGCCGCCGCAGTGACTCCCAAGTCCAAATAATGCGCCAAGGCGAGTTGCGTGGCGATTTGCATGTCCTTTAACATGTGTTTGGCCGAAAAATGCGGCTCAAAATCGCGGCTGAGCATTTTCGGTAGTTTCATCGCCAGTGTGCTGGAATAACTTGCGTTGACGCGCATTGCTTCGACGAATTTCTCCAGCGGTAACCGCTGCGCCTGAACCAGTGCCAGAGCTTCCGCTGCGGCCTGGACGCTGGCAGCAGTGACCATGTTGGTTGCAATCTTGATCGCGCTCGCCTGGCCAACCGCTCCGATGTGGAGGATCTCTTTGCTGCTGGCCTCAAGAATAGGACGCCCTTCACGCAGCGCTTCTTCTGTTCCGCCAACGTAGTAAACGAGCTCGCCTTTTTCCGCTGCGCCTTTGCTGCCAGTAAAGCACGCTTCGACAAAGCGCGCGCCTCGGCGCTCCACAAATTCCGCCGCAGCACGCATCGAATCCGGAGCGACCGTGCAATGCGCAAGAACGACGTGACGCGGTGTGAGCTTTTCGCTCAGCTGCTCGACGGTCTGGAGAAGTGCGTCGTCATCGGACACAAAAATCTGGATGTAATTGCACAGTTCTGCCAGTTCACCCAATGAACCTACAAAATTTGGAACAGGCCGCGGCGATCGGTTCCAAACGAAGACCGGAAACCCTTTGCGGCGGAGATGGGCAGCAATGGCGCGACCGATAATTCCAAGACCGACCACACCAATGTTTGTGTGCTTTGGCTGGGACGCAGACGCGTGACGCTCCATGGGGTCGGCAGTTCAAGATCAGCCTGCCGAGAAAAGTGCTCCGACGCAATGCAGAAATTTACAGAAGCTCTCGTGATTCGTTGAAGCCTTGAAGGAGAGCCCAGCAAGTTAATGCTTCAACGCGAATTCCGAGAGATAATACAAAGCGACGGAGCCGATGATTTGAAGACTTTGCGCGCTAATTTTGTCGATAGTGTCGTCGGCCGTGTGCCACCACGGATAATCGAAATCGATGATATCGATCGTCGGAATCCCAATCGAGTTCAGCGGCGCGTGATCGTCGATCAGGTCACGGTCAAGGTAGCTAAAATAATTTCGGAGCTTCAGCGCCTCCGCCGCGGCAAAAATATCGCGTGCCATTCCGGCGGGTGAATCGGCGGGAAGGGTGATGCCGAGTGAACGGTCACCGATCATATCGAATAATATCCCTGCGTGAAATTGCTTCGCGCCGTCGGATGGGAGTTGTTTAGCAAAGTAGCGGCTTCCGTACAGACCATCTGCCTCCGAAAAATTTTCGTATGCCTCTTCGCCATCGAAAAATACCAGCTCGATTTTTCTGCCGAGATTCGGGTGTTGCCCGATCACGCGGGCCAATTCCAACAGCAGGCCGGTGCTGGAGCCGCCGTCGTTCGCTCCGACAAACCGGATCGTATCGAATAGTTTGGTGTCGTAGTGCGAGGACAACAAAAATGAGGGGGACGCGGCATTCCCATTGTCGGAAAACCGGGCAATCAAATTTACGAAGTGGACTTTCCCTCGCGGCGTGTCGTCAGTAAACGCTTGACGTGTGACCTGCCAGCCCGAATGCCGCAACTGCTCCTCGATGTAATCTCTAGCTTTTTCAATCGCGTCGGAGCCGGGCGGGTGCGGCCCTAGATCGACGAGGCGCTGAACATGAACGAAAGCTTTCTCACCCGAGAATTCCTCCCAGATCTTCGTCTCGGCGGCGCGTGAACTTCCCGCACAAACGATCAACGTGACGACGAACTGGAGTAATGGAGTTTTGGAGAATTTGAACGGCGAATTCACCCAGATATCACTCCATCACTCCGCTGCCTCTGGCAGCCCCAGAGCGGTAACGATGCGTTGAAGATCGTCCGTTCCGTAATACTCGATCTCAATTCGCCCGCGTTTGTCTCCGTGATGGATAGTGACATGGGTGGCCAGATGTTGTTGCAGCCGATTTTGTAAATCTTCTACTGCCGTTGCCGTAGCGCTCTGGTCGGCCGCCGAGCGCCTGGGTTTGCGTCGTGCACGTCCAATGCCAAGCAGACGAGCAACCATTCGCTCGGTGGAACGGACCGTGGCGTTGCGCCGCAAAACTGTTTCCGCGGCGAGCAATTGTTCTTCGGGCGCTTTCAACGCCAGCAGTACCTTCGCGTGGCCGACCGAAACTAAATTCTGAGCCAACCAGATCTGCACTTGCGGATGTAGATCCAAAAGCCGCAACGCGTTCGCCACAGCTGCTCGACTACGGCCGACTTTCAGCGCGATATCTTCCTGCCGCATTCCAAATTCATTGACTAATCTCGCGTAGCCCTGGGCTTCTTCGATGGGATTGAGATCGGCGCGTTGCAGATTTTCTATCAACGAAAGCTCGAGCACTTCCAGGTCGTTAGCCGTGCGAATGATCGCGGGCACGGTCGTTAGGCCGATTTCCTGGGCCGCGCGCCACCGCCGCTCGCCTGCGATCAGTTCAAATCGCGTTCCGACCTGCCGGACGATCAGCGGCTGAATGATGCCGTGCTGCCGAATCGACTCGATTAGTTCTTGCAGCGCCTCACGCGCAAAATCCTTCCGCGGTTGCAATGCGCTTGGGACAATGCTCGCCAGGTCGATCTGGTGCACTCTCTCCCCAGCGTCCGCTCCATCTCTGGGTGCGGGGACCGCAGGCGTACCTATCAGCGCGCCGAGACCTTTACCCAAACCAGAGCGTGCCATGCGCCTGAGGCTACCGGAACAGACTCCCCAACGCAAACAGCAATGCTCGAATGGGAGCTCGCCAATGAGTGCAGGGCGGGTTGACACGCCAGCCGATCAGGATTGGCGATACAGCAGGTTCAAAACTCTGGGCTACGGCACGTAAAAAATCTTAAAAAAAGTATTGACACTCGAAAGCGAAATTCAGTATCACGGCGGGAGGTTCCAAAACAGACAAAGGACTTCTGCCCGGTAGGTTCTTTGTCTGTTCGGATCCCAGTCATACACAAAAAACAACACAAAACACTACCGGGAAAGAGAAAGAACACATCCATGTATTCATTGAATCAAGTTAAAACGTTAGCTTCATGCGGACGAGATCCGGCTCGCTCGCTGCCGTTACGGCGCGGGTTCCTTCTCATCCCGCTCATTCTGGTGTGCTTTGCGTTTGCGCCAGGAGCGCAGGCGGTTTGTAACGATGGTTGCAACAACAGTCTCTTCAACGCGTTTCAGGGTGATGATGCGCTCGGACTCGATACCACCGGCGCTGGAAATTCGGCATTTGGTTGGCGGTCGCTGTTTTCTGATAGCACCGGCAGCTTCAATACCGGTTTGGGCGGGGGAACACTCGCTCTCAACAACGGGGACTCCAATGTAGCAGTTGGCGCTGCGGCGCTTTTGCTCAATGGCAGTGGCACGCAGAACACGGCTGTCGGAACAGACGCACTTGTATTTAACGACTTCGGCGTCACGGGCGGCGACTTCAATGGTGCGTTCGGCGCCTTCGCGCTGTTTGACAACATTGACGGATTCAGCAACAACGCGGTTGGTAACTCCGCGATGTTCGAGAATATTCACGGCGCCGACAACACAGCCGTCGGTGATCTGGCGCTCGAGAATAATGACGCGAGCGGAGCTGGCACGGCGAGCCTTAACACGGCCGTCGGCGCCGAAGCGCTCGCTGGCCCTACCCCCCCTGCCAGTATGGATGGCGATTCAAACAACGCCTTCGGCTTCCAGGCGCTCACTTTCAACAGCTCTGGTGTGGAGAATAACGCCATGGGTGTACTTGCGCTCTCCAGTAACGCGGACGGCGCTTCAAACACAGCCATGGGTGACTCAGCGTTCGCTGACAATATAAGCGGTTCCTTTAACACCGTCATCGGCTGGCACGCAGGATTAGGCGTTGAAGGCAGCGATAACATCTACATCGGCGCGACATCCGGCCTCGTGGGTGGCGGCAGCGAAAGCGGGAATATCCGCATCGGCGACCCGACTTTTATATCGGCGTGCTTTGTCGCGGGCATCACAGGTGTAGCAGTCACCGGCGACCCGGTCCTCGTGAGTTCAGATGGCCAACTCGGCGTCGCCGCCGCGGGCTCGCCTCTCTCGGCGAAGGAGCTGCTCAAAGAGCGTCAGGTCGTGCAGCAATTGAAGACCACGACTGAAAAACAGGCGGCAAGAATTGCTTTGCAGGAAGGGCAAATTCAAACCCTGACCGCCGCTCTCAAGCAGCAGGCTGAGCAAATCCAGAAAGTGAGCGCTCAGCTTGAGATGATCAGGCCCGCGCCGCGAGTGGTGGGGAATCGATAAAACTGTTATCGAGGAGCGCTGTTAGAGAAGTCAGCGTCTCTTGGATACAAATTCAGCCGCCGCGCGAACCCGCGCGGCGGCTGTTTTATTTTGTGTAGGCGCAGGTTCCAACCTGTTGTATCGCCGATTTCCAAATCGGCAGACCGTGAACTCTAACCCTTGCCGGATTAGAAATCTGCCATACAGCAGGCTTGAAAGTCTGCGCTGCGTCGGCTCGAACCGATTTTTGATTTCCATCACCCTCTCCGCCCACCACACAAATCGCTGCCCACCGTGAAAAGGTTAACGTAGAGCGCAACGAAACTATTTGCTCCAGGCCATTCACCTGATCCGGACGACGTATTCATGTTCTACGCGATCGCGAAGCAGACGATCAATCTCCGCGGTTATCGGTTTGAACATCGGCTCGAAGACATTCAGACGCTGAACGAGCAGACCCTGCGCGGCGAGTTGCACATTTCCGCCATCTCCATTAACGCGTACGTGTACGTCGCGGGCAACTACGAGCTGTTGCCCTGCGGAGCGAGTATGGGGAACGGATACGAACCCCTGGTCGGGAGAGAACGTCAAATGTTGAACATCGAAAATTGAGTATTGACACGGAGAACCGAAATCTAGTATCACGGCGGATGTTCCAAAACAGACAAAGGGCTCTGCCCGGTAGGTTCTTTGTTTGTGCGGATCCCAGTGACACACAAAATTAAACCAAAACAGGACCGGGACAGAGAAAGAACACATCCCATGTATACATTGAACCAAGTTAAAACGTTAGCTTCGTGCGGACGAGATCCGGCTCGCTCGCTGCCGTTATGGCGCGGGTTCCTTCTCGTCCCGCTCATTCTGGTGTGCTTTGCGTTTGTACCGCAAATGCGCGCGATCCTCCCAACGCCAGACGGGGGGTATCCCAATTTCAACACCGCAGAGGGTGAGGACGCGCTGTTTATGAACACCACTGCCTCAGCAAACACAGGGATCGGCTGGCGGTCGCTCTATTCTGATACCACCGCCAGATTCAATACCGGCTGTGGCGGCGGAACATTGGCTCTCAATAACGGCGAGTCCAATACTGCCATTGGCGCTGGGGCGATGTTGGTCAATATCAGCGGCATGCGGAACACTGCGGTCGGACAAGACGCGCTTCTATTTAACACATTCACCGCCACGGGCGGCGATTTCAATGGTGCTTACGGCGCCTTCGCGTTGTTTACGAACAGTGACGGGTTCAGCAACAACGCTGTGGGCGATTCGGCGCTTTTTGCAAATGTCAGTGCCGCTCAAAACACTGCCGTTGGCGATGAGGCGCTGGAGAACAATGACCTAAGTGGACAGGGCGCGGCGAACTTTAACACAGCCGTTGGCGCCATGGCGCTCTTCGGCGCTGACGGTGGTATGGATGGCGATTCAAATAACGCCGTTGGCCTTTCGGCGCTGCAAAATAACGGTCCGGGTTCGTTTAATCAAGCCTTCGGCGCTTTCGCGCTCTCTGGCAATGTGGCAGGCGACGGAAACATTGCCATCGGTGACTCGGCGCTGGTTAACAACACAACCGGTAACTTTAACACGGTGGTCGGCGATGAGGCGGGACAAAACCTCATCGGCGGCGGCGATAATATCTACATCGGCGCAACCGCTGGTAACGCCGCCAGCGACGAAAGCTTTACCATCCGTATCGGCGACCCGGATTTTATAGCGGCGTGCTATGTCGGCGGCATCTCAGGCGTACCAGTCACCGGCGGGGTTCCCGTTGTCGTAAATTCGAACGGCCAACTCGGCGTCGCGCCCGCGGGCCATCCTCTCTCGGTGAACGAGATGCTGAAGGAGCGTCAGATGATGCAGCAAATGAAGGCAAGGATTGCCTTGCAGGAAGGGCAAATTCAAACCCTGACCGCAGCCCTCAAGCAGCAAGCCGAGCAAATCCAGAGAGTGAGCGCTCAGCTTGAAATGATCCGCCCTGCGCCGCGAGTGGTGGGGAATCGATAAAACTGTTATCGAGGAGCGCTGTTAGAGAAGTCAGCGCCTTCTGGATACAAGTTCAGCCGCCGCGCGAACCCGCGCGGCGGCTGTTTTGTTTGTGCTGTAACCGCTTCACTGTGCGAAGCACCGATCCCAAGGCGTGTATGCCGCCCTTCGGCGGCGCCTCTTACAGCGAGGCTGCTACAGCTAAATTCCGTGGCTCGCTCGAGAGTGCGTAAATTGAATTACACAGCGCTTTGTATAGCTGCTAAACGCGAATACGGTCTGAATGAGGAATTCCAAATGACAAGGAATACCACTGAAGCCTTTACGTTAGGCCATTCGCCTGATCCGGACGATGCGTTCATGTTCTATGCTATCGCGAGAAACAAAATCGATCTCCGCGGTTATCGGTTTGAACATCGGCTGGAAGACATTCAAACGTTGAATGAGCGGGCGCGGCGTGGAGAGCTGCACATTTCCGCCATCTCCATTCACGCGTACGTGTACGTCGCGGGCAACTACGCCCTGTTGCCCTGCGGAGCGAGCATGGGCGACGGATACGGCCCGCTTGTGGTCAGAAAACGCCCAACCCTCAACGCCGAACGACCAGCGTCCAATCAAGTCTCGATGGACGCTTCAGGAGCGCGTGAATTTTTGAAGGGCAAGAAAATCGCCGTGCCCGGTAAGATGACCAGCGCCTTCCTCGCGCTTCAGCTTTTTCTTGGCGAATTCGAGTTCACGGCCGTTCCGTTCGATAAAATCTTCGATGCGGTGCAAACCGGGAGCGCGGATGCCGGTTTGATCATTCACGAAGGGCAACTCACCTATGCACGGTCCGGTTTCGAGAAGATCGTCGATCTTGGTGAATGGTGGAAGCGCCAGACGGGGCTGCCATTGCCGTTAGGCGGAAACGTCGTGCGCAAAGATATCCCACCACCAGTGCGCCGTGACGTCAGCGAGATTATTCGCGAAAGCATCGAGTACGGTCTCACACACCGGGACGAAGCCGTCGCCTACTCGCTCGCATACGCACGCGACATGAACTCGCAGCTCGCCAGCAAGTTCATCGGCATGTACGTGAACGAATTTACTCGCGATTATGGCGAGATCGGACGCGCGGCTATTCGCAAGTTTCTAAGTGACGCGCACGACAAAGGCTACATTGGCGTTCCGATTGAACTGGAATTTGTGGAATGACTCGAGAAGCAAGGCGCTAGCAGCCGTCTTGGCTTCTAATCTTCTTGCCACCAGGTTGACGAGGGAGGTATCCATGATGGCTCGGTGAAGGTACTGCTGGCAGCGAGGGAACATCTCCTCCGTCTCAGTCGAGTCGGATTCTGCGTCGGCGCATGTGCAATAGTCGCGTTTGCGGGCTGCAAAAAAAACGAGCCGATCGACGAAGCTAAAGCGGCAGGAAAAACAACAACCGACTTCCCGCAAATCAGTGCCGATATTTTCAAGCCCATGGATGGCGGCATTGATCTTTCGCCGGAGGAAATCATGGGCCGCAACACTTGGAACCTCTGGAGCGCAGGCAACCAGCATTTTTGGAACCATGCCGCGCAGGACAGCTACGGCCTGATGGATCTTTTGAAGATGCTCGATAACCGGAAGTTTCAACGGGGCGAGCGTTTCAAAGTTCTCGGCTTAGTCAACGAGCCGGGATTCCGCGCGGCTAGCAAGCCGGGCGAATTCGGTTTGTGGCTCGATGAAGAAGTGGAGCCCGAACCGGCAGGCATCGATCGAACGGTTTACGGCAAGCCTTCAGGTGTGCTCGGTTTTCGGCTCTTTCCAAACCCGGATTTCAACGAGGAAGCACGCAAGAAATGGAATGGCGATCGATTCATGAACGATCCCAGTTACTACAACGACAACAAGCTCATCCGCCCGTATCGCGTGGGTGTAGCGTGCGGCTCCTGCCACATCGCTCCAAATCCGATTAGTCCGCCGCTCGATCCGCAAAACCCACGCTGGGAAAATCTGGCATCAGCGATCGGCAATCAGTACATCAATGAGGGGAAGGTGTTCGCCTGCAACGTGGAGAAGGGCGGATTCTTTTACGAGATGCTCGCTGCGCAGCCGCGCGGCACGTCGGATACGTCGCGCATCGCGACCGATCACATTAACAACCCAAACGCAATCAACGCCATCTTTTTGCTTGCTGAACGCGAGCGCATCGCGGTCCCGGAGAAGATGGCGGGCGGAACACTTACGTTACCGGGAGAAAAAGAGGAGATGCCGGTGCCGCACGTGCTGAAAGACGGTGCAGATTCAATAGGCGTCGCAGGCGCGACAATCCGCGTTTACGTCAACATCGGCATGTTTTCAGAGTATTGGTTGACGCGCCACAACCGTTTGATCGGGCTCACGCCGCAAAAACCCTTCGAGATTCCGTATGCACGGGAGCATTCCGTGTTCTGGCGCGCGACTGAGGAGCGTCTCCCGATGATCGCCGCCTTTTTCCGCAGGTTGCAACCGTTTCATCTCGCCGATGCCCCCGGCGGCCAGGCCTACATCACAACGGATGCTGCCGTGATGACGCGCGGAAAAGAGGTTTTTGCCGAAAGCTGCGCTGCCTGTCACTCAAGCAAACAACCGCCGGCAAGCGTTGACCCGAGATCCGGCGAGGGAAAAGCGTGGTTCCTCGCAGCGGTTATGAAGCCCGAATTCCTGGAGAACAATTTTCTCTCAAACGATAGGCGTTATCCGCTAACAAAAATCGAAACGAATTCGGCCCGCGCGTTCGCGACCAACGCCAAGGCCGGTCATGTCTGGGATAATTTTTCCTCGCTCACGTATAAGGAGCTTTCGCCCGTAGACGAGCTGGAGTTTTTTAATCCGTTTGATGAGACGCATCCGATCAAGTTCAAGCCGAACGAAAAAAATGTCGCGCCCGGTTATTATCGGGTTCCGTCGCTCGTAAGCGTCTGGAGTTCCGCGCCTCTATTGCACAACAATACGCTGGGAAAATTTACCGGCGACCCTTCGGTGGCGGGCCGGATAGACGCGTTTAACGATGCGATCGAAAAATTGCTGTGGCCGGAAAAACGGCTCAACAAAGACTCGATCTGGCGAACACAAAACGAATGCACACTGCATTTGCGCAAAGAGTTTGTGCCGGAACCGCTTCAAAAGCTTGCCGACAAGGATGGGTACATCAGCGTGGGACCGATCCCGAAAGGCATGCCGATTAATCTGCTTGGGAACCTCGAGCCGGATCTCGGCCAATTGGTAGTGCTGCAGGCGAAGATCGGCAAAGCGCTGGTCAAGATTCACACCTTGAATCTTTCGCCGGAGGAAGCCACAGCCGAATTGACCAAAGCAGTTCCCGAGTTGTTGGCAGCGAACAAATGCCCCGATTTCATCGAAGACAAGGGACATTATTTCGGCACCGACCTGCCGGATTCAGACAAGCGCGCGCTGATCGAATACTTGAAAACGCTTTAGCGCCGGTCAAAACGAAAGGAGACACCATGCCAGTCACAGTTCCAGAAATGTTGAAGATGTCGCAGAAGCAGCTGGATGATCTGTTCACACAAAGTCCTGTGGGCGAAATTCCGAGCGGCGAGGCGAAGGGAACCGCGATTGTCGCACCGGGGACGACTTACACGCAGGACATTGCGAATTTCATTAGCCATTTTGCGTGGCAGGGAAAAATCTTCGATCCGGCCAAGGGCGTTTTGCGTAACAAGATTTTACCCTTCGGACTGAACGCGATTATTGCCAAGGTCTATAAAGGTCCCAGCTGGCTGGATAATAAAGAGTGCATCGTGCTCGATTATTCGGAGACTTCGCTGTTGGCGCACTGGGTCCGCGATGAGATTCGCGAAGTCGCGCCGCACATTTACCTCGGCAAAGTTTACCTGGGCAAAAAGCGATTGATTGATTTCGCGCTGGAGTTTCCGGCCTCGGCGTAATCACACCATACGGCCGTCGGCGGTGCCGTGAATTCGAACGTCAGCCGCCCGATGCCGCGCGCCACTACTGGTGCGTAGTTTCTAAACTGGGTAAGCGACACGAGTGGAACTCAAACCGCGGAGATTCTGACGCTGGGCTTCCTTCGACGGAGGCGTATTAGAACACGGTTCGTGTCACTTCGCGAATCCGCCACCACGTCCGTTGGATGACGGTGCCCGGTTTGTTCTGGTTAGGCATCGTGAGATGATATGTGTGTTCTACACAGCTTCACCGAGGAAGCACGAGTTTAGGTACTCCACGCTATAAAGATCATGTTGCTTTCATAGCTGCCGTGATATCGGTTTCAACTAGGATTTGTAGCACGGAATGTCTGAATTTTTCGATTTGCATCGTTCCCGCGTTCGCCTTGCGCAAAGCCTCCATTTGCGCGGCGGCCTTCTGCGATTCCACCAGTCAGCGAAATTCGTCCTCGTCAATTTCTTTGTCCGCCAGGAGCTGCATCCATTTTTCCAACTTGCCACGCGACTGCGCCAGAAACGCTTCCGCATCCTGTTTTCCCTGGCGATCGGGAGCGGCTCGCCGATGATTTAGCCTTTACTACAGCCGATAATTGATGTTCAAATTCACGCTGAAAGGCGGAACCATTCGTTGGATCCTAGTAAAATGATTTCAGCCGACGAGTACATCGAACAGCGCTTGAACGATCAGGTAGGTTGGTATGATCATAAGAGCAGCGAGAATCAACGCTGGTTCAAGCGGCTGCGTTTTGCCGAGATTGTTGCTGCCGCCATAATTCCGTTCCTGTCCGGATTCGCAGGCGGCTCGCTGGTGATCAAGATTGCGATCGGCGCTTTAGGTGTTGTGGTTGCCGTGATCGCGTCCCTCCTTGCATTGCTGCACCTACAGGAACATTGGATCAACTATCGAGCCACGGCGGAAGCGCTCAAGACGGAGAAATTTTTGTTTCTGACGCAAACGCAGCCCTACGACAAGGAGGATGCGTTCCATCTGCTCGTCCAGCGCGTCGAAGCTCTGTTATCAAAGGAGAACACTGAGTGGCTGCAAGCCATGATGAAACCACCTCAAGGAGAGGGTGGTGCCTGAGAGTTCAAAATCAGGGCCAGACTCTTGCTTCGCGTTCGCCCAAACAAGCTCTAGGCGAAGTTCATCGAGAGTGTTCACCCGCAAAACCGGGAAATTGATCGGCCGTGATGGTAGATTGCGAGTTATGAAGGTGCGTAGACGGCATTGCATGACCTAACACGCGTCAACTCATGACAAGCGCCGCTCCAGATCCTGTCACGCAGGCGCTGACCGGCGTGTGGCCGTTCATCATGATCATAAGCGCGCTGCTTACATTGCCGGTGTCGGCTTTATTGCTGTGGCTTTACCGGCGCGCGGTGCTGCGTGGGATGAAGGATTCGCGCAAAGCAGCCATGCCGGCCGCCGACACAGTTGCCAAGGCGGATGTACCGCTGAAGCCGCTGCGGTTCGTGTCGCCTCCGGCAAATGCGGCTCCGCCTGCGACCTTTCCTGGGCCGTGGGCCGCAGTCTTCATTTATCTCGCGGCTGGCGCGGCGTACGCATTAGTTATGACTGCTGCCTGGTTCCTCGCCACTCATGATCTGCAAATCGGACCCATTAAGACGATTTTTCTTTTCTGGACCTTCTATTGGCCCGCGATGCTGGCGGTAATTCTCGTAGTGGCAAAGGACCGTGCACAGAAAATTTGGATCGTGCTTGGGTATGTAATGATCTACGTCGTGCTCGCGGTCGTGGAGATCGTGCGTAGCCCTGAATTCACTTGGAACCAGGCGGCGCTATTTTGGATCATTGAGAATGGTCCAGCGACAATACTGCTCTACCTTTTCCTGATGCGGTCCATCCGCTCGGTCGGACCTCTAGTGCTGGTTTTCGCCATCACCGCATTGCTAGGTGCTCAGCTTGCGATCTCGTTACTTAGTACCAGCGAGAAGGGAATGCGCGTGGCGGTGAAGATCGGCGCTCAGGTAGGACTGGGTGGCAGCGGCGTTTTCGTGGTGACGCTACTGCTGGGTTTACTTTGGTTCGCAGTGTTTGGGTGGCTGATACTACGCTGGATCGGCGCGCGCTATTCGGCGAAAAAGTTCTCCGACGAGTCGCTCACTGTAGATGTCATCTTTGTGCTGTTCGCTATCGTCGCATCAGTCGATCTCGTGTTTGAACATTGGATGTGGGTCGCAACGGGGTTGGTTGCCCTCATCGCTTACAAAGTCCTAGCACGAACTGGATTTCATTTGCTCCCAGGGACACGGTCACCAAAGCGTTTGCTACTGCTCCGTGTGTTCGCGCTGGGCAGGCGCAGCGGCCCGCTCTTTGACGCAATACGCAAGGCGTGGCTGCGTGGCGGTGCCATTGCCATGATCGCCGGGCCGGACTTGGTCACTTCCGAGGTAGAGCCACATGAATTCCTTGGCTTTCTCTCCGGCAAGCTCGGGCGCAGGTTCGTCGCTGACGATGCCGAGCTTGATAGTCGCGCGGCAGCAATGGATTCGCGGCCCGACCCGGACGGGCGATATCGCGTCGCCGAGTTCTTCTGCCGTGCCGAGACCTGGCAACCGACGATGCGCCGCCTCGTTGCCGACAGCGATGCAGTGCTGATGGACCTGCGAAGCTTCAGCGCGTCGAACCAAGGCTGCGTGTATGAACTGGGTCGCCTGCTTGACACGATCGATCTGCGTCACGTGGTCTTCGTTACCGACAAGACCACAGATCGCGGCTTTCTTGAAGCGACGCTGCAACAACAATGGTCAAGGCTTGCCGCTGAGTCGCCTAACCGATCCGCTGCCGAGCCTGCCGCGCGCTTCTTCAACGTCCACGGACCCACAGCTAGTGAAACGCGTGCGCTGGTTGGCCATCTTGCCGCCAGCTAAGTGAAACCGAGGCGCACATATTTGGAGCGAATTATCTTGACCCTTTGGCTGGCTTTTGAAAAGCTTGTGATTGCGTCAAGTTCGTAAGGAGCCCTCAAGCCCCTCACCCTCTTCCCGCCGCGAAACCGCGAACTTAAGGCTTGTCCGCACACTAACGTGTTGGCTATGAACGTCGTCAATTTTCAGGTCTTCTCCGCGACGTATGACTCAGTAAGCTTGCTCCGCCTAACTGGGTGATTCCCATGAACCCCCCACGTGATGAGCTGAATCGCGAAACTGCCAACTTGGCACGGCGCAGATTCCCCATCCGAGTTAAGTTTCTGAGCTTCTTAGCAGCGACTTTGTGCGGCTGCGTGCTCCTTCACTTCGGCGCCTTTTGCGCCGCTGACGGTGGTTACGCCGTTTCTGGGACGACCGGCGGATCTGAACTTTTCGGCGCGCTGATTCCCGTTTTTTTCGTTGGTTTCTTCACCTTCGTCCTCGGGATCGCATTCGGGCGGTTTCTACTGCGTGTAATGCCACCACCTCTTTTTGGCCGGGCAAAGCGCGGCCAGATCGCCGTCATCTCTGTCTCCCTCGCCGTTGCACTCATCGGCTTTTTCATTTTGGCTGCATTGTTGTCTGCTGGATTAGCGATCAATGACGTTAAACAAACTGCTGACCACCCAGGAGCGATGACAACCTCGCAAGCAGCGGTAGGATTGGCGCTAGCCGGGAGCTGGCTTTGCTCGATTCTTTGGGCAACTGGCGCTGTCGGCCCGCTGCTTGTGCGGCATCGCAGGCCGCGGGCGTTTCTGGAGAGTCCTTTTGTGCTGTTCCTTCGGCGTTTCTCTACCTTCTCCGATCGAACCATCGTCGCCCTAGTACTAAGGCAGGCGAAAGCCGGTGTACCCGTCGTATTTCTGACGCCTACGCATAGCAGACCCAAAGATTGGGATCCATTCGTCGTTGGATTCGCTGGCTTAAAGCTTCAGCATCCGCTGCGTAGTGTGCCAATGATCCTTCGCGCACGGGATGATGATTGGCAGCGAGCTGCTGAAGAGCTGATCAGCCGAGCGCAAACCATCGTAGTCGACATGTCGGAGGGAAGCGTGGCACTGCAAACAGAAACTGAGATGATTGAAAGCGCTGGACGGTGGCGTGACACGGTGTGTCTCAGACGCATCTTACCTGGTGCCAAAAGTATTCAAGATTCCCCTGGCGTTCTCAGCAATGCGCACAGTATCGACTACTCCAAGAGCTGGACGCGAGCTCTCCCGAGGCTGGCAATATCCCTGCCAATCGTCATAATGGCAGCCTTTCTGATAATGATGACCATAAACGGTGTCGCAAGGTTCCTGAATTCCTGGATCACTGCTTTAGTTCATTTATTCTCATTGGTCCTCGGCTTGGCCTTGGTAATTCTGTTCTTATCGATCTTCTGGCGTCCAGCGGTTAGCCGCAATGCAAAGATCGAGTTAAGGAGCGTGCTTCGAGCGGAACATCCTCTCTTCCCGCCGAGCGGTCGATCCAATGAACTTTAAGGCACTTTGTTTCGTGGACATGCCGTTTGGCCAGAAGCCGGATGTCAAAAGCGGCGTGGTCGTCGATTTCGATCAAATCTACAACGAGGCGATCAAACCTGCGATTGAAGAGTGTGGATTGGAGGCGCTGCGCGGTGACGAAGAGCGCACGGGTGGAATCATTCATAGCGCAATGTTTGCACGACTGCTGCTATCGGAGTTTGTCGTAGCCGATCTCACGCTGGCGAACGCGAACGTCTTTTACGAGCTCGGGGTTCGGCACGCCGCGAAGCCATTTACGACTGTGCCGATTTTGGCCAATGTAAGTGCGCTGCCATTTGATGTCGCATTGGTCCGAGCCGTCCCGTACGAGCTTGAAAACGGGAAACTGACTGAAACGTCAGCGAAACAACTTCAGACAGAACTCGCTAAACGTCTGTGTGCCGCAATCGAAGGAGTCGCGACGAATGACAGCCCGCTGTTTCAACTGATCCCGGATTTTCCGGGGATCGATTTGCCCGATGACGTGACCGAGACATTCAAAGAACGCCTGCGATACGTTGAGGAATTTCGCGAGACGCTGGTGAGCGCGCGCTCGCAGCCCACGCCACAGCGGAAACGCGATGCACTCTTGAAAATTCAGCGCGACCTCGCCGATCTGAAAGTTGTCCCGCGATCAGTGCTGATCGAGTTGATGTCGTCGTTTCGTGATGCTGAGTCCTTTGAAGAGTTGGTCGCTCTTTACAACGCGTTCCCGGACTATTTGAAGGGCTACGTCGTCGCCAAACAGCAATTCGCATTGGCCCTCAATCGCCGGAACAACCCAGGCGACCGTCAGAAGGCACTCCAGATTCTCGACGAGCTGTTGAAGAATCGCGGGGCCGATTCAGAGACGCTCGGAATCAAGGGCCGCATTCACAAGGACATCTACAAGGAAGCTGCGCAGGCTAAAAAGATTACGGCGTTCGCGGCGCTCGATGACGCGATCACCGCCTACACCAAAGGTTTCGAAGCAGATCCGCGCGACTATTACCCGGGCGTTAACGCGATCAACCTTCTCGTCCAGAAAGGCGATGCGGAGGCACTGAAAGAAGTCGAGCGGCTGCTGCCTCTGGTGAACTTCGCAGTTGCGCGTCGCGGCGGCACCAGATCGACCGATTATTGGGATCTTGCCACGCTTCTTGAGCTTGCTTGCATTGGCGAAGATTGGGCGACGGCAACTCGAGTGCTTCCAAAAGCGATTCTTGCCGCGACAAACTCCTTTATGACAGCTACGACCATTGGCAATTTGCGTTTACTGAAACAAGCACGTGAGCGAGCGGGGCACGACGGGACCGAACTTAAAGCTATTCTTAATGAGCTCTCGACGCGCGACAGCGAGTTGCGTGGTGAGGAAAAGACGTAACTCGGCAGGAACGAGCCGTGACGAAGAACACGATCACTTTCGACAATGGAAATAGCGCTGTCGTTGTCACCGCAGCGCGCGATGCAGACGCGAAAGCGATTTTACATGCTCTTGGAGTTCCAGCACCGCGCGCTGTGATCCTGCTTTTTGGTGGTGCGGCCGGCCTCGACCATTCGCGCAAAGCTCGTCTGGCGAATTTGTTAGCCGACGGAGTTAGTGCGGTAGCCGCCGAACTAGAGGCGCTGATTATCGATGGAGGCACACAATCCGGCGTCATGAAGATGATGGGAGAGGCTGTCGCGGCGCATCCGAAGACATGTCAGTTGCTCGGAATCGCACCGAAAGGAAAGATCACAAACCCTGAAACTGCAGGCGCGTCCGCTGCCTCGGACGGCGCTCCGCTCGAGCCGAATCATTCGCATTTCGTTTTGGTGGAAAGCAATAAATGGGGGGGCGAGACCACGACGATGTTGGAACTTGCGAGCGCATTCAACGCGCCCATCGCTGCAATCCTTGTTAATGGTGGTGAGGTTGCAACGAAGGAAGCTCTGCAAACCGCGCGCAATGGGTGGCCGCTGCTTGTGTTTGAAGGCAGCGGAAGATTTGCGGACGAACTGAGCGCCGCGGTACACGATGATCAGGCAGCGAAATCCGCCGAAGTAACTGAGATCGCACGCTCCGGCCGCGTCACCTTATTTCATGTCGAGGAGTCTACTCAAAAATTAAAAGACGAGCTGGGCCGCATGCTACGCGATGAAAGCTAAGGCTCGCGCTGGAGTGGCACTCAAATATTAGAGCTCGAATCTGGGAAGAGCTAGGGTTCGCCCTGAGGTGTAATCGATGGTGTAGGCGCATCACGACGAGCGGTAGGTTTCCGTGAAACAATTTTAAGCGCTCCGGAGGCTTTGGAGATTTCCCATTCTGCGCGGGGGCGGCCGCTGTCGCTCCGGCCTGACGCAGGATCTCTGTAGGAAAACCGGTATTCAAAATAAGCAGTGACCCTGTCAGGAGTGTCGGAATGCACAACGCGAATGTCGCCGACAGCGAAGGAGCGGACAGGCCAGTGTTTGAGAAATTCGTTTAACTGACCTCGCCGGGACGCTTTATCGCGCCGCTCCGGCCCCCACCTGAACGAGTCGCCATATTGCGAAAGCATGTATTCGACGTCCCACCGCTCTTCCGCGTGAAAAAAGCTGGTGATAAAGTTCCGCACTTCCTCATCATTGATCATATTGGCAATCGGCGGAAGTGTGCTTGGAGTCTGAGCTGGATTCGGGACAACTGTCGGGATGGGTGTGACTGCGGCCGCCGTTATCGGCACCGGCGTAGAAGTTCCTATTGGAGTCACGGCCGACTTTTCAAGAGGCCCCTTTTTCTTCTGGACGAGATACCATCCCGCGCCGGCGACAATCACTAAGGCCGCAATTATGACAGCAACGAGAATTGATTTAGGCCTGGACGCACGAATCGGCGGCTTCGGGATCGATGGCTTCTCTGGTTGAGCGGGCACGTCTGCGCCGGGAAGAGGAGGCCTCTTCAGCACTGCCATGACTGTTTTCGCCAGATTATCCAAATGACGAGAAACTGGATAAGATCGGTCCGCGGAAACTGCTCGCATGCAACGGCGGCGGAATTCCCAGAATTATCAGCATCGAAGTTCTCGTAGAGCTTTCCGCGAGGGCAAAAGCCGAATACTTTCCCGGGTGGCCGGTGGCGAGTTAGCTGTCTCTTCGAGAATGGCAAGCAGATATAGCTCACCCATTCGAACCTGCTAAATCGATTTCCCACCCGAAGACCTCGAATACCTGGCGCCAATTTTGCCACCGCTGGAAAAGCGCTTGTGTGCGCGACAGTTCTCCGGCAGTTTCGTTTTGATATGGCCTCGGAGCGCACCCTGGGTTGTCTAAGCATCTTTTTGTTCATCGCGCTTTGCGCCAGTCTGTTCGTGAACTTTGTGTTGATGCTCGCCGCGTTTCAGCGCGTCAGCGGTATCAGGGAAGCAGAACCGATCCCGCGTTTCCGCGAAACCCTGCTTCAAAGAGGCGCGCGCGCGACGACGGACAAGATCGCGGTCATCGCGATGCGCGGCCTGATCAGTTCTTCCATCCCGGGCAACGTGAGCGACTCGATGGTGGACGATTTGCGCGCGGCCCTGCAGCAGGCGCGCGATGACAGTCGCGTAAAGGCTATTGTGCTGGAGATCGATTCACCGGGCGGCGAAGTCACCGCTTCCGATGAGATCTACAGTGCGGTCGTCAAGACGCGGGCAAGGAAACCGGTAGTCGTTTACATGGATTCGCTTGCGGCTTCCGGCGGGTATTATGTTTCATGCGGCGGCAGATTCCTGATGGCGAACGAGACCACGATCACCGGAAGCATCGGCGTAATCATTCAAACGCTGAATTACGAGCAGTTGTTCAATAAAGTCGGGCTCGCTTCCGTGGTGTTTAAGAGCGGTAAATTTAAGGACATGCTTAACGGAGCGCGACCGATTACGCCGGAGGAACGGGAGCTTGTGCAGAATTTCATCATGAGCACGTACGACAAATTTCTCGGTATCGTGGCAAAGGAGCGAAATTTGCCGGCTGATCTTCTGCGCAATACCATCGCCGATGGCCGAATTCTCTCGGGGAAAGAAGCATTGCAGAACAAGCTCATCGACGGTCTTGGTGAATTGGACGACGCCTTCACCAAAGCAAAACAACTGGCGAACGCACCGGGTGCGAAAGTGGTGAAGTATGGTCCGCCGTTTAGTCTCGCGCGGTTTCTCCGGGTATTCGGAGGATCGGAGTCGAAGATCGAACTGCAACTTCCGAAACAACTCGTGCCGCAACTCGAGTCGGGACGAGCGTATTTCCTGCCGAGTTACTACGCTCCATAGGCGCTGAGGGTAGCGCACACGACAGCACACGCTTCATGATGCTATCCGGGAACCTTTTCGCGGTAGTCGGAGCCGCCCCGAGCCTCGCCCTGGGTTTGCTTTCTTTTCTTTACCTTATTGCCAGCGTTTGTGTTTATCTTTCGCTGACCTATCAGATCAGCACACGCACTCGCAACGCCTCCACGGCTGACACGCCGGCGAGGACCTTTGGACTCCCGGAAGCAATTCTAGCCAGTGTGCTGATCCTTTTCTTTCTGCTAACCATAAGCTCAACAGTTCCAGACCCATCGCTTCAGTTTAAAGCACGCAATCTTCTGGCAAATCTGCTCCTCACCGCTCTCGTGGTGCTCGTCATCGTCACTCTTCTCCAGTTTCGTGGCTTTGATGTCGGCGTATTGGCGGGATTTTTCCGAATCAGCTTCTTCCGAGCTTTAGGCACTGGAGCGATGCTGCTGTTTTTTGCTTATCCATTGATCGGTTTGTCTGAGGCCGTTAACCAGCGGTTTTTTGGTGGCGGCTCAAGCAAGCAGAGCATTGTCGAGTTCTTCAGTGGATCGCGCACGATCCAGGAGCGGATAATGATCATTGTGTTTGCGGTCGCCATCGCGCCCGTTGTCGAGGAGTTTGTTTTTAGGTTTTTCATCTACGGTGTACTCAAACGCTACTTTGGCTGTCTTCTCGGAGTGATTCTTAGCGCACTGCTGTTCGCTGCGGCCCACGCACATTTTCCGTCGTTTGTGCCGTTGTTCGTTCTCGGGAGCTGTTTCGCAATTGCGTACGAATGGAGCGGCTCCATCCTTGTCTCAATGACAATGCATTCGCTTTTTAACTCGCTCACTCTCGCTGCCCTAGCATTTCCCGAGACCTTTTCTCAATGAAGCTCGCTGCGCTGGGCGAAGATCGGCTGCTCAACCAAATCTTGCTTCATCTTCCGCGTGAGAAAACCCGGAAAATTTTCGCCGGCGCAGGCGACGATTGCGCGGTTGTCGAAATGCAGCGCGGTCAAAACTATCTCGTGCTCAAGACGGACTGCGTTGTCGAGGGCGTGCATTTTAAGCAGGGGACAAACGCCTTGAATGTTGGTTGGAAGGCAATGATGCGCCCGCTGAGCGATTTTGCCGCGGCTTCAGCGTTGCCTCGCTTTGCCCTCATCACGCTTATCGTTCCGCAAAAAACGGAAGTCGCTTGGGTAAGAGAACTGTATCGCGGACTGCGCATGGCTACGGATTGCTTTGACGTCTATATCGTGGGCGGCGAAACGAGCAACACAGGGGGGCCCATCGCTATCTCAGTGAGTGTAATCGGGTTTGTGGAACCCAGCCGCGCGCTATCGCGCCGTGGCGGGAAACCGGGGGATGATCTTTTCGCTACCGGTCGTCTCGGAGGAGCGCTAAAACAAAAGCATTTGAAATTCATACCGCGCATTTCGGAATCGCGCTGGCTCACGAAAAATTTCTCCATTCACGCGATGATGGATTTAAGCGACGGCCTCGGAGCCGATCTTCCCCGACTTGCGCGCGCCAGCAAAGTCGGTTTCAACATCGACTTGGAAAATCTCCCCCTGGCCCGCGGCGCAAAAATTAACGATGCAATTTCTGAAGGCGAGGATTACGAATTGCTCTTCGCAATTTCGCCACGCGAGCGAACTCGCCTGTCGCGAGAGTGGCGACGAAAATTTCCGAAACTACCGCTGACTCGAATTGGCTCGCTTACTCGAAAATCGAAAATCGAAAATCGAAAATTGCCTCTTGGCTACATTCATTTCCAACAGCCCAGCTGAAACGGAAGCGATCGGGCGCCAACTTGCGAAGGATGTCGAAGCGGCTTCTGTACTGGGTCTCAAAGGCGAACTGGGTAGTGGCAAAACATTGTTCACCAAAGGGCTCGTCGTTGGATTGGGAAGCAGCGCCGCAATAACAAGTCCCACATTTACAATCGTGCACGAATACCAAGGCGGGCGATTGCCTGTTTATCATTTCGACTTTTTTCGCCTCGAGAATCGAGAATCAGCCGTGCGACTTGGACTCGAGGATTATTTTTTTAGCGACGGCGTTTCCGTAATCGAATGGGCCGATCGCTTCCCGGATTTGATTCCCGAGCATGCGCGCTGGATTTCCTTTGAGATAAAATCGGAACGTCAGCGGATCATAACGCTTCTCGATCACGGCGATGAAAACTCTCGCGCTTGAACTTTCCACCGCGCGCGGCAGCCTGGCGTGGCTGAACGGGCAAATCGAGTTCACGTGCGAATGGCCCAATGACCGAAAAAATTCCGCAGCGTTTTTCGAGAATCTGCAAGCCATGCGAAGAAAATTTGGCGCTCCGGAAACCGTCATCGTCGGACTTGGCCCCGGCTCGTATTCCGGAACGCGTATTGCGATCTCGGCCTCGATCGGCATACAACTTTCTTCTGATGCGCGCTTGATCGGGTGGCCCTCGATCTGCGCAATGGAAGCCGATGCGCAGGAATACTGTGTCATCGGCAACGCGCGCAGGGAATCTTTCTTTTTCGCGCCCATTCGCAGAAACGACCTGATTGAACGCCCAACGCTATTTTCCGGACCCGGCTTGAACGCGAAACTCGAATCACTCGATCCGGCGATGCCTGTCTATTCTTCAGAGCCGCTCCCGGAATTTCATCGTCCAGTGATGGATTTTCCGTCGGCTCTCGTACTGGCCAAGCTTGCGCAGGAGCCGCGACACAGCTTTTTTTTACCACCGCTGGAACCCATCTATTTACGCGAACCGCACATCACTATCCCAAAGTGAAGGAAACTTACCGTTGCTGGGCTGAGATCGATCGCGCCGCTTTGCGGCACAACGCCAAGGTCGTTCGAGATCGAATCGGGTCCGCTGAAATGCTCGCCGTGGTAAAAGCGAATGCTTATGGCCACGGATCCGTCGGCGTGGCGCAAGCGCTGGCCGATGATGCGCAATTGTTCGGCGTCGCCAATCTGGAAGAAGCTCTACCCCTTCGTGAATCGCTCCCCCATCCCATCGTTATTCTCGGCCCGGCAACTCCGGAGGAACGCCCGATAATCGCCGAGTGCGGATTTATTCCGACAATCTCCAGTTTGGAAGAAGCTCAGGCGTTCGATCAGCTCAAGCTGCTATCAGTCAATTTCAAGATTGATACTGGAATGGGGCGAATGGGCGTGGTGGAGAATGAGGCGCTGGATGTTTTCAAACGCGTGGTCGCTCTGCCGAAGATTAAGATTCACAGCATCTCGACACACATGCCGGTATCGAACGAAGACGCAGAATACACGCGCGATCAGCTCGTTCGATTCCGGAAAATCGTTGGGCAAATCCGCGAGGAAATTCCGGGCAGTTACAAAGCACACGTGTTGCAAAGCGCCGGCACACTCGCTTTTAATCAGCCGACGTTCGAGATCGTGCGCGCAGGCATCATGCTCTACGGCATTTCGCCGCTCCCGGAATTTCGGGAGTTGCTCAAGCCAGTGATGACGTGGAAAACACGAATTTGCCTGACCCGCGACGTGCCGAAAGGCAGCTCGATCAGTTATGGTCGGACGTTTATCGCACCGCGAAAAATGCGAGTCGCCACGTTGTCAGCGGGATACGCCGATGGTTATCCGTGGCATCTTTCGAATCGTGGCGCCGCCGTTTTGGTACACGGGAAACGTTGTCCTCTTCTCGGCCGAGTCACAATGGACTTGATGGTGATCGATGTCAGCGGAGTCGATGATGCGCAGGTTGGCGACGATGTTGTTCTGATGGGGCGTGATGGAAGCGAAGAGATTTCCTGCGCTGAGCTGGGCGAGAGAGCCGGGACGATTACCTGGGAAATTATTACACGGATTGGCGCGCGGGTGCGGCGAGTTTATCTTTAGTCCTTGTAGTCGCTTTTGTCTCTGCTCGGAAGGGACAGAAGGGATGTAAGCGACCAAAGTGCGTTGAACGTCCATGTTTCAAATCATCTTTAACGAGCTGAGCGCAGCGGAGATCTCGGCCTTGCCGAAAAGATTGCAGCTTGAGTTGCTGGCCGAGTTCCAAATTTTACCTGAAGATTTGGACCAGCTCGACTCGGAGCAGTTCGGCGTGATCCAACGCGAAGGAAAGAAGCTCTATCGTTACCGCGCGAAAAATTACAGGATTTACTTCGCCAAAACCGACGAAGGCATCAAGGTCCATCGTGTTTTGCACAAAAATACGCTTCGCGATTTTCTGTTCCGCAGCAAACTGCCAGTTTCCGAGGACGCGCAATTGAGCAAAACACGCGAGTTCTGGAACTTAATCGAGGAAGGCGAACGGACGCCGAAGGCGTGACGAAGCCGACTCTCAGACCACCACTACTTCATCAACAGCACCGAACGGCTGCGCTTGATCTCGCGCGTGATTTTCCTGTGCATGTATGCGGGCATGCCGGTCACGCGACGGGGAAGAATTTTGCCGCTCTCGGTGACGAATTTTTTCAGTAGGTCAGGATTCTTGTAATCGATCGCCTCCATGGCGATATCGATCCGGCGCCGCGGCATGGGCCGATTGGCGCGGCGGAATGCGGAACGACGTTTTGGAGTTTTCGGCTGCATTGGTGACTATTTAGTCTCGCGGTGCAATGTGCGCCGCCGCAAAAAGGGATTGTATTTTTTCTTCTCCAGCCGGTTAGGCGTCTGCGGACTTTTCTTGTTACGAGTGGTCATATAACGCGAAGGCGGTTTCCCAAGCGCCTTGGCCTCCGTGCATTCGAGAATGACAATCTCCTGCGCCATCGAAGTCACTCCTTCACCTCTGGTGGAGCGGCTTCTTCCTCCTCGGACTCGGCGCCCTCCTCTTCGGTCAGACCGAACAAAGAAGTGACTGATGGGCGAATCCGGGCGGCCTTGCTCTGCTTTTCCAACTGCGACTGACACTCAACCGTGAAGCGGGCAAACGGGATCGCTTCGAGACGTGCGCGCGGAATTGGTTTACCGGACATTTCGCATTTTCCGTATGTTCCAAGCTCGATACGCTTGAGCGCCTCATCGATTTCGTATAGCGCGTCCTGCTCTTGCGAGAGCAAACTCAGCGCGAAATCGCGATCGTATGCGTCCGATCCGGCATCGGCCTGATGCATCCCGAAAGCCGACGCTTCGCTCCCTTCAGCGCGGGAACGCAGCGTGCCCTGAGCCACCCCAGCCATGGAATCCACGACTGCGTCGCGAAGCTGAAGGAGCTTTTGTTTTTGTTTACGAATAAAGGGATCCAGCTTCTTTTCGCGATGGTTTAACCCAAGAAGCACCGCTGCTGGCGAGTCGGTGCTTTGCAGGTTTGTCTTCGACGAGCGGCGCGCGGTCTTTTTTGCACGAAGAGAAGTTTTCGGCCGCGTCTTCTTGGCGTGAAGCTTGCGAGCTGGCTTTCGTACAACCGACTTCGCCGCAGAACGATTCTTTTTCTTTGATTTGGCCATAGTGACTGTTGTGAACGCCCCTTCTAATCGACTGGGGGTTGGAAAATGGACGCTTAATTAAGAACAATTCTCTGAGCACGCAAGCGCATTTGGTCAAAAAATTTTGGGTTGCCTGGCGAGCGATCTTGAACTGTAACGTCCACCGCACCAGCGCGATCGATTAGCTATCTAGTGCAGTGAAATCTGATCTGCGCTTCATTCGGTTGCCAGTCGCAAACCCGCGGCTTGCTGATTGAGTCCACAGCTCAAAACGATTGCGCGGCGCGCGTCTGGAATTGGCGTGCGCGAATGTGAAAGCCGCACCGGGACGCTTGGGTCGGCGTGAAGTACAGGCGGAAGCTCTGCCGTATGCAGGCCCTCCGCGGCGACGATGACCTGCCAGAGTCCTGCCGCGCCAACACTCTCGCCCAAGGCAGGTTTGGCGGTGTACACCAGCGCATTTGGGACAAGCTCCGCAAGCGGTCGAGATTCTGCTCGGTCGATAAACGTCCCGTTCGCGCTTGAAATCACAAAATCGATTTCTGTTTGGCGGAGATCACACAGAATATTCTTCAAAAGTTTCTCCGCTTCGGCTCGTCTGGTAAAATACCCGCCCGGATGCGCGCATTCGATGCTGACGAATCCGTTGCGTCCGAGCACGATTGCCCCTGCCCCTTCGCTCAAAATCATTCCGCACTTCTGATTATTGTATGGCTCAATCGGAGGCGCCGCACGAAGCAAACGCCACCGCCGGTAAGCATCGCACAACAGCCAATCGATCTCTTCAGTTCCCACCACGAGGCAATAGTCCAGCGGTTCATTCTCCATCAACTCCTCGGCCATTTTTATAGCCGTGAGACCAACCGCTCCGTCTCCAACCAGCGTGTAAGTAGCACCGGTCACTCCGAGAATCGCTGCAAGATGGCTTGCTGGCGCGTTGAACACGGTTTCGGGGAACAAGAGTGGACTGGCTGACTGAGCGCCTGTGTTGACGACGTCACGGTAAAAACGTTTAGTGTAAATGACGCCGCCATTTGAAATGGCGAAGATCAGCGCAAGTCGGTCAGCATTCGTCGCGTCGATTTTTAGCCCTGCGGATTCCAACGCGTGCAACGCAGCTTCTGCAGCAAACCGTGAAATGGCACTCGCGCGGCGAAGCCGTGGAAAAGCGACACCCTTCAGCGCTGACTCCGGTACCCGGAAGACGGTGTAAGCACGATCTGCGAACTCGTCAGAAATCGTTGTCGCAGATGCTTCCTCACCCGCAAGCAATCGCTCCCAAACTGAATCAATTCCGATTCCGAGCGGCGTCACCCATCCCATTCCGGCAATCGCCAGACTCATGCGTCGCCTGTCCGCCGTAGCGTTGGCGAAGGCGGAAACTTACGCATCAGAATCGAAGCATTCGTCCCGCCAAACCCAAACGAGTTCGAAAGCGCTGTGCTCACCGCAGCTGGTCGCGTCTCGTTCCCAACGACGTTGAGATCAAGACCCTCATCCAGAGTGGAGAAATTAATGTTAGCTGGAAGAAACTGATGCTGCAGCGCAAGCAAACAGACGATGGCCTCGATGGCGCCGGCAGCTCCGAGAGAATGACCCATCATGCTTTTGGTTGAGCTTACCGGCACACGGTTAAACAACGCGCTGATTGCCTTGCCCTCGGCCGCGTCGTTGAACACCGTGGCTGTTCCATGGGCATTAATGTAATCGACTTCGGCCGGGGAGATGTGCGCGCTGTCCAGAGCTCGCTCCATCGCCTGTCGCGCTCCGATGCCAGATGGCTCCGGTTGTGTGATGTGAAAATTGTCTGTGGAAATCCCATAGCCAATGATTTCCGCGAGGACAGGCGCGCCACGCTGGCGCGCGAGCTCCAGATTTTCCAACGCCAACAGCGCAGCGCCTTCTCCCAACACCATACCAGACCGATTCCGATCAAACGGGCGGCATTTTTCTGGCGTTGACGCTTGAAGCGAATCAAAGCCTACAAAGACCATTTCTGCGAGTGCGTCATAACCGCCGGCCAACACACGCTGGTAGCGACCGGACCGCACGCATTCAAATGCGTGGCCGATCGCATTTGTGCCGGACGCGCACGCATTCGCAATCACCTCGCACGGAGCTGAAATTCCAAAAACCGCCTGCGCATCCATCACGGGCTTTTGCGCCGGGTAATTTGCGATCCACGTCGGCGCATGCCGCAAATCCCCTGCTCGGTTCAACGAGCGGTAATAGCGTTCGCCATAAGACATGCCGCCGCTCGTCGTTCCGATGACCGTTAACTCCGGTTCAAATTGAGGCTGTTGCCTAATGACTTCTTGTAGCGCTTCAATCGTCATGTGCGAGGCGCGATGCAGGCGTGGCGAACGCAGCGTTCGGGCACGGCTGACGAGCAGCCGCGCGTCAGCGATTTGGCCAGCGGTTTTGCACCGACATTGCGCCACCGAAAAGCGCATCACCGGCGTCACACAATCCCGTCCGCTCCGCAACGAATCGAGCGTTTCGGCCAATCCAAACCCGAGCGGGCTGACCACCCCAGCGGCCGTAACTGCCACGCGGGCTGGATTCTTTGTGCTTTTTTGCTCGCCTGATTGAGCCATTCTCGAACAACAAAAATTGACCCCTGATTTCTATTGCTTTCTTAAAGGAAGCATCTTACAAGTGACCGCAAAACGGGAAACGGAAGCCCGGAAGTTGGT